>Ga0265325_10001237_pt1 | contig 18224 bp, 16 predicted proteins | sample 41420metaG_FD_202090 | JGI IMG/M metagenome (GOLD analysis project Ga0265325, IMG submission 202090) | Rhizosphere microbial communities from Carex aquatilis grown in University of Washington, Seatle, WA, United States - 4-14-20 metaG | ecosystem: Host-associated > Plants > Roots > Rhizosphere...
TCATGCCGACTCCATGCGTTCCAGTATGGGCCCATTGGCGCCCATGACAATCTTTTCCAGCCGTCCTTCCGCCGCCTTGAGCTTGGCCTCGCAATGGCCCTTGAGGGCCTGGCCGCGCTCGTACAGGGCGATGGAATCCTCCAGGTCGACGGAACCCTGTTCCAGCCGGCCGACGATGCTCTCCAGTTCCTTCAGGGCGGCCTCGAAGCTGAGGGCCTCGATGGCGGGCGGGGTGGGTTTGGCGGAAGCGGATATGGCGGTCTCCTGAAGCCGACTATGCCGGCGCATTTGCGGACGCGCCACGAAGCTTGGCGGACTCAGCCGAAATTCGCAGATTTGGCGCGTCACGGCCAGCATTTTGCCCCTGCCGCAACTATAGTTCAACGGCTAAGGCCGACAAGCAGTTTCGTTACAACAGTGCCAGACTATTTCGGGAGATTCGTCGCCCGCATCTCGACCCCGCCGCGCGGCAGTTGCGACATTTCGCCAAGCACCGCCTGGACCGCCGGCAGGTTGAGCACCGCCTGCAGCCGGGTCAGGGTGCCGAGATCGGCATCAGCGCCGTTGAAGAACGCGTCCAGGCCTTCCAGCAGTCCCTTGCGCCGGGGGTAGATGCGGAACGTCATCGACCCGGCCGGCACGCCGCCCAGCTGGGCCGCCATGCCCGCCGCGGTCCAGAAGCCGCCCAGCCGGTCCACCAGGCCGCGGCTCTGAGCGTCGGCGCCCGACCAGACCCGGCCCTTGGCGATCTGCTGGACCGTCTCCAGCGGAAGCTTGCGGCCAGCGGCCACTTTCCGGGTAAAATCGTCATAGATCACATCGGCTTCGTGGTTGAGCAGCGCCCATTGCTCGGGGGTGTAGGGCGAAAGCGTGGAATCCATCAGGGTGTTCTTGCCGATCGACACTTCATCGGCGCCGACCCCGACAAGGCCCAGCGACTTGCCGAACGACACTTTGCCGGTCAGCACCCCGATCGAGCCCGTGATGGTGGCGGGTTCGGCGACGATGCGGTTGGCGCTCAGCGAGATGTAATAGCCGCCCGAGGCCGCCACCGAGGCCATGCTCACCACCACCGGCTTTCCGGCGGCCTGCGCCGTCCTGACGGCATGCAGAATCTGGTCGGAGGCCGACACCGAGCCGCCGGGCGAATCCACCCGCAGCACGATCGCCTTGACATGGGCGTCGCGCGACGCCAGCCGGATCGCTTCCGACAGATCGTCGCTGGCGATGCCGTCGCCGCCGCCCAGCAGGGAGTTCCTGGCGGTGCCGTCGCGGATCTCGCCGGACGCCTCGACCACCGCGATATTGGCTCCCGCAGGGCCGGCGTCATCGCTCCGGCTCTTCAGGTAATCGGTCATCTTGATGGCCTTGGCGCCGGCCCCGGCCCGCGCCAGGGCGGCGGCCCGTGCGTCGTCGTCATAGCCGAGACGGTCGATCAGCCTGGCCTTGAGGGCATCCTCGGCGAATTGCGGGCTCGCCTCCAGCGCCGCCGCCACCGCCTCCGGCTTGAGGTGCCGGTCCGCCGCCATTTCGGCCACTGCCGCGTCATAGACCGATTTCATCAGCACGGTGAGCTGCTCGCGGTCGGCCGGGGTCATGGATTTTTCCATGAACGTGTCGGCGGCGCTCTTGTAGTCGGCGCGCTTGGCGATCTGAGGCTGGGCCCCGACCTTGTCGAACAGGCCCTTGAGGAAAATCTCCCCGCCGCCGGCGCCGGAGGGCGCGAAATCGCTGCCCGGCTGCATCCAGATCTGGTCGGCGGCGGAAGCGGCGAGATAGTCGCCCATTCCCGCGCCATAGAAGGCGGTCGCCTGGGCGATGACGAACTTGCCATGGGACCTGAGGCGCTTGAGGGCGGTGCCGATCTCCTCGGCCTGGGCGGTGGAGAGGCCGCCATTGCCCAGCCGCATCAGCACCCCCTTGATGCGCTTGTCGCGCCCGGCCGCGTCCAGCGCCAGAACCAGGTCCATCACCGTCATGCGGCGCGGCTGCAGGAAGCTGGCGGGGCTGGAGACCGAGTCGGGAACGGGATCGCGCAGGTCCAGCGCCAGCACCATGTTGCCCGGCAGTCCGTCGCCCCGCGCCAGGGCGATGACGAGCAGGACCGCGAACAGCAGAACCGCCCCGACCAGGAATTTGGCGGCGCTGCTCAGCACCCCCAACAGGATGGAGCGAAGCCATTTGAGAAAAGCGATCATGGGGGGGGTCCTGACAGGCCGGTGGCGCCATGATACTGCGCCCGGGACGGTGAAGGGAACCCAAACAAAAGACCCGGTCTCTGGCCGAGACCGGGCCCAATGTCACAATTCCGGCAAATCAGTTCTTGGAGGCGTCGCGCAGCGAGTCCTTCAAGCCGCCGACCGCATTCTGCACCTTGCCGGCTGCCTTGTCGGCAGTGCCTTCAGCCTGGAGCTTGGCATCGCCGGTCAGCTTGCCGGCGGCCTGCTTGAGGCTGCCCTTGGCCTGGTTGGCGGCGCCTTCGATTCTGTCCTTGTCCATCGTCATTTCTCCTGAGGGGGGGTGCGCTCACGGATACGCGGGGTGATAACGGCCCCCGCCGGGGGCGGTTCCCGTAACCTTGGAGCGATCCCCGCGAATTGATTGGCGTATAATGATGGACCGGAACGGTACGGAGGAACCCATGCAAAGACGCCAGGCATTGACCCTGCTGCTGGGGAGCGTCGCGGCGCTGGCCGCGCCTTTCCCGGCGCTGGCCTACGAAGTGAGCAAAAGCGACGCGGACTGGAAGAAGATTCTTTCGCCCGAAGCTTACGACGTGCTGCGCCGCCAGGGGACCGAGGCGCCCTGGACCAGCAAGCTGGAATATGAACACCGCAAGGGTGTCTATGCCTGCGCCGGCTGCGCGCTGGATGTCTATTCCTCGGAAACCAAGTTCGAGAGCGGCACCGGCTGGCCCAGCTTCTGGAAGCCGCTGGCCAATGCGGTGCAGACCTCCGATGACCGCAGCCTGTTCATGGACCGCACCGAAGTGCATTGCCGGCGTTGCGGCGGCCATCTCGGCCATGTCTTCGACGACGGTCCCAAGCCGACCGGCCTGCGCTACTGCATGAACGGGGTGGCGCTGACCTTCAAGCCGGCGGCGGCCTAGTTCAGATTTCGGTTGACGCGGGCGCGCGGTGAAGGGCAACCGTTGCAGCGCAAAGCGCTCGCGCCGACAAAATCCGGCGACCGGATGAAGCTGGATGAACGAAGCAATCCCGAACGGCCGGGCCGGACGCCTTGCCGCTGAAAAGGCGATCCGCCCGGCGCTGAACTATTTCCAGGGGCCGCTGGCACGACCTCTATCCGTCTTCCTGGGATTGCTGTTTTTCACGCTTCTGGCGCGCGCGCAAACATTCGGCAATCCCGTGCTGGGATTCGACGAGCAGTATTACCTTCTGGTCGGCGACCGGATGCTGCAGGGCGCGGTGCCTTTTGTCGACATTTTCGACCGCAAGCCGATCGGCCTGTTCCTCATCTATGCGGCGATCCGCAGCTTGGGCGGCGATGGCTTTGTGCAATATCAGATTGTCGCATCCTGTTTCGTTGCGGCGACGGCATTCCTGATTTACCGCGCCGCGCGGCGGCTTGGCGACGGATTTTCGGCGGCCATCGCCGCATGCCTCTACATCCTGTGGCTCAGCCTGATGGACTGTGAAGGCGGCCAGGCGCCGATATTCTACAACCTGCCGGTTGCGCTGGCCGCCCTGCTGACCTTGCGGGCGGCAACGACGCAGCGAAGCACCGTCGCGCTGGGATGCGCGGCAATGCTGTTTGCGGGCGTCGCAATCCAGATCAAATATACCGCCATATTCGAAGGCTGCTTTTTCGGGCTGGCGCTGCTTTGGGCACGCTACCGGTCCGACCGGCGGATCCTGCCGCTGGCGGGCACCGGTCTGTTATGGATGGGCTGCGCACTGCTGCCGACAGCCCTGGCCGCGCTGGCCTATTGGCATATCGGCGCATGGCAGGCCTTCCTGTTTGCAAATTTCCTGTCCGGCTTCGGGCGACTGCCGGATCCGCTGTTGGCGCGGTTCATCGGCATCCTGGAAATCGCCGCCATCCTGTCGCCGCTGATCGGCTTCGCGGCGTTCGGCCCGCGCTCCTTCGGCAGGGACCGCATATTCATCTGGATATGGCTTGGCGTCGCCACCTTCGCCGTCCTGGCGGTCGGAACCTATCTCAATCCGCACTATGCCGCGCCCATGCTGGTTCCGCTTGCGATCGCGGCGGCGCCCGGTTTCAGCGGAAGCCGGCGCAGGCATTTCACCGGCCTGGGTCTGGTGGCGCTGGCGCTTGTGGTAGGCCAGGCGGTGATCGCGTTTGTCACCGTCCAGAAGGGCGGCAGGCCGGAGGCCATGGCGGTGGCCGATGCGGCGCGCCCCCGGCATGGCTGCCTCTATGTCTATGACGGCTATCCGGCCCTTTATCTGCTGACCCATTCCTGCCTGCCCACGCGCTGGATTTTTCCCGGGCTGTTCAATGCGCCCCGCGAGGCCTCGCGGGGCGCATTGGGCATCGATCCTCTGGCGGGGGAGCGCCAGGTCCTGCAATCCCGGCCGGAAGTGATCGTCGATGTGTTTCCCGCCAACCCGACCACAAACGCCGGGACGCACGCCTTAGTCACGGCCGCCCTGGCGCGGGACTACCACCTGGCGGCGAAGATCAGGATCAGCGAAGGCAATTATCAGCTGGTCTACCGGCTGAACTGAAGCCGCGTCGCCGGACGGCCTACCCGGTCTACTTCGCCGGAGCGGCCGGGGCGGCGGGCTTGGCGTCCTTGGCCTTTTCCCGGGCCTGCGCCGCCATCGCGTCATGCGCGGCGGCGAATCCGTTCAGGGAAAAGCGCAGGTCGAAGGGCTTGCCGCCATCGGCGACGATCCGGACCCGGGCATTGGCGCCCGACTTGGCCAGCGACTCGACCGAGGCGTTGTCCAGCACCATCTCGACATAGCAGCCCTGGCGGTCGCAGCGGCGGTAATGCAGCGCCGCCGAAGTGAAATTGTCGGTCTGGATCACCAGCCCCTTGGCCAGCGCCACGCCCAGCGGCACCGAGATCTGGATGGCGTGGCGGTCCATCTTGGGAATATAGGCCAGCGACACCGACAGCACGCGCTGGTGCGAGTCCTTGTTGTCCAACTCCTCATACATGTCGCAGGGGCTGGGACTGTCCATCGGGAAGCAGCGCACCGACCAGTCGCCGATCTCCTTGACGTCCGGACGGCCGGGCGCGGTCTGGGCCGGGGCGGCCGTGGCAAGCAGCAGGGCGGCCAGGCCACCGATCAGGCAGGCGCCAAGCGGAAGAGGGAAAATTCTCATGACCTTGTTCTCCAAAGCCCGGGGGCCGGCCTATTTGGGCGCGGGCGCCGAGGCGTCGATGGCGGCGGTGGCGGGCTTGGGCTCCTTGGCCTTCTCTTTCGCCAGGGCCGCCATCGAGTCGTGAGCGGCGGCAAAGCCGTTGAGCGAGAAGCGCAGTTCAAAGGTCTTGCCGCCATCGGCGACCACCTTGATGCGGCCATTGGGGCCGGACTTGGTCAGCGAGTCCACCGAGGCGTTGTCCACCAGCATCTCGACATAGCAGCCCTGGCGGTCGCAGCGGCGGTAATGCAGCGGCGCCGAAGTGAAATTGTCGGTCTGGATCACCACCCCGCTGGGGATCGAGATGCCCAGCGGCACCGCGATCATCAGGGCATGGCGGTCCATCTTGGGGATATAGGCGAGCGACAGGGACAGCACGCGCTGGCGCGAATTCTTGTCGTCCAGCTCTTCGTACATGTCGCAGGGGCTGGGGCTTTCGGCCGGGAAGCAGCGCACCGACCAGTCGCCGATCGGCTTGACCTCCGGTCCGGCGGGGCGGGCCGGCGGCGCCGGGGCGGCGGGAGCCGGCGCGGCGGATGCCGCCGCCGCTAGCAGCAGGGCGGCCAGGCCGCCGGCCAGGCAAGCAGCGCGCTTCACGACCACAATCTCCAGAACCAGGAGGCGCGCTTGGATTCGTTGCTGGCATAGGCGCGGTGGGCGTCGTTATAGCCCTTCAGCGAAACCGGCACGGCGACGGGCTTGCCGTCCAGGCCCGCGAACATCAGCTTGAGGTCGGTCGCGGCCTTGAGCGCGGCGGCCAGCTTGTCGTCCAGCGGCGCCACGGCGATGCAGCCGATCTGGTTGCAGGTGCGGTACTGGATGACCTTGACCGGGTCCTTGCCGACCACCAGGCCGATGCCCGGCTCCAGCGCCACGCCATAGGGCATGGTGAAGCCGATCACTTGCTTGCCATTGTCGCGGGTGATGGCGACGCGGGCGAGAGTGCCGTGGCTCTTCTCGTCCAGCACGTCCTGGATCATCTCGCAGGGCGCCTGTTTCTGGCTGGCGGCCGGACAGGCGGTGCGCCAGTCCTGGTAGGCGGTCACGGTCTCGGTGGTGGTGCTGTAGCTCGTCACGCCGCGGATCATCCAGCCCAGGGCAAGGCCGATGACAAGCGCGGCGACGCCCACGACAAGACGTTCAGTCATTTTGTTCATGGTCCGGGTTCGCTTTGGATTCTTCGGGTTAGGCGCAGAAAACCGCCTTGCGGCGGCCCTTCGACCTGAACCGGGCGGGAGGGTTAGCAGAAAGACGGGGGCAAAGGAAACGGAAAAGCGGGCCGTTTGCCAGCCCGGCCGCCCGGCTTGGTAAATTCCGTGCCCAGATGACAGGAAGTTCAGGTTTCCCGGGACCTTAGTTGCGGGCCAGCAGGACCGGATCGGCCCGGTAATACTGGGGCCAGACCTTTTTCAGGGCTTCGATCTTCGGCAGGTCATTATAGACGATGTAGGCCGCCGTCGGATTGTGGAACAGATAATCCTGGTGATAGCCCTCGGCCTCGTAGAAGCCCTTCAACTGCTCGACCTTGGTGGCGATGGGGCCATGGAACAGATGCGCCGCGTCGAGCTGGGCGATATAGGCGCGGGCGGTCTTTTCCTGCGCCGGGCTGGCGGCGAAAATCTCCGAGCGGTAGCTGGTCCCTTCGTCGGGGCCCTGGCGGTTCAGTTCGGTGGGATCGTGGGCCACCGAGAAATAGATCTGCAGCAATTTGCCGAACGAGATCACCTTGGGATCGAAGGTGACCTGGACCGACTCGGCATGGCCGGTGGTCTCGGTGCCGACCAGGGGGTAGAGCGCGGTCGCCCTGGCGCCGCCGGAATAGCCAGCCACCACCCGGGTCACGCCCTTCACATGCTCGAACACGCCCTGCTGGCCCCAGAAGCAGCCGCCCGCCAGCACCGCGGTTTCGCTGGCTGCCGGATTGGCCGGGTCCAGGGCGGCGGCGGGAATTTGCTTGTCGAGATCGGCTGCGCAGGCGGCGGTGGAGATCAGCGCGGCGGCGGTAATGAGCACGAGGCGGGTTTTCATGGAGAACTCCTTCGACCTTGTAGGCGGCGACCTTGTACGCGGGTTTTCAGGCGTCAGTTCGCCGGCGGCGGGCGGCGGTTACGCGAATTTTCCGGCGGCCCCGACAATCGCACCATACACCAGATCGAGTTCCGCCGCCGTGACGCAATAGGGCGGCATCACATAGATCGTATTGCCCAGAGGGCGCAGCAACACGCCCTTTTCCAGGAAGAAGCGGCCCAGTTCCGGCCCCAGTCCAGCGAGGTAACCGGGATCGGGCACCTTGAGGTCCAGCGCCGCGATGGTGCCCAGGCGCCGGACGGAGGCGAAGCGGGGATCGGCGCGGAAAGGCGCCAGGCGTTCCTCCTGCAGGGCGCCCAGGGCGGCGATGCGGGCCAGCACCGGCTCGTCCTTCCAGATTTCGAGATTCGCCGCCGCCGCGGCGCAGGCGACCGGATTGGCGGTGAAGGAGCTGGAATGAAAAAAGGTGCGGCTGCGGTCGGTGGAATAATGCGCCGCGAAGATCGCGGCGGTGCACAGGGTCGCGGCCAGCGGCAGGCTGCCGCCGGTGAGGCCCTTGGCCAGGCACAGGATGTCGGGCGCGATGCCGGCCTGCTCGCAGGCGAACAGCGTCCCGGTGCGGCCGAAGCCGGTCATCACCTCGTCGGCGATGAACAGGGTGCCGTGGCGCTCGCAGATGCGCTTCATTTCGCGCAGCACGTCGGCGGAATAGACCAGCATGCCGCCGGCGCCGCAGATCAGCGGCTCGACGATGAGGGCGGCGGCACCTTTCGCCGCACGCTCCAGCGCCTTCAGGGTCTGCTGCTCGCGGCCCGGCGCCGGGAAAGGCAACCGCGCGACGTCGAACAGCAGGGGTTCATAGGCGGCGTTGAAAACGCCCCGCGCGCCCGCCGACATAGTGCCGATGGTGTCGCCATGATAGGCGTGCTCCAGGGCGATGATGCGGCTGCGGCTTTCGCCGCGGTTCTTCCAGAAGCCCAGCGCCATCTTGAGCGCCACCTCCACCGCAGTCGAACCGCTGTCGGAATAGAATACGTGGCCAAGCCCCGACGGCGCGATACCGATCAGCATCCGTGCCACATCCTCGGCGGGCTGATGCGTGAAATTCGCGAAGATTACTTGGTCCAGTTCATCGGCCTGCCGCTTGATCGCGTCCACGATCTTCGGGTGGCGATGGCCGTGAGTGATCACCCACCAGGAGGAGATCGCATCCAGGATGCGTTTGCCGTCTTCCGTCTGCAGCCAAGCGCCTTCGCTGCGCGCGACCAACGGAATATCCGGCGTGAGGGCGTGCTGGGTGAAGGGATGCCAGACCGGAGACATGGGCGTTTTCACGCAAAACCTTCGGGCGGGGAGACGTCCCCCTCCCCCGCACTGCTCTGGGTCGCGGAGCAGTGCGCCCCCTCCCGCGAGGAGAGGGGGGAATGGGCGATGGCAGGATAATTTTTCATGCGAATTCGTCCAGGCTGAAATTCTTGGCGAAGGCGGCGCGCAGGCTTTCCGGCGTCAAGGGATCGAGCAATGGCAGCCGGCCCAGCCGCCGCGCCTTTCCCATCTCGCAGACGGTCGCCTCGCTGTCCTCGCTATAGTCGCCGACGAAGACGACACCCGTCAGCGGGATGTTCCGCGCCCGGATGGCGGCGATGGAAAGCAGGCTGTGGTTGATGGTGCCGAGCGTCGTACGGGCGCACAGGATGAGCGGCAATCCCCAGCGCGCGAACACGTCTATAGAGAGAGTGTCCCGGGTCAGCGGCACCATCAGGCCCCCTGCCCCCTCGATCACCAGCGGTCCCTCCGGCGGATTCAGCGCGGCGGGATCGATGACGGCGCCTTCCGCCTCGGCGGCATAATGCGGCGAGGCGGGCAGTTTGAAGCGATAGGCTTCCGGGAATGTCTTCCCGCCCGCGAGGCGGCGCACCGTATCGGTGTCGCTGTCCGGCCCGGTCTGCACCGGCTTCCAGTAGGCGGCGCCCAGGGCGCCTGCCAGCGCCGCGGCAAACACCGTCTTGCCGATGCCGGTGTCGGTGCCGGTGACGACAAAGCGAGAAGTCACGCCACGGCTTCTTTCATCTCCACCGCCAGATCGGCGAACAGCGCCTCCAGCAATTGCGGCGTGGCGTGGCGGGTGATGGAGAGGCGCAGCCGCGCGGTGCCTTCCGGCACGGTGGGCGGGCGGATGGCACGGATGTCATAGCCGCGAGCCTGCATCGCCGCCGCCAGCTGCACGGCGCGCGCGTCGCTGCCGACGATGACTGGCAATATCTGCGAGCCGCTGGGCGCAATGCCGAGCCTGTGCTGCATCAGGGCTCCCGCATGGCGCACAAGCGCCGCCAGTTCGGCGCGTTCCTGCTGCGCCCCGGCGCTCCAGGCCAGCGCCGCGCGCACCACCGCCGCCATCAGCGGCGACGGCGCGGTGGAATAGATGAAGCTGCGCCCGCGATTGACGAGGAAGTCGCGCAGCACGCGCGGCAGGCAGACCAGCGCGCCCGCCGCGCCCAGCGCTTTGCCGCAGGTGTGCAGGGTGACGATGTTGGGCGCACCTTCCCAAGCTGCCGCCAGGCCCCGGCCCGCCTCGCCATAGACTCCCGTGGCATGGGCCTCGTCCAGCAGCAGCATCGCGTCATGACGCGCCGCTAGCGCCACCAGATCGGCGAGCGGGGCGCGGTCGCCGTCCATGCTGTACAGCGTCTCCACCGCCAGCCAGGGTTTGCCCGTGCCGCCTGCCGCCCGCCAGCGCAGGATGGCATCCTCCATCGCGGTGACGTCATTGTGCGGTGTCTCCGCCACGGCGATCCGTGCCGGGTCGAGCCCGTCGCGGACGCTGGCATGGATCAGCGCGTCATGGACGATGAGGTCCTGGCGCCGCGGCAGGGTGGCGGCCAGGGCGGCGTTGGCGGCAAAGCCGGTGGGGAAATAAAGCGCCGTCTCGCTGCCGAAAAAGGCGGCGGCCTCTTCTTCCAGCGCCTCATGCTCGGGATGGTTGCCGCGCAGCAGGCGCGAGCCGCCCGCGCCCGGCGGCACCCCCCGGGCCAGCGCCGCCGCAGCCGCCTCCCGCAGCACCGGCGATTCCGCAAGCGCCAGGTAATCGTTGGAAGTGAAATCGGCCCCCCGGCGCGTGGTCAGGACGCGCAGCCGTCCGCGCGCGCCCAGCGCCTGAAGCACATCCACATGCGGGCCGGTCGGCATCGGCGGCACCATAAGCACGGGCGGCAGGCAGGCAAGCTTGCCTTCGGGGGCCCGCCGCCGGCCGAATCCCTGGGGCACGGAAAGGAATAATTACATCGCTGTAATTTCCGGCTGTCAGTGGAAAGATGCACAAAGGCAACAGCCCGGCGCAAAGACACAAGCTTTCCCGCCTTCTCTCATCACGTGAGAGAAAACACCGGCAGAGCCGTCCAAACGGGCACTCCGCGCCGGCGGCTCTGATTGACGTGTGCGTGATGCGAAAACAGTCTCCCGCCCTCATAACGCCGCGCCGCGGCCAGAAAATCATCGGGGAGATTCCATGTTCGACCTTTCGCAGAAACTGAAGCTTGGCGGTTCGGCACTGGCGATGATGGCGGCCTTCTCGGCGGCGGCCCAGGCGCAGGAGGCCCCGGTCGAGACCGTGACCGTCACGGGCACCAGCATCCGCGGCGTCGCCCCGGTCGGCTCCAACGTCATTACCGTCGACCAGAAGGCGATCCAGCAGTCCGGCTCGGTCAACATGGAGCAGCTGCTCAACACCGTCACCGCCATCAGCACCGCCAACGCCCCGCCCCAGGGCGTCAACAACAACTCCTTCTTCGCCCCACAGATCCACCAGCTGGCCGGCTCGATCTCCAACTCGACCCTGGCGGTGGTGGACGGCATGCGCTTCGTCGGCGCCGGCGGCGACACCTTGGCCGATCCCAACATCCTGCCCACCGCCGCCATCCAGCGCGTCGAAGTGCTGGCCGACGGCGCCTCCTCGATCTACGGCTCGGACGCGGTATCGGGCGTGGTCAACTTCATCACCCGCAAGGATTATGAGGGCCTGGAACTGAATGTTCAGGCCGGCTTCGCCGACGGCTACAACACCGAAAGCGGCACCTTCCTGTGGGGCACCCACTGGGACAAGGGTTCGGTGATGGTCGCCGGCGGCTATGTTTATCAGAGCGAACTGCGCGGCAGCGCCCGCAGACTGACCTCGATGGGCGACTTCTCGTCGATCGGCGGCAACAATTACGACAATGTCTATGGCTGCCCCACTGCCGCCATCGCCGGCCCGTCCGGCTCGATCTATCTGTCGCCGACCGCGACCACGGCGGTCACCACCAGCGCGATCAATTCGCTGGGCCAGACCAACAAGAACTGCAACATCCAGCCCTATGGCGACGCGCTGCCGATGCAGGTGCGCCAGAATGTGCTGATGAAGGTCAACCAGGAACTCACCGACCGCCTCAGCGCCTCGTTCATGCTGGACGTCAACGACCTGGCGGTGACTTTCCGCAGCCAGCCCGGCCAGATCACCGCCAACACCACCGTGTTCGGTCCAGCCTCGGGCAAGACCTACACCTACAACGGCACCAACTACAGCCAGATCAATCCGTTCTATGTCGCGCCCGCCGGCAACCCCACTCAGACCACCTCCGAACAGGTGAACTGGGTCGACCTGATGGGCCGCGGCGACGGCAACGATTTCGGCCGCAACATCACCAACGAGCAGGCGATGTACGGCCAGTTCGCCCTGACCTACAAGATCAGCGACAACTGGCAGGCCAAGCTGACCGATGCGGCGGGCTGGGACGGCTATCGCGGCAAGAGCATCAATACCTTCTGCGGTTCCTGCGCCGCCCTCGCCCTCAACGGCACCGCCCAGTCCAACGGCAACACCCTCAACACCGATGTCGCCGGCCAGCAGATCACCGCCCTCAACAATCTCACCACCGCCAATGCGCTGGACGTCTGGGACCCGGCGGGATCGGCCAACAAGACCAATGTGCTGATCCAGCAGCAGCTCTACAGCAACCTCTCGCAAAGCGATGCGGACAACACCTTCAACCAGTTGCGGCTGGAAGCCAACGGCACCGCCTTCAGCCTGCCGGCCGGCGACGTGAAGGTCGCGTTCGGTGGCGAGTATGTGAATTACCACCTCTACAGCTTCTCGAGCGGCTCGAACGGCACCGGCATCATCGTCAACGGCGCCACCGTCTCGCTGTTCCGCTCCAAGCGCGACGTGCTATCGGGCTATGGCGAAATCAATGCGCCGATCGTCTCGCCTGAGATGGGCATCTTCCTGGTGCAGAAGCTGTCGGTCGACGTTTCCGCCCGCTATGACAAATACAGCGATGTCGGGCCGACCTTTAACCCCAAATACGCCATCGACTGGCAGGTCACCGACGACATCAAGTTCCGCGGCAACTACTCAACCTCCTTCGTGGCGGTGCCAGTCGGCATCTCGGGCGATCAAAGCCAGGGCGGCCGCTTCGGCGGAGGCGGCGCCTCCATCGCGCCGCTGTCGCCCACCCCGGTGGCGAACTTCCCGGGACTGGCGCTGATTCCCGGCTGCCCCACCACGGGGATCTGCCAGCTGGGCGGGACCAACAATCCGGGCCTGATCCGCCAGTATGGCAGCGCGCTGGCCCACGCCAAGCCGCAGGAAGGCAATGGCGTCAATTTCGGCTTCGACTTCACGCCCACCTTCATCCCGGGCCTGGTGCTCAACGCCACCTATTTCGACCAGAACTACAAGGGCGGCATCACCGCGCCCAACCACACCCAGATCGTCAACACGCCTTCGGCCTATCACCTGCTGACCATCTGCGCCCCGACCGGCTGCACCCAGCAGCAGATCGACGACTTCACCCGGGTGCCGGAAGGCGGCGCGGTGGCCGGCCAGTTGCCGCCGGTGATCTACTTCCTGGAAAATCACGACGAGAACAATGTGCTCGGCCTGCACATCGAGGGCATCGACTTCAGCGGCAACTATACGATCGACACCGATTATGGCCAGTTCCATCTCGGCGACGGCACCACCCTGTTTACCGACTTCCAGGAAGGCCTGCTCGGCGGCACCAAGTTCAACGTGTTGGGCACCTCGGCCTTCAACTCGACCTTCCCCAGCGTGGCGATGCAGACCCGCCTCAACCTGGGCTGGACCGACAATGTCATCGCCATCGACACTTTCATGAACTGGACCGCGGCCTATCGCAACATCGGCGCCACCGCCGCCCATCCGCCCACCGCCGACGCCAACGGCGCCCTGGTGGTCGGCGGCGACCATGTGCATGCCAATGTCACCTTCGACCTGCACGCCAGCTACAATTTCCCGGAGGGCATGTTCTCGGGCGACCAGATCTATCTGGACGTCAAGAACATCTTCAACCAGCAGCCGCCCTTCTACAATTATGCGGTGCCGAGCAATGCCAACAGCACCAACGGCATCAACACCTTCGTCTCCAACCCGATCGGGCGGCTCATCTCGGCCGGCGTCCGGGCGGATTTCTGAGCCAGTCGCGCCGGAGCGCGATTTGATCTAGTGTCGCCAGGCGCGTGACGGGAAAACCCGCACGCGCCCGCGGCATTTCTGGGGCGCGGACAACAACAGATTACGGGGAGGAACATCGATGACCATGCGCAAACGGGATTTTCTGGCGGGCCTCGGCCTCGGTGCGGGGCTCGCGCTGGGCGCGGCGTCGGCTGCCGAGATCGGCGCCGAGCTGGGCGCGGCGCCGCCCGCCAAGAAGCGGGAAATTCCCCACCGCAAGGTGACCACCAAAAACCTATTCAAGGCCCCGCCCGGCTATCCCAATGCCGTGGCGGTGGCACCGGAAGGCCTGTGGATCGCCGAGCAGAAGGCGCAAGGCTATGGCGTGACGGGCAAGCCCCATGTCCCGGAGGCCTGTTGGCTGGTGGACTGGAACGGCAAGCTCTTGAAGACGGTGATGACCGAGAGCAGCAACACGTCCGGCATGGCCTATGGCGATGGCCATATCTGGATGGGCGCCAATGGCGGCGCGGAAGGCATCTATGAGACCGACCTCAATTCCAAGACCGTGTCGCATCGGCAGATTCCGCTGGGCCCCGCCGACAATGGCGGCGGCTGCCACGGCCTGATGTGGCATGCGGGCAAGCTGTGGATCGTCGCCAATCGTCTCAAGGCGATCCTGCGGGTGGACCCGAAGAGCTGGGCGCCGGAATTCATCATCCCCATCACCACCGACCGCTGGCACGGCATCGCCTGGGACGACAGCTATCCGGGCGGGGCGATCTGGATGGTGACCGGCAGTTCCGACAAGGACCGCTATGAGATGGTGAACGGCAAGCTGCACCACACCACCACTTCGGGGCTGGTGAAATACGACGCCGCCACCGGCCGGGTGCTGGAGACTGCCGAATTCCTCGAAGGCACCGCCGATCCGCACGGCCTGGCCTTCCACAATGGCAAGCTCATCAGCTGCGATGCCGGCGTCGGCCCGCCGGGCTTCGATCTCACCCACAGCCCGGCGAGCGGCTATGTCTTCGAGATCGATTTCATCTAGGTCAGTGCCGCGGCCTGCCGGGCGATGCGGCGGGCGCGGTCCTTGGCGAAGCGTTCGATGCCGGCGAAGATCGATTCCGGATCGAGATGGGCTTCCTCGATCACTTCCTTCTCCAGGCCGCTGGTCAGCCACTGATCGTCCCAGTCCGAGGTCAGCGAATAGGCGTCGGTCAGCGGCCCAAGATTCTTCACCGGCATCACGCGGCGGGTGCCGGTGGAGACCACCATGGCGTCGAACATCGCCTCTGGCGGCAGCACCGCGTCGCGATAGGCCTGGGGCTGGCGGTCGAACAGTTCCTCGCTCACCGCGGAGATGATCTTCACATTCAGCCCCGCCTGCTCGATGCGCGGCAGCAGCTTGACCGTGTTCACCGTCGAGCTGGCGCCCTGGCAGATCACATATCCCTGTTTGGGCTTTCCCGGCGCGAAGTCCCGGATGACATAAAAGCCCCTGGCCGCCGCGCGCGCATCCTTGTCGGCGAAACCGCTGCGGTCGGCCACCGGATTGTCGGGCCGCGCCACCTCGATGGAGATGATCCCGACCTTGGGATCGCGGGCCGCGATCTCGGCGGCGGCAAAATAGCCCGCCGCGACATCGTTATAGTCCCAGAAATTGAGATGGATGGTCTGGCCGCGGGGAAACAGCTTCCACACTTGCGTGGCGAAGATGCCAAAATGGGTGCGCCCGTCCGCCGCCGTCTCCGGCCCGGAATGACCGGCCAGGATATGCAGCACGCCCATGCGGAAGCGGCTGTCCTGGTTTTGCTGGCTCCACACCCGCGCCGGCGTGTACATCAGCGGCGTGAACGCGCCATAGGTGCCCGATAGCGCCCAGACGCCGGAGAATTTCTTGGGATCGACGCTGGCGCTTTGGCTGACCAGACCGATGGCGGTGGAGACATTGCCCGCCTCCTGGATCGCCGCCTTGACGCGGGTGCCCATGGGATTGGTCAGGGGATCGTAATGGCCCCACAGCGCGCCATGCTCGACATTGATTGATTCCGACAGGTCGGCGGCCAGGGTGATGAAACGGTTGTCGGTGACGTAGTTCATCCATTTGATGATCTCGGAGATGGCGCGTCGCGCCCCCGCCGCCTCGCCCGGCTTCTTGAACAGGGCGATGGAGACTTCCTTTTCGGCGCCTGACAGACGGTTCTTCGCCTTCACTTTCACCGCTTCGCCCGGGAGGTTGGCGACGCGCAGCCGCTCGTCCAGGAAGGGATCGGTCCTGTTGTCGATGCCGATCTTGCGGTCGTCCCGCACTTCATCGCCGATCTGAACCAGCCGGTCGGCCAGCCAGTCGCCCAGGCCATTCTTGTCCAGCACCGACATCACCTTGTCGATATTGGTCTTGAACTGGACCAGGCGCTCCTTCGGATCGCTGACCGCGCCGTTGCGGATGCCGGAAAATTCGATGCCGTAGCGGCGCTCGAAACTTTCGGCGAGGGCGACGAAATAGTCCGAATTCATCTTCTGGCTGTAGGGGTGACTCTGGTAGCTGACGATCTGCTTCAGATTGCCCAGCTGGCCGCCCACCGCACCAGGCCAATAACCTTTGGTGGTCTTGGCGATGGCGATCATCGGCCGCCGGTCGGCGGCGTCCCAGCTCTCCATCGCCGCATACATGCCGGCGATCTGGCCGTAATCGGCGCCGTCCTCCACCCTCAGCACGTTCCAGCCATAGGAGGTCCACTGCTCGACCAGGTCATAGCCCGTGAAGCGGTTGGGGATCACCCCGCCCAGCAAGACATCGTCGATGCCGGCATTGTTGTCCGACAGCACGATGCGCAGCCGCTTTCCCACCGACAGCGCCAGCGCCTGGGTCTTGAGTTCCTGGGCATGGCCTTCGGTCATGGCGAACTCGCCCTCGAAGGCGATGATCTTTGGCGTGTCTTCGGTCCCCATCATGTCCCAGAACGCCGCCTTGCCCGCCGCGCTGGCGACGCCGACCCCGGAAGGCCCGCCATTGACGTCATTGGTGACGTCGATGCTTTCGGCATGGCCGCTCAGCGCCTTGATGCCGCGCAGCTTGGCCTGGGCGAACAGCGGATCGTCCGCCAGACCCTGATCGGCGAGCAACGTTTTCAGCGCACCCGCCCCGCGCCGGAATCCCAGCGCGTCGATCGGCAGGATCGCCACTTCCGGATCGACATGATAGCGGCGGTCGCCGCTGAGCTTTTCCTTCCGCGCCAGCGCCTGGCCCAAAATCATGTACAGCGCATAGATGGTGGGGGCACTGTGGCCCGCCGCCAGCATGAATTTGTCGCCGAAGGGATGCTTGGGGCGGCGATAGTCATAGCGCAACCCGCCGCGCTCAGGCCCCAGCAGATGCGCCATCACATTGAGCGGGGTGTAGGCGAGCGGCCCGCCGAAATGCCCGGTCTGCGCATAGTTGCCCAGCAGCACCAGGGTCATGCAGGTCATGAAACCCACATCTTCCAGCCGGCCGCGTTCTTCGGCGCTCAACCCATGCGAGGTCATGCCCCGGGCCGCATCCTCTTTGTCCATCCCTGAATTCCCTGAATATTATCAAATGCTTGGCGGAATTGTATACAGACAATAGGATACAGTATTGCATCAGCGCGCGCTGATCCAGTGCCAGTTGGATCGCCGCGTCAGCGCTTTTTCCTGTTCGGGCAGTCGGGTAACAACAGGGTCATGCAATCCAACTCTTTCGACGTCACCGGTGGGATAAAGTCATAAAGACTTTGCTCGCAATTCCTTGGATATGGCCCATTGAGAGGAATCTTCACTACCCAAAGCCTATCGCTGTCCTTTCCGAGGCTCGGGATAGTGCTGACGGACCACTTCTTGTCTTTGCCTAAATCGGCTCGCCACCTCAGCGAAGATTTGGCCTTCCCGCGACATACTGCCTTGGCGATGGCGACGGCAATCTTCGCATCCTTGACAGGAAATTCGGCGGCGGACGCTTCACAGAGTGCAAGCGAAAGAACCACAGTCGCAAACGCTCTAATTACCACTAGCGTTAGTCCCCGCCCGCAGCGCCCGGCTGGTAGTAATGCAGGCTCGGCGGGCGCGGGGTGATCGCCAGCCGCGTGCCCATGCCGCTGCCGCCGGCCAAGGCGCGGTGCCAGCGCTCTTCCGGCGCAAAGACGATGTCGCCGAGATCGGCCTTGATGAGCGGCTCGCCCTCGATGAGGAATTCCTCGCGGCCTTCCATCACCACCCAGAACTCGGCGAAGTTCTCGTGGAAGTGACCCCATTGGTTGTCCGGCGGCGTCGGCACGGCGGCGCTGCGGATCACATTGGCCCAGGTATGGTCGTCCTTGACGAAGCCGCCGCCCTTGCCGCCGCCTTCGACAATCTCCTTCTGGAA
>Ga0265325_10001238_pt1 | contig 18219 bp, 13 predicted proteins | sample 41420metaG_FD_202090 | JGI IMG/M metagenome (GOLD analysis project Ga0265325, IMG submission 202090) | Rhizosphere microbial communities from Carex aquatilis grown in University of Washington, Seatle, WA, United States - 4-14-20 metaG | ecosystem: Host-associated > Plants > Roots > Rhizosphere...
CTACCCCAAGCAGCCCGGCTCCTTCTACCACCTGTCAAAGGTGCATGACAGCCACAACATACTGTTCGCCTGCAAAGCCTGGAAGCTTCGCGCCACCGACCTGAACCAGGGCGTCGTCTACGGCACAGTCACCGACGAGTCCGAACTCGACGAAGCGCTCATCAATCGCTTCGACTACGACGAAGTCTTCGGCACCGCGCTCAATCGCTTCTGCGTGGAAGCGGCCGCCGGCCATCCGCTGACGGTCTACGGCAAGGGCGGCCAGACGCGCGGTTTCCTCGATATTCGCGACACCGTCCGCTGCGTCGAACTTGCCTGTATGCATCCCGCGGCCCCGGGCGAGTGTCGTGTCTACAACCAGTTCACCGAGCAGTTTTCCGTACTCGAGCTGGCCCAGATGGTGCAGGCCGCTGCCGCCAAATTGGGACTCAGCGTCGAAATCGAGCATCTGCCCGACCCCCGCGTGGAAGCCGAAGCGCATTATTACAACGCCAAGCATTCCAAGCTGATCGATCTGGGCCTGCAACCGCACCTGTTGTCCGATTCCCTGCTCGATTCGCTCGTGAACATCGCCATCGAATACCGCGACCGCATCGATACCTCGCTATTCATGCCCCAGGTCGACTGGAGAAAGTCCACCAACCAGCGGCGCCGTCTCACGTCGGCAGCCGCGGCCAGCGCCTCTCCGTCGATCGCTCCTTTCACTCCACGCACGTTCGTGGATCGCGCCTCGGATGATTAATTAACCGGACAATTTCGGCAGTGATTTTGAAAGACGGCGGGAACAAATGCTGCGTAGCTGCAGCGGATCTGCGTAAATTAAATTAATCGGAAGCGTTCTGCGCGGTACCAGTGATTACCGGGACGAGCATTCCCCCTCGTATGTGGTAATCGATTCCCTTCCAGCGGATGGTCTTACGCCCGAAGCTGGCCAGCCAGATCAGGAAAGCCGTCGCGTCCCAAAGCGGAATCAGCGGCATTTTTTTCCAGACGCCTGAATCCTTCAATCCCCGAACGCCGATCATCCAGGTCATTGCGACGCGCAGCAGGAGGTAGATTCCTAGGTACGCCGCTGCCACGGCCGCCGTTGGATGAATCGCCACTGCCAGCAGCGCCCACGGCAGTCCCCACGTAAAAATAAGCCCCAGATGCCCCCAGGGACGCATACCGCGCATCACCGTCATCCAGCGCACGCGCTTGTAGAGCAAATCGCGGAGGGACTCGAAGTCGGCCACCGCTTCCACGGTCTGCGGCAGCAGCTTCACTTCGTATCCCTGCTCGGCGATCAGCCGCCCCACCAGCAGATCGTCCGCGGGGCGCGTTTCGATCATCTGGTAGCCGCCAAAGCTGGCGAGGCTGCGCCGGGTCACCACAATCGTCTGCCCCAGCGTGAATTTGACGCCGTCCAGTTGCCACGCCACCATCACTCCGGCAAAGAAATCCGACACCATTCCGATCGACTGCATCTTCTCCACAAAAGTGGTTTCCTTCGTGGAAACATAGAAGCAAGTCGCCGCGCCCACCTTGGGATCGCGGAACGGGCCGATCACGCTGCGCAGATAGTCGGGCCGCACTCGCACATCGCCGTCGGTGATCACCAGCATGTCGTGGCGCGCCTCGTCCACGAGACGTACGAGTCTGGCCACCTTATCGTTGATGGCATCGCGCCCCGAGCCGTAGAGCAGGCGAATCTGCCGCTCCGGAAAATCGCTTACCAGCTTCTTCAGAACGGGAACGGCCGGGTCGTCCTCGTCCACGCAAAACAGGATCTCGTAGTCGGGATAATCCTGGCGGCAAAAACTCGCGTAATTTTCGTAAGCCTCCACGTCGAGGCCGCGAATAGGTTTCAGGCAGCTTACCGGGGGAGTGAAATCCGTATTGCGAAGGCTTTCGTTCCGGGCCGCGGAGAAAAATCGCGCAGTGCTGTAGAGAACCAGGAAGTAGTAAATGGCTGGGATTGCGGCAATCCCAAGGAAAACTGTATCGATGGCCTTCAATATCCTCGCACCTCAAAAACGGTCATGAACGAATCCTGTTGCCTCGCAAGCGAGTTACAGGAATTTGGCCGCTGCGACACCAGCCCTCGAGACGAATCGAAATAACCCCCGGGACGGTCTTTCAGTTTAATCCTTTTGAATCAAGCGTATTCCCCGTAGTCGCGCGCAGTATAACACGAAACAAAAGCCGTCTTTTGCTATCAATTGCGCTTCGTGGTTCGTGGCGCGGTGTTTCAGACGATCAGGGCCCCGCAACTGATGCTGCTCACCCCAAACCACTGCAACGGCGTCACCGCCTCGTGCAGCAGAAAAAAGCTCAGCAGCGTGACCACGCCGCAGGAAACGGCCGAGGCCGGCTGCACGAAGCTGTAGTCCGCCCACGAAAGCACCACCATGTAAGCCACGAAAAACGTCAGCAGCGCCGCAGGAGCCCAGCTGTTGAGCGCGCCCACGCTCTTCATGCCCTTCCCCACCAGCACGTTCCCGAGCGGCCCAAACAGCACCACGACGAAAAGCGGCAGGTACCTTGAAGTGAATATTCCCGGAACGGTGCATACCCGGGCTTTCGCCCATTGTTTCCTTTCTTTCCACCAATGATTTCTTCATGCCGCCGTATGCATAACAGGCCAGCCTTGTCCACCCTTGAAACCTGCCCCAGGCTAATCTGTACGTGGTCTTTTTCCACAGGGATTCCACAGGGATTCCACAGGGAAAATTAAATCCGGGCTTGTGAATTAACCAGGCGTTGTTATACCTTCCAAACCCCGTAACCAAAACGAAGGGAGCGCCCGTTGCCGGCAATTCGCATCCTCGTAGTAGATGATTACGAACACTGGCGGCGCAAAATCAGTCAGCTGCTTCAAGTACATCCAGAGTGGCAAGTCGTCTGCGAAGTGTCGGATGGATTGGAAGCCGTTCAGAAGGCCGAGGAGCTCAGGCCGGACTTGATTCTGCTAGATATCGGTCTCCCAGGACTGAATGGAATCGAAGCCGCCCGCCGGATACGACAACTCTCTCCCAACTCCAGGATCGTCTTCCTGAGCGCGGACAATTCCCAGGATGTGGTGCAGGTCGCTTTGAGCACGGGGGCTCAGGGTTGCGTTCATAAGACACGCGCCTCGAATGACCTGCTGCCTGCGATCGACGCGGTTCTGCGGGTAAACAACTTGTCAGCGGCATAATAAAAGGCTATAGCTTTTCTGATACCCCTGGAGCGCAAGCTCATCCCCGCCATCAGGTTTCATTCCGATCCGGTTCTTGTGAACCGCCGCGTTCGTTTTGTCGCCGGCATGCTGTTGACACACTCTCTACATTCATAACCGGGATGTACCCCCCTTCCTTGATCGGTACTCTAAAGGCCGGAAATGTGGCTATCGCTGTTGCTACCCGGTCGTACCGGGATAGCTTTTTCCCGCCTTGATTGAAACCGGAGGGTGTAAACTTACGTCCCTGCTCTAGAGTAGTACTAGACTTCAGCGGAGTCCCTCGAGTGGAAAACCAGCAAGGGCAACATGCGCGGCCTGACGGCGAGCGGCTGTTCCAGAGTCTTTTTCATGCGGCTGCTATCGGGATCGCGGTGGAAGACCTGGAGGGGCGGCCCTTGTTCGCGAATCCGGCTCTTTGCTCCATGCTCGGATTCACCGAAGCGGAAATGCGAACCAAGCACTGCGTTGAGTTCTCTCCCCCCGAGGATGCCGCGAAGGATTGGGCTCTTTTTGAGCAATTACGACAGGGTTCGATAGACAACTATCGTCTGGACAAACGCTTCTTTCGAAAAGACGGCACGCTGATCTGGGGCCGGCTCCGTATTTCTCTGATGAAGGTCGCCGCCAGTTCATCTCCGCTGGTAGTCGCCGTAGTGGAGGACATCACGGAGAAAAAAGCGTCAGAAGAAAAGCTCCAACACCTGGCGAGCCGTCTTATCGAGGTGCAGGAGGAGGAGCGGCGGCGCATCGGCCGGGAGCTTCATGACGACATCGGCCAGCGCCTATCCCTGTTTGTAATGGAACTGGAGGAACTCCATTCCTCTCTTGCTGAGACCGGACGAAACAACCAAAGTCTGCTCGCGTGGGAACTGCACGGGAGGGCCAAAGCGCTTGCAACCGATATCCAGAATCTTTCCCATGATCTGCACTCCTCAAAACTTGAATATCTGGGTTTGGATGCCGCTCTACGAAGTCTTTGCAAGAAAATCTCCAGGCAGCAAAACATCCCAATAACCTTTCACGCCGAGGAGTTGCCTGCGAACTCGCCATCTGACCTGAAGCTCTGTGTTTTCCGCGTCGCACAGGAAGCGCTGAATAATGTGGTCAAGCATAGTCATACTCCCGAGGTTTTCGTCGAGCTGACCCACGTTGACGACGCGATCGTTCTGAAGGTCAGAGACGTGGGTGTGGGTTTTGATCCCTCGGCTTCTCACCAAGGGATCGGGTTATCCACCATGCGAGAGCGTCTCCGGATGTTTGGAGGAGAGCTATTCGTGGAATCTATGTCCGGAACAGGAACCACGATTATCGCTAAGGTAAAGCTGGAGAAGTCCCAAGCGGCCACGACAGGGTAAACCTTTCGCTGCTGACGGCCGGTCAACGTCGCATAGAACCTGTAAGGTTTTCGTCATCACGATTCGTCATAATGTTCGTCCGGCGGCTACAGCGGAGGCCCAGGCCCACTGGAAATTGTGGCCGCCAAGATGCCCCGTCACATCGACCACCTCGCCCACGAAGAACAAACCCTTCACCTTCCTGCTCTCCATCGTCTTGCTGGAGAGTTCATCGGTGTCCACACCGCCAGCCGTCACCTCGGCTTTTTCATAGCCCTCGGTACCCGCCGGGGTAAGCTTCCATTCATGGGCTTGGCTCTCGAGTTCCGCCAGCCCCTGGTTCGACCAGTCGGATGACGCATGCAGATCGAGCCAGCGCGTTGCCAATCGCTTCGGCAAAAACCGCTGAAACACAGAGCGAGCTCCCGCCATGTTTCTCACATCCCCTTCCCGAAGCGCCCCTGCCACTTCAAAACCGGGAGCCAAATCAATTTCGATGGGCTGGCTCTTCTTCCAATACGATGAAATCTGCAGGATCGCCGGCCCGCTCAAGCCCCTGTGTGTGACGAGCATCTTCTCGCGAAAGGACTGGCGGCCGGTCGCTACGATCACCTCCGCCGACACTCCCGCCAGATCGCAATAGCGCGCCCGGTCTCTTGAATCGAGAAGCAGCGGCGTGAGCGCCGGCCTGGTCGGCTCTATCTTCAGGCCGAATTGCCGCGCCAGATCGTAGCCGAAAGCGGTGGCGCCCATCTTCGGAATGGAAAGCCCGCCCGTCGCCACCACGAGCGCCGGAGCCTGGAACTCACCCGGGCCGTTGGGACTTTCCGTGCAAGCAATAAAGCCCGCGGCCTGCCGCACCTCGCGAATTCTACTGTTGAGAAACACCTTTACCCCGCCCGCCCGGCATTCCGCTTCGAGCATGTCGGTAATGTCTGTAGCCGCACGGTCGCAAAAGAGCTGTCCGAGGGTTTTCTCGTGATAGGGGATGCGATGCTTTTCCACCAGGGCGATGAAATCCGAAGGCGTATACCGGGCCAGCGCCGACTTCGCAAAGTGCGGGTTGGCCGAGATGAAATGTTCGGGCCCGCAATGGATGTTCGTGAAATTGCAGCGCCCGCCGCCGGAGATCAGTATTTTCTTGCCGGGCCGGTCCGCATGCTCGATGACGGCCACGCGGCGTCCGCGCTTCCCAGCCTCTGCCGCGCACATCAGCCCCGCGGCCCCGGCGCCAATGACCAGCACATCGAACGTTTGACCCATCTCAGCATTCTGCGTTGGTCACCACAAACGAGCAAATGAAACGAGCAAATGCAGCGAGCAAACCGGCAGATTCAACGAGCGAGGTCGCCTCAAAACAATCGCCAGTGGCGGCAACCAAGCGAAGCGATTTGCCGGCGTTTCCACCACCGACCTCGGCTATCATTGCAACTGTCGTCTTCAGCGATATCCGGCGTCGATCGTAGCGGCGTTCTGCCGCTGGTTCACGTTTCTTAGAGGAGCGGTGGTGCGGAAATCCGAGACGTTCACGGCGCTGAATGGCCTGCGGTTCCTCGCAGCGCTCGCCGTCGTCATCTTCCATTACGCACCCCGCGTCGGCGGGTATGCGCGGCTGCCGGAAATTCTAAAGAACCTGATCGGGGAAGGACCCGCGGCGGTCGGCTTCTTTTTCATTCTTTCAGGTTTCGTATTGGCCCACCGACATCTCAACGGTTCTCGCGTGCAGGCGTCCGACTTTTACTGGGCCAGGTTTGCCCGGCTCTATCCCGCGTATTTATTGGCTTTCCTTCTATTTCTGCCGATCGCCCTGCAAAGATACGTTGTCAATCCATCGCCGGGAAACACGGGCCGTCACACCTTCGTCCTCAGCGCGATTCTTTCCTGTCTCATGCTGCAATCGTGGACGCCATTGGCGCAGGCCTGGAACGGTCCCAGCTGGTCCTTGTCGGTAGAAGCCTTCATGTATTTGATGTTCCCGCTTATTGGCTATCGTCTGTCCACCGTCCGCCGCCAAAATTCTATTTTCATCATGCTGTTGGCGTGGCTGATTCCGTCGAGCCTCGCAGTTGCGTACGTAGCCCGCTGGATTCCCGGCGACACCTGGCGGCTTTACGTAACCAACAATCCGCTCCTGTGGCTGCCTTTATTCGTGATGGGCATTTGCGCCAGCCGGATGGTCGCGGATTGGCGGAAGGTGCCGGAACGCACGGCCAACGCACTCTCGACAGCAGCTTTCGTTGCCCTGATTCTATGTGCCCTGGCGTGGCCGCTCAAATGGGCTGACGTCTTCGTGACGGGCGGAATCGCGCCGCTATTGGCGGTGGTAATCCTGTTCTTCACCCGCAGGCGGGGATGGATCACTCGGGCAGTAGGCAGCCCATTGTTGAGCAAACTGGGAGAGGCCAGCTACGCAGTCTATATTCTGCAGGCGCCCCTGTGGTGTTACTGGCAGGAAATTACGAATTCTCTTCGCGGCGCCCCCGCGCAGACCGGCGTTGCGACCTTGTGGCAATTGGGACTGTTCGTCCCGCTGCTCGTGCTAGCCTCCCGGGCTGTGCAGCGATACGTGGAAGTCCCCGCGCGCACCTGGCTCAGCGGATTAAAGAAGAAACGTGCCCTTCAGCAACCGGCAGGCACAATCGAGCGCCCTGTGCTGCAGCCAAACGCGATCCAATTGCAGGGAGATTAATTCAAGGAACGGCGCACGGGCTTCCGCGCCTACTGCTGCCATCCCCCGCCCAAAGCGCGATAAAGCTCCACGTAGTCGAGCATTTCGTTCAATTGGGCCTGGGCCAGCGTGAGTTCAGCGGAGTAGTAGCGCGTATCGGCGTCGATCACTTCGAGGTAGCTCGAAGCGCCGCCCCGATAGCGCAGATCAGATAGACGGCTGGCATCTTCAGCCGAGCGGGTGAGCAGCTGCTGCTGCTTGCGGAATTCCTGATCCTTGGCATAGGCGATCAGCGCGTTAGACACCTCGCGAAAGGCCTGTTGGATCGTCTGCTGGTACGTAAGCGCGGCTTGCTCGCGCTGAGCCTCGGCCAGCTTCACGCCGCCGCGCAGGCTCCCGCCGGCGTAAAGCGGCTGCGTAAGCTGTCCCGTGAAGGACCACAATCCCGCCGGCCCCGTGAACAGCTGCGATAGCGCGATGCTCTGGACCCCGCCTACGCCCGTAAGAGTGATGGCCGGGAAATACGCCGCCTTCGCCACACCGATCTGCGCGTTCATCGACATCAATTGCGCTTCCGACTCGCGAATATCTGGCCGGCGGTCCAGCAGCGACGAGGGCAGCCCCGCCGGAACCTCGGGCGGGTGTGGCTGGGCCGTTAATTCCATGCCTCGCGCCACGCCGCCGGGATTTTCCCCCAGCAAAATGCTGATCAGGTTTTCCTGTTGATCGATCTGCTTCTCGATGAAAGGAATCTCGCCCGAGGCGTTGAAGACCAGCTGTTCGGCCTGGCGCACATCGAGCAGCGACGTTCGGCCATGGTCCACCAGCAGTTGCGTCAGCCGCAGCGAATCCTGATCGGACGCCAGCGTGCGCCGCGAAATATCGATCTGAAGATCGAGCTCGCGCAGCGTGAAATACGCCGACGCGACGTTCGCCACCAGCGAATCGATCACCGCCTTCCGCGCCCACTCATTCGCAAGCAGTTGATCGCGAGCCGCTTCCGTGGCGCGCCGATACTTCCCCCAGAAGTCGAGGTTCCACTGGAACCCCAGCCCCAGCTCGGTATAGCTGTTGTCGTACGCGTTAAAGAATTTCGACTTGGCGTTCCGGCTGCCATTGCCGATGGCGATCGCCGCAGCCGACGGAAACTCGTTGCTTCGTGTGATGCCCAACTGGGCCTGCGCCTGCAGAATCCGGCTGGCGGCAATGCGCACGTCGTAATTCTGCTGCAGCGCCGTGCGGATCAGCGACTGAAGTTGCGCGTCCTGGAATACGTCCCACCATTTCTCTGCGCCGAACGAAGCCGCGGCGCCCCCGCTGGAGGCTGTTGCCTCCGTCCCGGCCGGCGCGCCGCGATACGTCTGCGGAGTCACAACCGCCGGACGCCTGTAATTGGGCCCCACCGCGCATCCGGCCAGCAGGAGTGTCCCAAAAGCACCAAGCATCATTCGGGAAGCCGCCCACCGCATCAGCCGCCGCATCAGTCGTCGCCCCTCTCTGCGTCGTCCGGAGTTGGCAGGCTCCTCAGGTCCATTCCGCTGGGCCGAGCTTCATGCATTCTCAGCGCGATGCGCTCAAACAGCACAAACAATACCGGAATCACGAAAATCGCCAGCAGCGTAGCCGCCAGCATTCCTGCAACAACCACCGTCCCAAGAATCTCGCGCCCCACGGCGCCCGATCCCGAAGCCACCGCGAGCGGTATGCAACCCAAAATAAAAGCGAACGACGTCATCAAAATGGGACGCAAGCGCAGCTTGGCCCCCTCCAGCGCCGCGGACACCACATCGCGCCCCTTGGCCATCTCGTCGCGCGCGAACTCCACGATCAGAATCGCGTTCTTCGCCGCCAGCCCGATCAGCATAACCAACCCGATCTGCGCATAAATATCGAGATCGAAGCGCCGCAGGTACAGCCCCGCGAAAGCGCCGAAAATCGCGATCGGCACCGAGAGCAGCACCGAAAACGGCAGGCTCCAGCTTTCATAAAGCGCCGCCAGAATCAGGAACACCACCAGCAGTGACAGCGCGAAAATAGGTCCCGCCGTGCCGCTGGCCTTGTTCTCTTGGTACGAGAGGTCCGCCCAATCGTAGCCCATCGTGGCCGGCAGCGTTTCCCGCGCCACTTCCTCCAGCGCCGCCTGGGCCTGCCCCGAGCTGTATCCAGGGGCGGCAGAGCCGATGATTTGCGCCGCGCGGAAAAGATTGAAGCGGTTGGTATAGTCGGGACCATTGATAGGCTTCGTCGAGACCAGCGTCGAGAGCGGCACCATGGTATTGGCGCGGTCGCGCACGTAATATTGATCGATCGACGCGGCCGACGTCCGGTCCTCCGCCTCCGCCTCGAGAAACACCTTCCACTGCCGGCCGAACCGGTTGAATTGATTCACGTACAGTCCGCCCAGCGAAGTTTGCAGCACCTGGTAAACATCGCCCAGCGAAACCCCCTGCTTCAGGGCCTTGTCGCGATCGACCGTAGCGAAAACCTGCGGAGTCCGCGCCGAAAATTGTGAATTGACGCCAGTCAACTCCGGCCGTCTGCGCGCCGCCTGGAGAAATCGCTGCAGCCCCTGGTCGAGATCCTCCACCGAACCTCCCGAGCGGTCCTGCAGCCAGAGCGAAAAGCCGCCGGCGTTTCCAAGCCCCGGGATCGGAGGCGGGTTAAAAGCAAAGGCCACCGCCTCCGGTATCTGCCTGGTCAATTGCCTGTTGATGTTCGCCAGGATTGCCTTCGAGTCAAGGCTGGGAGACCGCCGCTCGGACCACGGCTTCAAAGACACAAAAAACAAGGAATTATTGGTGGTCGAGACGCGCGATAGAAAGCTGTACCCCACAATCGTCGTGAAATGCGCCACGCCCGGCGTGTGGGACAGCACGTTCTGAACCTTGTCCGCGACCGCTGCGGTGCGAGCCAGCGACGCTGCAGGCGGAAGTTGCGCGTTCAGAAAAAGAAAGCCGTAATCCTCGTCCGGCAGAAAGCTGGTAGGCAGCTTCCTGCCGATAAATCCATCCAGGAGCATAAAGCAGCCGAGAACCACCATAGCCACCACGGCCTTGCGAATCAGACCCTGGCTGATCCACACGTAGCGGTCCTGCAGCTTGCCGAACCCCCAGTTAAAGCCGCGGAAGAATCCTGCCAGAATCCCTGTGGAAGCCTTGCGCGGGCGAAGCAGCATGGCGGCAAGGGCCGGCGACAGCGTGAGCGCGTTGAAAGCGGAAATGAGAACCGAAATCGCCACCGTAACCGCGAACTGCTTGTTCAACCGGCCCTGTATTCCGCTCATGAACGCCATCGGTATAAATACCGACGCTAGAATCAGCGCTATCGCCACCACCGGGCCGGACACCTCGCGCATCGCTTGCAGCGTGGCCTCGCGCGGCGCCATCCCCTCTTCGATGTGGTGCTCCACCGCTTCCACCACCACGATCGCGTCATCCACCACCAGCCCAATCGCCAGCACGAGGCCAAAAAGCGACAGGGTGTTGATCGAAAATCCCAGCGCTGGAAAGAACGCAAAAGTGCCGATCAGCGAAACCGGCACCGCAATCATGGGAATCAACGTGGCGCGCCAATTTTGCAGGAAGATGTAAACAACGAGAATCACTAGCGTCAGCGCGATCAGCAGCGTCACCAGTATTTCGTGGATGCCCTCGGTCACGGGCAGCGTCGTATCGAGCCCCACTGTGTAAGTCAGATCGGGCGGAAACCTCTTCTGCAGCTGATCCATCGTTTTGCGGGTGGCGTCGGCAACGGCGACCGCGTTTGCGCCCGGTGTCAAAAATACGGCGACGATGCAGGCCGGCTCCCCGTCAAAGCGCGAGGTCTCGTTGTAGCTGAGCGCCCCTAATTCGATGCGCGCGACATCCTGCAGCCGCACTACCGATCCATCAGGATTCGCGCGCACCACGATCTGCCCGAACTGCTCCGCCGTCACCAGGCGTCCCTGGGTGCGGACGGTATAGGTCATCGCCGTTCCCGGCGGCGCGGGATTCCCCGAAAGCTGCCCCGCCGGATTCACGGTATTTTGCTGGTTCAAGGCCGACACCAGGTCGGCGACCGTCATCCCCAATTTGGCCAGCACCTGCGGCTTGAACCACACGCGCATCGAGTAATCGGTGGCGCCAAAGAGCAGCACTTGTCCCGCGCCGGGAATGCGCAGCAATTGATCGTTGATGTTTATGTTCGCGTAGTTCGCAAGAAAGAGAGAGTCGTGAGTGTGGTTCGGCGAGTACAGCCCGAAAGCGATCAGCGGCAGCCCGGTGGATTTTCGGATCGTCGTGCCGAACTGATTCACGTCGGGCGGCAGATTCGGCGCGGCCTGCGCCACGCGGTTCTGCACGTTGACTTCATCGGTGTTCACATCGGTGTCGACATCGAACGTCACGGTCAGCGACATCGAGTTGTCGTTCCCGTTGGTCGACTGCATGTACAGCATGTTGTCGACGCCGTTCATCTGCTGCTCGAGCGGCGTCGCCACCGACTGCTCGACGGTTTGCGCATCCGCTCCAGGATAGGTGGTGGAAACGATCACCTGCGGCGGCACGATGTCGGGAAATTGCGCTTCCGGAAGCCCGCGGATCACCACCAGCCCGGCCAGCACGGTGATGATGGCGATTACGATCGCAACGATAGGCCGGCTAACGAAAAACTTTGCCATGGCTCAGCGTCGCTCGGAGGCAGCCGGGACCAACTCGGGATGAACCACCGCGCCCTGGCGCGCGTATTGCAAGCCGCCAACCACCACACGCTCGGTCGGAGAAAGCCCTTGGTTGACCACCCAGTCGGACCCCACCTGTGATCCCATCTGCAGGTTGCGGATTGTAACGCGGTTGTCGCTGCCGACCACACTAGCCTGGAAGGTGCCCTGAAGTTCGGTCACCGCCGCTTGAGGAATCAGCAGCGCGTCGTGGCGCATATCCGTAACAGCACGCACCCGTCCGTATTCTCCCGGACGCAGAATGCTGTTGGGATTCGAAAAGCCGGCCGCCACGCGAATGGTTCCCGTGCTGGGATCCACCTGCCGGTCGGTCCACAACACCTTGCCGGGATGCGGATAAATACTGCCATCCGCAAGAACCAACGTCAGCGGCACTCCGTCCAGAGGCAACGCCTGCCTCCCGGCTCCCGTAGCGTGGATTTTCTGTGCCCGTAAGTAATCCTGCTCGCTGATCGGGAAATATACCTTTATGGGATTCACCTGCGACACCGACGTCAGCACCGTCGTCGTCGCCACCAGATCCCCGATCTGCGCCTGCGCGATTCCCGCCACTCCGTCTACCATCGACGTGATTCTCGTAAACGAAAGATTCAGCTGAGCCTGCTCCACCGCCGCCTTCGCCGCCGCCACTCCAGACTGCGCCGCCGTTACCGCAGCCGCAGCCCCGGCCTTGGCTTGCAGGTCGTCATCCAGTTGGCTTTGCGCAATGGCCTTCGCGTCTGCCAGTGGAGTATCGCGCGCCACATCCTGCGAGGCTTTCGCCAGTTGAGCCTGCGCTTGTATCACCTGCGCCTCGGCCTGCGCCAACTGTCCCTGGGTCTGGTCAAGCGTGGCCTGAAACGGGCGCGGATCGATCTCAAACAACAACTGCCCCTTGGAAACGATCGATCCTTCCCGGTAATCCTGGCGGATCAAATAGCCTGAAACGTGCGATTGGATCTGTGCGTTCACGTAGCCGTCCATCGTGGCGATCCATTCGCTGGTTAAGGCGACATCCCGCCGCTGCACCGCGGCCACCTGCACCGTGGGAGGCGTTCCGGCAGCCTGCGGATTTTGCGAATCCGTCCGGCACCCACTCAGACCCAATACGACAGAGATAATGAGTAGGAATACGCACGAAAGGGGCTGTCGACCTCGGGGCATTACTGATCCTCCGGTTCCGGGGCACTTACGGCCAATTCACCCCGGACATATCACAGTTCGGTTTAAAGGTTTTCGATCGAGCGCGGGGCGAATCTCAGGGGCGCGCCACCCTCATTCTCGCACATCGCCAGCGCAAACGCGCCGCAGCTAAGTCGCCGATAATAGCTAGGTTATTATCGGTCGCCGAGAGTCTCGGTTCCACAAACGCAAACCGAAGCGAGTACGTCCGCGCAGGGCATACCGCCACCCACCATCTCGAACTAATAGGACGAACTCCTAACCCCTCGCGTTACATGCGCTGCATGCCCCTGAATACCCTGGAATCGCGATTTGAGAGCGTGCCCGTGTGCTGTACACTTCCATTTCTTGGCGCAGTAACTCGTCATGATTTCAAGGGGGCAATTCCATATGGCTTTCCGGCTCTGGAGCAACGATCTCAAAGAGGGAGACCGGCTTCCCGAAGCCCAGGTCTTCAATGGGATGGGCTACACCGGAGGCAACCGCTCTCCCCACCTCGCCTGGGACGGAGCGCCCGAAGGCACCAAAAGCTTTGTAGTCACCATGTATGACCCCGACGCGCCCACCGGCTCGGGATGGTGGCACTGGCTGGTAATCAACGTCCCTGCCACAGCAAAAGAACTCCCGGCAGGCAGTGGCAGCGGTTCGAATCTGCCCCCCGGCACCATGCAGACGCGCACAGATTTCGGCACCCCAGGTTACGGCGGCGCCGCTCCCCCACCAGGGGCGCCGCACCGCTACATCTTCACGGTACACGCGCTCAAAACCGAGCGCCTCGATCTCGACCCCGAAGCCAGCGGCGCCATGGTCGGCTTCATGATCTACATGAACAGCCTCGGCAAAGCCTCGCTGCAAGCCACATACGGTAAGTAGCAGCAGACACAGGGGCGATAGTGGACAGCGTGGGTCCGCTTAGAGCCCGGTCATTTTCTCCAGCCGTTCCGGGTACCGGGCCCCCTCCACCTGAATGTTCGCCGCCGCTGCATCGATCTCCCGCAGGTCTTCGGGCGTCAATTCGATCGACACCGCTCCAATGTTCTCTTCGAGACGATCCAGCTTCGTCGTGCCGGGGATTGGAACCATCCACGGTTTCTGCGCGAGCAACCAGGCGAGTGCGATCTGAGCGGGAGTCGCCTTCTTGCGCTTCGCAATCCTGCCAAGCAAATCGATCAGTGCCTGATTCGCCTTGAGAGCTTCCGGCGTGAAGCGAGGCAGCGTGCTGCGAAAATCGGAGCTGTCGAATTTCGCGTCCTCGCCGATCTTGCCGGTGAGGAAGCCCTTCCCGAGTGGGCTGTAAGGCACAAATCCAATCCCAAGTTCTTCGAGCGTGGGTATCACTTCCTGCTCCGGCTTCCTCCACCACAGCGAGTATTCGCTCTGCAGCGCGGTCACCGGCTGGACGGCATGCGCGCGTCGGATCGTCTGCACCCCCGCTTCGGAAAGCCCGAAGTGCTTCACCTTGCCGGACTGAATGAGTTCCTTCACCGTGCCCGCAACATCCTCGATAGGTACGTCAGGGTCAACCCGGTGCTGATAAAGCAGATCGATGCTCTCCACCCGAAGCCGCTTGAGCGATCCTTCCACGGCCCGCTTGATCTGCTCGGGCCGGCTGTTCACGCGCAATACTCCCGGCCGATTGTCGCTGCCGCTCAGATCGAACCCGAACTTCGTCGCGATTGCCACTTTGCCGTGGAACGGAGCCAGCGCCTCGCCCACCAGTTCCTCATTCAAAAACGGGCCATACACCTCGGCCGTATCAAAAAATGTAATGCCGCGCTCCACGGCAGCATGAAGAAGCTTGGTCATCTCCTCCTTATCTTTGGGCGGCCCATACGAAAAGCTCATTCCCATGCAGCCCAGCCCCATAGCCGATACTTCCAAATTGCTTTTCCCCAGTTTGCGCTTCTGCATTCTTCACCCTCCCAACTGGTCCCTCTCATCCCCAGATTAGGCTCAAACAAAGCCGAGCTGCTAGTCCGATTCGTCCGATTCTTAGCCTATTCCTCCTGCCCACAAAGTCGAGCGTCGCCATTTTGAATGGTCCTCGGGCTTTCATCCACGCGAACAACCGCTTGAAACCCGCTTGATTCCGCGCTACGGTGCCGAAGGTATGAAAAATATGGAGAACAGGTGGCGCGTCACTAAACAAATATCGCTAGGCACCGCAGCGGCGAAATCAGCCTGCAATATTTCGCTTTTCGTTCGCATTTTAGGCCGAAAGTCCGCCGCGACCACTCGACACACTGAGACGAACGAAACGCAGGCTAAATTATTGAAAACAATCAAGAGCGATGCAGCCCACTCGACACTCTTGTGCACACCATGCGCAGCGCATTTCGCGCCCTCACATCGGCCCGCTTTCACGATTTTTAGTACCGGAGGCGTCACCGGTCATGCCTGACAGCGTTGCCACCGCGGGCAAGGTTCCGCCAGCCCTCACAATGCTCTCCGAAGAGGAGCAGATGTTCCGGGATACCGTCCGCGCCTTCGCCCAGCAGACGATCAAGCCCCACGTGCGGCAGATGGACGAAAAGGGTGAATTCCGCCACGAGCTGATCGAGGAATTCTTCGGGCTTGGACTGATGTCGATTGCCGTGCCGGAGGAGTATGGCGGATCGGGCGGAACGTTTTTCCAGACCATCCTGGCAATCGAGGAATTGTCCGCCGTGGATTCGTCCGCCGGCGTAATTGTCGACGTTCAGAACACGCTGGTGACCAACGCCATCATCCGCTGGGGCAGCGCCGAGCAAAAGACGCGCTATCTCCCGCGCCTTTCGAAAGACACCGTCGGCGCCTACGCGCTTTCGGAGGCCGGCTCCGGCAGCGACGCCTTCGCCCTGGCCACCCGGGCGGAAGATCGCGGCGAACATTTCGTCCTGAACGGACGCAAATTGTGGATCACCAACGCCAAGGAGGCAGGCCTTTTCCTCCTATTCGCAAATGCCAATCCCGAAGCGGGTTATCGCGGCATCACGGCGTTTCTGATCGAAGCGGATGCGCCGGGTTTCAAGGTAGGCAGAAAAGAGGACAAGCTCGGCATCCGCGCCTCTTCCACCTGCGAACTGTTGCTTGAGGATTGCAGAGTTCCCAAACAGAATGTCGTGGGCGAGGTCGGCAAGGGCTACAAGATCGCCATCGAAACACTGAATGAAGGCCGCATCGGCATCGGCGCGCAAATGTGCGGACTGGCGCGAGGCGCTCTCGATCACGCAATCGCCTACGCACAGGAGCGCAAGCAGTTCGGCAAGCCGATCGCAGACTATCAGGCCGTGCGCTTTCAACTCGCGGAGATGGCCCTCGAAGTCGAGGCGGCCCGTAATCTTACGTACAACGCCGCGCGTCTGAAAGACGCCGGAGCGCCGTTCGTAAAAGAAGCAGCGATGGCTAAGTACTTTTCCTCACAGGTGGCCGAGCGCGTGGCATCCCAAGCGATCGAAATCTTTGGAGGCTACGGCTTCACAAAAGATTATCCGGTGGAGAAATACTGGCGCGATTCAAAGATCGGGAAAATCTACGAGGGCACGTCCAACATGCAGCTGCAAACCATCGCGAATCTGATTCTCGGCAAGTAGTTAGCGGCGGGAATGAATCCTACGGCGCGACGATGTGGTTCCGCAGCGCGTAGCGGACAAGTTCGGTGACGGAGTGAATTTGCAGTTTGCGCATGAGGTTCGCGCGGTGGGTGTCGGCAGTCTTCGTACTAATACCTAGCGTGGAAGCGGCTTCCCGGCTGTTTTTGCCTTCGGCGATCAGTTGCAGCAGTTGCAGTTCGCGCGCCGTCAACGGTTCCTCCCAATTGTAGGCCGATGGAGAAAAGTCACTGTGGGTCTTTTTGGAATTCAGCATTAATTCCGTTGCGCAGATTGCGAAGAACGGCCGGTGATTCTCCAGCGCCTCGACGGCCGCAATCAGGTCGCGGTCGGAATCGCTCTTGAGAATGTAGCCGCGCACGCCGGCACTCAGTAGATCCCGAATCAGCTGGTTGGAATGGTCTACCGTGAAGATCAGCGTTTCTATCTGCAGCGACAGCTTCAGGATGCGCTTGGCCGCTTCCAGCCCGTTGAGTTCCGGCATGTTGAAATCGAGGATGGCGATATGGGGCTTGAATTCCTGGCATTTGAGGACGGCTTCATTTCCGTTGCGCGCCTCGGCACATACCTCCCACCCAGGACGCATCTCCAGCAGAGTTCTCACTCCGCGGCGAACCAGATCGTGATCGTCGGCGACGAGTATCTTAAGGGGCGGCACCTCAACACCTTTCCGAGGAAGGCGAGGCGCCGTGGCGGTTGGCGCTTCACCGTAAGCAACACAGAGAGTGTAGGCCTGGCTACCGTAAAGTAAGAATGCACGGAAGACAGTAGTTCAGCGGTCAGTTTACTGTAGGCAGTTAAGCGTTTGCCTGGCTAAAGCGAAGTGAGAGCTCTCCATGTGTACCGGCGACATTGACGGCGGCTAGAGTGTGACGTGGTCGGCAGCGCGGCGGGCTGAACCCGAAGCGCGGCTCTCTGTCACGCGGCGCGTGATTTCGGCTGCGAGTTGATTCAGCGGGAACACGCCGTCAGCCTGCCCCGCCGCATACACGAGGCCTGGCATCCCCCAAACGACCGAAGAGGCTTCGTCCTGGATGATTACGTGGCCTCCGGCTTCGCGAATTTTCTGGGAACCAATCACTCCGTCCGCTCCCATTCCGGTCATGACAATCGCGAGAGCGCTGGCGCCATACATGGAAGCCACCGACCGGAAGAGAACGTCGACGGCCGGGCGGCATGAGTTCTCAGGGGGATCCTGATTCAGGCTGAGTCGCGCACTCAAGCCCGCGCGTTTCACGGTCATGTGGAAGTTGCCGGGCGCGATCCACGCGTGGCCGGGTGCGAGCGGGACGTCGGCGGCTCCTTCTTCAACGGGAATGCGGGAGCGGCTTGCGAGCCGGTCGGCAAGCATCTTGGTAAACAGGGGCGGCATGATCGTGTGGATAGTGCGGAAAACGCCGGCCAGGGAGTCGCGGTTCTGGGGATCTTTTTCGAGGCTGACGAGTTCGCGGTCGAGCCGGTCGAGATTTTCGTAACTCTCGGCCAGGAATTCGCTGACGATGTCGCTCTCGTTTGCGGGCATTCCGTTCACTTTTGAAACTGATTTA
>Ga0265325_10001239_pt1 | contig 18214 bp, 10 predicted proteins | sample 41420metaG_FD_202090 | JGI IMG/M metagenome (GOLD analysis project Ga0265325, IMG submission 202090) | Rhizosphere microbial communities from Carex aquatilis grown in University of Washington, Seatle, WA, United States - 4-14-20 metaG | ecosystem: Host-associated > Plants > Roots > Rhizosphere...
GGCGCAGTTCGAACACATCAATCTGCGCACGGTCACGCTTGAGAGCGAAAAAGCGGGAGAAGATCTGGCCGAACAAGGAACCGCTTAATCTAACGGTCTATTTGAATATGGGGTCTGCCGTTTTCATGGCTGGTGCAGAGGCCGAGTATTGAATCGTCTCCGGACCAACCGCTCCGCCGGTCATGAGCATGCTCATGGCTTGCTCCATAGTCAAGTCGGTTTCGATCACGCGTTCGATGGGAAGAATCTGCAGAAATGCCGAGGTGGGGTTGATTGCGTTGGGCAACAGGACGGCAGCAAGCTGTGCGCCGGTGTTCGAGTCGGTCATTGTCCGGGTAAGAAACCCGATACTCTTTTGCCCCTGAATAGGAAAATCGACCAGGACGACTCGCTGGCTGGAGTCTTTCTTGGCCATCATTGTGTCGAGCAACTGGCGCACCGACGTGTAGACCTTGGCCACAAATGGCAGGCGCTCGAGCGCAGCCTCAAAGAAATTGAAAGCTTGCCGACCGATCACAAGAGAGGTCACGCGCCCCGCCACGTAAAGAAGCAGCAGCGTAAGCAGGATGGCAAGAACTGATTGTTTCCAGGGCGTCGTAAGCCAGGAAGTTGGAAAGTTGGCCTCGTAGAGCTTGACCAACGGCAAGCCCGCGTCAGCTAGCGTGTTGAACAGAAACCTGAAGATCAGATAGGTGACCAGAAGCGGCCCGACAGTGAGGACACCCGCCAGGATATTACTCTGCAGGCTGCGCAACGTGCGTGACAGTACCGGTCTCACGGGATTCTCCTCCGTGAGAGAATACGCCGCGGTGACAGGCGTCGCATTTTATTTGAGAATGATGCCATGACGGTCAGGCAAAGACTTCGGCATCGCGAAGCCGCACGCCCTGCTTGTCCTTGTCCGACATGATGACATCGGCGGCTGACACCGGCCACGGTATTGCAAGATCCGCATCGTTCCACAAGATAGTGCGCTCGCCGGCCGGAGAATAGTAGTCCGTAACTTTGTAGGCAAAACCCGCGGTTTCACTCAGCACCAGGAAGCCGTGGCCAAAGCCGACCGGTATCCAGAGCATCTCGCCATTCACTGCGTTCAACTCAACGGCAGTGTATTTGCCGAATGTCGCTGAGCTCTTGCGCAGGTCCACGGCAACGTCGAGCACCGCACCGTGAGTTACGCGGACCAGCTTGCCCTGCGGCTGCTGCACCTGGTAATGGATGCCGCGAAGGACATTCTTCCTGGAGAATGAAAAATTGTCCTGCGTCCAGACAGAAGGCAGTCCGGCATCCGTCATGCGGCGCAGGTTGAATGTTTCAAAGAACTCGCCGCGATCATCTCGATAGATTTTTGGAGTAAGAACCAACACGCCGGGCAGTTCAGTTTGGCGCACATTCATTGCTTTTCAGTCCTCCCGGAAAGGTATGGATCGTGCAGAATGCTGAGCAGGTATTTGCCATATCCACTCTTGATGATAGGTGCGGCGAGCTCTTCAAGCTGCGTTTCAGGCATAGGTTAAAAGGTCGAGATTTACGACTGCGGGGCCACCGGTGCTGAGCCACTGCAAAACGAAGTTGGAGCCGATGAAACCGGCTGCCCCGGTGACCAGAATTGTGTGCAGAGTGCTCGCGCTCACGGCATCAGTATATGTCAGAAAACAAGCGACATTGCTCACAATCGAGGTGTATGTCTCTCATTCTGCGCATTTGCACCGAGGAAGTTCAGCAGGTTAGGAAATTTTTCGATATATTAAAGGTAGTGTTGTTCGGACGCGCCCGGCACCTGCTCAGGTAACCCTATTGATCATGGTCTCTGGCGATTCTGCTGTATGGGAATCGCACCGCAGATGTGTCTTTCAGAACACACAGACCGCTTCACCAGCAAAACGGTAATTGAAAAGGCTGCCATGGAAAAATCCAATTTCCGTAGTCGTATACCCGACCCGCAGGGGCTGTATCACCCCTACAATGAGCACGATGCCTGCGGCATGGGACTGGTCGCCAGCATTCGTGGCGAGAAGAGCCACGAGATCATCCGCAAGGGTCTCGAGGTTCTTATCAACCTCACCCATCGCGGTGCAGCCGGATGCGACCCGGAGACCGGTGATGGCGCGGGAATCCTGATTCAGATTCCTCACGCCTTCTTTGTGCGCGAGTGCACCGAGCTTGGCTGGAAACTGCCTGGTGCCGGCGAGTACGGCGTGGCCATGTGCTTTTTACCCGTGGAGCGGCACAGCCGCCTGCAGTGCGAAGGCGTGTTTGAGCGTATCGCCCAGGAAGAAGGACTAACGGTTCTTGGCTGGCGCGACACGCCGGTAAACGGTGATGCCATCGGCCGTGAAGCTCGCAACTCGCAGCCTTACATTGAGCAGTTGTTCGTACTGCGGCCCGAAGGCATGGACGAAGATGCGTTTGAGCGCCTGCTTTACCGCGTGCGCCGCAGCACAGAGAACGAGATTGCCAATTCCGAAATCGAGGACAAGGAATCGTTCTACGTTCCCTCCTGCTCGTGCCGGACGATTGTTTATAAGGGCCTGATGCTGGCTCCGCAGATTGAGCGCTTCTATTTCGAGCTGGCCAATCCGCTTGTGACCAGTGCGCTTGCCCTGGTGCACCAACGTTTTTCCACAAATACTTTTCCGAGTTGGAAGCTGGCTCACCCGTATCGCTATGTTGCGCACAACGGCGAAATCAACACCATTCGCGGCAATATCAGCTGGATGAATGCGCGGCAGAGTGTTCTCAGAAGCGATTTGCACAACGGGCACATCGACAAGCTGTTTCCGGTGATCATGCCGGAAGGCAGCGACTCGTCTTCGCTTGATAACGCTGTTGAGTTCCTGTTCCAGTCTGGCCGTTCCCTGCCGCACGTGATGGCAATGCTGATTCCTGAAGCATGGGCCGGCAATCCCGACATGGACGAAGACAAGCGCGCATTTTACGAGTATCACGCTTCTCTGATGGAGCCATGGGATGGTCCGGCGGCGATTGCGTTCACTGACGGCAAAGTCATCGGCGCAACGCTCGATCGCAACGGCCTTCGCCCCGGCCGTTACATCGTCACCAAGGACGACCTGGTGGTGCTGGCTTCAGAAGCCGGCGTGATTGAAGTTCCTGCAGAAGACGTGCGCAAGAAGGGCCGCCTGCAACCGGGCCGCATGTTCCTGGTGGATACGGTTCAGCAGCGCATCATCTCTGACGCGGAGATCAAAAAGCAGCTCGCATCGCGGCAGCCGTATGCCGAATGGCTTAAGGAGCAGCAGGTCACGATGGACCAATTGCCCGAGCCGCCGCGCGTGATCGCTTCCAATCCCGAAACGTTGCTGCGCAGGCAACGCGCCTCAGGCTACAGCGAAGAAGATTTGCGCATTCTGCTTGCACCGATGGGCGCGAAAGGCGAAGAGCCTATCGGCTCCATGGGCACAGACGTGCCGCTCGCCTGTCTGTCTGATCGCCCGCAGTCGCTGTTTAACTATTTCAAGCAGCTTTTTGCGCAGGTCACCAATCCACCGATCGATCCGATTCGCGAAGAGCTGGTAATGTCGCTGATCAGCTACATCGGTACGGAGCGCAACATTCTGGATGAGGCTCCGGATAACTGCCACACACTCAAGCTGCCGCATCCGATTCTGACCAATCGGGATCTGGAAAAACTGCGCCGTGTTTCATCTGGCGATCTGCTGGCAACAACTCTGCCCGCTCTTTTCCGCGCTGCGGACGGTGAAGCGGGCATGCGTCGCTCGCTGGAAGAACTGAGCGCGAGAGCTGCACATGCCGTGCACTCCGGCTACACGCTGCTGATTATTTCCGATCGCGGCGTCGATGCTACCTACGCGCCGATTCCGAGCCTGCTGGCGATGGCTGCAGTACACAATCGCCTGGTTCGCGAGAAAACGCGCACGCAGGTTGCGCTCATCATCGAGAGCGGCGAGCCGCGAGAAGTAATGCACTTTGCGCTTCTCATCGGCTACGGCGCCAGCGCCATCAATCCGTACCTGGCTATTGAGTCGCTGCACGATTTGAAGCGGCGCGGGCTGCTGCCTGATGATGTGACGGCGGAATACGCCGAGAAGAACTTTATCAAGGCCATCAACAAGGGCCTGCTGAAGACCTTCTCGAAGATGGGCATCAGCACGCTGCAAAGCTATCGCGGTGCGCAGGTGTTTGAGGCTGTTGGCCTGAACCAGTTCCTTGTGGACAAATACTTCCCCGGCACCGCTTCCCGTGTGGAAGGCGTCGGCATGGACGTGATTGCGCGCGAAGCGCTGATGAAGCACAGCTATGCATTTCAACCATTGACGGACTCAGAGACGGACCTGGTTGTCGGCGGGCAGTATCAGTACCGCGAAGGCGGCGAGTATCACTTGCTGAATCCGCAGACGATCAGCAAGGTGCAGCACGCAGTGCGGCAGAACAACTTCGCAACGTTCCAGGAGTACACGGACCTGATCGACAGTTCGAACCGGACCCTGTGCACGCTGCGCGGCCTGCTGCAACTGAAATACTCTGAGAAGCCGATTGCGATTGAAGAGGTTGAACCGGCCAAAGAAATTGTGAAGCGTTTTACAACCGGCGCGATGAGCTATGGCTCCATCAGCAAGGAAGCGCACGAGACGCTGGCCATCGCCATGAACCGGATCGGCGGCATGTCGAACACCGGTGAAGGCGGCGAAGACGAAGAGCGCTTTAAGCGTGATGCGAACGGCGATCTGCGCCGCAGTGCGGTAAAGCAGGTTGCCAGCGGACGCTTTGGCGTGACCACCAACTACCTGGTGAATGCAGACGAGCTGCAGATCAAGATGGCGCAGGGCGCAAAGCCGGGCGAAGGTGGACAGCTGCCGGGCCACAAGGTGGACGAGACTATTGCCAAGACGCGCCACTCGATTCCCGGCGTGGGCCTGATCTCGCCGCCGCCGCACCACGACATCTACTCAATCGAAGATCTGGCGCAGCTCATTTACGACTTGAAGAACGTGAACCCGCAGGCGCGTATTGCGGTCAAGCTGGTGTCTGAAGTGGGCGTTGGCACGGTTGCTGCCGGCGTTTCAAAGGCGCACGCCGATGTTGTGCTCATCTCGGGCGACAGCGGCGGAACGGGTGCTTCTCCGCTGAGCTCGATCAAGCATGCCGGGCTGCCATGGGAACTTGGCCTGGCTGAAACGCAACAGGTGCTGCTGCTGAACGATCTGCGTAGCCGCATCCGCGTACAGACGGACGGCAAGCTGCAAACTGGACGCGACGTTGTGATTGCCGCACTGCTTGGCGCTGAAGAATTCGGCTTTGCGACAATGCCCCTGATAACAATGGGTTGCATCATGATGCGTAAGTGCCACTTGAACACTTGCGCGGTAGGTATCGCTACCCAGGACCCGGTTTTACGGTCGCGCTTTACCGGCACGCCTGAGCATGTCATCAACTTCTTCTTCTTCATTGCGGAGCAGATGCGGCAGCACATGGCCAAGCTCGGCTTCCGCACGGTGGACGAAATGGTAGGTCGCGTGGACAAGATCGACGCTGCTATTGCCGACCTGCACTGGAAGGCCAAGGGCATCGACCTTTCGTCGATACTTTACTCGCCCACGCTTCCCTCGCGCGTTGCGCGCCGCCGCATGCAGCCGCAGGATCACGGCCTGAACCAGGCGCTGGATCATCAGTTGATTGCGAAGGCGAAGCCGGCACTTGAATCAAAGACGCCGGTCACTGGAAAGTTTGCGATTCGCAACGTGCACCGCACGGTGGGCGCTATGCTGGGCGGCGAAATCGCACGCAGGTATGGCTCTGACGGATTGCCTGACGGGACTATCAATTTCCGTTTTGAAGGATCGGCCGGCCAGAGTTTCGGCGCTTTTGTTCCCTCGGGCGTAACACTTGAACTTGAAGGCGACTCGAACGACTATCTAGGCAAGGGCCTGTCCGGTGGACGGATCATCGCTTATCCGCCAAAGACCTCGAGCTTCCTGCCGGAAGAAAGCATTCTGGTTGGCAATGTGGTTCTGTACGGCGCAACTTCAGGCGAAGTCTTCCTGAACGGCATTGCCGGCGAGCGTTTTGCGGTCCGCAACTCGGGCGCCGTTGCTGTGGTTGAAGGCGTGGGCGACCACGGCTGCGAGTACATGACCAACGGAACGGTGATCGTGCTCGGCTCTACTGGCCGCAACTTTGCAGCCGGCATGAGCGGCGGCGTTGCTTACGTGTACGACGACCAGGGCGATTTTTCGACGCGGCGCTGCAACAAGGTGAGTGTCGACCTGGAACCGCTGGTTGAAGACGCCGATGTAGAGCGCGTGAAGGCCATGCTTGAGCGTCATCGCGACTTTACGGGCAGCCCACGCGCAGCATGGATACTTGAGCACTGGGCTGACGCTCAACCGCGATTCATCAAGGTATTCCCGCACGAGTACAAGCGCGTGCTTGGAATACCGCGAGCCACGTCAGTTTATGCTTCACCCACTATTCCGTCGCCTCTGGTGACGCCGACCGCAGAGGTGCTGCATGGGTAAGGAAACAGGCTTTCTTGAAATCAAGCGCGAGCAGCCCACACGGCGCAAGCCCGAGGAGCGCATCAAGGACTGGTTCGAAATCTACGAGCCGTTCCCTGAAGAGAAGCAGCGAGAGCAGGGCGCGCGCTGCATGGATTGCGGCGTGCCGTTTTGCCATACCGGATGCCCGGTCAACAACCTGATTCCTGACTGGAACGACCTGGTGTACAACAACCGTTGGGAGACGGCGATCCGTCGGCTGCACGCGACCAACAACTTTCCGGAATTTACGGGCCGCATCTGTCCCGCACCTTGTGAAGCTGCGTGCGTGCTGGGCATCAATCAGCCGCCGGTCTCGATCAAGCTCATCGAACGTTCAATCGTGGAACGTGCATGGGACGAAGGCTGGATTCATCCTGAGCCGCCGGAGCAATCGACTGGCAAGCGCGTTGCCGTAGTAGGCAGCGGGCCTGCGGGGCTTGCGGCTGCGCAGCAACTGCGTCGTGCCGGCCACTCGGTAACGGTGTACGAGAAGAACAATCGCGTCGGCGGTCTGCTGCGTTACGGTATTCCGAATTTTAAGCTTGAAAAGCACGTGATCGATCGCCGCGTTGAACAGATGAGCGCGGAGGGTGTGCAGTTCATCACCGACGCGCACGTGGGCGTAAATGTGCCGGTTGATCAGCTGATGAGCCAGTATGAAGCCGTGCTGCTGACCGGAGGCGCTGAGCAGCCGCGCGATTTGAAGATTCCTGGACGCGAACTTAAAGGCATCCATTATGCGATGGAATTTTTGCCACAGCAGAACCATCGCAACCAGGGTGATGCTGTCGATCCGTCGACGGAGATCCTTGCGACGGGCAAACGGGTTCTGATAATTGGCGGTGGAGACACTGGTGCAGACTGCCTGGGCACAAGCCATCGCCAGGGTGCGAAAGTCATCCATCAGATCGAGATTATGCCCAAGCCTCCTGAGGATCGTTCACCGCTGACACCGTGGCCCCTGTGGCCCATGCAGCTGCGTACCGAGAGCTCACATGAGGAAGGCGGCAATCGCGACTGGAGCATCAACAGCATCAAGTTCACAGGCGACGAGAACGGGAATGTGAAGCAATGGCATGCCGTTCGCGTGGGTCCGCCGCCGAAATTTGAAGCGATCGCGGGCTCTGAGTTCGCGCTGGATGTTGACCTGGTGCTGTTGGCCATGGGATTCCTTGGCCCGGTGAAGAATGGCATGATTGAGCAGCTTGGCGTAGAGCTGGACAATCGCGGCAATATTGCCACGACCAATTTCATGAGTTCAGTTGAGGGCGTGTTTGCCGCCGGGGACATGCGCCGCGGACAATCGTTGGTTGTATGGGCTATCTCAGAAGGCCGCAAGGCCGCCGCCGCGGTAGATGCATACCTTTCCACCAAGACGGAGGCGGTTCCCTTGCGCCAGCGCGTAGCAAAACGCTAACCGAACTCGCCGGTGCGACTGCAATTCAAAATATAAAAGCCCGCACACAATGTGCGAGCTTTTATGCTGATCGTTCTCAGGATGTTTCCAGACTACCTCTGGCTTACACCCTGCTTAGTAGCCGTAGGCCGGGATAGTTTGAATTCTTGGGTTGGTTTCCGGTTTGCTCAAAACCTGAATTTCGCTGATATCGGCTTCAAGCGCGAAGCACTGACGAACGGCGGCAAGAGTCAGGACCACTTTGCATTGCTTGCGCAGCTCGCTCACAACCCCTTCAACGCCGGCAAAAACGCCTGCGCGAATAAGAACTTTGGTTCCGACGGTAATAGCGGGATGGGGTCTCATCGGTAATCCCTTGGCGAGTCCGTCGCGGATCTTTTCCAGCTCTTCCTCCTCAACCAGACCCCACTTCTGGTCGCCCAGCAGGCGCAATACGCCGGGGGTTGAGATTACTGGAATTCTGCTTTGGAAATCAAAACGGGCAAAGACATAGCCTGAGAAGAGAGGGCGTTCCGCTACGACTGTCCTGTCTGTCCAATTTACTTTTTCCTTGTAAAGAGGCAAGTAATACTCAATGGACCGAACCTGAAGATGCTGTGCAACCTTCTTTTCATGGTTGGAAAGGACATGTAGGACATGCCAAGGTCTGCCAAGCATTTGTCGCTCCTCTAGGGGATGAAGTGGCCATGGCACACAGAAGAATGGATCAATTGCTGCAATAAATGCCGAGGGTGTTAATTGCTCTGACTCTTAAACTTGGCTTCGAAATGCAGGCTGAAAACGGCCAAATTATTTTTTCAAATCGCCACAGGGTTCCGGCAATTGCGATTTGACGCGGGTCAGGAAATGCGTCCGACGTAGCCGGCTGTCCTAGAAGAATACCCACTCTGAAAACAACTGGATGTCTCTGAAACTCATCTTATATCGCCCTCGGCTCGGTGGTTACCTGATGATAGTTAAGTAACCATGGTTTGTGTGGAAATCTAGCCCAAAGCAGGCCTAACAGCGAAGATACGGCGAAGTTCGTCTGTGAGTTAGATGGACTCTGGGAAATCTCTGCCTGAACTATGAACCAGGCGTTTTGTCACTCAAATGGTTTGAGGTGTGTTTACAGCTGCAGCCGAGTGGATACCACCTGCATTTGCAATAGCGGCGCAGATTGAGCAATCGGCCTGCTGGCAAAGCCCGCGATGGTATTCGACCGCAGCAAGATCGAGCAATTCGTTTGCGGTACGTTCGTAGTCTGCGCCCCTCTCCGGAGTGCGGCTGTTGAACTTCATCGGGGTTCGATCCGCGATCGAGACCCGCTTTGCTTTCCTTTCGAACTCTTCCTGGCTTTTGTAATAGTAGTGATTGATCCAGGCCGCATCCGCAGTGGGGGGAACGGATGTGCTGCCCCATATTCTTTTGTTCTTTTCATTGACGGCAGCCGAGAAAAGCCCGCGGAAATACCAGGAATGAGGGTTTCGGTAGAGCCTGACGCGCTCGGGCCGAACGAAGAGTTTTACATGTAAGTTGGTGTAACTCTGTCGCATTGTGTAGGCCAGAATTACGGGTAACCCGGGACGCTTGAGATGACCGTTAGAGCCATAGAACCGCCAATGCAAGCCGACGGCCGGATAGCGCTCGGAGACCTGGCTGAGGAAGTCCGGAATCGTTCGCCCATTGCCTACGACAACGAATTCATCGGCGTCGATACAGCCAAGCCACGCGTATCGTCCAATGCAGCGAAGAATGCAATCATGTTCCGCGGCTGGCGAGATTGGTATATGCGGCCAGTCATCTACCAGTGTTACGTGGCCGGCCTTGATAAACGGTTCAAGGACTTGGCGAAAATTGTCAATGCTCCGCGCTTCATAGAAGAAGATCTGCCTGATACCGGCGGCGATGTAATACTCGACAAACTCTCTAAGATCCGGCGCCTCATCGCGAATGCGGACGCAGAGCGCCACTCCCTCTCCCTGGCCCCGAGACTTCTCAGCATCTTTCACCTTTGCTGTGAACTCATTTCCCGAGAGGGCCTTCATTCCGCTTTGAGCAAGATAGATAGACCTCCCGACGATGGGATTCAGGCGAACCTTTTCACGAATAGTCCAGTATGCGGAGGGCATAATTAGCACCTTAACATGATTGTTTTCTAATGCGCAGTGTGTAATGACGTGCGATTAAACGGCTTGACTTTACACTGCGTTGATCCGAACGAGTTAGTAAATGCGATTGAGTGACTGCAGATCTTAATTGGCTTGGTTCCGACAGAATTTATCAGCTAGAGAAACGCTAAACACGCGGCCAGCTATGATCGCAGGTTCGCTGTCATGCAGCTGTAAGTCGCCTCTTCTCCTCTGGAAAATGAAACACACAATACAACGAACGTGGAGGTATCTTAAGCGGAAACACCGCACAATGCTGCTTGACACTCACCTTGACCGTTGTGAGAATTAAATCACGGTTAAATGTTGGGGTCCACGGAGCAGCTGCAACACTGGCAGCAAAATCCGTATCACTTTTAGCGGCGACGTGTATCGCCAAGCACGGTTGTGGAGTCTCCTAAGGGTTGCTGACCAGGCGTAACATTCCGAACTGGAGGATGGATGAAGAGAATACTGGTAAACGGTGCCGGTGGCTTCATTGGTGGACATATGGTGAAGCGATTGAAATCGGAAGGACATTGGGTCCGTGCGGCCGATATCAAGCGTCACGAGTTTTCTTCTCTTCCTGCTGATGAATTCGTCCAAGGTGATCTTTCCGATCAGCGATTGATGGCCAGTGTGGTGGAAGGTATTGACGAGATTTACCAGTTTGCTGCTGACATGGGCGGCGCCGGATATATATTCACCGGCGAGCACGACGCCGATGTCATGCATAATTCCGCCACCATAAACTTGAATGCTTTGCATTTTGGCCAGAAGGCTGGGGTCAAGAAGATTTTTTATTCGTCGTCGGCCTGCATTTACCCGGAATACAACCAGCTGGACCCATTGAATCCCAAGTGTTCAGAAAAATCCGCATATCCCGCCGCGCCCGATAGCGAGTACGGCTGGGAAAAGCTGTTCAGCGAGCGGCTATATCTCTCATACATGCGGAACTATGGAATGGCCGTGCGTGTTGCCCGCTTCCACAACATCTTTGGACCAGAGGGGACCTGGACTGGAGGTAAAGAAAAAGCGCCGGCTGCAATATGCCGCAAGATTGCAGAAGTTGAAGGTGGAGATGAAATTGAAATATGGGGTGATGGCGAGCAAACGCGATCTTTCCTTTTTATCGATGAGTGTATTGAAGGCGTCCGCCGGCTCATGGAGTCAGAATTCACTGGTCCTGTAAATATTGGATCCGAGGAAATGGTCTCCATCAACCAGCTTGCTGCGATGGTCATGGAGATTGCCGGGAAAAGGCTTTCAATCAGGCACATTTCCGGGCCCCTGGGTGTGCGTGGCAGGAATTCGGATAACCACTTAATCGCCGAGAAGTTGAATTGGAAACCGACTCGCTCGCTCCGTGCAGGATTGGAGAAGACTTATCGCTGGATCGAGGAACAAGTAGCAGTTTCCCGATCGGCGAATTTGGTCGGAAATGTATAGCGCGGTCATCAAGGATAAATTCAACGAACTGGAGGCTGGCTTGTATAGGTACGGAAATGGTTTCTTGCCCATGCGTATCTTTGTGAACGAGTTTTGCGGCCACCCGTTTCAACTGGAGTTAAGTAGAGAATTGGCCCGGAGAGGCCACCAAGTCAAACACGTTTTTTTCGCGGATAACCATTCAACGCCGAAAGGGCAAACGCAGATTCGTGCCAACGATCCCGGCGGATTGGAAATCGAGGGTCTGCATATTACCCGCGAGTTTTCAAAGCTTTCGCTGCTAACAAGGCGACAAGCGGACATTGAATATGGGCACGTTGTTGCAGAGCGAGTAGCGCAGTTCCAGCCGGATGTAGTGATCTCTGCAAATATGCCGCTGGATGCCCAAGCAATCCTGTTGAGTGCCACACGTCAAAACCAAGCCCGGTTTGTTTTCTGGCTTCAGGATGTGTACAGCGTTGCTTCTCGATTTGTTCTGAACAAGAGATCGCGACTCCTGGGTTGGGTGGGCGGAACATACTTTGAACGACTTGAGAAGAAGCTACTGCGTGAGTCGGACGCCATTATCTGTATAGCGCCGAGTTTCGCTACGTTTCTTGAAGGTTGGGGAATAAGCGGCCCCAATGTGCATGTGATTGGGAACTGGGCGCCGCTTGATGAAGTACAGCCGAGAACAAAACAAAATCTCTGGGCAGTAGAGCACGATGTGGCGGACGATTTTTGTTTTGTTTACTCGGGAACGCTTGGCATGAAGCACAGGCCCGAACTGTTGCTTGAATTGGCCAGGCACCTTGAGGCCAACAAGAGCGGCAAGCTAGTGGTTGTTGCCGGAGGCGCCGGAGCTGACTGGCTGGCCGCAAATTCGAAGGATATCGATCCCGCAGTGCTGAAGCTGCTTCCCTTCCAGCCGTATGAGCGCGTTGCGGAAGTGCTGGGGTCGGCCGATGTGTTGATTACTCTTCTGGACTCCGAAGCAGGTTCGTTCGCGGTGCCGTCGAAGACACTGTCATATTTGTGCGCGGGGCGTGCACTTATCGTTGCCGCACCTGCAGCTAATGAAGCGGCGCGCGTTGTGACGCGGGCAAAGGCCGGGACTGTGGTTTCGCCTGACAACCATGCCGGCCTTCTTGATGCCGCCGATCGCTATTTGAAGAACAAGGGACTCTGCGTAGAGAGCGGAAGGAACGGCCGAGCCTATGCAGAACGGACCTTCGCCATCGAAGCGATTACCGACAGCTTTCTTTCTGTTCTTGCGCCCGACTCAGTTTTCGCAGCGAGTCTGGACATGGAACGCGAAAAGGCAACGGTCGAAGAAATTGCCGAAACTACTGGCGCCCTTTGATCTTGAAGATGAACAAAGCAATAGATACGGCCATTATCTTTGGGGGCACCGGGTTCATTGGAACCCACCTGGCGCAGCATTGGCTACGCGAGAGACTCGCGAACAAGATGGTTCTTGTTGATCTGGCGCCTCCGCGCGAAGAGCCTTACTCCGCTGAGCTGCAATCTGCTTTGAAAGATGGCCGGGCGAGCTATGTCCGTGGCGATGTGCGCAACAGCGCATGGCGCGAGCACTTACCCGAGCGAGCCGACTTGATCTTCAATCTGGCAGCAATTCATCGTGAGCCTGGGCATAAGCCGCACGAATATTTTGAAACAAACCTGCAAGGTGCCGAGAATGTTTGTTCATGGGCTGCAAGCGTGCACTGCAACAGAATTGTGTTCACGAGCAGTATTTCTCCCTATGGGCCTTCAGAGGAAATGAAGAACGAGAGTACGCCACCCGCGCCTGAAACACCCTACGGACGCTCGAAACTTGCGGCGGAGAAAATTCATCAAGAATGGCAGGCCGCTTGTTCTGAACGGAAACTGCTTATCCTTCGTCCTGGCGTCGTGTTTGGGCCTGGCGAAGGAGGTAATGTAACCCGGCTGCTTCGTAGCTTGATGAAGGGCTATTTCGTGTATATGGGAAACCGGCAGACACGAAAAGCGGGGGGATACGTCAAGGAACTGAGCCACACTGCGCAATTTGGTCTGGAGCATCAGGACCGCAGTGGAGAAGCATTTACCCTGCTCAATTTTTCAATGAATCCCACGCCAGCGCTCGAAGAATTTGTTGAAGCGATCCAGAAAGCTGCTGGAGTCAGTCGCAATCCTTTGAGCGTGCCGCGATCGCTGCTGCTTGGAGCGTCGTACCCGATTGATGCAGTTGCCAAAACATTTCGGATCCGCCAGCCCATCAGCCCGGTTCGTGTCCGCAAGTTATTTCGTTCAACATCTGTCGATCCAAAGGGGCTTCGCGATCTTGGCTACAAATGGAAATACACACTCGAAGAAGCGTTTGTTGACTGGAAGCGCGAACTACCGCGAGACTTTGCCAGGTAACACCTAGAAGCTGACTTTTCTTCCTGGGAACCAGGTGACCTGAACAGTGGCTGCAGTTACAGTTTGCTGACCCGGCAGATAGACCGGCGCCTTCCAGTGTTCGATGGTGAGATTGCCTTTGATCTCCAGGTCTTTTTTGATGCGCTTCACGACCTCGACATTAAAATCGTTCAGAGTCGTTCCGCCCGGAATAAAATCGTGCGGCACTTTGTGATTGCGCACGCCAAGCTGTATCCACTCGTTTCCACTCAAGTGATAAGTTAGCCATCCCTGGCTACCTTTGCCTTCGCGACCGACCCAGTCACCGAAGATCTGCCCACTGTTTGTGTAACCCTGACGTTGGATCGCTTCAAAATACATGAATCCGCCGCCACTACTCTGCTGAACCGGTGGATCAGTCCATGCAGCTTCGACACGAAGGTCCAGCTTGGGAATGCGGGGTACGTGAGATAGATACAAGCCCGGACGCCATGCTGCGCGCCGCGGAGCATCGATGGGAGAAACATCGTCGTGAACTTCGCCATCGCTATAGAGCGTGAGCCAATTGCGCACAAACGGCAAACGATAGGAGAAGTCGAACGCTCCAAAACGCGCACCCGGATCGCGCACGCTGTTCTTAACATTCGCCTCCGGTGCGGTAAGGCTGAAGAAGCTCCTGACAAAGCTTTTGATATTTACGGGCTCGTGGCCCTTGCCGCCCCATATGACTGTACGTTCAAAACCGAACTCGAGATTCTCCGTAGGGCGGAAACTGACCTTCTCCAAATGGACCCATGGATCGATTGGATAAGTATGCCCCTTGAGGGGACCAATCATGAACTCATATCGGAACGGACCTGTCAGGAGAGACAAGCCAGGAACATTCAACGGCTCAACTCTATTGATGCGGAACGAGTAGAGATTCTCAGCATTATTCGAATAGGACATAGAGCCGCCAACTGCCGGGCTTTGCCAATAGTCCTGTTTACCAAACGAGAAGACAGTATTGAGAAGCTGTGCCGACACATAAGCTTCGAGGAAACGCCCTCTGGCAGCGGTTCCGATAGGTCCTGCCGGAATGGTGGCTTGATTGTTATAGGGAATGGGAGTGCACGGGGATCCACCTCCCCAGCAAGACGGGGTGAAGTAGAAACTTGTTGCGTCAATGGCGGCGAGTTGTGCTGCTAATGGCTGCGAGTATCCAGTTGTGGATGGCGCGCCCTGAAATTCGCCACGAGCATACAACAGAAAACGGCCGGCCGCAGCATAACCGCTGGCGCCGGAATAGTTATTAAGACCGTTAGCATAGGGACGGCCATAATCATTCACAATAGTTGAGCCGAGATGGAAGCTGTCGCGTAGAGGAGTACCGCTAATGCCACGCAACGCCGCATAGCTTGATTCGAGATTGATGCTTCCCTTCTTCGTGGGGCAATCCCCGCTCATCTCTTCGCGCAGTTCGCGCTTGAGCGCGTCATAGATGCCTTCAGCTTCATCTTCGCCAGGCGATTTATCGGAATCCGCAATCAGATCCTCTGTATCTTCCAGCATGCCGCTCAAACTAGCACGGGTCCATGGACGCATGTTCAGATGCAGACCACTGACATATCCCAGCGAATAGAGGCGAAGGACAGCAGGATAGATCCAACTGTCTAACGGAATATATGGCGATGCCTGATCGCTGGAATCACAATCGATATAGGAATCGTCGGTAAGAGATTGAGGCGACTTGGTGGCGTTCTTTCCCGCCTGCGCTAGAGCCAATGTGGCGGGTGCGAGCGACATAAGACCTGCGAGCAGGGCGGTGAAGCGCAAAATTCTTGTGGCCGATTTTCTAATCAAGTGCGATACTCCAAAAGCTGTTAACTGTTCTCTGGGGATGAATAAGTGCAAGTTGCGAAGCGGGCTTAGTAGATGGTTGACGCGCGAGCGAGGATCTCGTCATCTAAACTTCTGCAATTTGCGTTCGTTTGATTTCCGACACGAACTCGAAGGCCATCATCAGCGATGCGATAGGAAACGAAGGCACCTTTTTGTTGCGAGTGCTGCATCAATTCGGCTTTCAACTTCGCGGCCGCGTCCGGATCGCGAGCAAGCAGCATAAGGAATCCGCCGCCTCCGGCTCCAGCGAGTTTAGCACCATATATATACGGCCGCGCGCGATCGAGGATTGCGTTGATCGGCGCGTTGGTCGTGTGGGGATCCAGCACCTGGTTTAACTGCCAATGTCTCGTCAGCAAATTGCCCAAGTGCTTCCAGTCGCCTTCAACCATGGCGTAGGACATTTCAACTGCAAGCGTCTTGATGCTATGCAGTATTTGAATGGTCGCGTTTTCTCTTGCGAGATAGCGAGAAACTACCTGACGAAGCAGGTCCTTGGCCATACGTTGAATGCCGGTGTTGTACAAAATCAGGTGCTGGCAAAACTCCTGCTTCCGCGAGTCTGTCCATTGCAAGGGTTGCACGCGGACGCGCTGCCGCAGGCCGGGTCCCGTGATCAGGAGTTTAACGCCCGGAAAAATTCCCCCTGCCTGATCCTGCCAACCGCCGCCGGTCGTCATCCGCTGTTCCAGTTGCATTACATTCTCTGACAACTCGTGGTCTGTTGGTGTGCGCCCGGACATTACGGCCAGTGCACGCATAACTGTCGCGGCAAGAATACTGCTTGTTCCAAGCCCTGAACCGATTGGCAAGCGCACGTTGCAGCGAATTTCAAGTCCACCGCCAAGACGACCGAGTGTCTTTTCGAGGGGTTCACCCTTCAAAGCAAGGCCGTTCAATTGGAGTGCCGCGCGCGGAATGGAAAAGACCGATCCGGGACGGCAGGGCTCTAGTAGCTCCTCAGTACTGCGGTACTGCATTGCTGCTTCATCGCCGTCTGCGATGCATCGGATTACGGGCTCGTCGATGCGCACAATTTCGGTCTCGATGGGATACTCACCCTCAATTTCCAGCGCACAGTTGAGAACTGTGCCACCCCAATCAAAACAGAATGGCGGCGTGTCGGACCATCCGCCTCCCAAGTCAATGCGCGGCGGCGCAGAAACGTGAACCCGCTCGTATTGCCAAGCGCGCGGTACGGGATCTTCGCCTCCTGCAGCGCCTTCACGCACAGCGTCCTGAATGCATAGGAACGCTTCGTTCTCGCAGGCTTCGGCTTCATTCCCGCATCCGGCACGCATCAGCAATCGCGATGCCTGCACCAGATGGCTAGCTGCATTCGTCAAGCCCTCAACATTGCGATCGCGGGCTTCCTCAGCTCGCTTACGCAACGACCGTCCGGCTGCTGCCGCTGCACCTACGCCAGGAAGATTCGCAAGTACGGGCCTCAAATCCGCACCGGATTCGGCAAGCTCGACCACAGATTCAATCCATATTCCGTGCGAGCGGCGATTGCGCGCTTCAGCCAACGCTTTTCCATCCGCGAAACGAGCGCTTTCTGCAAGGGACAACCGCCGCGATGCGCGCCAGCGGTCGACATCATATTCGCCCGAATATCCCATCATCCAGCGCGCACACTTCCACGCCTCCTCGGCAGAATCTACCGGGAACAGCGTCGCATTCCAGAGTGCATGTTCAGCATCTGCGGGCCATATTTCATCTGGCTTTATGCCGAGCCGTCCAAGCGTTTCCATCGTCGGGCGATTGAACCATGTCGCATCGGGCAGCATTTGCTTGGGGTCATCTTCAACACCGTAAGCACGGATAACCCATCCGGCAACGTCTGCCATTTCAACCGGCAACTGATGAACAACCGTGTTTTCCGGAACCTCGATGTCTCCATCGAGGGCCGTCAGTCCATGCAGAATTGCTCCTCTGCCTGCGATAGCCGATCCCTTTAGATCGCATTCCAGAATCACGGCTTCATGGCCGACTTTGCAACCACCGCTGATTACGCTGTCAAGAATGCCGCCGGAGCCGGCCGCCAGAGTGCGGAATGACTTGGTGGTGCCTGCGTGTATAAATTCGCCATCAACGACTGCGCAATGAAACGCAATCGGCTTTTCTGGTGAACGAATAATTCGCGCCAGCTCTCTCCAAAACATCCCCGCGTCTGGATCGGGCTTCCATTGCCCGGTGAGGCCGCGCGTGATTTGATCGTACAAATCGACAGCGGGCAGATCTCCAAAGCCAGCGAGCTTTGCTATCTCCACAGTCAGCTCAGGATCGAAACGCAACAGGCCGATATCGACTGCGACTAATCCGTCGGCCAGCATGCCGCCGGCGGCCTTTACCTGGACCACTGTCGGCTTTTGCAAGAATGTGTATACCTGCTCGTCCTCTCCAACCACGTACACGCCGTGATGACTTCCCGTCTCCGCGTCGAGGCGCATGGC
>Ga0265325_10001240_pt1 | contig 18214 bp, 12 predicted proteins | sample 41420metaG_FD_202090 | JGI IMG/M metagenome (GOLD analysis project Ga0265325, IMG submission 202090) | Rhizosphere microbial communities from Carex aquatilis grown in University of Washington, Seatle, WA, United States - 4-14-20 metaG | ecosystem: Host-associated > Plants > Roots > Rhizosphere...
AACGCATTGCGACGGTGGCGTACTCGTCGGAGCCTTCGCGCCAGGCCTCGGCCAGATCGCCTTGCAGGAGCTTCACGTCGGAAATCTTGTTGACGGCGCCATGGCTCGAATTCCGCGTCATCTCCTCGACGAAGTACGACACCATCTCCGGCGTCAGACGCTGCTTGAGGCCCTGCACATCCTCGTGGCTGTAGGCCGCCTGAATCTCGCCGAGCAACCGCTCGAACGCGCTGAAGTCATCGGGCGTCACCTGCAACGGCGCCGATGCGCCGCCACCAAAGCCACCGCCGACCCCCGACGATCCGTTGCCGCCAGAGAAGCGGTCAAGCAGCGACGGTCCGCTGGCATAGGCCGGTTGGTTGCGCCGCATGAACCAGTTCCACGCGAGCCGCGCCACGAACACGACGATCACGATCTGTAGCAGCAAGCCAAGGAACGAAGCGAAGCCGCCCATTCCGCCCATAAAGCCGTGTCCAAACAGCATGCCGAACAGGCCGGCACCGAGGAATCCCGCGGCGAGTCCGCCGAGCAGGCCGCCGCCGAAGAATCCGCCCGGCCGCGCAGTGCTGCCGATCGCCGATCCCGGACGACTGGGTTGCGTCATGCTGCGCTCGATCGGAGCCGCCGGACGCGGCGCGGTCGATGTGCTCGGTGGCGCGGAGAACGTCCGGCTGCCGCGGCTGCCCATGCTGCCGCCGACGCGGGCGTCGGCCGCCGTCACGACCGTGAACGACAACGCGGTAACGAGTGCCAAAAGCGCAAGCGCGAAACGGGTGCGCATATGTTTCCTCTCCATCCGGGGCCGCCCCCGGCCCGGTTCCGTGCACACTATATCGGTATTCGGGCGAGGCCTGGGTAGGGGCGCTGCATAACGCCGCAGCACCATATTTTATGGTCGATCAGTAGACCTTGGTACGGTCGGTGGTCCAATCGATGGCCGGCCGCGGCCCGGGCTCTTCGACCCAGTCGCTGTCTTCGTCCTTGGCGCTCTTGACGCTGGGGCGGCGCGCTGCAACCGAGCCGGTGGTCGCCGGATCGCCGCGACGGTCGCCCCGCCAGGCGAACGGATCGCTGCCCGGATCGATCGGCGGATCGTAGCGGCGGGTCGGCGCCGGCTCGAGCGGCCGCGATGCGTAGGCCGGATTGTGGCGGACGCGCGCCGCGACTGCCTCGCCATCCACCGCACCGGGTTCGCAGATGCGACGGCCGCTGGCGCGACGCATCAGGTCGACATGGATGTGATCGTAGTGGAAGCGGTTGGAGCCGGGCGCCAGCACCGTGGTGAACTGGTCGCAAGCCGAGCCTTGCACGTCGCGCAGGAAGCCCTGCTCCTCGGCGGAGCCGTGCCAGCCGTCTTTCACGGTGATGCGGTGGCCGTCGCCAAGCACGAACGCGGCGATATCGAGCGCATTGCCAAACGCATGCTCGGAGATGTGCGCGTTCGGATTGCCGTTCATGCCGCGGCATGAATAGGCGGATATTTGCTTGATCTCGATCACCGGCTGACCGAACCATTTTTGCGCCGCGGGCTGCACGGCGTTGGCGAACCAGCGGTCGAGCGCGGAGACGATCGGACAGGCAAGCGTTGCGGCGGGCCGCACCTCCACAGGACCGGCCGCCGCAAGCTGCGGTTCGCGCAGCGGTCCAAGCGGTGGCAGCGGCGCGGCCGGTTGTGCCGTTCGGGGAGGAGGAGATGGCACATCATGTTGGATCACGAAGGGCGGCTCCTCGACCGGCTGCTGTGCGACCGGCGGCGCACCGATCGTGCGCTGGGGTGCGGCGTAGCCCCCTTGCGGATTGCGCTGCCAATCGACCGGAGCGCGGAGATAGGCCGGCGGCGCGCCGAGCTGCTGCGCCGGCTGCTGCTGCACCACGCTGGGCGCCTCGATCGACATCGGCCCACTGACCGGTGCGGGCGGCGAATAGTCGGACGGAGCCTGCATGCCTTGCTGCGTGATCGGCCAGCGCGGCTGAGCAGCCTGGCGTGCACCGGGAATCGCTCCGGGCGGCCGCACCGCCTCGTCGACGTAACCCAGCGCCGGCCCCTCGCCCAGCGCCGAGACCTTCAGCGGGAAATCCGCACCGCACATGCCGGGGCCGTCGATCGGCGAAATGCGGACGACGCCTGGGCCTTCCTTGACGGTGCCCGAGTTCAGGCAGGCCAACTCGGCATCGTGCCGCCAAGGCTCGCGGGCCTCGAAGCTGAAGAAGCTCCGGCCGCATCCAGCCAAGGTGAGAAGAATGATCGAACTCGACAGAAGCCAACGCACGCGAACGGACATGCGCGCAACAATGTGAGCAATCCCGTTAAGGACTCTTCAACGCTGACCGCGTGTTTATGGTGAACCAATGGTAACCGCGGTCTTGATCCGCATGGCGGTTTGGGTTGAATTGCCCGGCACCGCCCAGGGGAAGGCACAATGGACAGCAGGAGCCGGCTCGTTCTGGTCACGACCATGACCGCGCTCATGGTCTGCATGGTGACGCTGATTGCCACGTTTCTGAACATCGGGCTGCGTCACGACTTCCTCCTGCAATGGTTCAAGGCCTATATCGTCGGCTGGCCGGTTGCCGCGATCACCGGATTTCTGTTCATGCCGACGGCGCGGCGCATCACTGACCGGATCCTGACCCTGATCGGCGGCGCCGCGTGATGCTGTCGGCTCTCGATCTGGCCCGCCGCATTGAGAGCGGCGAACTCACACCTGCCAAGGTGATCGATCTTTGCGCCGAGGCCATTCAAAAACGCGAAAGCCAGGTCGAGGCGTTCGCCACGCTCGATCTCGACGGCGCCCGAAAGGCGGCGCAGGCGGCTGCACTCAAGGACTTGCCGCTCCGTGGCCTGCCGGTCGGGCTCAAGGATATTTTCGACACCGCCGACATGCCGACTGAATATGGCTCGCCGATCTATAAGGGCCATCGGCCGAAAATGGATGCCGCCCTGGTCGCGATGATCCGCCGTGCCGGAGGCACGCTGATCGGCAAGACGGTCACCACCCAGTTCGCCCACATGGACCCGGGCAAGACCAAGAACCCGCACAACCTCGCGCACACGCCCGGCGGATCGTCGTCGGGCTCGGCGGCCGGCGTCGCCGCCGGTTTCTTTCCGATCGCCACCGGCAGCCAGACCGGCGGCTCCGTGGTGCGGCCCGCGAGCTTTTGCGGCATCGCCGGTTTCAAACCGTCGTACCGGCTGCTGCCGACCGTGGGCATGAAATGCCTGTCCTGGCATCTCGACACCGCGGGCCTGTTTGCGGCATCGATCGCCGACGTGGCCTTCGCCACCGCAGCCATCAGCGGGCGCGAGCTGCGGGTCGATCCGGCAACGCCCGCATCGCCGCGCATCGGCGTGCTGCGCGACCAGCCTTGGCCGGCGGCCAGCGACGACATGATGGCGGCGCTCGACACCGCGGCGCGGGCGGCCTCGGCCGGCCTTGCCCGGGTCAAGGACCTGCGGCTGCCGCCGGTGCTCGCAGCGGCGTTCCGCGCCCACACCACCATCGTGAATTACGAGGGCGCCCGCGCGCTCGGCTCGGAGTACGAGCGGGCCAAGGGACAATTGGCGAAGGGCGTGCTCGAACTTTGCGAGAACGGCTGGGAGACGCCAACGGCTGCCTATGACGACGCGCGGCGCACGGCGAGCCAAGCGCGCAGGGCGCTCTCCGACCTGATGGCCGATTTCGATGTGATCCTGTCACCGTCGGCGCCAGGGGCCGCACCCAAGGGTCTCGGCTCGACCGGAAGCTCGAGCTTCAACCGGCTGTGGACGTTGATGGGCTCGCCCTGCGTCAACATCGCAGGCCTCGCCGATCCCAACGGCATGCCGCTCGGGGTTCAGGTCATCGGCCGTTTCGGCGCCGACCGCGCCACCCTGGAAGCCGCCGCGTTCGTGGAATCGGCGCTCGCCCGTCGCAGCTAAGGCACATCTCTCAGGTTGTATTTGCCTAAAGAAAAAGCCCCTGCGTGTCTCGCGGTCGTCGCTGGGCGCGGTTCCTGAGACGAATAATTTTACCTACAAAACAATAGCTTAGAGGACATCAGTAGCACTTGTGCGGGTATGGCGCTGCAGCACGTTTGTAACTTGGGGAGGGGGGCGAGTCTGCTAGAGTCGGAACCAGTCCAGACAGGAGGCCTGCAGGTGGACCTGACCTTGCGACTGAATGTGCTGGCGGTCTGTGCCGCGATCGTTTTCGTCGGCGCTGTTCTGCTCGGCGCGTTTTGAAGCTGGGGATTGCCCCCTAAGACCACCACACCGTCAAACGGCAAAGAGCGTGCACCGGAGGGCATCCCCTCCGGTGTTTTGATTCAAGCCGCGGCTTCGCGGGCCGGTGCCTTCGGATCGTAGTTGAGGATCGGGGCGAGCCAGCGTTCGGTCTCAGCCACGCTCCAGCCCTTGCGAGCGGCATAGTCCTCGACCTGGTCGAGTTCGATCTTGCCGACGCCGAAGTACTGGCTGTCCGGGTGGCTGAAATAGAGCCCGCAGACCGAGGCCCCCGGCCACATCGCAAAGCTCTCCGTGAGGGTCACGCCGATCCGCGAACCTTCCAGCAGCCGGAAAAGCGTTGCCTTCTCGGTGTGATCGGGCTGCGCGGGATAACCGGGCGCCGGACGGATGCCGCGATATCGCTCCGCGATGAGGTCGGCGCTGCTTAGGGCCTCGTCCTGGGCATAGCCCCAGAACTCGGTCCGCACCCGCTGGTGCAGCCGCTCGGCGAAGGCTTCGGCCAGACGATCGGCCAGCGCCTTGATCATGATCGCCGAGTAGTCGTCGTTCGCATGCTTGAAGCGATCGGCCACGTCGTCCTCGCCGAGACCGGCGGTCACGACGAAGGCGCCGACGTAGTCGCCGTGTCCCTTCGGGGCGACAAAATCGGCCAGCGCAATGTTGGACCGATCTTCGCGGCGAACAAGTTGCTGGCGCAAGGTGTGGAGAATGGCGAGCGGCTGGCTGCGCTCATCGTCAGCGAACAGCTCGATGTCGTCGCCGGACGACTGCGCCGGCCAGAAGCCAAACGCGGCCGCAGCCTTGAACCAGCCGTTCTCAACGATCTGTTCGAGCATTCTCCGGGCGTCGGCGTAGAGCGAACGCGCCGCCTCGCCGACGGTCTTGTCCTCGAGGATCGCGGGGAATTTTCCGGCAAGCTCCCAGGTCTGGAAGAATGGCGTCCAGTCGATGAAGTCGATCAACTCGGCGACCGGATAATCTTCGATCGCGCGTTTGCCGATGAACGAGGGCTTCGGCGGCGTGTATCCGGCCCAGTCGATCTTCAGCGCATTGGCGCGCGCATCGCACAGCGACAGGCGCTGCTTTCTTTCTTCGCCGCGGGCGTGGGCCGTGGCGATGCGTGCGTATTCCTGACGGACGTCAGCGATGTATTTCGGCCGGCTGTCGCGCCGCATCAACGACGCCGCCACACCCACGGCACGGCTCGCGTCGGTCACGTAAACCGTCTGGCCTTGCCGGTAATTCGGATGAATCTTCACCGCGGTGTGGACGCGGCTCGTGGTGGCGCCGCCGATCAACAGCGGCAGGTCGAAATTCTGCCGCTCCATCTCGGCCGCGACATGGCACATCTCGTCGAGCGACGGCGTGATCAGACCGGAAAGGCCGATGATGTCGCACTTCTCCTTCTTCGCCGTCTCCAGAATCTTGTCCGCCGGCACCATGACGCCGAGGTCGAGGACCTCGTAGTTGTTGCACTGGAGCACGACGCCGACGATGTTCTTGCCGATGTCGTGAACGTCGCCCTTGACGGTGGCAAGCAGCACCTTGCCGGCCGAGGCCGCGCGGCCTGTCTTCTCCTTTTCCATGAACGGCATCAGGTGCGCCACCGCCTGCTTCATCACGCGCGCCGACTTGACCACCTGCGGCAGGAACATCTTGCCGGAGCCGAACAGGTCGCCGACCACATTCATGCCGTCCATCAACGGCCCCTCGATCACGGACAATGGCCGAGCGGCAGCAAGCCGCGCCTCCTCGGTGTCCTGCTCGATGAAGTCGGTGATGCCGTGAACCAGCGCGTGCGACAGCCGCTTGGCCACCGGCCATTCGCGCCAGGCGAGATCCACCTCCTTGGCCTCTTTGCCCTGACCGAGATAGCGCTGCGCGATCGCAAGAAGCCGCTCGGCGGCATCCGGCCTGCGGTTGAGAACGACGTCCTCGCAAGCCTCGCGCAGCTCGGCATCGAGATCGTCGTAAACCGCGATCTGGCCGGCATTGACGATGCCCAGGTCCATGCCGGCGCGTATGGCGTGATAGAGAAACACCGAGTGCATCGCCTCGCGGACGCTTTCGTTGCCGCGGAAGGCAAACGACAGGTTCGATACGCCGCCGGACACGTGGCAGCAGGGGCAGCTCTCACGGATCTTGCGCGCGCCTTCGATGAATGCGACGCCGTAATTGTTGTGCTCCTCGATGCCGGTCGCCACCGCGAAGATGTTGGGGTCGAAGATGATATCCTCGGGCGGAAAGCCGATTTTGTCGACCAGGATGTCGTAGGCCCGCCGGCAGATCGAAATCTTGCGATCGATGGTGTCGGCCTGGCCCCTTTCGTCGAACGCCATCACCACCACCGCCGCGCCGTGGCGACGCACCGTGCGCGCGTGCTTGATGAACTCGGCTTCGCCCTCTTTCAGCGAGATCGAGTTCACCACCGGCTTGCCCTGGATGCACTTCAGCCCGGTTTCGATCACAGAGAATTTCGACGAGTCGACCATCACCGGCACGCGGGCGATGTCAGGTTCGGCCGCGATCAAGTTGAGGAACGTCTTCATCGCCTCGGCGGAATCGAGCAGGCCCTCGTCCATGTTGATGTCGATGACCTGCGCACCGTTCTCGACCTGCTCGCGGGCGATGGTCAGGGCTTGCGAATAATCGCCGGCGGTGACCAGCTTGCGGAATTTGGCCGAGCCGGTGACGTTGGTGCGCTCGCCGACGTTGACGAACGGGATCTCCGGCGCGAGCGTGAACGGCTCGAGTCCTGAAAGCCGCAGATAAGGCTTCACCTCCGGCACCGCGCGCGGGCGTTTGCCCTGCACCGCTGCGGCGATGGCGCGGATGTGATCCGGCGTGGTTCCGCAACAGCCGCCGACGATGTTCACCAAGCCTGCGGCGGCGAACTCGCCAAGATGCTGCGCCATCTCGTCCGGCCCTTGGTGATAGTGGCCGAATTCGTTGGGCAGGCCCGCGTTTGGATAGGCGCAGATCAGCGTGTCGCACACATGAGACAATTCGGCGACATGCGCGCGCATCTGCTCGGCGCCGAGCGCGCAGTTGAAGCCGATCGACAGCGGCTTGGCGTGACGCACCGCGTTCCAGAACGCCTCCGGGGTCTGCCCCGACAACAGGCGCCCGGAACGGTCGGTGATGGTGCCCGAGATCATCACCGGCACGTCGATGCCGCGCGTCTCGGTCTCCTCGATGACGGCATAGATCGCCGCCTTGGCGTTGAGCGTGTCAAAGATCGTCTCGATCAGGAGAACGTCGGCGCCGCCGGTCAGCAGGCCGCGCACCTGCTCGGCGTAGGCCGCCTTGAGCTGATCGAAGGTCACGGCGCGGAAGCCCGGGTTCGCAACATCCGGCGAGATCGATGCGGTGCGGTTGGTCGGTCCCAGCGCGCCGGCAACAAAGCGCGGCCGGCCATCCTCGCTCGCCGCGCGGTCGGCTGCCTCGCGCGCCAGCCGAGCGCCCTCGCAGTTCAGCTCATAAGCGATGTTCGACATGCCGTAGTCGCCCTGCGCAATCGAGGTCGACGAGAACGTGTTGGTGGAGACGATGTCGGCGCCGGCCTTGTAGTAGGCATAATGGATGTCGCGGATGGCATCGGGCCGGCTCAGGTTGAGCAGATCATTGTTGCCGCGCACCTCGCGGTTCCATGCGTCAAACCGCGCGCCGCGATAGCCGCCCTCATCAAGCTGCATCGCCTGGATCATGGTGCCCATCGCCCCGTCGAGCACCAGAATGCGCTCGGACGCGAGCCTCTTGAGTAGAGTTCGGGCGCTGGTATGGGACGGTGTGGGCATGTTCAAGCTGCCTTTTTGGTCGCCGGGCGCAGGCCGAGCAGGTGGCAGATCGCGTAAACGAGATCGGCGCGGTTCATGGTGTAGAAGTGAAAATCGGTGACGCCGCGCTCGGCCAGATCGAGGACCTGCTCGGCGGCGACGGCTGCGGCAATCAGCTTGCGTGTCGCCACGTCGTCGTCGAGCCCATCGAAGCGTTCGGCCAGCCACGTCGGCACGCTTGCCCCGCAGCGCGCGGCGAAGGCTCGGGTCTGCTTGAAGTTCTGGACCGGCAGAATGCCAGGCACGATCGGAATATCGATGCCGCGTGCCCGCACCCGATCGAGATAGCGGAAATAGAGATCGTTCTCGAAGAAGAACTGCGTCATCGCCCGCGATGCACCGGCATCGACCTTGGCCTTCAGCATGTCGATGTCGGATTCCACCGATGGGCTGTCGGGATGCTTCTCCGGATAGGCGGAGACCGAAACCTCGATGTCGGCAATGCGCTTGATGCCCGTCACCAGATCGGCGGCGTTTTGGTAACCGCCCGGATGCGGCGCATATTTCGCGGCCACCCCCTCGGTCGGATCGCCGCGCAGCGCAACGATGTGGCGAACGCCGGCGTCATGATAGGAGCGGACCACCGCATCGACGTCGCTGCGCGTTGCGGCGACGCAAGTCAGGTGCGCAGCGGGCATCAAAGCCGTCTCGTCAAGAAGGCGCCGCACCGTCGCGTGCGTCCGCTCGCGGGTCGAGCCGCCCGCACCGTAGGTCACGGAAACGAAATTCGGCGACAGCGGCGCAAGACGCCCGATCGCCTCCCAAAGATTCAGCTCCATCTCCGCGGTCTTGGGAGGAAAAAACTCGAACGAGACGCGGATCGGCTTTGCCATCACGCCACCCCACGAACGAGAGAAAGCGCCGCGCTGGTGTCGCGCCCAAGCCAGAGCGAAACCGCAACCTTGCCTTCCGATCCAGGCTCGGGCGCGAGACTGCGGTGCATGGTGACGTCGAGGCCCGCGGCGCTCATCCACTGCGTCACCGTATCGGTTGAGAAGCCGAGACGCCGGTGAGCATGCTCCTCGCGGAGGAATTCGAGGTCATGCGGCGCGAAGTCGACCACCAGCAGGCGGCCGCCGCGGGCGAGCACCCTCGCCGCCTCGCGGATGGCGCGGCCGCCGTCATCCAGGAAGTGCAGCACCTGGTGGATGATGACGACGTCGAACGACCCTGCCAGCACCGCGAGATCGTAGATGTCGCCCTGCCGCACGCTGCAATGGCGCAGGTTCGCGCGCTCGATGCGGGCGCGCGCCAGCAGCAGCATGTCGAGCGACAGGTCGATGCCGAGACCGCGCTCGATATGCGGGCCGAACATTTCGAGGATGCGGCCAGTGCCGGTGCCGAGATCGAGCAGCGAGCGGAACGGCCGATCCGCCAGCGCATCGCGGATCGCGGCTTCGACAGCCTCGTCCGACACGTGCAGTTTGCGGATGCGGTCCCATTGCGCGGCGTGAGAGCGGAAATAGTCCTGCGCGGCTTGCGCCCGCTGCGCCCGCACCGTCGAGAGGCGATCGCGATCGCGCGCGATCGTGGTATCGTGCGGATCGAGGCGCGCGATCAGCGTGCGCGCCAGTTCGGCATTGCCACCACCCTCGGCCAGGCGGAAGAACGCCCAGGCGCCTTCGCGAAACCGCTCGACCAGCCCGGCTTCGACCAGGAGCTTGAGATGCCTTGAGATGCGCGGCTGCGATTGCCGCAGGATGTCGGTCAGGTCGGAGACGGTCAGCTCGGCTTCGCCGACCAGCGCCAGAATGCGGAGCCGCGTCTCCTCCCCGGCCGCTTTCAGCGCGGCGCTCAGCGCATCGAATTTGATGTGGGCAGGATCAGTCATGGGAAATAGCCCAACACATAAAGATATCTTTATACGGATAAATGGAGCAAGACAAGGGCGGCGCCGGCATGGTGGTAAACTGGGCGTTAGGAGAAGCCCACATGAGCCAGAATGAGCCGCGATCAGCCGGAAATGACGAGAAACAGCTCCGGGTTGGGGAGGTTGTGGTGCCTCTCCCGGACCAGACCAACGCCGGCATCTACTTCATCGGCCGCATCCGCACGCCCTGGACCCACCGCAAGGATTGCCCCAAGAACGCGAGGGAAAGCCGGGAGCGGGGCACGATCTGCACCGTCGAGGTCGACCCGCGTTGGCAGCCGGCCCTGTCCGGGGTCGAAACCTGCAGCCATCTGATCTTGCTGTATTGGATGGACCGCGCCCGGCGCGACCTCGCGGTCCAGGCGCCCAAGCATTACGCCACCGGCCGGCCGACCTTCTCGATCCGATCGCCGGCCCGCCCCAACCCGATCGCCCTTGCCGTGGTCGAGTTGCGCAAGGTCGACGGCAATGTGCTGCACGTCGTCGGCGTCGACTGCCTCGACAACACCCCGCTCCTCGACATCAAGCCTTATTTCCCTTCGGCGGATTCCATTCCGGACGCCCGTGTCGGCTGGCACGCTGCGGCCAAACGTTAACGCCGATACAGGCGATACACCGTCAACCGGGAAGACGTTGAACGAACCGGCTTCTTCCTCCGACCAAGGGTACACCACCCCGCGGGGACTTTCGTTCTCGTGACGCCGGCTCGCAAAACGGGCGTCACCATTTCGTGAAAGGAACCGCACCGCGCGCCGTTTGTTATGCCCAGCAGCACTGGGTGGGGAGGGAGATGTCGGGAGACGTACCATGCGTTCCGCTGCACAACTTCGCCTCGCCGTTCCGGCGTTGGCCGTCACGATTCTGTTCGCTGCGCAGGCCCAGGCCGAGCCGCTCGCGCTGAGCGATCCGGGCCCGTTCGGCGGGTCGATCTTCCAGCAGATGCTGCGCGACCGTGCACCCGAGGCGGTGCCGGACCAGGGCGTCATCGAGGATGAGCAGGCGCCATCGGCTGTGCTGCGCGAGGATCTTCGCCGACAGACCGTTGCGTACAACGGCTCGGAAGCACCGGGTACCGTCATCATCGATACCCCGCACACCTATCTCTACTATGTGCTCGGCGGTGGCCGCGCCATCCGCTACGGCATCGGCGTCGGGCGCGACGGCTTCCGCTGGGCCGGCGTGCAGAGCGTCGCCCGCAAGCAGGAATGGCCGGACTGGCATCCGCCGGAAGCGATGATCGCGCGCCAGCCGTATCTGCCGCGCATGATGGCCGGCGGCCCCGGCAATCCGCTCGGCGCCCGGGCCATGTATCTCGGCAACACCGAATACCGCATCCACGGCACCAACGATCCGTCGACCATCGGCAAGCGCGTCTCCTCCGGATGCATCCGGCTGACCAACGAGGACGTCGAGGACCTCTACAACCGCGTCTCGCTTGGCGCCAAAGTGGTGGTGCTCCCCGATCACGGTTATCGCGCCCAAAGCGCGACACCGGCACAGCGGCACGTTGCTTATGACGCACCGCGGCCGCCTGCGCCGCTCTCGCTGCACCCGACGATCGCCTCGCGCTGAAGCGGCTTCGAACGGAATTTCGATGGGCGGCCTTGTTTGAGGCCGCCCATTTCATTTGGCGGCTTGACGGGTCACGACGCCGTCATGTTTGTTGGTGGCATGGCTGACAAACTGGCCGTGGGCCTGGTCTCGCGCACCTACTTCAACATGCCGCTGTGGATCGGCCTCGAGCACGGCTACTTTACTGCGGAAGGCATCGAGATCGACGCGCCGATCCTCGGCAACAAGCCGCAAGGGCCGCCGCTGCTCGACGGCAGCCTGCAACTCTTCATCGGCGGCACCGAGGCCATCATCCAGAATGCCGCAGACGGCGGACCGCTGCGGATCGTCGGCGGCAACGCCGGCAAGCTGGTGCATTCGCTGATCGCGCGTGCACCGTTCAAGCACATCGAGGACTTGCGCGGCTCGACCATCGGCATCCTGACGCTGACCGAAGGCACGTTCTTCCATCTCAAGGCGATGCTCGAAGCGCACGGCCTGAACTATCCAGGCGACTACAAGGTCACCGAAACCGGCGGCGTGCCTCCGCGTCACAAGGCTTTGCTCGAAGGCAAGATCGACGCCGGCCTGCAATCGGTGCCATGGAATTATATCGCCGAAGATGCCGGCATGAACAACCTCGGCAATGTCATCGACTATGTGCCGGACTGGCAGTTCGTCTCGATCAACGCCAACAGCGAGTGGGCGGCAAAGAATCGCGACGTTCTGGTGCGCTTCCTGCGCGCGATGCTGCGCGGCACCGCATGGCTCTATGCCAACCGCGCCGAAGCCTCAGCGATCGCCGCACGCGAATTGCCGGCTCCCCTGCCCCATGCCGAGCGCGCCTGGGATTTCTTCACCGGCAGCAACGCACTCACGCGCGACATGTCGGTCAACGCCAAGGGCATCATCCAGGTCATCGCCACGTTGCAGGAGGCCGGGCTGCTGGCCAAAGCTGCGCCGTCCGATCCCGGCTTCTATATCGACGAGACTTGTCTTCGCGATGCCCGCGCGGCATAGGCTGCATCACACACATTGAGGACATCATGAAGATCGCAGCAATGGCGGCGGGCGCGGTCGGCTCGTATTTCGGCGGGCGGATGCAGGCGGCCGGGCAAGACGTGGCCTACATCGCCCGCCGCGCCAATCTCGAGGCGTTGCGCAAGAACGGCCTGAAGATCGAAAGCGTCCACGGCGACCTTGATCTGCCGAAGGTCAACGCCACCGACGATCCGAAGCAAATCGGCCCGGTCGATATCGTGCTGTTCGCGGTCAAGCTGTGGGACACCGAGACCGCGGCCAATCTGGCCAAGCCCCTGGTCGGTCCCGACACGCGCGTCATCACCTTGCAGAACGGCGTCGACAGCTACGAGCGCGTCTCGGCGATTCTCGGCAAGGAGCAGACCATCTGCGGCACGGCTTACATTGCTGCGGTGCTCGGCGGACCGGGCGTGATGCTGCACACCTCGAAGTTCGCCACCATGCGTGTCGGCCGCATGGACGGCAAAGCCGACGCCAAGCTCGACGCCTTTGTCGCCGCGGCCAAGGCCGCCAACATCGACATCCAGCCACAGGACGACATGAATCGCGAGCGCTGGCAGAAATTCATCTTCCTGTCGTCGATGGCCGGGGTGAACTGCCTGACGCGCCAGCCGATCGGCAGGGTGCTGGCCGATCCCGACACCCGCGCCTTCTATCGCAAGCTGATGGAGGAATGCATCGCGGTCGGCCAGAAATCCGGCGCCAAGGTGCCAAGCTCCTGGGTCGACGACCGCATGACGTTCTCGGATAACGCACCGCCGGGCATGAAGGCCTCAATGTTCCACGACCTCGAAGCCGGCAACCGGCTGGAGCTGGATTGGCTGACCGGCAAGGTGGTGTCGCTCGGCCATGAGCTCGGGGTGCCGGTGCCTGCCAGCGAAGCGGTCTATGCCGCAGTCAAGCTGCACCGCATGGGCGGCGCCTGACATCTTACCCGCCGTTAAGAATCTGAACATTCCAGCGGCGTAAAACCGCCACGGAACGGCGTGATGATTCGCGCGCGGTCGATTGACGGACGACCGCCGGCCACAGCAGCGTCCATTCGGGCTTTCAAGCCATGCCAATCAAGAAAGCAATGCCCTTCGGTCTGTCGATTCGCGCCATCGTGCTGGGCGCTGTTGTCTTGGTCGTGTGTTTCACCGGCACGCTCTGGGGGCTGAACAAGTTCTTCCCAGGCGATCCCCTTGCCCAGGATCGTCCGGCATTGACCGCGCTTCCGCCGCTGCCGCATGCGGCGCGGACCTCGCTGATCGTCGCACCAATCGCGGTCGCCAATGCCGCCATCAAAAGCGCCATGGAGAAGGAGGCGCCGCGGGGCCTCAACGGCAAGAATGAAAACCCACTGGGCGAACTGCTGGGCAAGGCCGAGATCGGCTGGACCGTCGCGCGCGGGCCGCTGTCGCTGACCGGGGCGACATCGGGCCTCACGATCGGGACCACACTCAATGGGTCGTTTCGCGTCACCGGACAACTTTCGACCCAGGGCGGCAACCTGACCGGATCGATCGCTGGATTGCTCGGCGACAAGATCGGCGACCAAGTGCAGAAATACGCGACCCGCGCGATCGACCAGCGCGCCGACATCCGCGGCAACGTCCAGGTGGTCTCGCATCCGGCGCTGCTGGCCAACTGGCGGATCGAGCCCAATCTCGCCGGCACCATCACGCTTGCGGACAGCGGCCTCAACGTCGCCGGCGCCAAGCTCAGCGTTGCCAACGAAATCAAGCCGCTGCTCGACAGGACGGTCAAGGACCAGATCGGCAACCTGTCCAGCCGGCTGCGCGACGATCGCACGTTCGAGACTGCGGCACGCCGGCAGTGGGCGCAGATGTGCCGCTCGATCTCGCTCGGCCAGGCGGCAGCGGGCGCGCCGAACCTGTGGCTCGAGGTGCGGCCTATCAAGGCATTCGCAGCTCAACCGCGCATCATGGCCGACTGGGTGATCCTGACGCTCGGCGTGCAAGCCGAGACCCGCATCGTGCCGACCGAGACCAAGCCGAACTGTCCGTTCCCGGCGCAGCTCGACCTCATGCAGAAGCAGATCGATCAGGGCGAGGTCAGCCTCGGCGTGCCGATCGACGTGCCGTTCACCGAGCTCAATCGCCTGATGGAGGCACAGCTCAAAGACAAGACCTTCCCGGAGACCGGCGATGCTCCGGGGCAAGTGACGGTGCTCGGCTCCAACATCACCGCATCGGGCGATCGGCTGCTGATCTCGCTTCGCGTTCGCGCCAAGGAAAACAAGAGCTGGTTCGGGCTCGGCGCCGAGGCGACCGTGCACATCTGGGGCAAGCCGGTCCTCGACGCGGACAATCAGATCATGCGGCTCACCGAGATCTCGCTCGACGTCAAATCACAGGCAGCCTTCGGTCTGCTCGGCACCGCAGCGCGCGCAGCGATTCCCTACTTGCAAAACGCCCTGGGCGAGCGCGCCGTGATTGACCTCAAACCGTTCGCGGCAAACGCCAAGAAAAGCATCGAGGCTTCGCTTGCCGACTTTCGCAAGCCGGTGGACGGCGTCGAAGTCGAGGCGAGCGTCAACGGGCTGCGGCTGAGTGGCATCGAATTCGATGCCAAGACATTGCGCGTGCTCGCCGAGGCGAAGGGCACGGCACGCGCCTTGGTGCGCAAGATCGCGCTTCAATAAACGCGCGTTCAGAATCGCGGGCGAACCGCTAAACGGGCGTTCAGAAAGCGAGCGCCGTCAAACAAAAATTATTTGCCTGGCCAGCCGCACTGCTTGTGCGCCTCGGATTGAACACACATTGTCTTTTAAGGTGACGAGACACGCTCACGACTCGGAGACAAACGACGCCATGAATTCGCGCTCGACCCGCTCGCGCTTTCCCGCCTCAACCGCCGCCCGTGCACTGCTCGCCGGCGCCGCCGTGCTGACGCTGCCGGCCGCAGCCCTCTCGGCTCCACTGGACGAGCGCATGATCGTCGCGCAAGCGCAGCAGCCCACACCCGAGCAGCAGAAGAAGCCGGCGCCGCCGCCGAAGCCCGCTGCTCCGGCACCGAGGCCACAGGCTCCGGCCGCGCCGCCGCATCCGCCGGCAGCACAGCAGCCGCCAAGACCGCAGGTTCCCCCCACCGCTCAGCCTCACCCGCAACCTCCCGCTCCGCAGCAGCCGCACCCGCAGGCGCCGGCTCAACAACAGCAAACCCGGCCGCAACCGCCGGCCGCGCAGCAAGCTCCTCACCCACAAGCGCCAACCACACCACCGCCGCCTCGTCCGCAGGCGCCTGCAGCGCAGCAACCCCCGCATCCGCAGGCACCGACGGCGCAACAGCCGCCGCGCCCGCAGCCTCCCGCGGCGCAACCCGCACCGAATGCGCAACCACGGCCGCCCGCGCCGACGGCTCAGCCGCAGGGCACACCGCCGGCCCATACTCCGCCGCCCGGCACCCCTCCCGGACGGCAGCCGCCGAATATTCCTCCCGCCGCGCAGCCGCACATCCAGCCGCAGACGCCGCCGGCCGCTCAACAGCAGCCGCCCGGCGCGCTCAGGCCTGCCCCCGCGGTCCAAGGCAATCCGGCGAGCGTGCCGCCGCCGGTGCAGCGTCGTGACTCGAGCGAGTTCTTGCGCCGCGGCAACCAAGCCGGCCCCGCACCGCACCTCGACCAGATCAGGCAGCAGCGTCAGGAGGTTCACGAAGGCAACCGCACCTTCATCCGCGAAGGCGACCGCACCATCGTGCGCGAGGACAACCGCGTGTTCATCCGCCACAACGAAGCCAACCGCTTCGCCATCGACGCGCGCAACGTTCGCACCGAGCGCCGCGGCGTAGACACCGAGACGATCATCGAGCGCGGCAACGGCGTGCGCATCATCGACGTCACCGATGCCGACGGCCGGCTGCTGCGCCGCATCCGTCGCGATCCCGGCGGCCGCGACATCGTCATCATCGACAACAGCTTTGCCTTCCGCCGCGGCGCGGCGCCGCTGTTCGTGCAACTGCCGCCGCCGGTGATCCGGATTCCGCGCGAGCGCTACATCCTCGACGCGACGGTGGCGGCGGTCACCTCGGCGGCCGTCTACGGCGTGCTGATGGAGCCGCCGGTCGAGGCGATCGCTGAGCCTTACACGCTCGATCAGGTGCGATTCAGCGCACCGCTGCGCGACCGCATGCCGCGGGTCGATCTCGACATTAACTTCGAGACCGGATCCTGGCAGCTCACGCCCGACCAGATCGATCGTCTGAGCGTGATCGCGGAAGCGATCAACCGCGCCATCGCTGCCAACCCGCGCGAGGTGTTCATGATCGAAGGCCACACCGACGCAGTCGGCAACGACGTCGACAACCTGTCGCTGTCGGACCGTCGTGCCGAGGCCGTGGCGGTGGCGCTGACCGAGCAGTTCCAGGTGCCGGCCGAAAACCTGGTCACGCAGGGCTACGGCGAGCAGTATCTCAAGGTTCCGACGCAAGGCCCCGACCGCGCCAACCGCCGCGTCGCGGTGCGCCGCATCACGCCGCTGCTTGACCAGCAGGCGATGGGTGCCCCACCCGCTCCGCCGCCGATGCCAAGGTAGAACAAACACCTCCTCCGCCCTCATCCTGAGGAGCGGTCCGCAGGACCGCGTCTCGAAGGATGGGGGCGGCCCATGCTTCGAGACGCGCACTTCGTGCGCTCCTCAGCATGAGGCCGGAAAGGCTGCGTCAGCCCTTCCGCAGCAGCGGCCACAGCTCGTTCAGCGTCGGCTGCTCGTCGAGCTTATCGACGATTGCTGCTATCTTTCCGGCGCTCGCCTGATCGACCTTGGCGTGCGCGGCACAGTCGAAAAATTTCTCCCGCATCTGCGCGGGCGACATCGGGTTCTTCGCCGTGCCGCTGGCATAGACCACGAGCTTTTCGATCGTGCGGCCGTCCTTCAGCGTGACGGCAACGCGCGTCGGATAATCGCCCTGCGCGCTGTCGAACGCCGGATCGAGCGACACCTGAACCCTGCCGGCGAGCGTCTTGACGCGTGCATCTCCGATGGCCTCCGGCTCGAACGAGGCGAGCTTCGGTGCGCCATGCACCAGCGAACAGGCGACGACATATTGCAGATTGAACTTCGCCGCCTCCATGTCCTTTGGGTACTGCGAACCGGCGCGGCTGGCGGCGTATTTCGAGATACCGGCATGAATCGCGACAATGTCGTCGGCCCGCCCGCCGAGCTCGTCGCGGATCGCAAGCGCAGCGTCGATGCCGGTGTGAATGACGCCGCCGCAAGGATAGCGCTTCGGCCGGATGCCATTCTCGGCAAGGTCGGATCGTGTGCCGAGATCGTTGAACGGCTCGGCACTCCACGGGATGCCGCGGGAGAACGTCGCAAAAAATCCGCCGCGGCCCTCGAGCGCGGCATGGTTGGCGGTGAAGCCGTTGCCGCCGAGCATTGCGGCGGTCATGCCGTTTCGCGCCGCATGACCGGCATGCAGCGGCTTGGTCATGGTGCCGTAGTTGGCATTGACGCCCGACGCCATCGAGACGGCAATGCCGATCACATCGGGGTATCGCTCCGCGGGCAATTTCATCTGCCGTGCACAGGCCACCGCCGTGCTGATCGCACCGATGGTCGAGGTGCCATGCCACAAGCCTTGGCCGTTGTGGGTCGGGTTGGCGCGAGAGAGCCGCGAGCAGACCTCGAAGCCGACCATGAACGCTGCCATCAGCTCGGCGCCGCTGGCCCCGTTTTTCTCCGCGAG
>Ga0265325_10001242_pt1 | contig 18188 bp, 16 predicted proteins | sample 41420metaG_FD_202090 | JGI IMG/M metagenome (GOLD analysis project Ga0265325, IMG submission 202090) | Rhizosphere microbial communities from Carex aquatilis grown in University of Washington, Seatle, WA, United States - 4-14-20 metaG | ecosystem: Host-associated > Plants > Roots > Rhizosphere...
CCTCAAGCTCGAGGCCGTCGCCGTCGCGCAATTGCATGGGCTTCGGCAAGTTCAACAGGTAACAAGCGCCCTGCTCGCCGACCAGCACGACGCGGCGGCGATGGCGGTCCTGCGCGTCCAGCACGACAACATCCGCCGCGCTCGCGGCGTCCCACGCTCCGGCGGACTTGATGGCGGTGATGTGTTTCATCGATCTCGGCCTCGTGTCCCGGGCGCGGTGCAACACCCAGTGTTGCACTGCCGACCCGGGACCTTGTATTCATTACGGTCCCGGGTCTGCGGCGCAGCACTGACGTGCTGCGCCGCGCCCGGGACAAAGGACCTCAAAACAAAAAATAGCGCTGCGCCATCGGCAACACGTCGGCCGGCGCGCAAGTCAGCAACTCGCCGTCGGCCCGCACCTCATAGGTTTCCGGGTCAACCTCGATCTGCGGCGTCGCGCCATTGTGGATCATGCTCTTTTTCGAGATGCCGCCGCGGGTATTGGTCACCGCGTAAAGCTCCTTGTCGATGCCGAGTGTCTTGCGCAGGCCGGACCTGACCGCGGCTTTCGAGGTGAACACCACCGACGAGGCGGTGCGCGCCTTGCCGAAGGCGCCGAACATCGGCCGGAAATGCACCGGCTGCGGCGTCGGGATCGAGGCATTGGGATCGCCCATCGGCGCCGCGACGATGCTGCCGCCCTTGATGATGCATTCCGGCTTGACGCCGAAGAACGCCGGTGCCCACAGCACCAGATCGGCGAGCTTGCCCTTCTCGACCGAGCCGATCAGCTTCGACACGCCATGCGCGATCGAGGGATTGATGGTGTATTTGGCGATGTAGCGCTTGGCGCGGAAGTTGTCATTGCCGCTGCCTTTGTCCTCGGCCAGGCTGCCGCGCTGCTTCTTCATCTTGTCGGCGGTCTGCCAGGTGCGGATGATCACCTCGCCAAGCCGGCCCATCGCCTGCGAGTCCGACGACAGCATCGACAGCGCGCCGATGTCGTGCAGGATGTCCTCCGCGGCGATGGTCTCCTTACGGATGCGGCTCTCGGCAAACGCCAGGTCTTCCGGGATCGACGGATCGAGATGATGGCACACCATCAGCATGTCGAGATGCTCGTCGATCGTGTTGCGGGTGAATGGCCGCGTCGGATTGGTCGATGACGGCAGCACGTTCTTCAGGCCGGCGACCTTGATGATGTCGGGCGCGTGGCCGCCGCCGGCGCCCTCGGTGTGGAAGGCGTGAATGGTGCGGCCCTTGAACGCCTTGATCGTGTCCTCGACAAAGCCGGACTCGTTCAGCGTATCGGTGTGGATCATCACCTGGATGTCGTGATCGCCGGCAACCGACAGGCAGTTGTCGATCGCGGCCGGCGTCGTGCCCCAGTCCTCGTGCAGCTTGAGCGCGCAGGCGCCGGCCTTGATCATCTCGACCAGCGCCTGCGGCCGCGATGCATTGCCCTTGCCGGAAATGCCGAGATTGACCGGGAACGCGTCGAATGACTGGATCATGCGCGCGATATGCCACGGCCCGGGCGTGCAGGTGGTGGCGAAGGTGCCGTGCGAAGGCCCGGTGCCGCCGCCGAGCAGCGTGGTCACGCCCGACATCAGCGCGTCGTCGATCTGCTGCGGGCAAATGAAATGGATGTGGCTGTCGAAGCCGCCGGCGGTGAGAATGCGGCCCTCGCCGGCGATCACGTCAGTGCCGGGGCCGATGATGATGGTGACATTGGGCTGGATGTCGGGATTACCGGCCTTGCCGATGCCGGAAATTTTTCCATTGACGATGCCGACGTCGGCTTTGACGATGCCCCAGTGGTCGAGGATCAGCGCATTGGTGATGACGGTGTCGACCGCGCCCTGCTTGTTGGTGAGCTGCGACTGGCCCATGCCGTCACGGATCACCTTGCCGCCGCCGAATTTCACCTCCTCGCCGTAAGTGGTGAAATCCTTTTCAACCTCGATGATGAGATCGGTGTCGGCAAGCCGCACGCGGTCGCCGGTGGTCGGCCCGAACATGTCGGCATAGGCCGTGCGCTTGATTGTCGTCGCCATGACTTATCCTCAGTCTTATCAACAGCCGATTCTTGGCCCTTGTCAGATGCGCGCGCCGGCGTAGGCTCCTCGGCAGACCACAGGTGACGGGGTCAAACCCGGGGCCAGTGATCGCCAAGGCCGACGCGGTCGGATCGAGGCGCTACTTGCAGCAATGCTTGCGGCGAATTGGTCTTGATGCCCGGCTCTGGCTCTCAGTAACTGGGTACCAGGCCATTGGCGCAAGCCAGCGGCTTTGGACATGGATCCGAGAGCTTGTAACGGGTGCACGACGGTGCGCCCGTTATGGCTTTCTGGATGGCGCATGATCTGATCCGAAAACCGGTTCCCACTTTTCGGGATCATGCGCGCAGGGGTCCGCAACGAGACCTTCATAATTTCCCCATCACATCGCCGCGGAAGCCGTAGACCGTTCGCTTGCCGGCGAGCGCGACCAGATTAACCTCGCGGGTCTGGCCCGGCTCGAACCGCACCGCGGTGCCGGCCGCGATGTCGAGCCGCATGCCGCGCGCCTTTTTCCGCTCGAACTTCAGCGCCGGGTTGGTCTCGAAGAAATGATAGTGCGAGCCGACTTGGATCGGGCGGTCGCCGCTATTGGCGACCGTCAGGGTGACGGTCTTGCGGCCGGCATTGAGCGCGATGTCGCCGTCCTTGATGAACAATTCGCCGGGGATCATGGCCGCCTCACACCGCGCCGATGGCGAGTGCAACGCCGAGCACGACGCAGGCCGCACCGGCCAACCGCACCAGCGGCCGCATGTGCAACCGCGAGAACGAGAGCGCGACGGCAAGGCCGGTGACATGCAAACTGGCGGTCGCGACCGCAAAGCCCGCCATGTATTCGGCGCCGCCCAGCGTCTCGGCGACCTCGCTGCCATGGGCGTGGCCGTGGAACACGGCGAAGACCGCGATGATCGCCCCGCCCGCCCATAGCGGCAGATCGACCGCCAGTGCGACCATCAGCCCGAGCGCGACGACCGAGGCAAGAATGCCCGGCTCGACCAACGGCACCGGCACGTGCGCCATGCCGAGCGCACCGCCGATCAGCATGACGGCAACAAATATGCTGGGCCACAGCCAGAGCGCACGGCCGCCCTTGAGCGCCGCCCACAGGCCGACCGCGATCATCACGGCGATGTGGTCGAGCCCGCTATAGGGATGCGCGAGCCCGGCGCTGAACGACGCCACCGATCCGGCGCCGACATGGGCGAGCGCCGCGGTTGGCACGAGCGCGATGGCCAGGGCCGCAAGCGTGAGCGGGATACGTGATTTCATTGTCTGCTCCTTATCGGATCGGTTCGTGAACGGTGACCAGCTTGGTGCCGTCGGGGAACGTGGCCTCGACCTGGATTTCCGGAATCATCTCGGCGATGCCGTCCATCACCTGGCCGCGGCCGATGACGTGGGCGCCGGATTCCATCAGCTCGGCGACGGTGCGGCCGTCGCGCGCGCCCTCGACGATGAAATCGGAGATCAGCGCCACCGCTTCCGGATGATTGAGCTTGACGCCGCGCTCCAGCCGGCGCCGCGCCACCATGGCGGCGGTGGCGATGATCAACTTGTCCTTTTCGCGCGGGGTGAGATGCATTGCGAGATCCTCAGCTCAGCCACAGTCGCGGCAGCTCGCCGCGGCGCAACGCCGCCAGCACGCAGATGATGTCGTGGCGCAGCGCCGCGCCGTCACGCGCGCAAAACCGCACCAGCGCCAGGCCGTTCCAGGCCGAGACGCCGACCTCGCCGGCGAAGGTATCGTTGAGCCCGCGGACCGCCGCGGCCGTTGCGTCGTCCCCGGGCACCAGCAGCAGGCTGGCGACCGCCGCAGCGCCAGCCGCCACCGCCGGCTCGGCCAGCCGCGCGCCAATGGCGCCGTCAAGCTGCAAGGTTTCGGCAAACACCAGCCGGCCGCCGCGGCGCAGCCGCCAGCGGTCGCGCACCAACCCGTGATCGACCGTTTCGCCCATGGCGGAGCGGCCGAATACAATAGCCTCGCACAGCACCAGCGAGGCATCGTCCGCCATGTCGATATCGATGCGGCGATTGAGCCGCGCCTGGTCGAATAAAATCGTCTCCTGCGGCAGCCAGGCAAGATTGGCCCCGGCGGCGAGTGTGACGGTCACGGCGAGTTCGGCATCGGCGCCGGTCGAGCGATAGACCTTTTCCGCCGCGGCGGTGCCGGCCAGCAGGCGAGCGCCTTCCCCGAGCGCCAGCTCGATCGAGAAGCGGTCGCCGCCGGTCATGCCGCCGCCGGTGTTGACCAGGATCGTCTCAAGCGGCGCCCCTGGCGCGATGTTGGGGAACCGCAGCCGCAGCGAGCCGTCTTCATGCAGCCGCACGCGCCGGGTGCGGCCGCCGACGCTGGTGGCGGTCAGCGCGACATCGCCGGTGGCCCGGTTGGCGGCAAAGACCTCGGATTGTGTCGCTGTGGTCAGCACGCCCCCGCCGCCTCTCCTGTCATGCCCCGCGAAAGCGAGGCATCCAGTAAACACCAACGGCGCGGGTGAAGCGATAGGCTGCGGAGTACTGGATCGCCCGGTCAAGTTTACAGCCGGGCCGGCCGAAGGCTGGACCCGGTTGCCGGGCGATGACACCGAATATGTTGCGCCGCTGAGGCATTCAAATCGCCAGCGCCCGCTTGAGCGCGCCTTCATCCACGTTGGCCTTGTCGGCCGAATAGACGATCGCGCCACGGTCCATGACCACAAGATGGTCGCCGAGCTCCTGCGCGAAATCGAGATATTGCTCGACCAGCACGATCGCCATTTCGCCAAGCCCGCGCAGATAGGTGATGGCGCGGCCGATATCCTTGATGATCGAGGGCTGGATGCCTTCGGTCGGCTCATCGAGCAGCAGCAGTCTCGGCCGCATGGTCAGCGCGCGCCCGATCGCCAGTTGCTGCTGCTGGCCGCCGGACAGGTCGCCGCCGCGCCGGCCGAGCATGCTCTTGAGCACCGGGAACAGCGAAAACACGTCATCCGGCACGGTACGCTTGTCGCGCGGCAGCGGCGCGAAGCCAGTTTCCAGGTTCTCCTCGACCGTCAGCAGCGGGAAAATCTCGCGGCCTTGCGGCACGAAGGCGATGCCGCTGCGCGCCCGCGCGACGGTCGATTGCTTGGTGATGTCGTCGCCGGCCAGCGTGATGGTGCCGGAACTCACCGGCCGCTGGCCGACAATGGCGCGCAGCAGGCTGGTCTTGCCGACGCCGTTGCGGCCGAGCACGCAGGTCACCTTGCCGATCTCCGCCTTGAGCGAAATCCCGCGCAGCGCCTGCGCGGCGCCGTAGTGCAGGTTGATGGCGTTCACGTCCAGCATGGTCAGCGCCCCAGATACACTTCAACGACCCGGTCATTGCTCGACACCTGGTCGATGGTGCCTTCGGCAAGCACCGAGCCTTCGTGCAGGCAGGTGACCTTGACGCCAAGCTCGCGCACGAAGGTCATGTCATGCTCGACCACGACCACGGTTTTGGTCTTGTTGATTTCCTTGAGCAGCAGCGCGGTCTGGTGGGTTTCCGCGTCGGTCATGCCGGCGACCGGCTCGTCGACCAGCAGCAGCTGTGGCTCCTGCGCCAGCAGCATGCCGATTTCGAGCCACTGCTTCTGGCCATGCGACAGACTGCCGGCAACGCGCGAGCGCACGCCGGTCAGCCGGGTGGTCGCAAGCAGGCCGTCAATACGGTCTTCCTGCTCCCGTGACGTCTCCCAAAACAAGGTCGCACGGACGCGCCGGTCGTTCTTGAGCGCCAGCAGCAGGTTGTCCTCGACCGTATGCATCTCGAACACGGTCGGCTTCTGGAATTTGCGGCCAATGCCGAGCTCGGCGATCTGGGTTTCATCGAGCTGGGAGAGATCGTAGTTGCCCTGGCCGAAGAACACGTCGCCGGTGTCGGGCCGCGTCTTGCCGGTGACGACGTCCATCATCGTGGTCTTGCCGGCGCCGTTCGGCCCGATAATGGCGCGCATCTCGCCGGGCTCGACGATGAAGGACAGCTCGTTGAGCGCCTTGAAGCCGTCGAACGACACGCTGATGCCGTCGAGATAGAGCAGCGAGCTGGTCATTTGCTTTTCGGTCATCGCCGCCTCATTCCGCTGCGTGTGGCGCCGTGGACGGCGGTATCGCGTCGCTTTCGGTGCCTTGCTTGGCGGCGGCCGAGCGCGCATCGGCGCGGCGATCCAGTCCGTATTTCAGCGAGCCGATAATGCCGCGCGGCAGCAACAGCGTGACGCCGATGAACAGGCTGCCGAGCATGAACAGCCAATACGGCGCAAGGTAGCCGGAGGTGAAATAGGTCTTGGCGTAGTTGACGACGAAGGCACCGAGCACCGCGCCGGTCAACGTGCCGCGGCCGCCGACCGCGACCCAGATCACCGCCTCGATCGAATTGCCCGGCGCGAATTCGCCCGGATTGATGATGCCGACCTGCGGCACATAAAGCGCGCCGGCAACCCCGGCCATGCAGGCGGACAGTGTAAAGACGAACAGCTTGTAGGTTTCGACGCGATAGCCGAGGAACCGCGTCCGCGATTCCGCGTCGCGGATCGCGACGAGGATCTTGCCGTATTTCGAGGTGATGATGGCGCGGCAGACCAGAAACATCAGCGCCAGCGCCAGGCAGGAGATGAACAGCAGCGAGTTGCGGGTCGCTTCGGACTGCACGTTGAAGCCGAGGATGTCCTTGAAATCGGTGAGGCCGTTATTGCCGCCGAAGCCGAAATTGTTGCGGAAGAAGCCGAGCATCAGTGCGAAGGTCATCGCCTGGGTGATGATCGACAGATAGACGCCGGTGACGCGGCTGCGAAACGCAAACCAGCCGAACACGAAGGCGAGCGCGCCCGGCGCCAGCACGATCATTACCGCCGCATAGGCGAAGTAATTGAAGCCGTACCAATAGACCGGCAGTTCCGGCCAGTTCAGGAACACCATGAAGTCGGGCAGGATCGGATTGGCATAGACGCCGCGGGTGCCGATCTGGCGCATCAGGTACATGCCCATGGCATAGCCGCCGAGCGCGAAGAATGCGCCGTGGCCGAGCGAGAGGATGCCGGCATAGCCCCAGATCAGGTCGATCGACAGCGCCAGCATCGCGTAGCAGATATATTTGCCGAACAGCGCGACCAGATAGGTCGAAACGTGGAATGCCGAGTCTGGCGGCACCAGCAGATTGAGCGCCGGAATGGCGATGGCGAATGCGCCAAGCAGCACCAGGAAGATCATGGCGCCGCGGTCGATCAGGCGAATGAGCGGAAACGCCTTCATGCCTCGATCGCCCTGCCCTTGAGCGCGAACATGCCGCGCGGCCGCTTCTGGATGAACAGGATGATCAACACGAGAATCGCGATCTTGCCGAGCACGGCGCCGGCGAAAGGTTCGAGGAATTTATTGGCGATGCCGAGCGTCAAGGCGCCGACCAACGTGCCCCACAAATTGCCGACGCCGCCGAACACGACGACCAGGAAGCTGTCGATGATGTAGCCTTGGCCGAGGTTCGGGCTGACATTGTCGATCTGCGACAGCGCGACGCCGGCAATGCCGGCAATGCCAGAGCCTAGTCCAAACGTCAACGCATCGATGCGCGCGGTGCGGATGCCCATCGCCGCGGCCATCTGGCGATTTTGCGTCACTGCGCGCATTTCCAGGCCGAGCCGGGTGAAGCGCAGCATCGCCAGCAGCGCGGCAAACACCACCGCGGTGAACACAATGATCCACAGCCGGTTGTAGGTGATGGTGATGCCGCCGAGATCGAAGGCGCCGCTCATCCAGGACGGATTGCCGACCTCCTTGTTGGTTGGGCCGAAGATCGTGCGCACCAGTTGCTGAAGGATCAGCGACAGGCCCCAGGTCGCGAGCAGGGTCTCGAGCGGGCGGCCGTAGAGAAAGCGGATGATGGTGCGTTCGACCAGAATGCCCATCGCGCCGGAGAACATGAAAGCCAACGGCAAGGCGATCGCCAGCGAATAGTCGAACAGCGCCGGATTATAGGTGCGGATCAACTGCTGCACGACGAAGGTGACATAGGCGCCGAGCATCACCATCTCGCCATGCGCCATGTTGATGACGCCCATCACGCCGAAGGTGATGGCAAGGCCGATGGCGGCGAGCAGCAGCACCGAACCGAGCGACAGCCCGTACCAGCTGTTCTGCACCAGGCTCCAGATCGCGAGGCTGCGATTGATCTTGGCCAGCGCCGCATCCGCCGCCTGTCGGACCGCCGGCGGCGAATCGGCCGGCAGCGACTGGATCAGGCCGAGCGAATCCTGATCGCCACGGTCGCGGATCACGGCGATGGCGGCGACCTTGTCGGCTTCGCTGGCGTCCTCTGAATTGAGCGTGGCGGCGGCGCGCGCTTCGAGCAGCACGCGCTTGATGTTTGCATTGGTCTCTTTGGCGATGGCGGCGTTGAGCACGGGCAGCAACTTCGATTCCCGCGACTTGAACACGGCTTGCGCCGCCTCGAGCCGCTTCGCCGGATCGGGCGACAGCAGCGTCAGACCGCCCATCGCCGCGTCGAGCGCGCCGCGCAGCCGGTTGTTCAGGCGAACGGTATCAGCGCTATCGGGCGCCTGGGCGGGTTGCCCGGTGGCGGCGTCGAGCGTCTTGTCATCGGCGGTCTTGATGAAGACCTTTTTGCTGTCGGCGTCGAACAGCAGGCGGCCGTCCTGCAATGCGCCAAGAATCTCCGCGGCGCGCGGACTGCCGCTGGCGACGATCGCCGAGATGGCGTCATCGGTATCGGAAAAATCGTCGGTGGTGAATTTTTCGAGCGCTTCGTTGATATTCGGGCTTTGCGCGTGCGCCGGAAGCACGGCGAGCAGCAAACCGAGGCCCAGAAGGAACGCAAATAGACGAGCGCTGAAAGTCCGCATTTTATTCTTGCACCCCGGCACGGTGAGTAGAGTGGAGGCGGCGGACGACCCGCCGCCTCCGGTATTGTCAAACGTGAGGCACTACCCAACCAGTCACGAGCCAATTACGAGCCAGTTACGAGCCTTGCCCGCCGCACTTCTTGGTGACGGTGTTGTAGTTGCCGCACTTGAGCGTCACCCAGTCGGCCTCGAGGTCCTTCGAGCCGGGCAGATAGTCTGACCAGGCATCGCCGGGGACGAGACCCTTGCTCTTCCACACCACGTCGAACATGCCGTCGCCGCGAATTTCGCCGACGAACACCGGCTTGGTGATGTGATGGTTCGGCAGCAAGGTCGATACGCCGCCGGTCAGGTTGGCCTGTTTGATGCCGGGAAGCGCGGCGATAACCTTGTCCGCATCGGTCGACTTCACCTTCTCAACCGCCTTCACCCACATATTGAAGCCGATGTAATGAGCTTCCATCGGATCGTTGGTGGTGCGCTTGGGGTTCTTGGTGAACTCATGCCACTGCTTGATGAACGCGGCATTGGCAGGAGTCTTGATCGACTCGAAGTAGTTCCACGCAGCCAGGTGGCCGACGAGCGGCTTGGTGTCGAGACCGGCGAGTTCTTCTTCACCGACCGAGAACGCCACGACCGGAATGTCGGTCGCCTTGATGCCCTGGTTGCCGAGTTCCTTGTAGAACGGAACGTTGGCGTCACCGTTGATCGTCGATACCACCGCGGTCTTCTTGCCGGCCGAGCCGAACTTCTTGATGTCCGACACGATCGTCTGCCAGTCCGAGTGACCGAACGGCGTGTAGTTGATCATGATGTCTTCCTGGGCGACGCCCTTCTGCTTCAGGTACGCCTCAAGGATCTTGTTGGTCGTGCGCGGATAGACGTAGTCGGTGCCCGCAAGCACCCAACGCTTCACCGAGCCGCCTTCCTTGCTCATCAGATAGTCGACGGCCGGGATGGCTTGCTGGTTCGGAGCGGCGCCCGTGTAGAACACGTTGCGCTCGGACTCTTCACCCTCATATTGCACCGGGTAGAACAGGATCGAATTCAGTTCCTTGAACACCGGCAGCACGGACTTGCGCGACACCGAAGTCCAGCAGCCGAACACGACCGCGACCTTCTCTTTGGAGATCAACTCGCGGGCTTTTTCCGCGAATAGCGGCCAATTCGACGCGGGGTCGACGACCACCGCCTCAAGCTTCTTGCCGAGCAGGCCGCCCTTCTTGTTCTGCTCGTCGATCAGCATCAGCATGACGTCCTTCAGCGTGGTTTCGCTGATGGCCATCGTGCCGGAGAGCGAATGAAGGATGCCGACCTTGATAGTGTCCTCGGCCTTGGCGGGAAGCGTCGCCGCTAGGCCCATTGCCAAGCCAGCCGCGGCAGCAAGCCAACGGCCAACACGCGGTCGTTTGGCGACCGTAGAAATCCCTGTGAACATCGCGTTGTCCTCTAATAATGACTAAGCGCGACCAGCCCGGCGACTGTCCCGCACCGCAATAAAACGCAAGACATATGCCAAACCTGCGGGCAGAGCTAAGCCTTTGGCCGACTATGGCCTTTTGCTTCGGGACGGCTCGCGCCTGCATCTAAAGTCGGCACGCCAAGCTGCTGCACAAAAAGGCAGCTGCGTAAATAATAGCCAAGTTTATGACGGCGTTAGGCGGCGCCTCAGTCGAACACGAAGGCGTCGTGGTAGGCGCCCTGTACCTGGCCGCCGGGCACCGGACCACCGCCGGGGACGTGGACCATGGTGCCGATCACGGCCATGGTCTGGCCGTGCAGGCCATGCCGCGGCAGAGCCATCGGCGTGCAGGCTTCCCAGCTGTCGGTCCTGGGATCGTAGGCCTCGTTGGTGCCGAAGACTTTGCCGGTGGCCTCGCCGCCAAAGACAAAAATCTTGCCGCCGATATAGACCGCCGAGGGTCCGCTGCGCGGCGTCGGCAGCGGCGCACGGAACGTCCAGGCGTCGGTCTTGGGATCGTAAACGGCGTTGAGCCCGGTATTGAAGTCATAGGAATCCATGCGGCCGGCGATCGCATGGATTTTGCCATCGACCACCACGACGCCCATGTGGTCGCGCTGACCGACGAAAGGCTGCGTGCCGGTCGAGCCGCGCATGCCTTCAAGAAATTCGTATTTGTTGGTGGCCGGATCGTAGATCTCGTGCCACTCGACGGAGCGGACGTCGCGGCCGCCGAGCAAATGGATCTTGCCGTCGAGCACGGTGGCCGAAATCGCGCCGCGCGGCCGCGCCAGCGGCGCAATCGGCGCCCATTGGTCGCCGGCACTGTCATAGACGAAGCATTTGGAATGCGGGCAGCGGTTCTGCTCGACGAAGCCGCCGAAGGTGTAGATCTTGCCGCCGATTGCCGCGCCGGCGACGTGGTTGCATGGCAGCGGGAACGGCGCCTTCAGCGACCAAGTCTTCGCGCCCGGATCGTAAACCTGGTGGAAATTGCCGTCGACGCGATGACGCGCATAACCGGCGATGACATGGATCTTCCCGCTGCATTCGATGACGGCATGCTCGCCGGTCGGAATCGGCAGCCGCGGCTGCTCGACCCATTTGCCCGGTCTGGCGGCGACCGGCGCCACGCTTGTCATGTAGCGCTGCTTTTCGACAGTCGCGGGCACCGCAGTGATCGACTTGTCATTCAATCCGGCGAACAGCGGGTCGTTGGTTTGTTCGGTCATCGTCCCAATCCTATGCTCGATATCCCGGCACCGCGTCCCGCAACAAGGCTTGTGTGAGCTCGACGCCCTCGCGCGCAACGTCATAGGGCGAGCGCGCCCATTGCTCCGGGTTCGGCGCTTCGTAGCTGAGATAGCCGGTGTAATTTTTTTCCGCCAGCAGGCCGAGCATGTCGCGCCATTTGACGACGCCCTTGCCCGGCGGCAGTCGGTCGGTCGGCCGCCGCACGCCGGTCACCGGATTGGGCGACAGGTCGCTGTACTGGAAGCAATAAATCCTGTCGGCCGGCACCTGCGCAAAGCCGCGGCCGCCGGCACCGCTGCGGGTAAAATGGTAGGCATCGATCAGGTAGCCGCAATTGGCCTTATCGGCGCCCTCGATCAGCTCGGTCAGTACGGCAAGCGAATTCAGCACCGGATGCTGCGAGTTGAACTCGATCGCCAGTTTCAATTTGTAGTCCGCGGCGATGTCGCCGGCGCGCTTGAGAAATTTGATCGCATCGCTGATCGGCCCTTCGACCTGGCCCGGCGCGCTCATCAACGTGTCGCAATTGAGCGCGACCGCATTTTCGCAGCTTTCGCGGAACACCTTGAAAAGCCGCTCGCTTTCATCGCCGGTCGCGAACAGCCAGCCATATTCGACGCCGAGCACGCCGACTGGGATGCCGGCCTTCTTGATGAGGTCGAGCACCTGGGCGTTGCTCATGCCGGTGTCGAAGCAGCGCTTGAAGTCGGTGCGGCGCAGTTCGACGGCATCGTAACCGGCCTGCTTGGCGGCATCGAGCGCCGTCGTCAGCGGCGTCGTGTCGATCGTCCACATATGCAAAGCGAGACGGCCGAACGTCCCGCTCATTTCGCCCCGTCCCATTGCATGATGTAGAGCCCGGCATTGGTGTCGGTCATGAACATCAGCCCGTTCGCATCCACGAAGACGTCGCAGGACTGGATCTGCTTCGCCGGATTCGGCCGGATATCGACGATCTTCTCAGGCTTCGGCGGCACGAAGTAACCGATCTGTTTCGGCTCGAACAAATTGCGCACGTCGAAAACCCGCAAGCCGGCATTGTGATAGGTCCCAAACACGGTCTCCTCGCTCACCATCGAGCCCGGCCGGTTTTCGTGGAAATTGTGCGGGCCGAATTTGTCGCCTTTCTTGCAGAAGTCTTCTTCATTCGGGGTCGGCAGCGTTGCGATGGTAATCGGATTGTCCGGCGCACGGACGTCGATGACCCAGCTATAGGCCAGACCGTTGGCGCAGCCGGACGAGGTCGCCTCGTCGGCCAGGACCACGGCCTTGCGGCCCGGGAGCGGCAGAGGCGTATGCGATCCTCCGGCAAACGGCGGCGACAGCACGCGATGGCTGACGACCTTCGGATTCGGCGGATCGCTGACGTCATGCACGGTGAAGCCGCCATCGCGCCAGGCGCCATAGGCGTAATTGCCGGCGGTGATGACGTGATGCAGCGCGTAGCGTTTGCCGGTCCAGGTTGGCTTCTCCCCGGCGGCCGCGTTCATGCCCGGAAGCCAGGCGCGGCCGACCAGCTTCGGCTTGGCCGGATCGGCAACGTCGATCACCGCGAGTGCGTGGTCGATGAAGCCCTCGAAGTGAACCGTGAGATAGGCATAGCGGCCGCCGACCCACCAGATGCGATGCGCGCCGAAGCCGGGCACGCTGAGGAAGCCGATCTCGCGCGGCGACGTCGGATTCGAAATGTCGAACACCCGCATGCCGGCGGCGAACGGGTCGGCGCTCTTGAAGCTCTCGGCCAGCGGCTTCATGAAGTAGTCGGCCTGGTTCGAATATTGCGACATCGCCCAGACGTTCGGGCCGTTGATCGTCAGCAGAATGTCGCCCGAAATCTGCAAGTGGTGCGAGCGGGTGTTCTTCGGCGCCGGCACGAAGGCGACCGTCTTCGGATTTTTCGGGTCGCGAACATCGACGACCGAGAAGCCGTCACTGAACATATGGCCGATATAGGCGTAGCCCTTGTGCACGATGACCTGGACGCCATCGAGCCGTCCACCCTGATCGCAACGGGAAACGAAACTGACATTTTTGGCGGTCGCGCCGGCCGGAAGATTGCTCATAGGCGATAGACTCCGAAACGGGATGGCGGAATTGCCGAGGCCCGGACGGCGGCTGCCGAACCGGGCCTCGGGCCGTTATATCGCGCGAAACGTCAGCCAGTCGGCGCCGCAATCTCGTCGAGGCCCTTCTGCCGCGCCTCCGGTCCAAGCTGGGTGACCGAACCGGCCGCGATGACAAGCAGGATCGCCAAGCAGACGAACACCGTCATCAACCCATAGCCGTTCTGCACCCACAGGATCGTCGGCATGATGAATGCGGTCGCAAGCCGGCCGACGCCCGAGGCCCAGCCGAACCCGGACGCCCGCGCATTGGTCGGGAACACTTCCGACGCGAAGATCTGCATCGAATTGCCGGCGACCTGAACGAAGAAGATCATGACGAAGCCGGCGACCATAAGCTCGGTCGCGGTGCTGGCATTGGCGAATACCATGGCCATGACGGCCGCGCCGACGAAGGCACAGATCGAGGTGACCTTGCGGCCGTATTTATCGAGCGCGTACATCATGAAAAGGCTGGCGCACGGCACCGCGAAGTTCATCACCAGGGTGTATTGCAGCGACTTGGTAACGCTGAAGCCCTTCGCATTCATGATGTTCGGCAGCCAGGCGCCGAGACCGATCGCCACGCCGAAGAACGCCGTGAAGCAGATCATGCCGGCGATGACGCGGCCAGGGAACAGCCGGAACACCACGCCGAACGGATCGCTCTTGGTGTTGCTGGCGGCGTCGGTGGTGAGCGCTTCTTTGGGCGCCGGGATTCCGAGGCGCACCAGCACGTCGAGGGCTTCCTTGCCGCGGCCGTGGGTCGCGAGGTAACGCGGCGATTCCGGCAGCGTGAAACGGAACACCCAAACGATCAGGGCGCCAATGCCGATGGCGAGCCAGATGCCGCGCCACACATGCTCCGGCGTATCGAGCAGGCTCCCGAACAGAAGCACCAGCGCCGTTCCGATCGGCCACACGCAGGCGCCGCCGATGAAATGCACGGTCGCCAGGATGCGCCCGCGGATCGCCTTCGGCGAATATTCGCCGGCATAGGCGAAGGCCAGCGGCTGCTCGGCGCCAAGTCCGAGACCGGCGATGAAGCGGCACACGACCAGCCAGGTGACGCTCGGGGCGAACGCGCCGAGCAGCGTGAAAATCCCGAACAGCAGCAGGTTGAACTGATAGATGAATCGACGGCCGAAGCGGTCGCTGAATTGACCCTGGCCCGCGGTGCCGATGAACATTCCGAAGATGGTGGCGCTGCCGATGGCGGCGGCGTCGGCGCCGGTCGCGAATTTGGATTGAATGAGATACGGCACGAGCGAGCCGAAAATCGTAAAGTCGATGACGTCGAAGAAATATCCGGCAGCGATCAGGCCGATGACTCTCCGATGCAGAGGCGAAATCTTCGCCTCGTCTAGCGCGCTGCCAACATAGGCTTCGATTGTTTGTGCCACGGTGATTTCCCCCGGTTCGCGAATTTTGTTTTACCGCCCGCCAAAGAATGAGCCACGGCGGCTGCATTGACCAGAAAAATCGTGTGTTGCAGCGCGAACGGAACCGCATAAGCCCCCAGATTTCCTAATGCGAAAGTTGGCGCCGATGCGCACGCTCAACGCACCCTGTATTGCCGGGGTCAGGGCTAATCCTTACGCTGCGGCCGCTAGCCCGTTCACAGCGAGCAAGACCAGCGCGGGCGGAGAAAGCCATGCCGAACCGGGCGAAAAAACCGGGGATTTCACGCCGCACGCTGGTTCGGATCGCAAGCCTATTCGCCGCCGGTATGGCGGCGCCGGGGGTGCTTCGCATCCGGCGAGCCGAAGCCGCCTATCCGGATCGCACCATTAAAGTCGTCGTCGCCAACACGCCGGGCGGCCCTTCCGACATCGTCGGGCGCATTGTAACGGCGGCGCTTCAGGCAAAGACCGGCAAGACCTTCATCATCGAGAACCGTGGCGGTGCCGGAGGTAATATCGGAATGGCTTACGCCGCCCATTCCGACCCCGATGGCTACACGATCCTGCTCGCGACCAACGCCTATTCGGTCAATTATGGGCTCTACAAGGAACTGCCCTACGATCCTTTCAAGGACTTCGTCGGCGTTTGCGAACTGGCGAGCTCGCCCAATACGTTCGTGGTGAAGTCGGAATTGCCGGTCAAGTCGATGAAGGATTTCATCGCGCTCGCCAAGGCCAGCCCCGACAAATTCAACGCCGCCACGCCGCCGATCGGCACCACGCCGCAAATCCAGCTCGACGTTCTCAAGATCCGCGAAAAGCTGCCGAAGCTGGAAGACGTGGTGTTCAAGGGCGGCGGCGAAGCGTTGCAGGCGCTGCTCAGCGGCACGGTGCAGTTGAGCTCAGGCTCGCTGCCGCCGGCCGCGCCGCACATCAAGTCCGGAGTGCTGCGCTGCCTTGCCGTGACCGGAGAAACCCGCTGGCCGGACATGCCGGACGTCCCGACCATGCTGGAGCAGGGCTACGACGATTTCGTGTTCGCTACCGATACGATGCTGCTGGCGCCGGCGAAGACGCCGCCGGAATTCGTCAACTGGCTCGAGCGCCAAACGCTCGACGTGCTCGAAACCGCGGAGATGAAAGATCGGCTTTACCAGGCCGGCTTCCAGGTGCGCGCCAAAGGCGCCAAGGATGCCTGGGCGCGCGTCACCAAGGAGATCGGAATGTTCAAGGACATCATCGATCAGGCCGGCATCAAGAAACTCTAGGCGGGCCGCGACGTGATCATCAGCTCGATCGAGCCATTCGCCATCCGTCTGCCGATGACGAAGCCGGTGGTGATGGCCGGCGAGGAGGTGCGCGCCGCCGAGAATATGGTGGTGCGGATCGAGGCCGGCGACGGCGTGATCGGCTGGGGCGAAGCCGCGTCGGCGCCGGTGATGACCGGCGAAACGCTCGCCAGCATGGTGGCGGCGGTGAAACTGATGACCCCGGCGCTGATCGGCCGCGAGGCGCGCGACATTGGCGGCGCCCTCGCGGTCATGGATGCTAAGCTCTACGGCAATAACGGCGCCAAGGCGGCGATCGAAATCGCCCTGCATGATCTGATTGGCCGCGCTTTGGGCCAGCCGGTCCACAGTCTGCTGGGAGCAAAGACCCGCGGACGCATGGCGCTGCTCGGGGTGGTCGGCGGCGGCGATTTAGACGGCGATCTCGCCGATGCCGCGAAGAAGAAGGCCGAGGGCTATACCGCGTTCAAGATCAAGGTCGGCACCGACACGCCGGACCGCGACGCCGCGCGCACCCGCGACATCTGCAAGGCGCTCGGCTCCGGCCTGCTGATTTCCGCCGACGCCAACCAGGGCTTTGGCACCGAGGCCGCGACACGCTATGTGCGCGCCGTCGACGGTTGCGGCCTCGATTTTTTCGAGCAGCCGGTCGCGGCCCACGACCTCCAGGGCATGGCGGCGGTGGCGGCGGCCGCGAACGGCATTGCCATCGGCGCCGACGAGGGCATTCACTCGCTCGACGACATTACCCGTCATCACGAGCGCAAGGCCGCGCGCGGCGTCAGCCTCAAGGCCATCAAGCTCGGCGGGCTGCGCGGCGTGGTCGAGGCCGGGCGGCTGTGCGATCGGCTCGGCATGAAGGTCAACGTCGCCTGCAAGACCGGGGAGTCGAGCATTGCCTGCGCCGCCGCGCTGCATATCGCGGCCGTCATTCCGAATATCGATTGGGGCCTGACATTGACCAGCGCCGGCCTCAAGCACGACGTGACCGGCGAGCCGATCGGCGGCCGGCACGGCTTTGCCCAGGCGATCGACCGGGCCGGTCTCGGCGTCGATGTCGATGAAGCGCGCGTCGCCGCGCACCGGGTCGGCTAGCGCGCGGCCTTTTCGATGTCGTCGGCAACGCGGCGGCCGAACGCATCGGTGCCAAGCATGCCGCCGAGATCGGGGGTCCGTCCGTCAGCCGACGCCAGGACGCGGTCCAGCGCGGCCTCGATCGTCGCGGCGGCTTTCGTCAGCCGGCCATCGCCGTGGCGCTCGCCGAGCCAGGCCAATAGCATGGCCACCGAGCCGATCAGCGACGATGGGTTGGCGATGTTCTTTCCGGCGATGTCCGGCGCCGAGCCGTGCTGCGCCTGCGCCACCGCGTGTTTCGCGCCGGCATTGAGCGAGGCTGCAAGGCCCAGACTGCCGGCGATCTCGCTCGCCTCGTCGGACAGGATGTCGCCATACATATTGGTCGTGACGACGACGTCGAACTGGCTGGCGTCGCGGACCAACAGCGCCGCCATGGCGTCGATGATGCGCTCCTCGTATTCGACATCCGGATAGCGCGCCGCGACCGCCCGCACGCATTCGAGATAGAGACCGTCGGAGACGCGCAGCACATTGGCCTTGTGCACGGCGGTCACCTTTTTTCGCCGCTGCATGGCGAGCTTGAACGCCGCCTCGGCGATGCGGGTCGAGCCCTGCCGCGTGATCTTGCGCATGGCGAGCGCGAGATCGGGCGTCGGCATGAATTCACCGGGACCGAGATGCATCGAGCGGTCGGCGTAGAAG
>Ga0265325_10001243_pt1 | contig 18175 bp, 12 predicted proteins | sample 41420metaG_FD_202090 | JGI IMG/M metagenome (GOLD analysis project Ga0265325, IMG submission 202090) | Rhizosphere microbial communities from Carex aquatilis grown in University of Washington, Seatle, WA, United States - 4-14-20 metaG | ecosystem: Host-associated > Plants > Roots > Rhizosphere...
CGCATCGCGGACAGCGAGCTTCCCGACGGCGCCGTGCCGCTGCACTTTGAAATCGCCGACAGCGGAATCGGCATGCCGGAAAGCGTGCGCGAACAGCTTTTCAAGAAATTCAGCCAGGTCGACGGCTCGATGACAAGGCGCTTCGGCGGCACCGGGCTTGGTCTCGCCATCTGCAAGCATCTCGTCGAGATGATGGGCGGACAGATCGACGTGTCCAGCCGTCTCGGCCAGGGAACGACATTCTGGTTCGAGCTGGCGCTGGTACGAACCGGCACCACGATAATGGACCGCGACAAACTTCCAGCCCAGGTCAAATCACTGCGCGCATTGCTGGTCGACGATGTGGCGATGAATCTCGAAATCCTGGAGCACCAGCTGCGTACGCTGGGAATGGAATCGGTGGGCGTAGAAGACGGTTTTGCCGCGGTAGCCGAACTCGAACGGGCATGGCACCGCGGCAAACCCTACGACATCGTGTTTCTGGATCAGATGATGCCCGGAATGTCGGGCGGCGAGCTTGCCAAACGCATCCGCGACTCCAAGCACTTGGCGGAATGCAAGCTGGTGCTGATCTCTTCAGCCGGACGCGAAGCGATTCGCGGCGCCATTGCTGTGCGGCTCGATGCCATTTTGGAAAAGCCGCTGCGCCAGCAGGATTTGCTGGACTGCATTTTCGGCATCTACAGCGTGCGCATTGATCCTGTCGCAATCCCGCTGTTTCGCCGCGAGGCCAAAGCAACCTCCACAAAGAGAAAGCTTCGCGTCCTGCTCGCCGAGGACAACCGCATCAACCAGCAATTCGCCGTCGCCCTGCTTCGCAAGGCGGGTCACGAGGTGGAAGTGGCCGACAACGGACACAAGGCCGTGGATGCCATCGTGCGCGGCGATTTCGACGTGGTGCTCATGGATATCCAAATGCCCGATCTAGACGGCGTAGAAGCCACCAAACAGATTCGCAAGCTGCCGAAACCGAAATCGGCCGTTCCCATCATCGCGATGACCGCCAATGCCATGACGGGAGCGCGCGAGGAATACCTCGCGGCCGGCATGGACGATTACATCTCAAAGCCCGTTCAGGCGACGCTGCTGCTCTCCAAACTCGCCGCGATCGCGGGAAAGCTCGCCAAGCAAGAGTTGCCCAGCCAAAGCGCGGCGTCGGCGGCGGACGATGCGATGGCGGACGTTCTGGACATCGAAAAGCTGCAGAGCCTCGACGCCGTGCTGCCGGGGAACGAAGCGAGCGCCTTCGTGGAATTATACCTGGCGGATTCGAACTCGCACCTGACGGCCATCGCCGATGCGGCGACCCGCGAGGAATTCGACAATATCGCGCGCTCGGCGCATGTCCTGGTGAGTACGGCGGGCAATGTCGGCGCCATGAAAGTCAGCGCCAGCGCGCGCCGGCTCCAGGAAGCCTGCCGCAGCGGCGATAGCGCATCCGTCACGCAGCATATCGAGGATTTGCAGACCACCAGTCGTGCCGCATCCGCCGCACTACGCCGCTGGCTCGACGCACGAGCCGCCACCGCGCCCAGGAGCGAACGCGTTTAGCCTCTGCCGAAGGGAACGATCTTGTTGTCGATGTCGTGTCCGATATCGGCGCGGCCGAGATAGGGGATGCCCGACACGGCGCACCAATGCCGCACCACGTCTTCCTCGGTTTGACCGAAGTCCGGCTCATTCGGCGGAATGAACCTGCAGCGCCCAAGCTTGATTCCCGCGACCTTCCGAATAGCCGGATTGGACGTGATGTGAAACATCGCGCGATCGATGCGGTACATATATTCCGACACCTCTTCGAGCATCAGAATGTGGTCCGTTAGATCCGGCTGCAGGGCCGTTCCCATGATCTGGCTGAGGACGGTGATGTTGTACGCGGCGGTCGGTACCGCCGGCGAGACTGTGGGTTCCAACGAGCCCGGCGCGCCGTCCACCAGAAACGCCAGCGCCCGTTCGACCGCCTTGTCTCCGTTCTCGCGCGCAATATCGGAGGGCATCGGTCCGTGCGCCACCTTATCAAAGCCGCAGCGGTACAAGGCGCCCAGCAAAGCGCCCGCATCGCTGTAGCCAAGATAGGATTTCTTCCGGGCAACATCCGTCAGACCGGCGACCACGCGCTCGGCGATCCGGCACGAACCGTATCCGCCGCGCCCGACCCATAACGCGTCGAAGCTCGCGTCGTTTGCCACATCGAGAAAGGCTCCAGCCCGCGCCTCGTCGTCGCCGGCAAAATGGCCCCAGGACAGAAAGCACTGCGGATGAAACTGAATGTCGGGCGGACCATCCGGATAAAGCGTGCGCGCCACATCCAGAACCTTGTCGGCAAAGACCGGCTCCAGGCGCGAAGCCGGCGCCACCACAGCGATCCTGAGCCTGCCCATTTCCGCTGATATTCCAATTGCTTGTCACGGCGTCATCTGCCTTATAACGTGCCCTCATGACTCTGAACAGGGACTATTTCTTCTGCGGCGTCGGGGGCAGCGGCATGCTGCCGCTGGCGCTGATTCTGAGAGCAAAAGGCTGCGCCGTTTCGGGTTCGGACCGCGCACACGATCTGGGCCGCACACCGGAGAAATTCGATTTTCTGCGCGCGCGCGGCATTGCGCTGTTCCCGCAGGATGGCAGCGGCGTGACGGACCCCAATATGATCGTCGTCGCATCGACGGCGGTCGAGAATACGGTGCCCGATGTCGCAGCCGCCCGGCGCATCGGGGCGCTACTGATGGTCCGCGCCGAACTGCTGGCACAGTTGTTCAATGCGGCGCCGAACAGCATCGGCGTCGCCGGCACCAGCGGCAAATCGACGACGACAGGGATGATCGGCTGGATCCTATCGTTTGCGGGGCGCGACCCGACGATCATGAACGGTGCCGTGATGAAGAATTTCGTCACACCAGACGCCCTGTTCGCGAGCGCCGTCGTCGGAAAGAGCGAGATATTCGTCAGCGAAGTGGATGAAAGCGACGGCTCGATCGCACGCTACGCCCCGCACATCGCCGTCCTCAACAATATCGCGCTGGACCACAAATCGCTGGAAGAGTTGCGCGCCCTGTTTCGCGACTTTGTCGCGAAAGCCGATGTCACGGTGCTCAATCTGGACAATGCGGAGACCGCCGAGTTGGTTGCGCAGGCGGGCAAAGCGATCACCTACAGTTTGACCGACCGCCAGGCCGATCTTTCGGCAAGCCGGATTGAGCCCGCACCGGACGGGATAGATTTCGAGGTACATGAAGGCGGCACGTCGGCGAAGGTGGCGCTCAAAGTGCCGGGACGTCACAATGTGGCAAACGCGCTCGCGGCGCTCGGTGCCACGCGTGCCGTCGGATTGTCGTTGGCCGATGCGGCGCGCGCGCTGAGCGCATTCAGCGGCATAAAGCGGCGCCTCGAAATCGTCGGGGCGGCGGGCGGCGTTACCGTGATCGACGATTTCGCCCATAACCCCGACAAGATCGCCGCCACGCTGGCGACGCTGCACGATTTTCCGGGGAGGCTGCTGGTCATGTTCCAGCCCCACGGCTATGGCCCGCTCAGGCTGATGAAGGACGCATTCATCGATTGCTTCGCCGAGAACCTCAACGAGACCGATGTCCTGATCATGCCGGAGCCGGTCTATTTCGGCGGCACGGTGGAGCGCAGCGTCAGCAGCATCGACATCGTGCGCGGCGTTGCGGCGCGCGGACGCGCCGGTTTTGCGTTCGGCGAGCGTGCCGCGTGCGGCGACAAGATCCTCGAACTTGCGAAGCCGGGCGATCGCATCGTCGTGATGGGTGCACGTGACGACACGCTGTCGCAATTCGCGCGCAATCTGATCGCGGCGCTCAAATAGCTCGCCCGGCGAGGCCGCGACAGCTGCCCGAGGCGAACGAACGGAAAGCCAGCCGCGATTTTCGGACATTTCCTTAGCATTCGGCAGAGAAGATTATTCTCGTTTCCAGGCCTACAATCTGTAACGTCCGAACCATGGGCGCGGCGATGTGGGACACCTTACTTTTGGATTGCCAGGCGGCCACCATGGTTTCGCCGGCGCCGTACGGCACGATCCGCGACGCGGCGATCGGCATCGCCGACGGGCGGCTCGCTTTTGTGGGGCCGCGCGTGGCCCTGCCGTCCGAGGATTGTGCGCGGACGGTGAGACGCCTGGACGGCGCCTGGGCGACGCCGGGTCTGATCGACTGCCATACCCATCTCGTTTTCGCCGGCAACCGCGCTCAAGAATGGGAGATGCGGGCGGGCGGCGCAAGCTATGAAGAGATCGCGCGCGCCGGCGGCGGCATACTTTCTACCGTTCGCGCCACGCGTGCCGCGTCAGAAGACGGGCTTGTCGAAGCCGCCATCGAGCGGGCGCGGGCAATGACACGCCAAGGCGTCACCACGGTCGAGATCAAATCGGGCTATGGCCTCGATCTTGAAAACGAAATGAAGATGCTGCGTGCCGCAACGCGCGTGGGCGAACGCGCCGATGTCCGCATTTCGCGCACGTTCCTGGGCGCGCATGCCTTGCCGCCGGAATATGCGAACGACCGCGCGGGTTATATCGATCTGGTGTGCGAGAAAATGATCCCGGCGGCGGCGCGCGCGAAACTCGCCGATGCCGTGGATGCATTCTGCGAGACCATTGCGTTCACCCCGGCCGAAACCGAACGCATTTTCACCACGTCCAAGGCGCACGGCCTGCGCGTGAAACTCCACGCCGAGCAATTGTCGAATTCCGGCGGGGCAGCATTGGCGGCGAAGTACGGCGCCCTGTCCGCCGATCATCTGGAATATCTGGGTGATGCGGGCATTGCCGCAATGGTTGAAGCCGGAACGGTCGCGGTTCTGCTACCGACGGCATTCTACTTCCTGCACGAAACCAAAAAACCGCCGGTCGAAGCATTGCGCCGCGCCGGGGTGCCCATCGCCATCGCAACCGACTGCAACCCGGGCACGTCTCCGACAACCTCGCCGCTGGTCACGATGAACATGGCCTGCACGCTGTTCGGGCTGACGCCGCAAGAGGCCCTCGTCGGCATGACCCGCAACGCCGCCGAGGCATTGGGCATGCTATCGGACATCGGAACGCTGGAGGTTGGCAAAGCCGCCGATCTTGCCGTGTGGAACATCTCGGAGCCCGGCGAACTCGCCTATTGGATCGGCGCCGATCGTTTGAAGGACCGTTACTTCGCAGGCCATTCCGACAAACATGGAAAACCGTCATGATCCAAAATGCCCGCATCGTGCGTGCGCCGCGTGGCCCCGAACTGAGCTGCAAGAGCTGGAGCGCGGAAGCGGCCATGCGCATGCTGATGAACAATCTCGATCCCGAGGTGGCGGAACGGCCGCAGGATCTGGTGGTCTATGGCGGCATCGGCAAGGCGGCGCGCAACTGGCAGGCCTTCGACCGCATCGTCGAAACGCTGAAAACCCTAGAGGCGGACGAAACGCTGCTGATCCAATCCGGCAAGCCGGTCGGTGTGTTCCGCACCCACGAGGGCGCCCCACGCGTGCTGATCGCCAATTCCAATCTGGTGCCCAAATGGGCCGATTGGGACCATTTCAACGAACTCGATAAGAAGGGCCTGATGATGTACGGCCAGATGACGGCCGGGTCCTGGATCTATATCGGCAGCCAGGGCATCGTGCAGGGCACCTATGAGACGTTCGTCGAAATGGGGCGTCAACATTTTGGCGGCGATCTTTCCGGCAAATGGATTCTAACGGCAGGCCTTGGCGGTATGGGCGGTGCACAGCCGCTGGCCGCCACGATGGCCGGAGCCTCGATGCTGACGGTGGAATGCCAGCGCTCGCGGATCGAGAAGCGCCTCGAAACGCGCTATCTCGATATCGCTACGGACAGTCTCGACGAAGCACTGGCGCTGATTGCCAAGGCGGTGAAGGAGAAAAAGCCGCTGTCGGTCGGCCTGGTCGGCAATGCGGCGGAAATCCTGCCCGAACTGGTGCGCCGCGGCGTGAAGCCCGACGCCGTCACCGATCAGACCAGCGCCCACGATGTGGTCAACGGCTATCTGCCCGAGGGCTGGACGGTTGCCGAATGGGAGGCCAAACGCGCAACGCAGCCCGACGCCGTCGCCGCCGCCGCGCGAAAATCCATCGCCAAGCATGTGCATGCGATGCTGGCCTTCGCCAGCCAGGGCATTCCGACGTTCGATTACGGCAACAACATCCGTCAGGTCGCCAAGGACGAGGGCGTGGAGAACGCCTTCGATTTTCCTGGCTTCGTGCCCGCCTACATCCGCCCGCTGTTCTGCCGCGGCGTCGGCCCGTTCCGCTGGGCGGCGCTGTCCGGCGATCCTCAGGACATCTACAACACGGACGAAGCGGTGAAGCAGCTCTTTCCCGAGAACCGGCATCTGCACCGCTGGCTCGACATGGCGCGTGACCGCATCGCGTTCCAGGGCCTGCCGGCACGCATCTGCTGGCTCGGGCTGGGCGAACGCCATCGCGCAGGCGTGAAATTCAATGACATGGTCGCCAGCGGCGAACTAAAGTCACCGATCGTGATCGGCCGCGATCATCTGGATTCCGGCTCGGTCGCCAGCCCCAACCGCGAAACCGAAGCGATGCTGGACGGCTCGGATGCGGTGTCCGACTGGCCGCTGCTGAATGCGCTGCTCAACACCGCGTCGGGCGCGAGTTGGGTGTCGATCCATCATGGCGGCGGCGTCGGCATGGGCTATTCGCAGCATGCCGGCGTGGTGATCGTGGCGGACGGCACAGGCGAGGCGCGCAAAAAGCTCGAACGGGTGCTGTGGAACGATCCTGCCACGGGCGTGATGCGCCATGCCGACGCGGGATACGAGCTTGCGATCCAGACTGCGCGAGACAGGCACCTCAATCTTCCCTCCATCGGAGACCGGCGATGAATTTCGATCAGCCGCTCAGCCTTGCCGATTTGCGCGCCGTTTACGAAGCGCCGGTATCCATTGCGCTGTCGCCTGCCACGCTGGCGCGCATCGACAAAGGTGCCAAGGCCATCGCGTTCATCGTAGACAGCGGCGCCACGGTCTACGGCGTCAACACGGGCTTCGGCCTGCTGGCGAATACGACAATTGCGCGGGCCGATCTTGAAGCGCTGCAACGCAATCTGGTTCTCAGCCATGCCTGCGGCGTCGGCCCACTGATCGCCGACGACATCGTCCGCCTGATCCTGGTCTTGAAGATCGCATCGCTGTCGCGCGGCGCCTCCGGCGTGCGGCGCGAGACAGTGCAGATGCTCGTCCGCCTGGTGGAAGCAGAAATCTATCCCTGTATTCCGTCCAAGGGCTCGGTCGGGGCGTCCGGCGATCTCGCCCCGCTGGCGCATATGGCAGCGGTGCTGCTTGGGATTGGCGAAGCGCGCGTGAACGGCGCGATGGTTCCCGCATCGGCCGCTTTGGAGCGTGCGGGTCTGAAGCCCTTGGTCCTTGGACCGAAGGAAGGTCTCGCCTTGCTCAACGGCACGCAGGTCTCCACCGCGCTGGCGCTGGCCGGCCTGTTCGAGATCGAGAAAGTCTTCGCTGCCGGGATCGTGGCGGGCGCCATGTCCACCGACGCACTCAAGGGTTCCGATGCGCCGTTCGACGCCCGCATCCACGCGCTGCGTGGCCAGCCCGGGCAGATCGATGTTGCCGCCATTCTCCGAAGTTTGATGGAGGGCAGCGCGATCCGCGAATCCCACCGCGCGCCCGGCGCCGACGACAAGGTGCAAGATCCCTATTCCCTGCGCTGCCAGCCACAAGTCATGGGCGCCGTTCTCGATATCATCCGCGCCGCGGCCTGCACGCTGGAAATCGAGGCATCCGGCGTCACCGATAATCCGCTGGTGTTTGACAATGGCGAGGTCGTTTCGGGCGGGAATTTCCACGCCGAGCCGGTGGCATTCGCCGCCGATACGCTTGCGATGGCGTTGTGCGAGATCGGCAATATCTCCGAGCGGCGCACCGCCATCCTGGTCGATCCCAAGATGAGCGGACTACCGGCGTTCTTGGTGAGGGAATCGGGACTCAATTCCGGATTCATGATCGCGCAGGTGACGGCGGCGGCTTTGGTGGCCGAGAACCGCATGCTGTCGCATCCTGCGTCAGTCGATACGGTGCCGACCAGCGCCAACCAGGAAGACCATGTGTCGATGGCGATGCACGGCGCGCGAAGGCTGCTCGACATGGCGGAAAATGCGGCGACGGTGGTCGCCATCGAATTGCTGGCCGCGACGCAAGGCCTCGATTTCCACCGCCCGCTGAAAAGCTCCGAGCCTCTCGAAGAGGCAGCGCACGATGTGCGTTCGTTGGTCGGTCCTTACGAGCGGGACCGCTATTTCGCGCCGGATATCGCGGCGATCACGCGCTATGTGAAAAGCGGCGCGCTGCGCAAACTGGTGCGATTGTAGAACGCGCTACGACGAACCTCGCCCAAGCAAGGACAGGTTTCTGGCGATCAGTTCGCTGCGTTGTTTGACGCAAGCAGCCGAGGTCAGCGGATCGGGTGGCGTGTTGGTGACATAATCGACCAGGCGTTCGATGCTGGATGTCGCGACATGCATGCGCGTGTCCGAAGACGCGTAATAGATGAACACCTCGCCCTTCTCGTTGACGGTCCAGCCGTTCGAGAAAACGACATTGGAGACGTCGCCCACACGTTCCTCGCCATGCGGCGCGATGAAATGGCCGCCCGGTGCGTGCGTTACAATCCAGGGGCGCTCGAGCTCCGTCATGAACATGTAAAGCACGTAGCGAAGGCCGGCCGCGGTGTTGCGCACGCCGTGCGCCAGATGCAGCCAGCCGCGCTGCGTTTTGAGCGGCGCCGGTCCCGGGCCGTTCTTCACTTCCTTGATGGTGTGATAGAGTTTGCCGTCTATGACGATCTCATCGTCCACCTCGGCGTGCGCCATGTCGCCAGCCAGCCCCCAGCCGATTCCGCCGCCGCTTCCCACGCTGATAAAGCCGTCCTGCGGGCGGGTGTAGAGCGCATATTTCCCATTCACAAATTCGGGATGCAGCACCACATTGCGCTGCTGGCCCGAATGCGTGACCAGATCGGGTAGCCGCTCCCAGGTCTTGAGGTCGCGGGTGCGCGCGATGCCGCATTGGGCAACCGCTGCCGAGGTGTCGTTCGGTTGCGCTTTGTCTTTCCGCTCCGTGCAAAAAAGCCCGTAAATCCAGCCATCCTGGTGCGCGGTCAGCCGCATGTCATAGACATTGGTGTCCGGCTCGCCGGTCTGCGGCAGTACCACCGGGTAATCCCAGAAAGCGAACCGATCGACGCCGGTGAGACTTTCTGCGACGGCGAAAAAGGATTTACGGTCCACGCTTTCCACCCGCACGATCAGAAAATATTTCCCATCGCGATAAAGCGCGCCGGAATTGAAGGTGGCGTTCACCCCGATCCGCTCCATCAGGAAGGGATTGCTGCGCGGATCGAGATCGTAGCGCCAATACAGCGGCGTGTGTTCGGCCGTCAGAATGGGATTCGCCCAGCGCCGGTAGATGCCGTTGTCGCGCTCGGCGGGGCGGTTCGCCCGTTCGATGAGCTCGCGGTGACGCGCCTGCAATTCGCTAAGCCGGTCCTGGAAATTCGTCGGCATGTCGGTCCTCGGATTGATGCGGCTGTTCAGTGCAGCTTTGCCGGACAGAATGGATTCTTGCGATGCAAGGGATGGCCGTTTTTCACGCCCGCCGAAATCGTCGCGCGTAGAGAAGCGGGCATCCGGTCGAGTGTCAGCATCCTATCGAGCTTGACGAATTCGGAAACCCGCTCGGGCTTGTTGCAGAGGGTGCAATTATTGTCCCACGCCCCGTTGAGATATTCGCCGCCCCACAGCAGCACCCAGGCGGGATTGACGGCGTCCAAGACCTTGCGGGTGGGCACGATCCCGACTTCGCTGAGCGCGAACGGCGTTGCCCCGAAGGTCGCGGCCAGATTGGCGCGGCCGGCGGCATATTTCGGACTGTCGGGGTCGGTCTCGTAAACGTCGATGCCCACGATGTCGGGCTTGTGCCGCAGCGGGGAATAGCGTTGCGCGTCCGGCGTGTCGCGGTCGGAAGACCAGACCCAGATCAGATTGTCGAGTTTGTGGCGGACGGCGAGCTCGTCATACAGCGCATCCCACAACTGAGGATAAGCGTCCTGTTTTCCCCACCAGAACCAGCCGCCGTTCATTTCATGATAGGGGCGGAACAGGACAACGATGCCGCGATCGCCGAGCGCGCGAAGTACTTTGGCGATCGCATCGACATCGGCAAGCCACAGCCTGTGTTCGGGCGTGCCTTTGGTGAGCACGGCTTTCAGCGTTTCGGCCGTCATCGGTTTCTTGACGCAATCGAAGAACTCGCCGCGCGGGCAGACTTCCACCGGATTGCGCTCATGCCACGACATGGTGACAAGGCCGCCGGCGGCGGTCTGGGTGAGCGCACGATCGGTCAGATAAGCCGCATAGGGCGGATAGGCGATCGCATTCATCAGCTCCAGGCCCAGGATCGCCGGGCGGGCGCCGGTCTGTTCGGCGAGGCGGTCCGCCGACGTGCAGTCGATATACACCTCGTATTCGTTCACCTGGACACCGACCAGCGTCTGCTTGTTCTTCTGAAGCTCGCGAACATAGGAGAGCATTGCGGTGCGTTTTGCCCCGATCGTAGAAATGTCCCCCGCAACCGCTGACGATGCCGCCATCATTAGGACCGCGCAGGCGGCCGCAACTGCGCGCCAGGCTACCTTTTGCGTGACCATTTTCCCGTTTCGTCCCTCTGTGCCGGCTCGCTTGGAGCCTGGCGGTCGGTCCAATCGCCGCAGCGCCCGCCGTTATTGCATTATCGCGGTAGCCGTAGGACATAGAACATTGAGAAGGTAGCCAAACTTCGTTAGTATGACAACGCTGTCATACGGCCATTTCCCCAGAATTCGGGGTGGGAGATTCCCCCCCAAATTCGATAGGAAGATCGATGCTCGCGTTGTCAGAGTCTGGAAAGCGGCGGTTAGCCTATGGGTTATGGCGCTATCGCGAAGACGAAATCGATGCGGCGATCGAGATGCTTTCGCTTGTGCGGGCGAGCGGCATCGACCATTTCGACACTGCCGACATCTATGGCGGGCACGGCGAGCGGGACGGCTTTGGCGGTGTCGAACGGTTGCTCGGCGAGGTTCGCCGCCGCGCGCCGGACTTGCTGAAGGGCGCCGTCGTCGCCACCAAAATCGGCATCGAGCGAGGCGTTCCCTACAATTCCTCAAAGGCCTATCTGATCGCGGCGTGCGAAGGCAGCCTGTCGAGGCTGCGCATGGAACGGATCGACCTGCTCTATATCCACCGCCCAGACCTTTTGACTCATCCGGCCGACGTGGCGGCTACGCTGGATAGCTTGGTTTCGTCGGGAAAGGTCGGCGCCATCGGAGCCTCCAACGCCACGCCGGCTCAATTCGATGCGCTTTCCCGGTACATGACCGCGCCGATCAGCGTCCACCAGATGGAATTTTCGGCGGCCCATGTCGATCCGCTGTTCGATGGCACGCTCGACCAGGCTATGGCGCATGGCATTCCGGTGACGGCGTGGTCACCGCTGGCAGGCGGACGCCTCAGCGGCACGGACGAAGTCACGCCGGCCCAATCGCGCGTGCGCGAAAAGCTTCGGCAAATCGCCGGGCGCGCCGGCATGCCGGTCGCCGCCGTCGCTCTAGCCTTCGTGCGGCTGCACCCCGCCCCTGTGACACCCCTCATCGGTACCAAGACGCCGGAACGGCTGCGTGAATGTCTGAAAGTGGATGCCTGCGATCTGACGCGTTCGGAGTGGTATTCCATCGTCGAAGCCTGCCGCGGCGAGAGGATGCCATGAACGAAACAACGCAATGGGCCGCGCAGTTTCGCGACGAGCTGACGGGCAACATCCTGCCGTTCTGGATGCGCCATGCCGTTGATCGCGAAAACGGCGGCTTCACCGGGACGATCGATTGCAATCTCGTCATCGAGAAGAAGGCGCCTCGGTCCGCGGTGCTCAATACCCGCATCTTGTGGACCTTCTCGGCTGCCAGCCGCTTGATCGGCAACGAATACCGCGACACGGCCGACTGGGCCTACGACTACGTTACGGCCAAATTCTGGGATGCGGACTTCGGCGGCCTTTACTGGATGCTCGATTATCAAGGCAATCCGGTTTCGACGCGCAAGCAGATCTATGCCCAGGCATTCGGAATCTATGCGCTGGCGGAGCATTACTGCGCCACCGGCAATGCTGCGAGCCTGGAACTCGCCAAACGCCTGTTCCGGCTGATCGAGGAACACGGCCACGATCCCGTCTTCAAAGGTTATCTGGAGGCGCGCGGGCGCAATTGGGGGCCGCTCGAGGACCAGCGGCTGAGCGAAAAAGACCTCAACAGCCCGAAGTCGATGAACACGCATCTGCACATCCTGGAAGCTTATACGAATCTGCTGCGGGTGTGGCGCGTTCCGTTGCTAGAAACCAGGCAGGCCGAAGGGCTGACGATGACGATGGATCATATCGTCGACCCCGCCACGGGACATTTCACACTGTTCTTCGACGAACGATGGAACGCGCTTTCGGATCACGTTTCCTTCGGACATGACATCGAAGGCAGCTGGTTGATCGTCGAAGCCGCCGACGTGCTGGGCGACGCGGGCCTGATCGCGCGGGCGCGAAATCTGGCCGTCGTAATGGCCGACGCCGTGTACCGCCAGGGTCGCGACCGCGACGGCAGCCTGTTTCACGAAGCCGACGCCAAGGGCGCACTGATCGATCCCAAAAAACATTGGTGGGCCCAGGCCGAGGCTGTCGTCGGGTTCTACAACGCATATCAAATCTCGGGTGAAACGCGCTTCCTCGATGCGTCGCGCGCAGCCTGGGACTATATCGAAACAAACGTCGTGGACCGGGTGCACGGCGAGTGGCACGCCAAGCTCACGTCCGGCGGCGTACCGCTCAAAGCAGAAGAAGATTCCGACGCCTGTCTGGTCGGTCCCTGGAAATGCCCCTATCACAATGCCCGCGTCTGTTACGAAATGATCGGGCGTTTCAAAAAACAAGCAAGTGGGAAGCAAACACCATGAAGTACGGTTATTTCGATGATAAGAATCGGGAATATGTCATCACCAGACCCGATACGCCGCTGCCCTGGATCAATTATCTGGGTTGCCAAAACTATTTCGGTATCCTGTCGGCGACCGGCGGCGGCTATTCCTATTATCGCGACGCGCGGCTGCGGCGCATCACGCGCGGCCGTTACAACAACGTGCCGCTGGATTTCGGCGGGCGCTACATCTACCTGCGCGACAATGAGAGCGGCGAATATTGGTCGCCGTCCTGGATGCCGACCCAGAATGCGCTGGAGGATTTCAGCTGCCGCCACGGACTTGGCTACAGCACGATCAGCTCCAAATATCGCGGCATCACGGCGAGCACGCGCTATTTCGTGCCGCTCGACGAAACGCTTGAGATCTGGCAGCTCACGCTGACCAACAACCGGCCCACGCCAGTCGAATTGTCGGGCTTTTCGTCGGTCGAGTTTTGCCTGTGGGAAGCGCTCGACGATTTCACCAATTTCCAGCGCAATTTCTCGACCGGACAGGTGGAGATCGACGACGGAGTGATCTACCACAAGACCGAATATCGCGAACGCCGCAATCATTTCGCGTGGTTCGCCTGCTCCGAAGAACTTGCCGGTTTCGACACGCAGCGCGAATCGTTTCTTGGCCCCTGGCGCGGTTGGGACAAGCCCGCCGCCGTCGAGCGCGGCGAATCGGGAAATTCCGTCGCGCATGGCTGGCAGCCGATCGGTTCGCATCATGTGCGCGTCGTGCTGAAGCCGGGCGAGACCAAAGAGATCATTTTCGTTCTGGGCTACCACGAGAATGCGCAGGATCAGAAGTTCGATCCGCCGGGCTCCCAGACCGTCAACAAGAAAACGGTGAAGCCGCTGATCGCCAAGTACCGCAACAAGGCCAATGTCGATGCGGCGTTCGAGAGTCTGCGCAAGCATTGGGACGAGCTGGTCGGCATCTATCACGTGTCGAGCCCCGACATTCACACCGACCGCATGGTGAATATCTGGAATGCCTATCAGTGCATGGCGACGTTCAACATGTCGCGCTCGGCTTCGACCTTCGAATCCGGTATCGGCCGCGGCCTCGGTTTTCGCGATTCCAACCAGGACCTGCTCGGCTTCGTGCACATGGTTCCCGCGCGCGCCCGCGAGCGCGTTCTCGACCTCGCGGCGACGCAGTTGCCGAGCGGCGGCGCCTATCACCAGTACCAGCCGCTCACCAAGAAAGGGAACAACGATATCGGCGGCAACTTCAACGACGATCCGCACTGGCTGATCGTCGGCGTTGGGGCGTATCTGAAGGAGACGGGCGATTGGAGCATCCTTGACGAACCCGTGGTGTTCGACAACGCGCCGGGCACCGAAGTGCCGCTCTATGAGCATTTGAAGCGGAGCTTCCAATATTGCCTGGAACGGCTCGGCCCGCATGGCTTGCCGCTGATCGGCCGCGCCGATTGGAACGATTGCCTCAATCTCAATTGTTTCTCGAACACGCCGGGCGAATCTTTCCAAACATCGACCAGCAAGGACGGCAAGGTCGCCGAATCCGTTTTCATCGCCGGCTTGTTCGTGCTGGCGAGCAAGGAATTAGCCGCGATCGCCACGCATCACGGCCGAAAGGACGACGCAAAGACCTGTCTGGAGGAAGCCGAGCGCATGGACCAGACGGTTCGCAAGCACGGCTGGGACGGCGAATGGTTCGTGCGCGCCTATGACGATTTCGGCCGCAAGATCGGTTCGAAAGAATGCGAGGAAGGAAAAATCTTTATCGAGAGCCAAGGCTTCTGCGTGCTGGCGGGCATCGGCCTGGAAGACGGATTGGCGCAAAAGGCGCTCGATTCAGTGGGCAAGCACTTGGCAACCCCGCACGGCATCGTGCTGCAGCAGCCCGCCTATTCGCGCTATTATATAGAGTATGGCGAGATATCGACCTATCCGCCCGGCTATAAGGAAAACGCCGGCATCTTCTGCCACAACAATCCCTGGGTGATTATCGGCGAAACCATGCTGGGCCGCGGCGACGCGGCGCACGACTATTATACCCGCATCAATCCGTCCGCCCGCGAGCCGATCAGCGAGCTGCACAAATGCGAACCGTACGTCTATGCGCAGATGATCGCCGGACGCGATGCGCCGAGCTACGGCGAAGCCAAGAACTCCTGGCTGACCGGAACGGCGGCCTGGAACTACTACGCCATCACCCAATGGATTCTCGGCATCCGGCCGGAATATGACGGGCTGCGCATCGCGCCGGTGGTGCCGGAAAGTTGGCCGGGCTTCACAGCCTCGCGCAAATACCGCGGTGTGCGGTACGACATTACCGTGCGGCGCGCGGGGCCGGGCAACAAGGTGACGCTGAAGGTCGACGGCAAGTCCATCGACGGCAGCGTCGTTCCCGTGCCGACGGACGGCCGCAAAGACGTGAAGGTCGAAGCCGTCATCGGATAGTTCTGCGGCCCCGCTTCCGAGGGGTAGACGACTGCCGCAGCATTATGGGGCTGCGCCGAGCAGCCCCATCCTTGGCCAAGGTCGGACATGCGGTTCAGGCCGGCCGTTCGGAATGAGTCCCCTTTGCGCCAAGCTCAGAACTTCACCTCCCCCTTGCGGGGAGGTCGGAGCGCGAAGCGCTCCGGGTGGGGGTAATGTCCGAGATGTGCCAGATTCGGGCCTTCGACCCTGAACCAATGAGACAGTGCAGTTCAGGTTAGGCCGCTTATCTCTAACCACCACAAGATCGGGAATGCGGCCTTGTACGCTGATCGAATTTCAAGATACCCAGTCGGAGTATTATCATGGCGGAGAGCATTAAACGGCTTCATGATCTTCGTTTCGAAGTGATCTCTTAGCTGAGCAAAGCCATCCATCGGGTGGGCCTTGTTCAACTCAGATAGCCGCAGATAGATCGTCCTTATTTTCTTATCTTGTACAAGATATTTTGTGAGGAGGTCGAAGGCCGTGAAAAGGGACAGGATCGCGGGACCGTAATTGCGGGTCGAATACTCGTTAAGGCTGTCATATAACGCCCTTTTCCACTCCTTATCATCGCAGCAGAAAAAGACCTTAACCACCGCTTCCATTGCGTACGGCGTGTTCGTATGGGCATTGGAGCCGATTAAAATGACATTCTCATCGATGCGGAAGATGTTGGGGAAGCAATGCTCCATAGATTTATCGTCAACGCGCGCGCCCATGATTCCAGTCGGCAATTCCACCGTATAGGCCCGGAGTTGAGGTGGGATACCCCAACCGCGTTTTAGCGAAACAAGATCAACCCGAAAGAGCTGACCTGTCACGAGTTTCACCGGGATTATCGCGTAAGCGTTAGAATATGCCTCCAGAATTTCACCTTCCTCTATGGCGGCGGTTAGTAAAGTTGCTAGTTCAAAACGTGCCCCATCGCATCGACGAATAAACGCATACGGCGGGTCAAATTCGAAATCTCGCTCAGGCAAAGAAATAATCGATTTGTCAGGGCGAACGATTGAAATGCGATTTTTGGGGAGAAACAGCATCACCCACCCATTCAAATAGACTGATCGAGATTAAGCATGTTTCGCTGGAAACCGATTCTCCGGCACCTTCGACTGTAGCGTCGCCTCACAACGGACGGCAACAAATGGCGCAAGGCGGACATTCCCCCACCCGGAGCGCTTCGCGCTCCGACCTCCCCGCAAGGGGGAGGTGAAGATCTGAGCTTGGCTCGATTAGGACGCAGTCGGTCTGAAACAAATGTCGGGTTTGGGACGACAAAACGGGCGGCGTTGCGCGCTGTAATTTGCCTCGTCTGCACGTGCGTACACATCGTCGCACCGCCTTGAAGCGACGATGCGTGCTTCCCACATCTGCCGAACTGTTTGACATCGCCGGAGAAGCACCGCTCATGCGTGTGAATTGCACACGCCGTTCGTACGCCCATGCGCGCTCAGGTAGCTCGGAAAGCAAGGCGAAAATCGCGTTACGGCAATGACTTAGATCGAATTTTGGGTATTTGAATTCGAGTTTTGTGTTTTCGCCGTAGTTGCCCGGCGCAAAAAAGGAAAGGGCCGGATTTCTCCGGCCCCGTTCCTTCGTCCCTGCCGGGCGATCACTCCGCGGGCACGGCCGCTTGAGGCACGAACTCCTCGTCGGGGTAGACCTTCCTGAGGTGCCTCAGCCAAGTGAAGTAGAGGACAGTCGACGTCACCGCCACCACGGCCAGCGCGATTTTGGCCCTGTCGTATTCGTGGATCACGACATAGATGGGCAACGCCACAAGGCTCGTCTGCCAGACGATGCCGACGGCGATGTTGAACATATCGCGCCAGAAATCGGGGTTCGGCTTGAACGAGGGGTCGTCCGCCTGCACGGCCTTGAGCACCGGTCCCCATAAGCCCCAGGGACGCGTCTTCGTGTAGAACGCTTTCAGCACTTCCATGTCTTCGGCCTTCGACAGCCAGGTTCCGACGAAGCAACCGAGCAGCGACAGCACGAGGATGGCCGGGAACCAGAAGAAGGCCGACGGCAACGTTGCCAACGTGGCGAGCGCCCCATGCACGGCCGGCATCGTTTCGGTCATGACCAGCAGCTGCGCCTGCCACGGCGCGGCGAAGGGAAGAAGCACCAGCATCGCCGAAGCAATGCCGACCGCCATGCCCCAGAAATAGCCAAAGCCGTTGAAGCGCCACCAATACCACTTGATGACATTGGATGCCGCGTAGCCGCCCCAAAGCCCCGCCACGATCCACTGTACCACGTCGTTAATCGAGGTGACGACCCATCCCACCGCGATGCCCAAGGCAACCACCGAGAAGGAAGCCACATAGCTGAGGCGCACGCAGAGCCGCTCGCTGGCGTTCGGGTTGATGAAACGGCGGTAGATGTCGTTGACGATATAGGGCGGCGCCGCGTTTACCGTCGCGGCCAAGTTCGACATGAAGGCGGCAAGCAGGCCCGCGACGGTGATGCCGAGCAACCCCACCGGCACGAAGCGGGAGAGCGCATCCGGCAGCACTTTCTCGAAGTCCATGTTGACGCCCATATGGCGGATGTCGCTGCTATAGAAGACAAGCGCGAGGACGGTGAGCCCCGCCACCATGAAATAGCGCGGCACGTTGAGGACGACGTTGACGACCGCGCTCATCATGCAGGCCTCGCGCGGGTTGCGCGTCGATAGAAT
>Ga0265325_10001244_pt1 | contig 18173 bp, 16 predicted proteins | sample 41420metaG_FD_202090 | JGI IMG/M metagenome (GOLD analysis project Ga0265325, IMG submission 202090) | Rhizosphere microbial communities from Carex aquatilis grown in University of Washington, Seatle, WA, United States - 4-14-20 metaG | ecosystem: Host-associated > Plants > Roots > Rhizosphere...
CATGATGCCGGCAAGCGCAGCCGCCAGCATGAGCGATCCTTTGCGAAGCATGATGACCCCTGATTCTGCCTGTTCTATTTGCACGCGTAGCTGACGCCGGTCGCGGCATCGATCTTGCGGATCACGCTCCAGTCCTTCTGGTAGGTGATCGGCACGAAACGATCCTCGGTCTTGAACTCGGCCTTGAGCGCCGAGCCTTCCCAAGGAAAGGTGAAGAACGCCTGCTTGATCTTCTCGGCGAGGGCGGGATCGAGATTGTGCGCGATGCCGTAGCTGGTGGTCGGGAAGGTCTCGGACTTGTAGATCGTCCTGATCTTCGCCTTGTCCACGACCTTGCGCTCGAACATGCGGAACATCACCTCGTTGGCGATCGCGGCGGCGTCGTAGTCCTTGTTGGCGACGCCAAGCACCGAGTTGTCATGCTTGCCGGAGAACACCGGCGTGAAGTCGCGATCCGCCTTGAGGCCGAATTCGGACTCCAGCAAGGCCGACGGCGCCTTGAATCCCGAATTCGAGGTCGGCGCGGTGAACGCGAGCTTCTTGCCCTTGATGTCGGCCGGCGTTTTGATCGGGCTGTCGGCCGGTACGATGATCTCCATCTCGTAGCCGAAGGTGCCGCCCTGGGTCCCCATGATCGCGAACGGCACATAGCCGGCGCAGTTCACGGCGATCGGGGTGGGGCCCGTGCTGACGCCTGCGATATGCAGCCGGCCCGAGCGCATCGCTTCGATCTCGGCGGCGTTCGACTGAACCGGGAAGAACGCCACCTTCTTGCCGGTCGTCTTCTCGATGTGGCGCAGGAAGCCGTCCCACACCTTTGTATACAGCGCCGGGTCTTCGACTGGCGTGTAGGCGAACACCAGCGTCGACGGATTGGCGAGCTTCTTCGGATCGGTCGGCGCATCGGCGACCATGTCGCTGTTGCGGTCGCAGTAGGCCTTGTCGAGTGCCCCGCGCGGGCAGTCCTCTTGCGCGAGCGCAAGGCCTGCGCCGGCAAGCGTCAAAGCCAGCGCTCCGGTGACAATCCTGATGGCTTGCAGCATGTGGACCCCCTTGTTGCAGCCGTTCAGCTGCGCCGTCGCAGCACCCTACGACAGCCGGATGGTAGCGCAAACGCGGGTCTATATGATGGCCGGACGATACCTGCGCAGCGCCAGAATCGCGAGGACGACAAACACGACCAGCGCAACGCCTTGCGCGATCTGGAACGGCGGCTCGCTCTGGGTGGGTGCCAGCGTATGCAGTGCACCGACCTTCTGGAACGACTGCACGATCAGCACGAAAACGTTGAACCACAGCGCGACGATCGCGCTGACGACGTAGATCCAGCGCCACGCGCCGGTATCGTGTTTCACGTAGAGCGCGAACAATGCCACGGCCAGGACGGCCAGCGACAGGATGCCGACGATAATCCCCGGCGTGATGTGCTCATTGGGAAAGCCGAAACCGGTCACGCTGGTCAAAATCGTGGCGGCCAGGAACAGCATGGTCCAGCGCGGCATCATCCGCCCGCTGGCCATGCCGATGACCACGATCAACCCCGCAACAATTGCGATCAGGCTGATGATGACGTGGATGGTGGTGTAGAGCGACGTGCTGACGCCGAGGATCATGATGCCCCCCCTCGATGGCGATTGGTCCGCCTCGATAGGTTACCACGCCGCCAACGGCCGGCACGTTTGTCGCATGCTTTTGTGACATGTTGAAAATTCGCTGCTGGCATTCCATGCTGCATGGGCCGGCAGGGGAGGGCAGCCATGGCGCGCGTCATTCGTACGGTCCTGGTTGTCGCCGCGGCATTTGCATTGATCGCGCCCGCGGCGGCCGACGACTATCCGACCAGGCCGGTGCGCATCATTGTCCCGTTCGAGCCCGGCGGCATCAACGACGTCGCCGCTCGCGTCATCGCCACCCATTTGAGCGAGCGGCTCGGCAAGCAATTCATCGCCGAATACAAGTCCGGCGCCGGCGGCATGGTCGGCACCGAATACGCCACGCATCAGCCGGCCGATGGCTACACCATCGCCGTGGTTTCCGTTGCCAATGCCGTGCACCCGGCGATGTACAAGCTGACCTACGACCTGCACAAGGCGTTCGATCCAGTCGCCATGCTGATCTCGAGTCCGAACACGCTGGCGGTCAATCCGGGCGTGCCGGCAAAAAATCTCCAGGAGTTCATCGCGCTCGCCAAGGCGCATCCCGGCGACATCCAGTACGCCTCCGGCGGCGTCGGCGGTGCGCTGCATCTCGGCATGGAGCTGTTCAAGCTTGTGGCCCATGTCGATCTGGTCCACATCCCGTTCCGCGGCGCCGGGCCGGCTGCGATCGATGTGGTGGCCGGCAACACCAAGGCGGTCACCGCGTCGACGTCGACGATCTCGCCGCATGTGCATAACGGCAAGCTTCGCGGCCTTGCGGTGTCCAGCAGTCAGCGCTTGCCCGCCGAGCCCGATGTGCCGACATTCATCGAAGCGGGCCTGCCGGAATACGTTGCCGGCAACTGGATCGGCTTTGTCGTGCCGGCCGGCACGCCGCGGCCCATCGTCGAGAAGCTTCACGACGCGATCGTCAAGATCCAGGACATGCCCGAGGTGCAGAAGCAGATGGAGGCGCGCGGCGCCACCGTCGAGAAGATGGGCATCGAGGAGTTCGGCACCTTCATCGACAGCGAAGTGGCAAAGTGGAGCCGCGTCGTGCGCGAGGCCAAGATCAAGGCGGAGTGAGTTCCACCGCACCGGAACTGGCATTCGAAATGACTTCGCGCGATTCTGCGTGTTAGAGCATGATCGATCAAGTTGAACCGTCATTGCGAGCGAAGCGAAGCAATCCAGCGCAGCGCGCCAAGTCCTGGACTGCTTCGTCGCTATCGCTCCTCGCAATGACAGACTCCATCTGATTGGAACCCGCTCTGGCGAATCGGCGCATCCGAGAGGGGCATATGCATCGGCGGCATTTCATCTCGCTCGCGGGCGGAGCGGCGGTCGCGCTGCAACCGGCGGCGACACGCGGCCAGCCTTCAGGCAAACCGGTCATTGGCCTCCTCAGCGGCACCAACCGCGAGCCTCGCCTGATCGGTGCGATCTGGAAGGGATTGAACCAGGCGGGCTTCGTCGACGGTGAGAACGCCACCATGGAGTTCCGTTTCGCCGAGGGCCGGTTCGATCGCCTGCAGGCGATGGCGGCGGAACTGGTGCAGGGCAACGCCGCTGTTATCGTCGCGATCCAGAGCGCCACCGCACCGCTCGCCGCCAAGAAAGCCTCAACCACGGTGCCGGTGGTGTTCTCGATCGGCGGCGATCCGGTGAAGCTCGGTCTGGTCGACAGTTTGAGCCGGCCCGGCGGCAACGTCACCGGCGCGACGTTCCTGGTCAACACTCTCTCGGCCAAGCGGGTCGAGCTGGCCCGCGAGCTGGTATCCGGCGCAAAGGTGATTGGCGTCCTGGCCAATCCGAAGAACCCCGCCGCGGCGTCGGAGACCGCCGAGGCGCAGGCGGCCGCACTCTCGCTCGGCGTCGAGCTCGACATCCGTCATGCCAGCACACCCGAGGAGATCGATGCGGCCTTTGCGCATTTCGCCGAGCGGCGCGTCGACGCCGTGACCTTTGCCGCCGACGCCACCTTCAACGCAGCGCGGGCGCGCCTGATCGCGCTTGCGGCCCAGCACCGGCTTCCAACCATGTATTTCTATCGGGAGTTCGCCAAGGACGGTGGCTTGATCAGCTACGGCGGCTTCGACACCGACGCCTATCAACAGGCCGGGCTCTATGCCGGGCGCATCCTCAAGGGCGAAAAGCCCGCCGACCTGCCCGTGGTGCAGGTCACCAAGGTCGAGCTGGCCATCAATCTGAAGACCGCCAAGTCACTCGGCCTGGACGTACCGCTGTCACTGCTCGGACGCGCCGACGAGGTGATCGAATGATGTGCTAGGATGGACCGGTCGGCACCTTCCGGAAACAGGAAGGACGACGAGGGAAGGATCGAGGAGGGCGATATGGAACTGGTGTTTCACGGGCCGGAGATGCTGCTCATCGCATTCGGCCTTCTGATCTTGATCTGGATCATGGTGCTGGTGGGATCGCAGGCCTTCGGCACGCCGCCGGAGCATTAGCGCACGATCCAACCGAGTCGGATCGTCATTGCGAGCGCAGCGAAGCAATCCAGGAGCGGCACGCCAGGCCTGGATTGCTTCGTCGCTCTCGCTCCTCGCAATGACGGCGAAGCCTTCTGCGCTGAGCGATTCATCGCCGCGTCGCGCGGATCAGCTCGACGATCTTGGCCGGCGGCAGCGGAAATTGCCCGATCCGCACGCCGAACGGCGACAGCGCATCCTCGATCGCGGAAATCAGCGCCGCCGCGGCCGGGATCGTGCCGGCCTCGCCGACACCCTTGACGCCGAGCGGATTGAGCGGCGACCGCGTCTCTTTATAGAGCGTCGTTACCATCGGCACCTCGGTCGCGCTCGGCAGCAGATAATCGGCGAACGTCGTTGTCACCGGCTGGGCGCCGTCGTCGTAGCCCATCCATTCGTACAGCGCGTTACCGATGCCGTGCGCGACGCCGCCGTGGATCTGGCCCTCGACCATCATCGGATTGATCAGGATGCCGGAATCCTGCATCGCGACATAGCGCAGGATTTTCACCGCCCCGGTCTCGATATCGACTTCGACCTCGCAGGCGTGGCAGCCGTTGGCGTAGGCCAGCGAATCGGTGCGATGCATGATGTTGGCTTCGAGACCTGGATCGACGCCGGCCGGGAAGCCGTAGCCCGGCGCGCCCTGGAGAATCCGCGCGATCTCGGCAAGCTTGACGTTGAGCTGCGGGGCGCCTGCGACGCGCACCGCGCCGTCGGCCAATTCCAGGTCGTTCTCGTCGGCCTCCAGCACGTGACTCGCCACCTTCTTCGCCTTGCCGGCCACCGCCTTTGCCGCGAGATGCACCGACGAGCCCGCCGTCACCGTCTGCCGGCTGGCGAAGCCGCCGAGACCGAGCGACACGCCCGCGGTATCGCCCGCCACCACTGTCACCTTGCTGACGTCGACGCCGAGTTGCTCCGCCGCGATCTGCGCAAGACAGGTACTGAGCCCCTGACCCATCGCCGATGCGCCGGTGAAGACGGTGACCTTGCCGGTCCGCGAAACGCGCACGAGGCCCGATTCGAACGGTCCGCGGCCCGAGCCCTTCACGCCGTGCGCCAGTCCCGTGCCGATGTAGCGGCCGTGCTGACGCGCCTGCGCCTGCCGCTTGGTGAAATCGTCCCAGCCGATCGCCTTCAGCGTCTCGGCCTGGCACGCCGGATAATCGCCGCTGTCGTATTCCATCGCCGCGCCGGAGCGCGCCTTGAGCGGCTTGCGATACGGCATCTTGCTCGCCGGAATGAGATTGCGCCGCCGCACCTCGGCGCGGTCGAGCTTCATCTCGCGCGAAACCAGATCGAGCAGCCGCTCCATGGCGAACGCCGCCTGCGGATAGCCGGCGCCGCGCACCGACGACACCGGGGTCTTGTTGCTCATGGCGATGGTGACTTCGACCGACAGCCCGGGCACCACGTAGGGCCCACTCATGGTCGAGGCCGAGTTGTAGGGAATGTTGGGGTCCTGCAGCGTATAGGCGCCGGTGTCGTGGAGAAGCTTGCCGCGGATGCCGAGCACCTTGGCATTGGCATCGACTGCGATCTCGAGCTGCCAATACTGGTCGCGCTCGTGCACCGCGTTGGTGAAATACTCGCGGCGGTCCTCGGTCCATTTGATCGAGTGGCCGAGCAGCTTGGCCGCCGCCACCACCGATACGTCCTCGGAATAGACGCAAAGCTTGGCGCCGAAGCCGCCGCCGATGTCGGGCGCCACCACGCGCAGGCTCTGGTCGAAGTCCATCAGCGTGGTCAGCGTCTGCAACAGGTCGTGCGCCTTCTGCGTCGAGGCATGCACGGTGATGCCGCCGTCGGCGGCGCGCACCTCGGCGAGCGTGCCGCGCGCCTCGATCGAGTGCGCCGCGCCGCGGTGCTGCCACAGCTCGGTCGAGAACACGTGGGCGGCCTTGGCGAAGGCCGCATTCACATCGCCGAACTCGACCTTGTAGGTGGTGATGATGTTGCTCGTGAGCTCGCGGCGGATCGGCGGCGATTGCTTCGCGGTGCGGACGTCGGCGACGAACGGCAGCGGCTCGTAGTCGACCAGCACCAGGGCGGTTGCGTCCTCGGCGATGTAGCGGCTGTCCGCGATGACGACCGCCACCGGCTCGCCGACATAACTCGTTTCGCCGGGCGCGAGCGCGAAGGCCCAAGCCTTGTCGAGCGGCATCCCCGAATTCGAATGCCGCACCATGCGCCGCTGCGCCAGCACGGGCGCGAGATCGTCGAGGGCGAGCACGGCGTGCACGCCCGGCACCGCCAGCGCGCCGCTTTTGTCGATGGCCTTGATCAGCGCATGCGGATACGGGCTCCGCACGAAAGCGGCGTGCGACATGCCGGGCAGCGCGATGTCGTCGATGAAGCGGCCGCGGCCGCGCAGCAGCGGTGCGTCTTCGAGACGTTTGGTGCGCGAGCCGATCAAGGCGGACATTCTCGATTTTCTCCGCGCAACAAGCGCCAGACCGTCACCCTGAGGTGCGAGCGAAGCGAGCCTCGAAGGGCGACGGCCACCATCGATCCGCAAATGGGCGGGCCGTATCCTTCGAGGCTCGCCCTTCGGGCTCGCACCTCAGGATGACGGAGATAGGTTTGGGTGTGAAGCCTACTACTTCGTGATCGCCTCGCCGGCCTTCTTCAGCACGTCCTTCGGCGTCGCATAAAGCTCCGCGAGCAGGTCCTGCAGCGACTTGGCGCTGACCGGATTGACGTCGATGTCGAGCTTCTTGGCGTCGGCGAGGTAATCCGGGTCCTTCATGGTGTCGTCGAATGCCTTGACCAGCGCCGCCTTGCGGTCGGCCGGGATGCCGGGCGGCGCCGCGAACGGCCGCGCCATCTCCTGCGCGGCCAGGATCAGCTTGAGGATCTGCAGCTTCTCCTTGTCCTTGGTCAGGTCCATCACCAGCGGCACGTCGCCCATCTCGGGCTCCTTCTTCAAGGCCGCCTGCACCAGCACGTTGATCTTCTTCTCGGCAAGCTGCTTGGCGTGCCGCGTCTTGATCGTGCTCCACGACAGACCGCACAGGCCGTCGACCTCGCCGCGCTCCATGGCGAGCGCAATCTCGTTGGTGCCGGGATAGCCCGCCACCAGCTTGATCGGCGCGTCGAACACGTTCTTGAACAGCCGCGCGAACATGTCCGGCTCCGAGCTCGGCCCCTGGCCGCCGAGCGTCGAGGGCTTGGTGATGAAATCGTTCCAGGTCTTGATCGCGGTGGTGCTCGAGGTGATGCAGGTCGAGACGTCGTCGGTGACGCTGCCGAGCCAGGAGAACTGCCGCGAGTCGAAGGTCGCGCCGCTTTCCAGAAGCGGATTGATCCCGGTGGTGCGCGCGAAGGTGCCGAAATAGGTGCCGTCCTTTGGCGCCGCGGTGAAGATGTAGCTCGCGGCCTTCAGCGAGCCCGCGCCCGGCATGTTCTGCGGCACCACGTTCGGATTGCCGGGGATATGCTTGCCGATGAAGCGGGCCAGATGCCGGGCATAGAGGTCATAGCCGCCGCCGACCGAGAAGCCGATCACGATGCTGACGGTCTTGCCGTGGTAGAAGTCCTCGACGCTGTCGGCGTGGGCGGGCAGGGCGGAGACCGCCAGCAGGGCAAGAATCGCGGGCACTGTTCGGCGCATCTCAAAGCTCCAAGGCATCGTCGTCGTCGCCGGCAATCTATTCGCAAAACCACGGAATTGTCGATCAAGCCGGCTCGCGAAGTCCGCACCATGCGCTAGGATGCCGCGGCTTTATTGATTTGGAGCCTTCGATGATTGCCCGTCGTGTTATTCCGGCGCTGCTTTGCGCGCTGCTGCTGATGGCGTTCCGGATCGGCGGCCCGGTCGATCTGTTCGACGACGAGACCGGATTCCAGCTTGCGCTGGCCCAGCTCAAATCAAGCATCGGCGAGCACGCCCGCGCCCTGAGCGTCGAGATCGAGCCTTCATATATCTCGATGCAGATCCAGGACCCGACCGACCGCCGTCACGTCAACGAATGGCGCATCACGCGGCTCACCGTCTATCAGGTGATGTGGGACCGCCTGTCGGGACCCTCGCCGGTCTCGCTCAACCTGATCAATCCCAACCTCGAAGAGAATCTGTTCAATCTCGACGATGTCGATTTCGGCGCCACGACAAAGCTGATGAAGGCCTCGCTTGCGCGCGCCGGCCTGGAAGACCCGGGCCGCGTGAACCGCATGGAGATCAAGCGGCTCACCGCGATCATCCCGGTGCCGTCGAGCGGCGACGTGCGCTGGACGGTGCGGGTGTCGAGCGGCCGCGAGTCGGCGCTGATCTACTCGACGGTCAAAGGCGCGATCTTCCGCGCCGACCTTGGCGACACCAATCGCGCCCGCAACCTCAACATGCTGCAGCGTCCCGAAATGGTGGTCGATGCCGTGCGCGACCTGCGCGAGCAGGTCGGCAGCAAGCCGGTGCTTCTGAAGGCCGACTTCGCCATGAGCTACATCGGCTTCGAAACCACGATCCCCGACAAGGGCTCGATCGTTGCGTCCTCCGATCATGCCGCCCGCGCCACCTACACCTGGAACCTGAACGGATTGCAGCGCGGCTATGGCTCGTCGGGCCTGCAGGCCGCCCCGGGTGCGCCATTCAGCGTCGACGAGGTCGACTGGCCGGCGCTGCCGAAGGTGGTCGCCGCGGCGCGCGACAAGCTCGCGATGCCGCAGGGCCGCATCAGCGACATCAAGATCAGCCGTCCGAGCGAGGGTGTCGGCGCGCCGGTGATTCTCTGGGAGATCGAGATCACCGACCGCAACAACGACAAGGGCACCTACATCGCCGACACCGCCGGCACGATGAAGCGCATGAAGCTGCCGCCCGGCCGCCGCAAGGCGATCGACTGGTACGATCCCGCCACCATGGTCGAGATGATGTCGCGGATCGACCGCGAGTTCGGACCGAACGCCAGGTTCTTCGAATTCATCTTCATGGACGACAAGATCGTCATCACCGCCACCGACCCGCGCCAGCCCAGCGAGGCTGCGCAGATCCTGCTCACCGAGAACGGCTTCATGCGGTTCGGCACACCATCGCCGTTCGCCATGAAGAACCGGCCGTTCACGATGGCCGAACTTCGGCCATTGAATGAGCAGAAGCTGGCTGAGCTGAAATCAGCCACGTTGCGGCGTTTGAGCATGCCGCCGAAGGCCGTGAGCAGCATCACCGTCAGCCGCGCCAGCATGGACCCGTCGCCGCGCGGCAATGTCACCGTCGAGATCCGGGCCGAGGAGCGTCCGGGCGGCCGCGGCGGGCGCGTGAACTACGAACTCGACGGCCGGGAGCTGAAAGCCTATCTGCCCTGAGCCGCAGCTTTCCGCCGCCCCGGCAAATTGCTAGCGTTTGGGAACGCAGGTCCGCGCCAAGAAAGGACCTTTGCCGGGAGGCTCACATGTCGACACGGATGAACGCGTTGCGCGCCGTCGCGGTTGCGGCGTGCCTGATGGCTTACGCAGCTCCGGCGCTGGCGCAGTCGGCGCTCAGCGGCAAGGTTGCCTCCGACCGGGAAGGCGCCATGGAGGGCGTGCTGGTCAGCGCGCGGCAGCAGGGCTCGCCCATCACGGTGACGGTGGTGACCGATGCCAAGGGCGAATATGCGTTCCCGGCAGCGCGATTGGAGCCCGGTCATTACCGGATCGCGATCCGCGCATCCGGCTATGCGCTCGACGGCTCCAGCGCGGTCGACATCGAGGCCGGCAAGCCCGCGACCGCCGATCTCAAGCTGAAGCCCGCGCCGATAACCTCGGACCAGCTCACGGTTTCCGAATGGCTCGCCAGCGCCCCTGGGCCGGATGAACTGAAGCGCGTGCTGCTCAACTGCACCGACTGCCATTCGGTGCAGCGGATTTTCGAATCCAAGCACACCAACGCCGAATTCCTTCAGGTGTTCGATCGCATGGGCACCTACTATCCGGGCGCATCGGACTATCACCCGCAGAAGCTGAACGGCGAACATCGCCGCCCCGCGGTCAACCCGGCGATGGCACAAGGCTTCGCCGACTATCTCGCGGCGCTCAACCTCAGCGCCAAACCCATCCACGGATTCGATTTCAAGATCACGCCGCGTGCCACCGGACGCGCCACGCGCGTCATCATCACCGAGTACGATCTGCCGCGGAAGGAGATCCAGCCGCACGATGTGATTGTCGATCAGGACGGCGGCGTCTGGTTCTCGCATTTCAGCGAACAGTTGTTGTCCAAGCTCGACCCCAAGACCGGCAAGACCAGGGACTATCCGATCCCCACGCTGAAGCCCGACCATCCCAAGGGCACGCTCGACCTTGAGGTCGATGCCGACGGCTATATCTGGGTCGGCCTGATGTACCAGGGCGGCATGGCGCGGTTCGATCGCAAGACCGAAAAATTCCGCGTCTATCCGGTGCCCGCGGCATGGCAGACCGATGCCACCCAGCAGTCGCACTTCTCGGTCGCCGGCATGAAGGCCGACGGCAAGGTCTGGGTGAAGAACTCGGATCGCTCGCAGGTGATGAAGCTCGATCCGGAAACCGGCGAGTACGTCAATCTCGGCTCGTTCAAGGTCCCATCGACCGGCCGGCCGATCGGCATCTACGGCATCTACGCCGACCAGCAGAACAACGCCTACATCCTCGAATTCGGCAACGGCGGTATCGGCAAGATCGACGCCAAAACCGCCAAGATGGATTTCTATCCGACGCCGACGCCGTTCTCGCGGGCGCGGCGCGGCCGTGTCGACGATCAGAACCGGTTGTGGTTCGCCGAGTTCGGCAGCAACGGCGTCGCCATGTTCGATCCGAAGACCGAGAAGATCACCGAATGGCAAAAGCCGCTTCCATGGGAGTCGCCCTATGACGCGGTGGCGGATCGGCACGGCGAGGTCTGGGAGGTCAACGAATCGTCCGATCGTCTCGGCCGGCTCGATCCCAAGACCGGGACGTGGACCAACTATCCGTTGCCGCGCTACTCCAACCTCCGCCGCGCGTTCGTCGACGATCGTGGGCCGCGGCCCGTGGTCTGGGCCGGCAACGACCATGACGCGTCGGTGATCAAGCTCGAGCCGCTGGATTAATCCCAGCCATCCACAGCGGCGCACCGCTCCTCGCTCGTGGTGCCGAGCGCGCAACGCGCTCGATTTGAGCGATTGTCTTAAGCGGATGGCTGGGCTTGGTCCGGCAACCTCCGTGTTCGATGCGGAGGTATCCGGCTGTGTCTCATCTTGGAACATGCCGAGACTTGCCGGCGCCGGACGCATCGTGCACATTAAGGTTAATGCGGCGCGCCGGGGGGCAACTGGAGCGCGACATCGTGCGAAAGCTTCTTGCGGCGGCGTGCCTTTTGGCCGCCTTAGCGATTTCGCTGATCGTCACGGGCGCCAAGCCGCCGGGTGGCGGTGGGCTTTCGCCTGTCTGCTCATCGGATTCCTGCGCGTTGAAGGGCGCGGTGTTGGCCGATGCTTCGGCGACATCCGATGCCACGCCATCGCGGCTTGAGGCGGTGCCGAACGAAACACCGGTGCCCGAGAAGCCCGCCGTCCAGATTGCAGACGCATCGAACGAGCCGGTTGCACCGGACGTCGCGCCGGCCGAGCTTGCGACCCTGTCGCCGGAGCCGCTGGCCGAACCGGAACCGCCGCCGACCGTTGCCGCGGAACCGATGCCCTGGATCGGCCGCTGGCGTCCGATCACCGTGTCCTTTGCCTATCTCAACAGCCATCCGGTGAGACCGCTGGCGGCTTCGACGCTGGAGCCGACGGCGCCCGCCGAGCCGTGGTCGGACGTCACCGGCGCAACGCCGGCCGCCATGCCGCTTGATGCCCAGGTCGGGGCCTCGCGCGCGGCGACGACGCGGCTCGGCCTGTGCAGCACCATCGTGTCTGCGGCGCGCGGTAACGATCTGCCGATTCCGTTCTTCGCCAACCTGATCTGGCAGGAGAGCAACTTCCGCCTCGGCGAGATCAGCGATGCCGGCGCGCTCGGCGTCGCGCAGTTCATTTCCGAGACGGCGAACGAGCACGGCCTGACTAATCCGTTCGAGCCGGTTCACGCGATCTACACCGCGGGCCGTTTCCTGCGGAAGCTTTACGACCAGTACGGCAACCTCGGTTATGCCGCGGCCGCCTACAACTCCGGACCCGGCCGGGTGAACGACTGGATCGCCAAGCGCCGCGCGCTGCCGGGCGAGACCCGCGCCTACGTCAACATCATCACCGGTCATCACGCGGCGCAGTGGGCATCCGCAACATTCCGGCATGATCTCGAGAGCACGCTGATGCCGGCCAAGGCGCCGTGCCCGGAGGTCGCGCAGGCGGTCGCGGTGCAGGCCAAGATCGTTCGCGTCGCCAGGCTGATGCAGGAGCTTGCCGCGGCGACCGTGCCGCCGCTGCCGTCGTCACCGCCGCTGCCGCGGCCCAATCCGCTCCGCATTCACAGCGCACCGGCCGATCAGATCGCCAAGGTCACACCGAAGGATCAGTCGACGCCGGCCGGCGAGGCGACGCTGCTGGAACGCATCGCCGCCCGTGCCAAGGCTTCCGATCCAGCTTCGCGGCATGACCTCGCCGCGAACGCAAGTCACCCGGCAGCGCCGGCTCATGCCGCCGTGGAGGCTCAGGCGAAGACCCAGACGAAGCCTCACGCGAAGGCCGAGGCCCCAACGAAGTCTCAAGCCAAGCCGAAGGCCCAGGCCAGCGTTCGCAGCCACAAGCCGAACGCCAAGACGCGCACCGCCAAGCTCGCTTCGCGCTGACGCGCCGCGGGCAGCCATGCGCCGCCGGCCTTGACTCCTCAGCCGCGATTTGGCGGTTAGAATCGGCGACAATGCGGCCGCGAACGGCCGGCGCGGGAGGAAATCGACGTGGCGAAATACGATGTGGTGGTGGTCGGCGCGGGCAATGCCGCGTTCTGCGCGGCGCATGCCGCGGCCGAGAAGGGCGCCAAGGTGCTGATGGTCGAGCGCGCGCCCAAGGAGCTGATGGGCGGCAACTCGCGCTTCACCGCCGGCGCCTTCCGCTGCGTCTACGACGGCGTCGACGACCTCAAGGCGATCATGCCGGACCTGACCAAGGACGAGATCGACCGCTCCGACTTCGGCACCTACACCCAGGACCAGTTCTACGACGATATGTTCCGCGTCACGCAGTATCGCACTGACGGCGATCTGTGCGACCGGCTGGTCGGCCGCTCGCGCGACGCGATGCGCTGGCTGCATTCGAAAGGCATGAAGTTCAATCCGATCTGGGGGCGTCAGGCTTATCTGATCGACGGCAAGTTCAAGTTCTGGGGCGGCCTCACCGTGGAATCGACCGGCGGCGGCCCCGGCCTGATCGATCAGCACCTCAAGCTCGCCGGCAAGGCCGGCATCGAGGTGCGCTACGGCACCCGCGGCATCTCGCTGATCTACGACGGCAAGACCGTGTCCGGCCTGCGCGTCAAGGCCGACGGCAACTTCGAGGACATCGCCTGCAAGTCGGTGGTGATCGCCTGCGGCGGCTTCGAGTCGAACGCCGAGATGCGCACGCGCTATCTCGGGCCGGGCTGGGAGCTCGCGAAAGTTCGCGGCACGCCCTACAACACCGGCGACGGCATCAACATGGCGCTCGCGATCGGCGCATCGAGCTTCGGCAACTGGTCGGGCTCGCACGCCGTGCAGTGGGACTACAACGCTCCCGAGTTCGGCGACCTCTCGGTCGGCGACAACTTCCAGAAGCACAGCTACCCGTGGGGCATCCTGGTCAACGCCACCGGCCGGCGCTTCGTCGACGAGGGCGCCGACTTCCGCAACTACACCTACGCCAAGTACGGCGCCGTGGTGCTGCGCCAGCCCAACAACTTCGCCTGGCAGGTGTTCGACGGCAAGATCGTGCCGATGCTGCGCGACGAGTACCGCATCAAGCGCGTCAGCAAGGTCTCGGCCAATACGTTGGAGGAATTCGCGCACAAGCTCGAGGGCGTCGACCCGAAGGGCTTCTTGGACGAGATGAAGAAGTACAACGCGGCGGTGAAGAAGGACATCAAGTTCAACCCGAACATCAAGGATGGCCGCTGCACCACAGGCCTCGACATCAACAAGTCGAACTGGGCCAACACCATCGAGGAGCCGCCATTCGAGGCCTACCAGGTGGGTTGCGGCGTCTCGTTCACGTTCGGCGGCGTGCGCATCGACCCGGATTCCGGGCAGGTGATCGACAGCGACATGAACCCGATCCCCGGCCTCTACGCCGCGGGCGAATTGGTCGGCGGCATCTTCTACTTCAACTATCCGGGTGGCTCCGGCCTGATGTCGGGCGCGGTGTTCGGCAAGATCGCCGGCACCGGCGCTGCCTCCGGCCGCAACGCGTGAACGCGCCGCACCGGCGCGCTCATCGGCGCGCGGGGATAATTTGACCAAGACGCCTGACGTCGCCGTGGTCGGCGCCGGGCCGGCCGGCCTGATGGCCGCCGAGGTGCTGGCCGCTGGCGGCGCCTGCGTCACGGTCTACGAGCGGATGGCGTCGGCCGGCCGCAAGTTCCTGCTGGCCGGCCGCGGCGGGCTGAACCTGACGCACAGCGAGGAGCTGCCGCGCTTGCTCGCCCGCTACGGCGCCGCGGCGCCCCGGCTTGGCGCCGCGATCGAGGCGTTTCCGCCCGAAGCGCTGCGCGCCTGGAGCGCGGCGCTCGGGCAGCCGACCTTCGTCGGCTCGAGCGGACGGGTGTTTCCGCGATCGTTCAAGTCGTCGCCGCTGCTGCGCGCCTGGCTGCGGCGGCTCGGCGCCGGAGGCGTCACGCTGAAGCTGCGCCACCGCTTCATCGGCTGGGACCGCGACGGCGCTGTGCTGTTCGAAACGCCCGATGGCCGCGCTGCCGTGCGCGCGGAGGCGACGGTGCTGGCGCTCGGCGGCGCAAGCTGGCCGAAGCTCGGCGCGGACGGAAGCTGGACCGATGTAATGCGCGATACCGGTGTCGCGGTGACGCCGCTGCAACCCGCCAATTGCGGCTTCGTCGCCGAGTGGTCCGCGGTCTTCTGCGACCGCTTCGAAGGCCAGCCGTTGAAGCGCATCGGGCTTTCGTTTGGCGATCGCTCGCTTCGCGGCGAGGCGATCGTGACGCGGCAAGGCCTCGAGGGCGGCGGCATCTACGCGCTGTCTGCGCCGCTGCGCGACGCCATTGCCGCAACCGGCGAAGCGATGCTGGCGATTTCGCTGCGGCCCGATCTGACGGCCGGGCAATTGCGGCACAGCCTGGACGCACCGCGCGGCAAGCAGTCGCTGTCGAGCTTTCTGCGCAAGGCTGGAAAGCTGTCGCCGGTGGCGATCGGATTGTTGCGCGAGGCGGCGGGCGAGAAGCTTACGGCCATGAGGGCGGCCGAGCTTGCGGCGCTGATCCAGGCCGTGCCGGTGCGGCTTGTCGGCACCGCGCCGCTCGATCGCGCGATCTCGACCGCGGGCGGCGTATCGCTCGACGCGGTCGACGACACGTTCATGCTGCGTGGGCGGCCCGGCGTGTTCGTCGCCGGCGAGATGCTCGCCTGGGAGGCGCCGACCGGCGGCTACCTGCTGCAGGCGTCGTTCTCGACCGGCGCTGCGGCGGCGCGTGGCGTGCTGGCCCGGCTCGCGGCGCGCCACTCCGGCTGATCCGATGCGCGCCGGTTTTCTTCGCCGCTGCGGCGCGCCATACTCGGCCGCGACCATAAGGCTCGCGCGCCATGAACCTGAAGAAACACAATCGCTACGCCTATTCGCCGATCACCGAGCGGCAGGACTTCACGTGGCCGGACGGTAAGCGCCTCGCCTTCTATTGCGCGCTGAATGTCGAGCATTTCAGCTTTGGCGAAGGTCTCGGCCATACGCCCACGGCGCCCGGCCCGCAGCCCGATGTCCGCAACTTCGGCTGGCGCGACTACGGTCTGCGCGTCGGCATCTGGCGCATCTTCGATGTGATGGACGAATTGAAGCTGCCGATGTGCCATCTGCTCAATGCCTCGGTCTGCGAGGAGATGCCGCAGATCGCCGCGCGCATTCGGACGCGGAACGACGAAGTGATCGGCCACGGCTATACGAACTCCGAGCGCCAATCCGACATGGATGAGGCGGCCGAGGCCGCGATGATCGCGCACGCGACCAGGATGCTGGCCGGGAGCTGCGGGCGGCGTCCCTATGGTTGGATGGGCCCGTGGATCTCGGAGACGGCCGTCACGCCCGACCTGCTGCAGGAGAATGGCTATACCTTCCTGATGGACTGGCCGGCCGACGATCAGCCGTTCTGGATGAAGACGCGCGCCGGCCGCATCCTGTCGGTGCCCTATCCGATCGAGATCAACGATACGCCGACGATGCTCAGCCGCGCCCAGCCGGCGACGGACTTCCATCGCATGATCCTCGATCAGTTTGAGGAAATGCTGCGGCTTTCGCAGCAACAGTCCCTGGTGTTCGGCATCTCGATGCACACGTTCTGCACGGGTCAGCCGTTCCGGCTCGCGCAGGTGCGGCAAGCCCTGCAAACACTGATGAAGCATCCGGGATTCGACCACGTGTGGGTGACGACGCCCGGCGCAATCGCCGAGCACGCGGCCGGGTTGCCGGCGGCGTGTGTGGCGTAGTTGGAGTTCGATAGAGGATCGCGAGCGAACAAGGCGACGTCGGTCGCGCACCATCACGCTGGATAAAGAGACCGGGGAGGTTTCCCGGGAAATCAAGGTGCCGGCGCTCGCCGTGCGCGCACTAGTGGATCACGGCAGCGAGATGTTGGAGTAGCAAGCGGTTTCCTAGCTTGATTGCTTCCAAGAGGAAAGCCCTTTCAAATCTTTTCCATAAGAGTTGCATGAACGCGTCCGTTAGATTCCGCCTGCATAATTATCCAAAGCTGATGATTGGGATTCTTTAATTGAATTTGATGATGGCTGAGTAAGGTCAGTATCTTCTGGTCCCATTCTCCAATTCTGCCAAAGTCCACGACGAACGGCCGCGCTATGTTCTTCATCGAACCACGATGAAGCCTGTCACCGCACTCTGCCCATAGGTCAAGTAGATCGCTTTTTGTCAGAAATCCGCTGGTAACTGATTTAACCTCTATTGGTCGCCCTTCTTGAGATCGAATTTGCTTTCCGGGGACCGGATAGAACTGGGCGTGCAGCTTCTCTAGCTCAGCCAAAATCGATCCTGGCGCATAAGCCTTTTGCATTTTTCCCGAGCGCGTAGCGGGAATATCGCCGTGAGCAGCCAGGCACGCGAGAGCAATCAGTTCGCAGATCATACGAAGTTGGAGGTAAGAAAGCTCAACTGCAATACCTTGAGGCAGATTGATCTTCTTGGCCAAAACATCCGCCACGATGTTCCGGCGGCGTTTTAGCTCTTCCATGAGATTGCAATACAATTCACGCAACGGTTTCTGATCTGGATAAGGGTCCCGAGCCATTGGTTGCTTCACTAAACGTGTTTGCTTTTTCGACGTATCCGCTGTTTCTGGTCGTATAGTGCAGCAAGCAGGCGTAGCCCGGATGAAGCGAAGCGAAATCCGGGACCAACACTGAACCCTACGACCGCTTCCTCTGCTTCTCCGCATACGCGTCCACCAGCGCGCGGATCATCCGCTGATAGGGCACGCGGCGCTGCTTGGCTGCGCGCTTGAAGAACTCCACGCTTCGCCGCGACAGCCCGAGCGTCACCTTCACGTTGTCCTCGCGCGCCACCAGCGCGTCGGGCGACGGCAGGAAATCCTCGATCACCTTCACGCGGCCGATCTCGCCCGCCGTGTATTTAACGGTTCTGCTGCTCATAGATTCGCTTTCCCTTCCGCCAATAGCCTGCGCCGAAGATACGGATGCGTCCGCCGCGCCAGGTGAATCGCACTGTCATCACGCCGCTATCCACCTCGCCGAAGCAGAAGTAGCGCCGCTCCGTGGCGCTGTGATCCAGGTCTTCGGCGATAACGCGGCGTGGATCGAAGAACGCATACTGCGCCTGCGTGAACGACACACCGTGCTTATCCTGATTGTCGCGGTCCTTCGCCGCATCCCATTCAAAGCTCGGCTCGCCCGCCATCGTATGGCGATATTACCATACATATATATGGATTGGAAGAATGATTACAACGA
>Ga0265325_10001245_pt1 | contig 18156 bp, 12 predicted proteins | sample 41420metaG_FD_202090 | JGI IMG/M metagenome (GOLD analysis project Ga0265325, IMG submission 202090) | Rhizosphere microbial communities from Carex aquatilis grown in University of Washington, Seatle, WA, United States - 4-14-20 metaG | ecosystem: Host-associated > Plants > Roots > Rhizosphere...
GACCTATCGCGACAGCCTGCTGAACGCCAAGACCAACGAATGGGTCCAGTCCTGCCCCAGCCCGGAAGGCGGCCATGACTATCCCGCCACCAGCTACGACCAGCCGGACGACCTGCTGATCATCCCGCTGTCGCAAAGCTGCGACGAGATGAACGGTCATGACGTGGAGCGCAAGGCGGGCTCGGGCGGGGTGGCGGCTGCCGTGCGGGTCTATGAGATGCCGGGCACCGACGGCAATATGGGCCGTCTCTCGGCCTACAACACCAGGACCATGCAGCGGGCCTGGACCTTCCAGCAGCGCGCGCCCTTCCTGACGGCGGTATTGTCCACCGGCGGGGGCGTGGCCTTTGTCGGCGACTATGACCGCACTTTCAAGGCGGTGGACGTGAAGACCGGCAAGGTGCTGTGGCACACCCAGCTCGGCACCACGGTGCAGGGCTATCCCGTGTCTTTCGCGATCGACGGCAAGCAGTATATCGCGGTACCCACGGGCCTGGGCGGCGGCAGCCCGGAGAATATGCCCAATGTCATCCTCACCGATGTCCACCGCCCCGATAACGGCCAGGCGGTCTATGTCTTTGCGCTGCCCGACAACGACTGAACAGGGAGAAGAAAATGGAATTCAGGAAAAGAGACTTTCTGCTGGCCGGCGCCGCCGGGCTGGCGCTGGCGTCGGCGGGTCACCTTCCCGCCCTTGCCCAGGGCCGCCGTTCCGAGGTGCCGCGCCGCTCCGCCACCACCAAACCGCTGTTCAAGTCGCCGCCCGGCTTTCCCAACGCCATCGCAGCGACGCCGGAAGGTTTGTGGATCGGGGAGCAGAAAATGTCCGGCGCCTTCGCCAAGCAATACAACGTCCCCGAACCTTCGGACCTGCGCGAAGCCGCCTGGCTGGTGGACTGGAACGGCAAGCTGCAGAAGACCATCATGACCGCGTCGCGCAACACCTCCGGCATGGCGGTGGGCGGTGGCTATCTGTGGATGGGGGCCGAATTCGCCCCGCCCTATGACGGCATCTACCAGTACGACATGGACGGCAAGCTGATCGCCCAGCGTCAGGTGCCGCTGGGCACTGCGGAAGACGGCGGCGGCATCCATGGCGCGCTGTGGCAGGACGGCAAATTATGGGTGCTGGCCAACCGGCTGCACGCCATCATGCGCATCGAGCCCAAGACCTGGACAGCGGAGTTCCTTATTCCCCTGTCCAACGAGGCCGACCGCTATCACGCCATCGCCTGGGACAATGGGGCGATCTGGGCGGTCACCGGCAACAACTCCAAGAGCTTCAAGGAGGGCACCCCAGGGCTGCACAAATACGACGCCACCTCCGGCCGTCTGCTGGAGATCGTCACTTTTGCACCCGGTTCTGCCGATCCCCATGGCCTGGCCATGCACAATGGCAAGCTGGTCAGCTGCGACGCCGGCATCCATCCGGGCTGGCCGAACTATGACAGCCCGACGGCCGGTTACATCTTCGAAATCGACCTGGCCTAGCGCTTGCGATAGGCGTTGTGCAGTGCGCGCATGGTTTCGGCGCGCACTGCCGCGAAATCCGGCTGGCCCGGCAGCTTGCCGGCCAGCTGCAGCGCCACCGCGCCATGCAGCGCCGACCACATCACATACCCGATCAGCATGGGATCGCCTTCATAATAGCCGGCCTCGACCAGCAGCCGGACATAGTCGGTCATGGTGGTGCGCGCCCGCCGGCTTGCCGCGGCCAGATCCGGGAAATCCGCTTCCCTGGGTTGCGACAGGTCGAACATCAGCCGATAGGCCTGGGACTCCTCCAGCGCGAACCGCACATAGGCAGCAACCACCGCCAGACCTTTCTCCTGCGCCGCGCCGGGTTCGGCCAGCGCCGCTTCCAGCCGGTCGGCGAAGCGCTCGAAGGCGCGCGCCCGCACCGCGGCAAGGATCTCATCCTTGTCCTTGAAATAACGGTAAGGCGTCATCGCGGACACGCCCAGCCGCGCGGCCAGTTCGCGCATGTTGAAACCGTCGCGGCCGCGTTCAATAAAAATTTGCGCCGCGGCTTCGCACAATCTCTCGCGAAACCCGGCGACGTCTTCTTCGCTTAGAACTCGAGGCAACGCACTTTCCCTTTACGCAAAGCTCTGATCTTTTTTTGGCAAAGCTGCCTGCAATAGGCTACCACTTTACGAGGTAAAGAGGCCGCTTCACCGTGAATCGCATCGCGCAGCATCCGACACGCAAGAGGCGAGGGGTTATGGCCCGATTGACCCATATGGTTGCGTATCGCCTGCGATGCAATGGCCTTTGGGCCAATAGCGCGCGCACTATACTTTTGCGCAATCGCGCTATCCTTTTGGCCGGCGCCCTGATGTTGCCGTTTTCGACAGCGGAATTGCCGGCTTTCGCGGCAGAGCCGCAAACACCGGCCTGGGTTCAGGCGGTCGCCGGCGGCGGCTTCGAAGCCCGGATGGTTACCGGGGATCGGTCCTGCCCGTCGCTCGTCACCGACAAGGGTGAGGTTGCAATGACGCCGCGCGCGAGTGCCGACGCCCACTTCCCGCTGCTCTGTGCCGCACCCTTGGCGAAGGACTTAACCAAGGCGTCGATCGCGGGCATCGCGTTGCCTCTGCCCGTGGCGCAGCCGCAGCGGATACTGGTGGTGGGCGATACCGGCTGCCGCATCCAGGGCGTGCTCTTGCAGGATTGCAATGATCCGCAGCGCTGGCCCTTTCCATCCGTGGCTGCCGCGGCGGCAAGCTTGAAGCCTGATCTGGTGATCCATGTCGGGGACTATCTCTATCGCGAGTCACCCTGTCCCGCCGGCAATGAAGGCTGCGCCGGTTCGCCCTGGGGCGACAACTGGACAACCTGGGCCGCCGACTTCTTCACGCCTGCCGCGCCGCTGCTGGCTGCCGCCCCCATCGTGCTGGTGCGTGGCAATCACGAGTCATGCGACCGCTCCGGCCCCGGCTTCCTGCGGCTGATGGGACCGCTGGCGTTCGATCCCGCCGCGCCCTGTGCCGTCCATCTGCCGGTCTATGGCATCGATCTCGGCGGCATCACCCTGGCGGTGATGGACGACAACACCGCCGACGAGCTGACCCTGGTCTGGCCGGACGTCCCCACCTATGCCGCCGACATTGCCGGGCTGGGCCAACTGCCGGGGCCGGTGTGGTTCGTCCATCACCGTCCGATCTGGGCGCCGGTGTCCGGGCCGCTGGGCCTGCCGGTCGGGGGCAATCTGCCCATGATCACCGCGGTCGGCCGGAAACTCATTCCGCGCAATGTGGAGTTGATGCTGTCGGGGCATCTGCACACCTTCCAGGCGATCAACTATTACAATGGGGTACCGCCCCAGCTCGTGGCCGGGAATGGCGGCGACGCGCTGCTGGTCACCCCAAAGAATCTGAAAGGCGCGATCTTCCAGGGCCATTCCGGAGTGACGGTGAAGGACGGACTGTCGGTGGGCGGCTTCGGCTTCCTGCTGCTGGTGCGCGACGGCGCCGGCTGGACGGTCGATCTGTTCAAGGCGGATGGCACGCCCGAAGGCACCTGCCGCTTCACCCCCAGGCCGGCGCGTCTCGACTGTCCAGACCTCAACGCCGGAAAATAATTTTTCACTGCCTGAATTCGTCAATCAGTTTGACATCGTCCCGCCGCGATTGAAGCGCGATGCTGACTGGCGTGGACGCAATTACGCGTCTAGTCTTTCAAGGTCCAATCCGTCGCGGGGGCGATCATGGAAAATCAGCACAAGCGGTTGATTCTTGTCATCGGCGGCATCGTGGCGGCGTGTCTGGTCGCCGCCCTTGCCGGGCTCTATGTGATGGGCGGGCAAAGCGGCGCGCCAGGCGCCGGCATCCTTGCGCAGTTGCAGCAAGGACTCACTGCGGTAACCGGCGGCAAGCCCCAGGCTGTGGCGGCGCAGGGCGGCAGCTTCGCCTTCCGCCGCCTTGAGATCGACGTCAGCAAGCCCCAGGCCGAAGCCTGCCTCACCTTCACCCGCCCCCTGGATGCCAGCGGCCGCACCCATTATGAGGATTATCTCACCGTCGATCCCGCCACCCGGATCGTGGTGCGGGTGGTCGACGCCCGGCTCTGCCTGGCGGGGCTAGCCTTCGACAAGAGCTACAGCGTCACCCTCAAATCCGGACTGCCCTCCGCCGCCGGCGACAAGCTGGATGGCGAAGAAACCGTCCCCGTCGAACTGCGCGACAAGCCTTCGCTGGTGCGTTTTGCCGGCGGCATCATCCTGCCCCGCCAGGACGCGGCGGGCGTGCCGGTCACCACCATCAATATCGACAAGCTGACATTAAAGATCATCCGGGTCGGTGACCGGCTGCTGTCCCAGATCGAAACCGGCACCATCGACCAGACCCAGCTTTACGGCTGGGACGAAAAGCAGCTCGAAAACAACCAGGGCGTCCTGGTCTGGCAGGGCAGCATGGCGGTGGCCAACGTCAAGAACGACACCGTCGTCACCCAGATTCCCATCCGCGACCTGCTCAAGGGCGACAAGCCGGGCGCCTATGTGCTGGTGGCGGGCGATGCCGCCAAGAAGAAACCCGCCACCGGCGGCGAGGACGAGGATGGCGGCCAGCAGATGGCGACCCAATGGGTGGTGGATTCCGACATCGCCTTGACCACCTTCCAGAGCGCCGGAGCCGCCAGCGGTTCGGGCCTCACTGTTTTCGCCCGCTCCTATGACAGCACGAGGCCCTTAACGGGCGTGAAGCTGACTCTGGTGGGCCGCAACAACAACCAGCTGGCGAACGTCGCCACCGACAGCAATGGCCGGGCCGATTTCGATGCCGGGCTGTTCCGTGCCACCGGCGGCGACGAGCCGGTGATGGTGATGGCCTATGGCAAGGACGGGGATTTCAGCTTTCTCGACTTGCGCCGCTCGGCGTTCGACCTGACCGACCGCGGCGTCGGCGGCCGCGATGCCTCCGGCCCGATCGACACTTATCTCTATACCGAGCGCGGCATCTATCGCCCGGGTGAAACCGTGCAGGCGGTGGCGATGCTGCGCGACCGGGTTGGCGCCGCCGCCAACGCGCCGCTCACCCTGGTCGCCAACCGCCCTGACGGCATCGAGGTCGGGCGCATCACCGTGGCCGGCGACAAATTGTCGGCGGGCAGCGCCGCCTGGGCGCTGCCGCTCAGCAAGAGCGCGCCGCATGGCCGCTGGCAGATCGCTGCTTTCGTCGATCCCAAGGCGCCGGCGGTGGGCCGGGTGCAGTTCGATGTCGCCGATTTCGTGCCCCAGCGGCTGAAAGTGACGCTCACCGCGCTGGAGAAATCGGTCAAGCCGGGCGGCGATTTCCACATCCGCGCCGAGGCCCGCTTTCTCTATGGCGCGCCTGCGGGCGACCTGTCGGGCGACGGCGAGGCGGCGATCGCCGCCGATCCCACGCCCTATCCGCAATTCCGCCAGTACCAGTTCGGGCGGATGGACGACAGCTTCTCCGAAACCAAGGTCGACCTGACCGTGCCGGATACCGATGCGGCGGGCGTCACCACCATCCAGGGCAACACGGGCGCGCTGGCCGACACCACCCTGCCGCTGCGGGCCCGGGTGCGCATCTCGATCCATGAGCCGGGCGGGCGCACCACTGACAAGCAGGCCGATATTCCCATCCGCACCCACGACATCGCCATCGGCATTCGCCCGGATTTCGACAGCGGCTCGGTGCCGGAAAATTCCCGCGCCGGCTTTGAAGTCATCGCGCTGGATGCCGACGGCAACCGCATCAACCGTTCCGGCCTCACTTGGTCCTGGGTGCGGGAAGACACCAGCTATCAGTGGTTCCAGACCAATGGCGAATGGCGCTATCAGCCTTCGACCCGCGACCGGCTGATCGCCAGCGGCAACACGGCAATCGGCACCGGCGCACCCGCGCGGCTGGAGCAGACCCTCCCCTGGGGCACCTACCGCCTGACGGTGAGCGATCCCCAGTCGGGCGCGGCCAGTTCGTACCGCTTCTATTCCGGCTGGGCGGCGTCGGCTTCCGGCGACCGGCCCGACCGCATTCCCGTCGCCGCCGACAAGCCCAGCTATGCGCCCGGCGCCGTCGCCCATGTGCGCATCAAGCCCGATGGCAACGGCAAGGCGCTGGTGGTGATCGCCGGCGACCGGGTGTTTTCCTCCAAGCTGATCGATGCCCCGGCCAGCGGCGCCAGTGTGGACATTCCCGTCTCCGCAGACTGGGGCGCCGGCGCCTATGTGCTGGTGACTGACTATCGCTCGCTCAGCGAGGTGACGGGCCGCGAGCCGGTGCGCTCCATCGGCGTCGCCTGGCTGGGAGTGGATAACGGCCCGCGCACCCTGACGGTCAGCATCGGCGGCGCCGACAAGATCCGTCCGCGCCAAAGCGTGACGGTGCCGGTCACCCTCAAGGGCCTTTCCAGCGAAACCGCCTTTGTCACTCTGGCGGCGGTGGACGAGGGAATTCTTCAGCTCACCGATTTCAAATCGCCCGATCCCGTCACCCATTATTTCGGCAAGCGGCGGCTGGGCGTGCTGATGCGCGACGATTACGGCCGCCTGATCCGGGCGGACAAGGCGCCAGTGGGTGTCTTGGAACAGGGTGGCGACAGCTTCGGCGGGCGCGGCCTGGCGGTGGTGCCGCAAAAAACCGTGGCGCTGTTCTCCGGTATCGTGAAGGTGGGCGCGGGTGGCGTCGCCAATGTTCCGCTGGATGTCCCCGACTTCAACGGCAGCCTCAGGCTGATGGCGGTGGCGTGGAGCGCCGACAAGCTGGGTCATGCCGACAAGTCGCTCATCGTGCGCGACGCGGTGGTCGCCGACCTGGTGCTGCCGCGCTTCCTGGCGCCCGGCGATTCCATCGGCGCGGCGCTTAATCTCGACAATGTCGAAGGCGGCCCCGGCGCCTATGTCGCCACCATCCGCACCAGCGGGCCGGTGTCGCTGCCCGGCGGGGCGCAGAGCGTGGTGAACCAGACGCTGGTCAAGGCGCAGCGCGTGCTGGTGCCGGTGACCCTGACCGGCGCGGGCATCGGCGTTGCCAGCATCACCTTGGATGTCAGCGGCCCCGGCGGCTTCAAGGTTTCGCATAGCTGGCCGATCGAGGTGCGTCCTGCCCAGCTCGACCTCACGCGGGAAGACGAAGTGCCCTTCCCCGGCAAGGCGAGCTTCACCGCCAACCAGAGTCTGGTCTCCGACCTGATCGGCTCGACCGCCAATGTCTCCCTCAGCGTCTCGGCGGCGCATGGCTACAACAATGTCGCGGGACTGCTGAAATGGCTGGACAAGTATCCCTATGGCTGTCTGGAGCAGACCACCAGCCGGGCGATGCCGCTGCTGCTGTTCAACGACATGGCCGACCTGGTCGGCTACCCGAAGGACCAGGCGCTGCATGCCCGTGTGCAGGACGCCATCGACACGGTGCTGGACATGCAGAATTTCGCCGGCAATTTCGGCCTCTGGGGTCCGGGCGAGGATGCCGACGATTTCCTCTCGATCTATGCGCTGGATTTCATCACCCAGGCAAAGGCCAGGGGCTATGTCGTGCCCGCCGACGCGCTGCGCCGCGGCACCGCCTGGCTGAAGACCACCGCGTCCGGCGACGGCAGCGACCTTGCCCGCGCCTACGCCTTTTATGTGCTGGCGCAGAACGGGCAGGCGAACATCTCCGACCTGCGCTATTTCAGCGATACCAAGGTCGGCGGGATGTATTCGGCCCTGGCGGCGGCGCTGACCGGCGCGGCCGCTGCCGAAGTCGGCGACCGGGCGCGCGCGACCTATGCCTTCAACAAGGCGCGCGACATCATCGCCAGGGCGGACATGAACTCCTACGCCACCGCCTATACCGCCAATAATAGCTGGTTCGAATATGACTCGCTGCTGCGCGACCTGTCGGGGGTGATCGCGCTGGCGGCGGACAATGGCCAGGCCGACATGGTGCCGTTCCTGATCGGACGCGGCAAATCGCTGGACACCCACATCCAGGACACCTCGACCCAGGAGAAGGGCTGGATGCTGCGGGCCGCCTATGCCCTCACCAAACAGAAGATTCCGCTCAGCATCACCATCAATGGCGCCCCCGCCACGCCCCGCGACGGCGCGGTGCGATTGACCCCGACCCTGGCGCAGTTGAACGGCGGCATCACCCTGGTCAATCGCGGCGACGCCGGTGTGTGGCGCTCGACCGCGGTGTCGGGCACGCCCACCGCCGCGCAGCCGGCTTCGTCCAATGGCGTGACGGTCGCCAAGAGCGTGTGGACCATGTCGGGCGCACCCGCCGATCTTTCCAACCTGCACCAGAATGACCGGGTGATCGTGGAAGTGAGCGGCACCGTGCCCGAGGGCGTGCACCGCCAGATGGGGGTGATCGATCTGTTGCCGGCGGGGCTGGAGATCGAGCAGCCGCTGAAGCAGGACGATGCCAAGGCCTACAAATTCCTTGACGCGCTGACCGACGCCAGCATGCAGGATGCGCGCGACGACCGCTATGTCGGCTCGTTTGCCATCGACACGGTGTGGCACCGCTATGACAAGACCGACATGGACAAGCGTCGCGCCTTTCATGTCGCCTATATCGCGCGCGCCGTGTCGGTCGGGAAATTCGTGATGCCAGCCGCGGTGGTGGAAGACATGTATGCCCCGGCGGTGCGCGCCCGCACCGCAATGGGGCAGGTGAGCGTGTCGGCAGGCAAGTGACCGACCGGCGGCAGAGACTGCGCCGCGGCGCGCTGGTCGCGCTGGGGTTTCTGTGCGCCGTCATCGCCGCCGACCGCCTGTTTCCGCCCGATATGACACGGGCGCGCACCCTGTCGCCAGAAGTGACAGACCGGCATGGCGTGTTGCTGCGTGCGTTCCTGTCCAAGGACGGCGCTTGGCGCATCCGCACCACGCCCGGCCAGGTGGGGCCGCGCTATCTGGCGATGTTGAAAGCCTACGAAGACAAGCGCTTCGACAGTCATCCCGGCTTCGACCCGCTGGCGCTGACGCGGGCGGCGTACCAGCTGGCGGCGTCGCGGCATATCGTGTCGGGTGGTTCGACCCTCACAATGCAGGTGGCGCGGCTGCTGGAACCGCGCCCGCACAGCTTTGGTGCGAAGCTGCTCCAGATCGTCCGCGCCGTGCAACTGGAAGAGCGCTATTCCAAGGACGAGATTCTTTCGCTCTATCTCACCCTGGCGCCAATGGGCGGTAATCTGGAAGGCGTGCGCGCCGCCTCGCTGTCCTATTTCGGCAAGGAGCCGGCCTCGCTCGACCTGGCGGAGTCGGCACTGCTGGTGGCGCTGCCGCAATCGCCGGTCCGCCAGCGGCCCGACCGTCATGCCCGCGCCGCGCTGGCGGGGCGCGACAAGGTGCTCAAGCGCATGGTGGATGAAGGCGTCATCAGCGCCGCCGATGCGCGGGTGGCGATGCGCGAAGGCGTGCCCTTCGCCCGCCAGCCCATGCCGCTGGCGGCGCCGCATTTGGCCGAGCATCTGGTGCTGACCCGGAAGCGCGACCGCATCGGGACCACGCTCGACGCCGACATCCAGGCCGCCGCCGAACGGCTGGCGGTGCAGGAACGGGCCTATTTCGATGACGGCGCCGACATCGCCGTCGTTGTGGTGGAAAATCGCACCCGCAATGTGATCGCCTATGTCGGCGGCACCGATTACTGGGGCAAGGCCGGGCAGGTCGATCTTGCCGCCCGCGCCCGCTCGCCCGGCTCGGCGCTCAAGCCGTTCATCTATGGCCTGGCCTTCGACAATCTGATCCTGCATCCGGCCAGCCGGATGGAGGACGCGCCCACCAGTTTCGGCGACTACGCGCCGCGCGATTTCGACGGCACGTTCCAGGGCGCGGTGACGGCGCGCGACGCGTTGCAGATGTCGCTCAACATTCCCGCCGTGATGGTGCTGGATCGGGTCGGGCCGCTGGCCTTCACCCTCACCCTGCAGAATGCGGGGGCGAAGCTGTCCTTTCCCGCCCATGAAGCGGCGCCCACCCTGCCGGTGGCGCTGGGCGGGCTGGGCATCTCGCTCGCCGACATCACCATGCTCTATGCCGGCATCGCGGAGGGCGGCGAGGCGCAGGGCCTGCGCTTCGTCAGCGATGCGCCCGCCGCGCCGAAGCATCGCCTGTTCGGCCCGGTCGCCGCCTGGTATCTGCGCGACGTGCTGGACGGCGTGTCGCTGCCCGACGGCTGGGCGATGGGCCAGGGCCTGTTGCGCGCCCGCAGCGTCGGCTTCAAGACCGGCACCTCCTATGGCTATCGCGACGCCTGGTCGGTGGGATTTTCCAATGACTATGCCGTGGGCGTGTGGGTGGGCCGCGCCGATGGCACGCCGCGCCCCGACCGGGTCGGGCGCGATGCCGCCGCCCCGGTGCTGCTCAAGATGTTCGGCCTGTTGCCGCCCGACCATCGGCCCGCGCCGCCCGTACCGGCGGGGGCGATCATCGTGCGCGCCACTGACGATCTGCCGCCCTCCTTGCGCGTCTTCACCCGCGAAGTGACGGCGCCCGCGCCCGCCAGGGTGGCGCAATTGCCGCCGCCCGCCATCGCCTTCCCGCCCAATGGCGCGGTGCTGCCGCTGCCTGATGCGAAGACGAAAGAACCCGCGATCCAGTTCAAGGCCGATGGCGGCAAAGGGCCGCTCACCTGGCTGGTCAATGGCGCGCTGCTGGGAAGCTATGACCGTTTCGCGCCGGCGCTTTATACGCCGAATGGCGAGGGCCTCGCCCGTGTCACCGTGGTCGATGCCGAAGGCCGCAGCGACACCAGCCAGGTCCGCTTCAAGAAGATGCGCTAAGTGTTCGCTACAGAGATGGCTCTATGACGGAACGAATTCTCCCGGCCGCTGTCTGTGTGATTGCAGTCCTGCTCGCTGGAGTAGTGAAGACCGAGGCCGCGCCGAATCCCCGGCTGCTTTGGTTCCAGGGCGACCGGTCGGTCTGGGCCGTGCCATGCCCGGCCAAAGGAGATATCGACGCGGACTGCGAGGCCATTGAGGCGCGCGCTGGAAAAATAACCACCGGTCCTACAGACCCCGATTACGGCTACATGCCATCCGTGCATGTCCTGTGGAGGCAGGCGGTTGCGGGCATCGGCCCCGATCTTATCGTCGAAGGCGATTCCGGCGGTTCCGCGGGCTATCTCGATGTTTATGGCATTACATTCGGACCGGCTCCCCACCTGCAGCGGCTTGCCAGCGGTCATTTCGACGACCCTGTCACCGTCAAAACAGTGGCCGGCCTGCCGCATTTCGAACTGGGTTTCGCAATCGAGGGATTCGACGGTGCATCCGATGCGGCGACTCCGGTGACGGAGCTTCCAATTCATTGGAACGGGCACGCACTCGACCTCGACATTAAAGCGCTGTTGGCGCACAAATTTGACGCGAAAGAGTTCGCGAGCGCCAGGCTGCGCGCCGCAAGGGAATTGCGCCATTTCCTGAACGTCGGTTCCTCCCAGGCGACCACCCAATTCATGGTGGAGACGATGCTGCATTTGTCCCTGAGCGGCCATGCCGACAAAGCCCATGCATTACTGGAAGCCGTTTGGCCGGCCGCGCGAAATCGAAAGGTGGCGGTCGAAACAGAATGGCGGTCATTCTGCCGGGCCGTCACCAGGCAGGAAGCCTGGCGGGATTATCGCCTGTCCCGGATTCCCAACATGGACCTGCTGTCGGCGGGAGCCCGATAACCCCGGCAACATGCGTAATCGCCTATTGCGCCGTCACCGTTTTCTTCAGCGCGACATCGGCATCGAGCATCGCCAGCAGGCCGGTGGTGGGAAACCCATCCGCCGCCAGTCCGTGCGTCTTCTGCCAGCCGCGCAAGGCGGCGCGGGTCCTCCGTCCCAGCACGCCGTCGGCGCCGCCGGTATCGAAGCCCAGTGCCGTCAATTCGCTCTGGAACTGGATGCGCTCATCACGCGAAAGCGGCCGTTCGCCGCGCGGCCAGCCTGCGGCGATGGCGGGCCGGCCGGCGATGCGGTCGCCGAGCACCGCAACCGCCAGGGCATAGCTGGCGGCATTGTTGTATTTGAGGATGACGCGGAAATTGTCGAACACCAGGAAGGCGGGGCCGTGCACGCCGGCGGGCAGATAGATCGCCGCTTCGTCGTCGCGCGCCGGCAGCGCCGTGCCCAGGGCCGTCCGCACGCCGCGGGCGCGCCATTCCGCCACCGGTTTACCGATGTCGAGGTCGCCATCCTCATAGGCGAAACCGGCGGGCAGCTTCACTTCGTAGCCCCAGGGCTGGCCCGCCTGCCAACCCGCCCCGGCCAGCAGCTTCGCCGATGACGCCAGCGCGTCGGCGGGCGAACGCCACAGGTCGATCTTGCCGTCGCCATCGCCGTCGGTGGCATATTTGAGGAACGCGCTGGGCACGAACTGGGTCTGGCCGAAGGCGCCCGCCCAGCTCGCGGTCATGTCCTTGGGATCGTAATGCTGCTCCTGGGCGATCTTCAGCGCCGCGAAGAATTCCGGCGTGGCGTAATCGCGGCGCGGCCCGTCATAGGCCAGGGTCGCCAGCGCCGCGAACAGATTGAAGCCGCCGGTGACCTTGCCGTAATCGGTCTCCATCCCCCAGATCGCCACCAGGATTTCCTTCGGCACCCCGGTCTTGGCTTCGATGTCGGCCAGCGCTGGCCGGTATTGCGCCAGCAAATCCCGGCCATCGGCGATGCGCCGCGGCGACACCGCCGAATCCAGATAGCTCCAGATCGGCTTCACGAATTCCGGCTGGTTGGCGTTCATCTGGGCGATGGCGGGGATGGGCGCGATGCCGGCGATGGCGCGGTCGAAAGTCTCGGCGCTAATGCCCTGGGCCAGCGCCTTGACCCGGGCGTCGAGCAGGAAGGCGGCGAATTTCTCAAGATCGCTGACCGGCGCGGGTGGCGGGGCCACGGTCTCCACCGGGGGAGGCGGCGCGGGCGGTGGAGGGGCCGGCGCCGGAGCCTTGGGGGCGACGGCGCAGGCGACCGCCACCAGCAGCCCCGACAGGGCCGCCAGGCGGCGCAGCGGCGTCCAGAAACGGGCGAAGCGAGTCATGTCGCCTTTTACCATAGGGGCGAAGCAGTTAAGGGCTGATTTTTGGCGGATTTCCGCGCTTTTTGGAGTGCAGTTGCCGGTTGACACCATACCGCCCCTCCCATAGTTTCCGCGCCTCTTAACAGCGGCCTTTTGGGGCCGGAATTGCTCTGAAGGCTTAGTTATGAAGGTTCGCAACTCCCTCCGCTCGCTCAAGAAGCGCGACAAGGACTGCCGCATCATCCGCCGCAAGGGCCGGGTTTATGTGATCAACAAGAAGAATCCCCGGTTCAAGGCCCGCCAGGGCTGAGCAATCGTGGCGCTTAGCTTGTAGTATAGCGCCCATGAAATTCCCGGTTTCCGACACCGCCATCCTCTCCCGCCGAGACGAGATCGTCGCCCGGCTGCGCGAGATCGTGCCCGACGGCGTGGTGTCGGACCAATCGGGGCTCGCCACCTTCGACTGCGACGCGCTTTCCACCTACCGCCAGCAGCCTCTGGTCTGTGTGCTGCCCGCGAACCGCGAGCAGGTGAGCGCCGTGCTGCGCTATGCCAGCGCCCAGGGCATTCCCATCGTGCCGCGCGGCTCGGGCACCTCGCTGTCGGGCGGGGCGCTGCCGCGCGAGGACGGCATCCTGCTCGGGCTGGGGCGGATGAAACGCATCCTCGAAATCGATTACGAGAATGGCTGCGTCGTCGCCGAGCCCGGCGTCACCAATCTCGCCATCACCAAGGCGGTGGAGGCCCAGGGCTTCTATTACGCCCCCGATCCCTCCAGCCAGGTCGCCTGCAGCATCGGCGGCAATGTGGCGGAGAATTCCGGCGGGCTGCATTGTCTCAAATATGGCCTCACCACCAACAACATCCTGGGCGTGACCTTCGTGCTGCCGGATGGCGAGATCGTCAGGCTGGGCGGCAAATCGGGGTCCCAGGGCGGGCTCGACCTGCTGGGCCTGGTCACCGGCTCGGAGGGTCTGTTGGGCGTGGTGGTGGAAGTGGTGGCGCGCATCCTGCGCAAGGCGCCGGTGACGCGCACTCTGCTGGCGTCGTTCAACACCGTCACCGATGCGGGCGCCTGTGTCGCCGCGATCATCGCCGACGGCGTGGTGCCGGCGGCGATGGAGTTCATGGACCGGCGCTGCGCCGAGGCGATCGAGTCCTACAACGCGCCCGGCTATCCCAAGGCCGAGGCGATCCTGCTGATCGACGCCGACGGCGTGGAGGCCGATGTTGCCGACGCCGTCGCCCGCATCACCGCCATCGTGGCGCGCATCGGCGGCACGGCCCAGGAAGCGACCGACGAAAAGGCCCGCGCCCGCATGTGGGCGGGCCGCAAGGCGGCGTTCGCGGCGATGGGCAAGCTGGCGCCCGACATGATGTGCATGGACGGCACCATCCCCCGCCACGCCCTGCCGGAGGTGCTGGCGGAGATGGACACGCTGTCGACGCAATATGGCCTGGGCTTCTGCAATGTGTTCCATGCCGGCGACGGCAATCTGCACCCGCTCATCCTGTTCGATGTCGACAAGCCGGGCGAACTGGAACGGGCCGAGGCGTTCGGCGCCGACATATTGCGGCTGTGCGTGAAGGTCGGCGGCGTGCTGACGGGCGAGCATGGCGTGGGCATCGAAAAGCGCGACCTGATGACCGACATGTTCGCCGAACCGGACCTGGAGCAGCAGCACCGGATCAAATGCGCCATCGATCCCGCCGGCCTGTTCAATCCGGGCAAGGTGTTTCCCACTCTCTCGGCCTGCATCGAGCAGGGCCATCTGCATGTCCATGGCGCGCAGATGCCGCGTTCAGACCTTCCAAGATTCTGATGGTCGGCGTTGGCAGCGAAGCCGAGGTGGAGGAGTTCGTGCGCGCCGCCCGCGCCGACCATGCCCCGTTCGAGATCGTGGCGGGCGGCACCAGGCGTGGCGTCGGCCGGCCGATGTCCAATTCTTTGGGGGCCGAACTGCCGGTGCTGGATGTCTCCGGCCTCACCGGCATCGTCAAATATGAGCCGGAGGAACTGATCGTCACCGCCGCGCCGGGTACCCCGCTGTCGGAAATCCGCGCCGCGCTGGCGGCCAGGAACCAGTGCCTGGGCTTCGATCCCGCCGACTGGTCGGCGATGCTGGGTTCCAACGGCACTGCCACATTGGGCGGGGCGGTGTCGGCCGATGCCTTCGGGCCGGGGCGGCTGCGCCACGGCGCGGCGCGCGACTCGCTGCTGGGCTTTCGCGGCGTAAACGGCATGGGCGAGAGTTTTCGCGCCGGGTCCAAAGTCGTGAAGAATGTCACCGGCTTCGACCTGCCCAAGCTGGTGTGTGGCGCCTTCGGCACCCTGTGCGTGCTGACCGAACTGACTTTCCGCGTCTATCCCAAGGCCAGCCACGCCATCACCCTTTGCGTCGGCGATGTGACGCCGGAAGACGGCCTGGCGGTGCTACGCAGGATCGCCCATAGCGCGCTGGAGCCGGCGGGGCTGTTCTATCTGCCCGGCGGCACAAGCCTGCTGGGCGATATTGGCCAAGGCGCCGCGATCATCCGGTTGGAGGGCGCCGAGGCGCCGCTGGCCCAGAAGGTGGCGATGGCGCATGGCCTGATCGGCGGCCCGGCGCACGCGCTTGGCGATGGCGACCGGCTGTTCGAGGCGGTGCGCAATGGCGCCCTGTTTGCGGGCAGCGACCTGGATATGTGGCGCATCGCTTTGCCGCCCGCCGAGGCGCCGCGTGTGATCAAGACATTGAATCCTTCGCTCTGGCTGGGCGACCTGGCGGGCGGATCGCTGTGGATCGGTGCCGCGCCCGCCGCTGCCGCCACTATCCGTGCCGTGGCCACGAAAGCCGATGGCCATGCCATGCTGCTGCGGGCCAGCCCGCAGTCGCGTGCCAGCCTCGGGATTTACGCGCCCCAGCCGCCGGCCCTGGCGATGATGGCGCGCAATATAAAGGCGGCGTTCGATCCGATGAATCTGCTCAACCCCGGCCGCCTATGAGGAACAGCTTCACCCCCGCCCAGATGGCCGATCCCCAGCTTGGCCCCGCCGTCAAGGCGGTGCGGGCCTGCGTCCATTGCGGCATCTGCACCGCGACCTGCCCGACCTATGTGACCCTGGGCGACGAGCGCGACGGCCCGCGCGGCCGCATCGTGCTGATGCAGAAGATGCTGGAGGCGGGCGGCGTCCCCACCGCGGAGACGGTGCACCATATCGACCGCTGCCTGTCCTGCCTCAACTGCAAGACCGCCTGTCCCTCCAGCGTCAATTACCAGCGCCTGGTCGATCAGTCGCGCGCCTATATCCAGGAACATTACCGTCGTCCCCTGAGCGACCGGCTGCTGCGCTGGACCATCGCCAAGGTGATGACACGGCCCAAGCTGGTGCGCCTGGGCCTGCTGGCGGCGCGCCTTACCGGGCCGCTGGCGAAACTGCTGCCCGGCAGACTGGGAGCGATGGCGCGCATGGGCGCCGGCGCCAGGCCGCAAGGCCCCGAGCCTTTGTCATTTCCCAAACCCGGCATCGTCAAGCAGCGCATCGCCATCATGCCGGGCTGCGTGCAGGGCGCGCTGGCGCCCCAGATCGACGCGGCGGTGGGCCGGGTGCTGGCGCGGCGCGGCATCGAACTTGTCGCGCTCGAAGGCGCCGGCTGCTGCGGCGCGCTGCCCCATCACATGGGCCGCGAGGATGAATCCCGCGCCTTCGCCAAACGCGCCATCATCGCCTATGAGCGGGGCAAGTATGACGGGGTGCTCATCACCGCCACCGGCTGCAGCGCCCAGCTGAAGGACATCGCCCACCAGTTCGCGGGCGATGCCGTGTGGGAGCCGCGTGCCAGGGCGTTCCAGGCGGCGGCCAAGGATTTCCTCGACCTCGCCACCCCCCTTGCCGGCACCCCGCCGGCGGACTTGCGCGTCGCCTATCATCCCGCCTGCTCGCTGCAGAACAGCCTGAAGCTGAACGGCTATGGCGAGGCGCTGCTGGGCGCGGCGGGCTTGATGCTGGTGCCGTTCGGCGAGCCGCATCTGTGCTGCGGTTCGGCGGGCACCTATTCCATCCTCCAACCGGAACTCTCCCAATCCCTGCGCGCCCGCAAGCTGGGCAATATCGAGGCGGCCAATCCCGATGTCATCGTGTCGGGCAATATCGGCTGCCTGACACATCTGGCCGGGCCGGACACGCCGCCCATGCTGCATCTGGCGGAATTGCTGGACTGGGCGGAGGGCGGCCCCAAGCCCGAAAATCTGGTGTTGCTCACCCCGCCGCGTTAAACTCGCCCATGCGCTGTTCCCTGCTTCTGGCCGCTCTGGTCGCCGCCGCGCCTGCCCTGGCCGCGCCGCAGCCGCAATCGGAACTCGACAAGCTGTTCGGCCAGCTGGCCAAGACCGAAACGGCGGAAGACGCCAAGCCGATCGAAGGCAAGATCGCCGGCCTGTTCCGCCAGTCGGGCAGCGCCACCATCGACCTGCTGATGAGCCGCGCCGAGGCGGCGCTGGGGGCACAGGACAACAAGACCGCCGAAAAGTTGCTGGCCTCGGTGACCGACTTGGACCCGGCCTATGCCGAGGGCTGGCATGCCCGCGCCGGCATGCAAGCGGCGGCGAACAACGATACCGCCGCGATGGTCTCCCTGCAGAAAGTGGTGCAGCTCAATCCCCGCCAGTTCGAGGCGATGGCCGAGCTGGCCGGGATGCTGGAGGATTATGGCGACAAGGCGGGGGCGCTGAAGCTTTATCGCCGGGCGCTGGCGCTGGACCCGCAACTGGAAGGCGCCGCCCGCAAGGTGAAGGCGCTGATCCATGATGTCGAAGGCCAGGATATTTGAACCGGATGAATCGCTTGTGGCCGTGCCTGTTGCTTGTCCTGTCCCTTCCGGTATCGGCGGCCGGTGCCGCGCCCTCCTATGTCGGCACCTGGTTCGGCACCAGCCAGCCTTATGACAAGGGCGCGATGTATATCGACCACATGCTGGCCAACGGAGAAATCCATTCGCAATTCCGCACCTGCCGGAACGGAAAACCCCTGGACGATACCGAGGACGGGTTCTGGTCGGAAGCCGGCGGCACCATGACGATCCGCGTCGCCGCCCATGACGGCCTGCCCGCGCCCCGTATCGATGTCTACCGCATCGTCTCCTTCAGCGGCGACAGGTTCAGCGAAATCTATCTGCGGCTGAACTATCCCTACCAGCCACGCCGGGTCGA
>Ga0265325_10001247_pt1 | contig 18151 bp, 18 predicted proteins | sample 41420metaG_FD_202090 | JGI IMG/M metagenome (GOLD analysis project Ga0265325, IMG submission 202090) | Rhizosphere microbial communities from Carex aquatilis grown in University of Washington, Seatle, WA, United States - 4-14-20 metaG | ecosystem: Host-associated > Plants > Roots > Rhizosphere...
GCCGACGATGTAGGCGACCGGCTCGCGGTCGAGGCGACGGCGCACGAACGATTCGAAGAGCGCGACCGTGCGGGCCTCGTCGCGCGCGACGAGGGCGGCGGCCTGGACGTCCTTCGCAAATTTCCATAACAGCCGCGCATCGAGCCGCGCATTGTCGATGCCGGCCGCGGACAAGCGCCGCGCCGCATCGCCGACCGGATCGCCGCTCAATTCTCCGCTTCCATCTCGGCAAGTCTGTCCGCCTGGTCCTGCGCCACGAGCGCATCGACGATATCGCCGAGTTCGTCGCCGGAGATGATCTTGTCGAGCTTGTAGAGAGTAAGGTTGATACGGTGATCCGTGACGCGGCCCTGTGGAAAATTGTAGGTGCGGATTCGCTCGGACCGGTCGCCGGATCCGACCATCGACTTGCGTTCGCTGGCGCGCGCGCTGTCGACGCGCTCGCGCTCCATCTCGTAAAGCTTTGCCTTGAGAAGCTTCATCGCATGCGCCTTGTTCTTGTGCTGCGATTTTTCCGTCTGCTGGGCGACGGCAATGCCGGTCGGAAGATGGGTGATGCGCACGGCGCTTTCCGTCTTGTTGACGTGCTGGCCGCCGGCGCCCTGGGCGCGATAGACGTCGATGCGCAGGTCCTTGTCGTCGATCACGATGTCGACGTCTTCCGCTTCGGGCAGGACGGCGACGGTCGCGGCGGAGGTATGGATGCGCCCGCTCGCCTCGGTGACCGGAACGCGCTGCACGCGATGCACGCCGCTTTCGAATTTCAGCTTTGCGAAAGCGCCGTGACCATTGACTTCGAGTACCGCGTCCTTGATGCCGCCGAGATCGCTCTCGGTGATCGACATGAGCTCGGTCTTCCAGCCCTGGAGCGCGCAAAAGCGCGTGTACATCTGCAGCAGGTCATGCGCGAAGAGCGCCGCCTCGTCGCCGCCGGTACCGGCGCGGATTTCGATGATGGCGGACGACGAGTCCGCAGCGTCCTTCGGCAACAACTGAATCTGCAGCGCGCGCTCGAGCTCGGCGAAACGTTTCTTGAGCGCGCCGCGCTCCTCTTCGGCAAGCGTGCGCATTTCCGGGTCGGTCCTGGGATCGGCGAAGAGAGCTTCCGCACCGGCCAGTTGGTCCTGGACGGAGCGATAGTCCTTCACGACCTCGATGACCGGCGCGAGTTCGGCATGTTCCTTCGACAGCTTGACGAAGCCCGATCCGCTGGCGCCCGAAGACAGCTCCGCCTCGATCGCATGATAGCGATCCAGCAGGCGCTCAAGTTTATTGGTGGGGATCATCTCACAAGACCTGTCATCCCTGGCAAGCGGCAAGTGCCGCGCAGGTCCGGGATCCACCGCGACACGGCACAATGGATCCCGGCTCGCGCGATGCTATCGCACCGCTTGGCCGGGATGACAATCATGGGTCGCTACTGCGCGGGTTCGAGAACGTTGCCGCGCGCCGACTCGATTTCGGCGGCTTTTTTCTCGCAAAGCTCGACGACATGCTCAAGCAGCTTGTCGTTGTCGAGACGATAGGCCGGCTTGCCGTTGAGATAGATCATGCCGTGACCCTTGCCGGCGCCGCCGCCGGTGAAGGCGAGATCGGTTTCGCGCGCCTCGCCCGGGCCGTTCACGACGCAGCCGATGATCGACAGCGACATGGGTGTCGCGATGTGCTTCAGCCGGTCTTCGAGCTGCTTGACGGTCTCGATCACGTTGAAGCCCTGACGTGCGCAGCTCGGGCACGAAACAATGTTCACGCCGCGATGGCGAAGATTGAGCGACTTCAGGATGTCGAACCCGACCCGGACCTCTTCCACCGGATCGGCCGACAGCGAAACGCGGATCGTGTCGCCGATGCCGCTCCACAGCAGCATGCCCATGCCGATCGACGATTTTACCGTGCCGGAGATCATGCCGCCGGCTTCGGTGATGCCCAGATGGATCGGGCAATCGACCGCGTCCGCGAGCTGCTGATACGCAGCCACGGCGAGAAACGCGTCGGACGCCTTCACCGAGATCTTGTATTCGCGGAAATCCAGGTCATCGAGAATCTTGGCGTGGTTCAGCGCACTTTCGACCATCGCCTCGGGGCACGGCTCGCCGTACTTCTCGAGCAGTTCCTTTTCCAGGCTGCCGGCATTGACGCCGATGCGCATGGAGCAGCCATGATCCTTGGCGGCCTTCACCACTTCCTTCACGCGCGCTTCCGAACCGATATTGCCCGGATTGATGCGCAGGCACGCGGCGCCGGCGACGGCAGCCTCGATGGCGCGCTTGTAGTGAAAATGGATGTCGGCGACGACCGGAATATTGGCGGCGCGCGTGATGGCGCGCATGGCCTTTGTCGCGTCTTCGTCGGGGCAAGATACGCGCACGATATCCGCGCCCGCCTCTTCGATGGCGCGGATCTGGTCGATGGTCGCGCGGGCGTCGCCCGTGACCGTGTTGGTCATGGTCTGCACCGAGATCGGCGCATCGCCGCCCACCGGCACCTTGCCGACCATGATTTGCCGCGACTTGCGGCGGTGAATGTCACGATAGGCGCGAACGCTCATTGTCCAGAACCTCCGCTGTTGGAGCGGTCCACGATTGCCTGGGGATCAAGCGACACCGCTTCGGCAACGCCTGAGCCGTGTCCGGCAAACCCCATCGACTGACCATCAAGATCGACTTCCACCGCGCTCGCGTTCGTTGTCGTGAGCGTCACCCCGACACGGTTCGGAACCATGAAGGTGTCGCCGGGATTGAGCGTGCGGTTCAAATACACCAGTCCGTCCGGGCCCTGCACCAAAATGCGGGTCGCGACGTGGACGCGCAGGATGACACGTGCGTTGCGGTTTTGCTGCCCATAGACCGTTCCCGCCGGCAGAGGCGCGGCCGCAGGCGCTGCTCCAGGAGCCGTCGCGACTGGAGTCGCTGCAGCCGGTTGTCCGGGCGTTGCCGACGCGTCCGTGCTGGCAGGCGGTGGGCTCGCCGCCGGCGGAGGCGGAAAGGCTGCGGGATGAGGCGCAACGTGTGCAGCAACCGGCTTGGGCGCGATCTGCGTCGTCGGCGGCGGCGGCGTGGCCGGCTGCGAGAACATCGATGCTGCCGAAGCGATCAGGTAGTAGAGGCCGTAGAGCATCAGCAGCACGCCAACGGCGGCAATGATTTTCCAGCCCTGCGGAAGGCGGCGATGATCATCTTCGTCGATGACGGTGACTTGCGGTGTGCTGTCGGAATCCGACCGCCCGGCAATTTCCGCCTTGAAGCGCTCGACGCATTGCGAAGTGTCGAGGCCGAGATAGTCGGCATACGAACGAATAAAGCCGACCGCATAGGTCCGTCCCGGAAGAGCGTCGAGGCGGTCTTCTTCGAGCGCTTCGAGATGATCCTTGCGGATTTTCAGAACCTTCGAGACCGTTGCCAGATCGTCGCCGCGGCGCAGCCGTGCCGCGCGCAGATCCTGACCAACGGTTTCGAGCGGCGTGTCGCTGTCGCCGGAAATTTCGCGCAAGTGGATGCGGCGGCTCTTCATTTGGCCGCTGTCGTCGAGCGTTAGACGGGTCACTTTGGTCATCGCGTCACAAATATACGCACTGCAGCGTGCCAGCTAGCCAATTCTTTGAATTTTGGCCAGAAATCAGCGTTTTCATGCACCTAGCGGGGAACGAATCCCCTTATGTTTACAATATAACCATCTCAACGATCTCTCGCTGGGATCCCCTCGGCCAATTTCGAATCAACCGCTGCGCCGCGTTTTGGCAGCCCCTCACCCTATTTCAGGACGATCCCGCGTTCGGCGGCAAAGGCGGTCAGCCGCGTTCGCAGGCTGTGATCGGTCCGTCCGCAGAGCTTGTCCACGAAGGGCGAGACCTCGCTGAGGTCCATGCTGCGGATCATCATCTTGATGGGACCGATATTGGCCGGCTGCATCGAAAGCGTGCGCAGGCCCAGGCCCAGCAAGGCCATCGCATCGAGCGGCTTGCCGGCCATCTCGCCGCACAACGACAATTCGCCGTGCGCTTCGGCCGAGCTGTTGATGATCAGCCGGATGAGCGTGAGCGCAGCCGGATTGAGATTGTCGTAGCGGCGCGAGACGCGCGGGTTGGTACGGTCGACGGCGAAAACAAACGACAGAAGATCGTTCGAGCCGATTGAAACAAAGTCGGCGTTGCGCATGAGTTGCGGCAGCATGAAGGCGAGTGACGGCACTTCCAGCATGGCGCCGACAAGGACCTGGCGCGGCCGGTCCATCCCGACAAGACGCGCGCGCTCGATCTCGCGGTCGACAAGCGCGCGGGCGCGGTTGAACTCGTCGACGTTGGAGACCATCGGCAGCAGGATGCGCAGCGTTCGCCCTGCGGCGGCCATCAGCAGCGCACGCACCTGGTAGCGCAGCAGCGCAGGCCGATCGAGCGCGATGCGGATCGCGCGCCAGCCAAGCGCCGGATTTTCCTCGCGCTCCCAGCGTGCATAGGGCAACACCTTGTCGCCGCCCAGATCGAGCGTGCGGAACACCACCGGCTTCTCGCCGGCCGCCTCGATGATCGAACGGTAGAAGGCCGCCTGGTCGGCGAGGCGCGGCATGGTCTCGCCGATCATAAACTGCAGTTCGGTGCGGAACAGGCCGATGCCGTCCGCTCCGGACTCCTCGAGATGCGGCATGTCGAGCTGCAGGCCGGCATTCATCATCAGCTTGATGAGCACCCCGTCCTTGGTGACGGCAGGCAGATCGCGCAGCGCTGCGAAGCGCGCCTGCGCGTGTTCGCGCAATGTGCGCTTGGCTTCGAAGGCGGCAACGATCTCGGTTTGCGGCCGCAGATGTGCCTCGCCGGACTCGCCATCGACGACGATCGTGTCGCCGACGCGTGCGGAATCCGTGATGCCCTCCGCCGAACCGATCAGCGGCAGGCCCATGGAGCGCGCAACGATCGCGACGTGAGACGTCGATGCGGCCTCCTCAAGCACGAGTCCGACCAGCCGCTCTCGCCCATAGTCGAGAAGTTCGGCGGGTCCCATCGCGCGGGCGACGATGACGGCGTTGAGCGGCAGCTCCTGCGCCGCGGACTCACCGGTAAGATGCCGAAGAAGGCGCCGCGCAAGGTCGTCGAGATCGTGCAGCCGCTCCCGCAACGCCGGATCGTCCAGGCGCTGCACACGCACGCGCATCTCGTCCTGCACGCGTTCGACAGCGGCCTCCGCGGTAAGGCCGGTGCGGATCGCATCGCGCATGCGCGTGCGCCAGCCCTGGTCGTGGGCAAACAGGCGGTAGGCTTCGATGACTTCGCGCCCCTCGCCGGTCAGGTCGAGTTCGCTGGAGTCCAGCATCTCGTCCACCGAATGGCGCAGAGACCCGATGGCCTCTTCAAGACGTGTCAGCTCGTCCGCCGGATTGTCGGCGATCATGCGCTCGACCATCACGCGCGGCTCGTGCAGGACGACGCGTCCGACGGCAACTCCTTCCGAAAGGCCCTCGCCATGGAAAATGCGCGGCCGGTCGACGCGAAGTTCCGGCTCGTCCAGCTCGGAGATGTTGAAGAGGCCGCCTTGCGCCACCACCTCGGCGAGCACCATCGCCACGGTCTGCAGCGCCTCGACTTCCTCTTCGGCATAGAGCACGGCCGCGCGGTTCTGGACCGTGAGCACGCCGAACACCTGACCGCCGCGCACGATCGGCACGCCGAGGAACGATTTGTACGGGTCTTCGCCCGTCTCAGGTCGATAGGAAAAATGCGGATCGGCCGGCGCGTCGCTCAGGTTGACCGGTTCGGCCGTCTCGGCGACGAGGCCGACGAGTCCCTCACCTTCCTTCAGCCTGGTGTTGTGAACGGCGGCGCGGTTGAGGCCCTCGGTCGAGAAAAGCTCGAGCGCCTTGCCGGCGCGGCGCAGATAGATCGAGCACACCTCCGCAACCATGTTGGTCGCGATCACGGTCACGAGCTTGTCGAGACGCGTCTGCGCGCTCGTCTGCTCGGCCATGATCTCGCGCAGGCGGCGCAGCAGCAGACGTGGTCCGCCCGCCGCGACTGCCATCAGGCGACGTCCAGCTCGTAGGCGGAGTGCAAGGCGCGCACCGCAAGCTCCACATATTCTTCGGCGATCAGGACGGAGACCTTGATCTCCGACGTTGAGATCACCTGGATGTTGATGCCCTTTTCCGAGAGCGTGCGGAACATGGTCTGCGCCACGCCGGGATGGGCGCGCATGCCGATGCCGATGATCGAGACCTTGGCCACGTTGGCGTCGTGGGTCAGCTCGCGATAGCCGATCTGGGGCGCGGCCTTTTCGATGGAGGCCAGCGCGCGCGCCAGTTCGCTGCGCGAGACGGTGAAGGTCAGGTCCGTCTTCTTGCCGTCTTCGGAGACGTTCTGGACGATCATGTCGACGTTCACGCCGGCGTCCGCAAGCGGACCGAAGATCGCCGCGGCAATGCCTGGGCGATCCGGTATCTTGTGCAGCGTGATCTTCGCTTCGTCGCGCGAATAGGCGATGCCGGTAACGGGTTTCTTTTCCACGATATCTTCCTCGTCGCAGAGAAGCGTGCCGCCCGCGTCGGGAGCGAAAGTGGAAAGCACGCGAGTGGGCACGCGGTGAAGCATGGCGATTTCGACCGAGCGCGTCTGCAGAACCTTTGCGCCGAGCGAGGCCATTTCAAGCATTTCTTCGTAGGCGATTTTCTCCAGCCGCCGCGCCTTGGGAACGATGCGCGGGTCGGTGGTATAGACGCCGTCGACATCGGTGTAGATGTCGCAGCGGTCCGCCTTCAGCCCTGCGGCGACGGCGACCGCAGACGTGTCGGAGCCGCCGCGGCCGAGCGTCGAGATCCGGTCATGCGCCGCGACGCCCTGGAATCCGGCCACCACCGCTACTTCGCCGCGCGCCAGGCTTTCATTCATCAGGTCCGCTTCTACGCCTTCGATGCGGGCAGAGCCGTGGACCGCGGAGGTGCGGATCGGGATTTGCCAGCCCATCCAGGAGCGTGCCGGCACGCCGAGCGTACCCAGTGCGATGGCCAGAAGTCCGGCCGTGACCTGCTCGCCAGAGGCTACAATCACGTCATATTCGCGCTGGTCCGGCACGCCGAGAACGTTCGAACCCGGCAATTTGGCAATCTCGTTCGTCCAGCCGACCAGCTTGTTGGTTTCGCCGGCCATGGCCGAAACGACCACCGCGACTTCGTTGCCGAGGTCATGCTCGCGCTTCACCAAAGTCGCGACATGGCGAATGCGGTCCAGGTCGGCCACCGAAGTGCCGCCGAATTTCATCGCAATCTTCGCCATTAACCTGTTCCGTTTGCCGTCAGCATGCTGGGGGCATACATAGACGGCAGTCGACCCACGCTCAACGCGAAATCTGAGATGAGTGACGCAACAGTAGACGAAGCCGAAGTCGCCAAATTCACGGCGATGGCCGACGAATGGTGGGACCCGGCGGGCAAGTTCGCGCCGCTTCACAAGTTCAACCCAGTCCGACTGACCTTCATCCGCGACACTGCGTCCACGCATTTTGGTCGCGACTCAAAGAGCCTGAAGCCCTTTGAGGGTCTGACGCTGCTCGATATCGGTTGCGGCGGCGGACTTCTGACCGAACCGATGGCGCGGCTCGGCTTTGCGGTCACAGGCGTCGATCCTTCGGCCAGGAATATTGCAACTGCCGGGGCGCACGCCGCCGGCTCAGGACTGACGATCGACTACCGAAGCTGCGCGGCGGAGGCGCTGGTTTCCGAAGGCGCCGCGTTCGACATCGTACTCAACATGGAAGTCGTCGAGCATGTCGCCGACCTCAGGGCCTACTTGCGGGCGTGCGCTAAGCTGGTGAAGCCGGGCGGTTTGATGATCGTCGCGACTCTGAACAAGACCCTCAAATCGCTCGCCCTGGCCAAGATCGGCGCCGAGTATGTTTTGCGCTGGCTGCCACCGGGCACGCATGACTGGAACCGCTTCATCGCGCCCGCCGACCTTCGCAGGATGCTTGAGGAGTCTGGGCTCAACCCTCTGAAAACACAGGGAGTCGAATTCAGTCCACTCGCCTGGGACTGGCGCCTCTCCAGCGATGTTGACGTCAATTATATGATTGTGGCGAGCCGTTAACTTACAGGATACGCTCGGTCGGTACCTGATCGAACAAACCTGGGGGTTCCATGAAATCCGTTTTTGCCTTGGCCGGCATTGCCATTGCGGCTGCCGCGCTCATCGTCTCGCCTGCTGACGCCAAAGCCAAACCACACAAGCCCAAGCCTGCGGTGTGTTCGCTGGACATGTCGCCGCACAAGACAGGAAAGCTCGTCGCCGACGCGACCAGCACGTTCTACGACTTCCGCAGCAGCATTCCGGAAAGCGTGCTGAAGCGCGCCAAGGCGGTCATCATTGTTCCCGCTCTTGTGAAGGTCGGCTTCATAATCGGCGGACAGGGCGGCGATGCCGTTCTGCTTCGCCGCAACGGCAAGGTCTGGAGCTATCCGGCCTTCTACTCGCTCGGTTCGCCGTCGCTCGGACTTCAGGCCGGCATCAGCAGCGCCCAGGTGGTTCTGGTGATCATGACGGACCGCGCGCTTCGGGCCGTTCAGCAGGAGCGCTTCCGCCTCGGCACAGAAGCCGGTCTCGCAATCCTCATGGCGGGCGGCAATGCCGGCAGCACAAGCTATGACGGCGATATCATCGGCTGGGCCCGTGCCGCAGGTGCCTATGTCGGCCTGACGATCAACGACTCGACGCTCCAGCAGGAGCCGGACATGAACGCCGAATATTACGACCGGGCTGTTCCGTTCGACGACGTCTTCATGGGCCGCGCCTGCAATCGCGACTCCGATCCGCTGCGCGCCGCTCTGCGCTAAGCGTTTTTGCGCAAGCAATCGAAAAGGGCGCCCGTTGCGGCGCCCTTTTTGTTTGTTCATTCGCGGTCGAAGATTCCGGTCGGCAATCCGTCCATGCTGACGACGTTCTTCTCTCGCCGGTAGTCCTCGAGCCCGGCTTCGCCCTTGTTCTGCGCCCAGTTATCCAGTGAAACCCGCTCGCGTTCATATCCGAAAAGCGGGACGGCATAGCCGCAGGACGTTTTGACGAGTTCTATGTCGAGAACGACGATCTGGCGCGCTCCCAGCGGCTCGACCGAGTTAAAGGCTTCGCGCAGCAGGCGGGAATAGGACTGATGACCACGCGAGACAGCCCTGCCGCGCCCGTACAGTCTCAAGATCATCGGCGGGCCGTCGAAAGCGCAGAACATGATCGTCGCCTGGCCGCCTGCCTTCAGATGCGCAGCAGTTTCGTTGCCGCTGCCGGTGAGATCGAGATAGCAAACCTGGTTTGGCCCAAGTATCCGAAGCGCATCGGTGCTTCGCGGCGAGATGTTTACGTGCGAACTGCCGGCGGCGGATGCGGTGAAGAATATCTTCTGACGTTCGATGAACTCACTGTGGGCCGGCTCGATGGACAAAAATTCCTTCGCCATCAGTTCGCGTTCTCGATGTCAGGCGGCAGCGGCGCGACGTCTACGCCCTCTTCCACCAATTCCCTGGCTTCCTCGAGGGTAGCCTCGCCATAGATGTGGCGGTCTTCAGTTTCGCCATAATGGATCTTGCGCGCTTCCTCGGCGAATTTGGGTCCGACATAGTCGGCATTCTCCTGCACATATTTGCGCAGACCGGTCATGAACTGGCGCATCTTCTTGGCTTCGTCGACGGTGACCGTGGACTTTTTGGCGCCCGAGACGGCCGGCGCCATGATTGCCTTCTCGACCTTTCGCGTGTCGCACACCGGACACGACAGCTTGCCGGACTTGGACTGCGCATCGAACGCGGACGAATCCTTGAACCAGCCTTCGAACTCATGGCTGTTCTTGCAGCGAAGGTTGTAGACGATCACGCCAAAGCCTCTGTCACAGCGATACCCATTTTACGTGCGGAACATGGTGTGAGGCTGGATATTCCGCAAGCTGCGCACTTGTCCTGACGTAGGGGCAGGAGCAATTCGGCCGCGCGGAGCGAGGAAAACGCATCATCCGCCATCGGAGTCACGGACCTTTGAATGGCCGATCATGCTGCAGGCTCGGCACCCGCACGCGGGCGTCGGCGACCGCCGCCATGTCGATGTCGGCGACAATCACGCAAGGATCGGTTCCGGCTTCCGCCAGAATCTCGCCCCACGGCGCGATGATCAGGGAGTGACCGTAGGTCTTGCGGCCGTTGGCGTGTGTGCCGCCCTGGGCAGGCGCCAGAACGAAGGCGCCGTTCTCGATCGCGCGCGCGCGAAGCAGAACATGCCAGTGCGCCTTGCCGGTGGTCTCCGTAAAAGCCGACGGCACTGTCAGCAGCGAGGCACCTTTCTGCGACAGGGTGCGATAGAGAAGCGGAAAGCGCAGATCGTAGCAGATCGTCATGCCGATCTTGGCGAACGGCGTGTCCGCAAGAGTCGCGCTGTCGCCGCCGGCGACGGTGTTGGACTCGCGATACTTCTCGCCCGAAGGAAGATCGACGTCGAAGAGATGGATCTTGCTGTAGCGCGCGGTGATGCGTCCTTTCGGGTCGATCAGGAACGATCGGTTTGCAGTCTTGGTATCGCTGACCTTGATGGCGAGCGACCCGACCAGCAGCCAGATGCCGAGTTCTTCTGCGAGGGCCGAAAATTTCGGCAGCGCAGGATCGCTCGCTTCGTCGAAGCTGCGCTCGAGCTTTGCACCACCGTCCGGCGCCATGAGAGTTGTGTTTTCGGGCGTGCCGACAAATTGTGCGCCCCTGGACTTGGCTTCGCGGATCAGCTCGGACGTGGCGCGGATATTGTCCTCGACGTCGTCCGACGAGCGGAGCTGGACGCAGGCCGCGCGAAACGCAGTCATCCGGCGTTCAGCAGCGGGTCGAGCTGACCTTTGTTCTCGAGCGCGTAAAGATCGTCGCAGCCGCCGACATGCTTTTCGCCGATGAATATCTGCGGCACGGAGCGCGCGCCGTTCGACTTGTCTTCCATTTCCTGTCGGGCGTCGGCGTCCATGAACACGTCCACTTCGTCGAACGCGGCGCCCTTCTTCTTCAGCAGCGCCTTCGCGCGGACGCAGTAGGGGCAAATCGGCGTGGTGTAGATCTTGATCTTGGGCATATTGGTCGACTCAGCGGCACCCTTTCGTGACAATCATATAATATCGCCTGCTAACGGACGAACAACGCGGGCCAGCGCCAACACGAAAACTTTTGCCGCACCTGCCCTTTTCAGCGTACGCGCGCAGGCATCCACGGTGGCTCCGGTGGTTAATACATCGTCGATGAGCAGAATATTCCGCCCCGCAATGGCGGATTTGTGGCCGTCGGGCACCTGGAACGCTCCCCGCATGTTCCGGCGGCGGGCTCCGGCCGACGGCATGGCGCCCTGGCTTGGGGTGTGGCGCGCGCGGCGCAGGGCATCAAAATTCGCGGGCTTTCCCGCCATCCGGCCGAGGAGGCGCGCGAGCTCCGCAGATTGATTGTAGCGGCGGGCCCAAAGGCGGCGCGCGTGCAGCGGCACCGGCAGGATAATTTCGGTGTCCGCCAGCAGCGACTGGCCACCACGCTGCAGCCAGCGGGCAAAACCGGGTATCAAGTCCAGCCGGTCGGCATGCTTGAGCGCGAGGATCGGGCCGCGGCTATGCTCGTCGTAGCGCATCACGGCGCGGGCCTTGTCGAAGTTGGGCGGATTGGCGAGGCATGCCGCACACAGGCTTTGTGGTCCCGGATCAAGTTCGAACGGCAAGCCGCAGCATTCGCACATCGCGCCATCGAGAAAGCGGATGCTCTGCCAGCATTTCGAACAGAATGCGCCGGGTTCTGAGACGGGCGCGCGGCAGGAGATGCAAAGCGGCGGGAACAGCAGGTCGATCACACTCTTGGCTGCTTGCCGCGCGACGCTCTCCATTCCGCTGCTCATATGGCTTAGTCTAGCGCAATGATCGACGGCCCGCCGCGCATTTTTGATCCTCACGCGCTCGCTTTACGACGTGCGCGCGCGTCGCGTATCGGCGGCGATGCTTTTCTGGTGCACGAAGCAACCCAGGGCTTGGCGGAACGGCTGAGCTCGGTACAACGTACTTTTTCGAACGCCCTCCTTCTCGAAAGCGCCGAGGCGTCGGTGCCCATTCTGCGTCCGCTGGCGAAGCGGTGGACAAGGGAACCTCTGCAGACAAATGACTCGTTTGCAGCAGAGCCGGGGCAATTCGATCTCATCGTCTCGGTTTTATCGTTGCACGCGGTCAACGATCTTCCCGGCGTGTTGCTTCAGGCGCGCCGTGCACTAAAGCCCGACGGACTGTTCCTGGCCGCGCTGTTCGGCGCCGACACCTTGCTCGAACTGAGAGAGTCATTCGCGGCGGCTGAGATTGAAACGCTGGGCGGCGTCAGCCCGCGCGTCGCGCCGTTCGCCGATGTGCGCGACCTTGGTGGTCTTCTGCAGCGCGCCGGGTTTGCCCTGCCCGTGGCCGACCAGGAACGCACGGTGGTGCGCTATCGCGAATTTGCAAAGCTGGTTTCCGACCTCCGTGCGATGGGCGAAACCAACGCTCTGGCGGAGCGCAACCGAAGCCCTCTGCCACGGATGACTCTGGCAGCCGCAATCGCGCACTATGGAGCGCATCATGCAGACGCCGACGGTCGCCTGCGAGCAACCTTCGACATCGCCTATCTGACGGGCTGGGCTCCGCACGAGAGCCAGCAAAAGCCGCTCAGGCCGGGAAGCGCGATATCGCGACTCGCAGTTGCGCTGAAAACGACAGAGCACGGCACGGGTGATCCCGCGCCCGGTGCTACAGGTAAGCCACCAGAGACTGGAACACGCCGCTGACAGTGGTGCCGATCTGCGTGACGGCGGCCACGATCACGATCGAAACCAGACCGGCGATCATCGCGTACTCGATTGCCGTCGCGCCGCTGCTGTCGGAGGCGAACGCCTTCAAAGCAGATCGCGCAACATCGGAATGAGCGGCAAGTCTGCGGGCGGCATGGGATACTGTCCCAGCTCGCGCGGCTTCGCCCATTTCAGCGCGGCGTGTTCGCGCGCTGTGACGGTTCCTTCCCAGCGCCGACATACGTACAGCGGCATGAGAAGCTGAAAGTCCGGATAGGCGTGCGAGGCGAACGTAAAGGGCGCCAGACACGGTTCCTTGATCGTGATCCCGAGTTCCTCGCGGAGCTCTCTGATCACTGTTTCCTCGGGACGCTCGCCCGATTCCACCTTGCCGCCAGGAAATTCCCATAGGCCCGCCATCGTCTTGCCCGGCGGGCGTTGCGCGATCAGCACGCGGCCGTCCGGATCAATCAGTGCGCAGGCAGCAACGAGAACGAGCCTTTGCGCTGACGTCGTCACGATGAAACGGCCCCCGTTAAGGTAGGTTTAAACAATAGGATAAAACTAACGCAATTTGGCCTGCCACCAAATCAGCGTTCCGTCGTCGGGGTCATACGAAGTCCCTGTTTGTTCAAAGCCATTTCGCTCCAGGACGCGCTGCGAAACAATATTGGCAACGGCGGTTGCGGCGGTGACCGCAAGAATTGCCGGGTCTCGGCGCGCATGGTCCAACATGCCCGCCACGGCGCGTGAGGCATAGCCGCGATCCCGCCGTCCCATGGCTATTCCGTACCCGATTTCGACTTTTCCCTCCGCCGACGGCGGCTGCTTGTAGCCGCAAAGGCCGACGACTTCGTGATCGGCGACGATGAGCCAGCTTCCGCGGCATCCGGCGTTGGCAAGACGGTTCGTCATCGTGCGCAGGAGGCGAAGGATACCGGGTGAATCGACGCCGTCTTGCGGCAACCGCAAATCGGGGAACGGCGACGGGATTTCACCGAGCATCCACGCATAGTGCGCGTCTACCGCCTCGATCAGCGTGCCGAGTTCAGCTTCTGTAGCTGCCATTGATATCGATATATCCGTGCGTGAGATCGCAGGTCCAGACGCGAGCCTTACCTTTGCCGAGGCCGATGTCGATATTGATCTCGACCTCGCGGCCCTTCACCGCTTTTGTTGCTGCCGCTTCGTTGTAGTGGGCGGCACGTTCGCCCTTTTCCGCAACAACCTGACTTCCGAATGCGATCTTCAGTTTGTCGCGGTCAGCCGCTTCGCCGGACTTGCCGACGGCCATGACTACGCGGCCCCAGTTCGCGTCTTCGCCGGCTATCGCGGTTTTCACGAGCGGCGAATTGGCGACCGAAAGAGCGATGCGCTTGGCTGCGTCGTCGGACTCGGCTCCCGTCACGTCGACGCGGATGAGTTTTTGCGCGCCTTCGCCGTCACGCACCACCTGCAGCGCAAGATTGAGCAGAACGGAATCCAGCCGCTGGCGGAATTCGTTGAGGCGCTTGTCGCTCGCCTTGGTGATCGCCGCGTGATGCGCGCCTTTGCCTGTGGCAAAGAGCAGGAGCGTGTCGCTCGTCGATGTGTCGCTGTCGACCGTGATCGCGTTGAAGGATGGCTTCACGGCTGCCGACAGCAGCTCCTGCAGAATGGCTCCGGGCAGATTCGCATCCGTGAACACGAAGGAAAGCATCGTCGCCATATCCGGGGCGATCATGCCCGAGCCCTTGGCGATGCCATTGATGGTGACGCGCTTGCCGTCGATCATCGCCGACGCGGTCGCCATCTTGGGATAGGTGTCCGTCGTCATGATGGCTTCGGCGGCGGCGCGCCAACCGTCGGCGGCTCCCTCTTCCGCCAACGCTCCCAGGACCTTGGTAATCTTCGTAGCGGGCAGCGGTTCGCCGATCACGCCGGTCGAGGCCATGAACACCTCGCCCGGGCGGCACCCCACCACGGCAGCGGCCGACTCGGCGATCTGTCGCGCTCCCTCGAACCCGGCCTTGCCTGTAAAGGCGTTGGCGTTGCCGCTGTTCACGACGAGCGCGCGTGCGCTTCCTGTCTTGAGATTTGCCTTGCACCAGTCGACCGGGGCGGACGCCGTTTTTGACTTGGTAAACACGCCCGCCACCTGTGTCCCGGGCGACAGGACGGCCAGAAGTACGTCCGTACGGTCCTTGTAGCGTACACCTGCGGCGCCGGTGCTGAGGCGAACGCCTGCCAGCGGCGGCAAGGACGCAAAGGACTTGGGCGCCAGCGGCGAAACCGCGTGGCCGGCGGCCTGGGCTGGCTTGGCTGTGGATTTAGCCCTTGGCATCGAGACCCCCAATAACAGGGCGGGCATGTGACCGGAATCGCCTGATTTGACAAGGGGGTGAGGCGTTCTTATCTCTCCGCCGCGGCTGCCATGCCGGACAAGCGCCCCAAGGCCCGCCACACCAGGCCGTATTAAGAGGATTTCATGCTGGGTTTCAGCGGCATAGCTCAACGACTCTTCGGTTCGGCCAACGAGCGCAAGCTGCGCCCGTACCAGGCCCGCGTCGCCTCCATCAACGAGCTGGAACCGAAATTCGTCGCGATGACGGATGAACAGCTGCGCAATATGACTCCGGCCTTCAAGGAACGCCTCGCCAAGGGTGAGACACTAGAAGACATCCTGCCTGAGGCGTTCGCCGTCGTCCGCGAAGCAGCCAAGCGCACGCTCGGCCAGCGTCATTTCGACGTGCAGCTTATCGGCGGAATGGTTCTGCACTACGGCAACATCGCCGAAATGAAGACCGGCGAAGGCAAGACTCTCGTCGCAACCCTTCCCGTCTATCTCAACGCGCTCGCCGGCGAAGGCGTTCACGTCGTCACCGTCAACGACTACCTCGCCAAGCGCGACGCGGACTGGATGGGACAGGTCTACAAGTTCCTTGGCCTGACCGTGGGCTGCATCGTGCACGGCCTGACCGACGATGAACGCAAGCAAGCCTACGCCGCCGACGTGACGTACGGCACGAACAACGAATTTGGGTTCGACTATCTTCGCGACAACATGAAGTACTCCATCGCGACGATGAGCCAGCGCGGCCATTCCTATGCGATCGTCGACGAGGTCGACTCGATCCTGGTGGACGAAGCGCGCACGCCGTTGATCATCTCCGGTCCGACAGACGACCTGACGGCGATGTACGTCGCGGTCGATGCGATGGTTCCGCAGCTCGCCAAGGGCGACTACGAACTCGACGAAAAGTCGCGCAACGTGACGCTGACCGAAGCCGGCAACGAACACATGGTGGAGCTGCTGAAGGCCGCCGGCTTGCTTGAAACGGGGGATCTGTACGACATCGAGAACATCTCGGTCCTGCATCACGTGAATCAGTCGCTGAAAGCGCACACTATTTTCCAGAAGGACCGCGACTACATCGTCAAGAACGACAAGGTCGTGATCATCGACGAGTTCACCGGTCGCATGATGGAAGGCCGCCGTTATTCGGAAGGCCTGCACCAGGCGCTCGAAGCCAAGGAGAAGGTCGAGGTTCAGCCCGAGAACGTCACGCTCGCCTCAATCACGTTCCAGAACTACTTCCGCCTGTACGACAAGCTGGCGGGCATGACCGGTACGGCCATGACCGAAGCCGCCGAATTCATGGACATCTACAAGCTGGATGTCATGGAAGTGCCGACAAACGTTCCGGTGAAACGCATGGATGCGGACGACGAAGTCTACCGCACCGCCGACGAAAAGAACGAAGCGATCGTCAAGCTCGTCGAAGAATGCCGCAAGAAGGGCCAGCCCGTCCTCGTTGGCACAACATCGATCGAAAAATCGGAACAGCTTTCCGAACTGATGAAGAAGCGCAAGATCCAGCACAACGTGCTCAACGCGCGCTATCACGAACAGGAAGCGGCCATCGTCGCACAGGCCGGCGCGCCGGGCGCCGTCACCATCGCAACGAACATGGCAGGCCGCGGCACGGACATTCAGCTCGGCGGCAACGCGGATATGCGGATCCGCGTCGAACTGGGCGGCGTTCTCGACGAGAACGAGCTGGCGCGCCGCACGGACGAGATCCGTTCCGAAATCCGCGTCGCCAAAGACAAGGTGCTTGCAGCCGGCGGTCTCTACATTGTCGGTACCGAACGCCATGAAAGCCGGCGCATCGACAACCAGCTTCGCGGCCGCGCCGGCCGCCAGGGCGATCCGGGCGCATCCAAGTTCTTCCTGAGCCTTCAGGACGACCTGATGCGCATCTTCGGGACCGAGCGCATGGATTCGGTTCTCTCGCGTCTCGGCCTGGAGAAGGGCGAGGCGATCGCCCATCCCTGGGTGAACAAGGCCCTCGAGAAGGCGCAGCAAAAGGTCGAAGCGCGCAACTTCGAGATGCGCAAGAACATCCTGAAATACGACAACGTGCTCAACGACCAGCGCAAGGTGATCTTCGAGCAGCGCCGCGAAATCATGTCCGCCGACGACGTCAGCGACCAGATCGCTGAATTCCGCGAGGAAGTCGTGCAGGATCTGGTGGCGCGCCACATTCCGGAAAAGGCCTATGCCGAACAGTGGGACGCGGCCGGCCTGCACGACGAAGTCATCCGCATATTCGGGATCGAGCTGCCGGTCATCGACTGGACCAAGGAAGAAGGCATCGCGGATGAGGAAGTCCGTGAGCGCATCCAGGCGGCAGTCGAAAAACGTGCGGCCGAACGGGCCGCAAATTTCGGCCCCGAAATCATGCGCTACGCCGAAAAGACGATCCTGCTGCAGACGCTGGACCATGACTGGCGCGAACACATCGTGCATCTGGACCACCTGCGCCAATATGTCGGCCTTCGCGGATATGGCCAGCGCGATCCCCTGAACGAGTACAAGGGCGAAGCTTTCGCCCTGTTCGAGGGCCTGCTGAGCCGCATGCGCAGCGATGTCATTCGCCAGCTCATGCACATCCAGGTTGCGGAGGAAGCGCCCCCGCCGCTCGTGGATCCCTCCCCGCAGCAGATGCGCGCCTCGCACATCGACCCGCTTACCGGTGAGGACGAGATCGTGGATTCGCTCCCGACGGGGGGCCCGCGGCCGGTTCAGCGCCGCGACCTGCCGGTGGATCCGAACAACCCCCAGACCTGGGGCAAAGTGCAGCGCAATGCGCCCTGTCCCTGCGGTTCGGGGCGGAAATTCAAGCACTGCCACGGAGCCCTTGTGTGATCGCACCCGCGTGTCGCAAAGTCGCCGTGATTGGGCGATTATGTAACGTGACACGCAATTCCGGAAACGTTCGCCGGGTGCGTGCCTAACTCTTGGGGGTCATCATGGCTGTTGGATTGCTTGCTGCCGCGTCTCTCGCTGCAGTGATTTCGGGACACGCTGACGCCGCGGCTGGCCGGCAACTT
>Ga0265325_10001248_pt1 | contig 18144 bp, 14 predicted proteins | sample 41420metaG_FD_202090 | JGI IMG/M metagenome (GOLD analysis project Ga0265325, IMG submission 202090) | Rhizosphere microbial communities from Carex aquatilis grown in University of Washington, Seatle, WA, United States - 4-14-20 metaG | ecosystem: Host-associated > Plants > Roots > Rhizosphere...
ACTGCGTGAAATCCACTTCGAACCGCTGGAAGGGCGCGCCGAACGGAACCCATTGCACCGATATCGTGCCGAGGTTCGGCGGCAAGAGCGCCGTATCGGGAGGATATAGGATCTTGATGGACGGAGCGGACGCACAGACGTCCGCCGCGAGCGGGGGAAACGAGCACCCCGGGCAATCCGGGGCGTTCGTCGTTCCAATCGCGCCTCCGGTGACGGAGTTCGGAGCGTCGGCGCCCGACGCGTCTGGCTTGACGGGGGGCGACTCTGGCTCGACCGAGCCGCCGCACGCGGCGAGCAGCGAAAGACCCATCGCGGCGAGCACACCCAACTTCGCGCGCGGCGCGCGCGACGGATGCGCGCGAGGCGAACTGCTCGTGGCCGTCATCCCGCTCTCAATCTATACTAAGGAATGCCTTTTCGTACAATGGCCAGGCGCACTCCAGCGCCGGTGAAGGCGTGAGTGGTCGCCGATACCGGGCTGCGATGGCCCTCTCCGCCTGCGCCATCGCGTGCGGTTCCTCGGGATCGCACGGAGGGCCGCCGACCGAACCACCCAGACTGACCCGGCTCGACATCCTCGCGGGTCAGCCCGGCGGGCGCGGATGGGTGGACGGGACCCTCGTCGCCGCACACTTCCAGGAGCCGTGGGTGATCGAAGGCGACGGCGCCAACATCCTCTATGTCGCGGACTCGAACGTCATCCGCGCGATCGACCGCGTTGCCGGTTCGGTGACGACCTTCGCGGGCTCCTACGGTCATCCGGGCGACACGGACGGAATCGGGACGAGTGCAACACTCAGCCTCCCGAGCGGGCTCGCCTTCGCGAACGGAAAGCTCTACTTCAGCGACACCGAGAACGACACAATCCGGGTGATCGACGTGGCCAGCGGCGCGGTGACGACCATCGCGGGGGCGCCCGGTCAGCGGGGTTCGACCGACGGAACGGCGGCCGACGCGCGCTTCGGCGAGCCCGAGGGAATCGCACTCGACCCGGCCGGCAAGCTTTACATCGCCGACACGGACAACAACGTCATTCGCGAGTTCGATCTCAACGCGGGCACGGTCGCGACGCTCGCGGGCGACCGTTCGACCTCGGCTCTACTCGACGGCGTCGGCGCCGCGGCCGCCTTCTTCAAGCCGAAAGCGATGCGGATCGACGGCGCGGGCAACCTCTATGTAGCCGACTCGCTCAACATGGCTGTTCGCAAGATCGTGCCGAGCACGGGCACCGTCTCGACCGTGGCGACCTTCCCGTCGGTTCCACAAGGGATCGCGATCGACGGGAGCGACGTCCTCGTGTCGCTCGAAGGCACGAACGGCGAAAACCGCATCGTGCGCGTGACGAGCGACGGCACCGTCTCCGCGGTCGCGGGCAGCGAAACCGCAGCCGGGTTCGCGGACGGCGTGGGGACCGCCGCGCTCTTCAACTCGCCGGCCGGTCTCTACGACGACGGCGCGGGGACTCTCTATATCGCCGATGCGGCCAACTTCGTGGTTCGCAAGATGACGCTCGCAAGCGCGACCGTGAGCACCTACGCGGGCGCCAATTCGATGGGCGCCTCCGACGGAACCGGAACGCAGGCCCGCTTCGCGGCTCCTTCGGGCCTCGCGGTCGACGGCAGCACGGCCTACGTCGCGGACACGGGCAACGACACGATTCGCGCGGTCGATCTGGCCACGGGCAACGTCACGACGCTCGCGGGCGCGGCGGGCCAAAGCGGGCATGTCGACGGCGCGATGGGCGCCGCGCGGTTCCACGGACCGCAGGGCCTGGCGCTCGACGATGCGTCGAAGCTCCTTTACGTGGCCGACACGATCAATCGCGCGATCCGCCGAATCGATCTCGGCAAAGGCGTCGTAAGTACGCTTTCGGAGATTCCGACATCGACATTCGGCGGCCTCGACGCACCGGCGGCCTTGGCGCTCCAGGGCACGAATCTCTTCGTCACGGACTCCAACGACGACGACGTCGTCGTGATCGATCTGCAAAGAGATCAGATTTCGCTCGTCGCAGGGCAATTCGGAACGCCGGGCACCGGAGACGGTGCCGGAGCGAGTGCGGCCTTCTATGCGCCGATGGGTATTGCGGCGAACGGTCGGGGCGATTTGTACGTCGCCGACAACCTGGGACGCACGCTGCGCAAAATCGTGATTGCGTCGGGTGCCGTGTCGACGATCGCGGGAAAACCCGCGTCTTCGGGGTACGGCGACGGCGTCGGCGCGATGGCCTATTTCGCCCAGCCCTTCGGAGCGACGGCCAACGACTTGGGAGATCTCTTCGTCTCGGACACCACCAACAATGCCGTGCGCCACGTCGACGTGGCGACCGGCGCCGTAACGACGGTCGTCGGGGGCCCAGGCATCGACGGCGTGCGACTGGGGGCCCTTCCCGCCCAGCTGACGCTCCCGTCCGCGGTCGCGCTCACCAGGACGGGGGGGCTGCTCGTCGTGTCGGAGAACGCGGTGTTGATCGCGCATTGAGACGTCCACTCGATATGGGCGGACTCCCCTGATCTACTCTGGCCCTGTAGGCTTCCCGATCAGAGCGGCGCCTCCCGGTGAACACGCAACCCTCCCCGAACTTCGCCTACCTCGCGCACCACGACGCGCGGCTCGTCGCGCTCGCGACGCAAGCGGAGGAGCATTTCGCCGGCGACCCCACCGTCACACTTTTCAAGCTCCGGCAGTTTGGCGAGGTCCTCGCGCAGCGCGCCGCCGCCAAGGTCGGTCTCTTCGAGAGCGCCGAGGAAGGCCAGCAGCAGCTCATCGACCGGCTCTGGGAGCGGAACGTTATCGGGGCGACCCAGCGCTCGCTCTTTCACGACCTGCGTCGCGTCGGCAACGTCGCCGTTCACGAGGGTAAGGGCGACCACCGCGAGGCGCTTCATCAACTGCGCATGGCGCGCGAGCTGGCCGTTTGGTTCCAGCGAAGCTTCGGCAATAGTAGGAAGTTCGACCCGGGACCGTTCGTGCCGCCGTCGGAACCGCGGAAGGCCGAGGCGGGCCTCCACGACGAGCTGCAGCGCCTTCGCGATGACGTAGAGGCTCGGCAAAAGGAGCTCGAGGCCGCGCAGCGCGCCATCGAGGAGGCCAAGAAGGTTGCCGACGCCGAGGCCGCCGCGAAAGAGACCGCTCAGGAGCGCGCGGCCAAGGCCGCCGAGGACCTCGGCATCTGGGAGACGCTCGCCAATGAGCAAATCGAGGCCCATCGCGAGACAGCCAAGGTGGAGGCCCAGAGGAGCGCGGCTCTCCTGGAACAGAACAGAAAGCTCCTCGCGGAGCTGGCGGCGCTTCAAGCCGCCGCCCAGGCGATGCCCCCGAAGCAGCTCGCTCTCGCCGTCGAGCGGGCTTCCGCGGCGAGCGAAGCCATCGAGCTCGACGAAGCGGCGACGCGCAAGCTCATCGACCGCCAGCTCGCGGACGCGGGCTGGGAGGTCGATTCGCAGCGCCTCACCTTCGAACACGGCGTGCGCCCCACCCGGGGGAAGAACCTCGCCATCGCCGAGTGGCCCACGTTCGCGGAAGGGAAAGAGGGCTGGGCGGACTACGTGCTCTTCGCCGGTCTGCAGGTCGTCGCCGTCGTCGAGGCGAAGCGCAAGCACAAGGACGTGATGGGCGTCATCCCCCAGGCCAAGCGCTACTCGCTCGGCTACGTCATCCAGGGTGACGAGGCCCTTCCCGAAGGCAGCCCTTGGGGCTCGCACAGAGTCCCGTTCCTTTTCGCGACCAACGGCCGCCCGTTCCTCCGCCAGCTCCGGACCAAGAGCGGCATCTGGTTTCTGGACGCACGCCGCGCGGAGAACCATCCAGTACCGCTCGAAGGCTGGTACACCCCGGAAGGCCTCGTCGACCTACTCCGGCAGAACGTCGACGACGCGTACGCGAAGCTCAAGGTCGAGCCGATGCCGTACATCGAGCGCGAGTACCAGAGGAACGCCATCCTCGCGGTCGAAAAGGGGCTCGAAGAGGGGAAGCGCGAGCTCCTCGTCGCGATGGCGACCGGGACGGGCAAGACGCGCACGTGCATCGGCCTCTGCTACCGCCTCCTCAAGACCAAGCGCTTCCGACGCGTGCTCTTTCTCGTCGACCGCAACGCGCTCGGCAAGCAGACCGCGGACGCCTTCAAGGATCTGCGCCTCGAAAATCTCCAGACCTTCACGGACATTTTCGATGTGAAAGAGCTCGGCGACCTCAAGCCCGAGCGCGAGACCAAGCTTCAAATCGCGACCATCCAGGCCATGGTCAAGCGCGTCCTCGGTCCCTACGGGGAAGGGGGCGAGGACGACATCCCGCCGGTCGACCAGTACGACTGCGTCGTCGTGGACGAATGCCACCGCGGTTACCTCCTCGACCGGGAGCTCTCCGATCGCGAGTTCCTGTTCCGCGACGAGGACGACTACATCTCGAAGTACCGGCGCGTGCTCGATCACTTCGACGCGGTGAAGATCGGGCTGACCGCCACGCCGGCCATCCACACGAAGGAAATATTCGGCGCCCCGATCTTCTCCTACTCGTACCGCGAGGCGGTGGTGGACGGCTTCCTCGTCGACCACGAGCCGCCCACCCGCATCGTAACCAAGCTGGCGCAGGACGGCATCCACTACCAGGCCCGCGAAGAAGTGCTCGTCCTCGACCGGTCCACCCAGACGGTGACGAAGGAGGAGCTCCCCGACGAGCTTCAGTTCGACGTCGACGCCTTCAACCGCCGCGTCATCACCGAGCACTTCAACCGCGCCGTGCTCGGCGAGCTCGTGAACCACATCGACCCGGAGCAGGACGAGAAGACGCTCATCTTCTGCGCCACCGACGAACACGCGGACATGGTCGTGCTCCTCCTCAAGGAAGCGCTGAAGGCCAAGTACGGCTCGGTGGACGACGACGCCGTCGCGAAGATCACCGGCGCGACCGACCGCCCGATCGAGGCTCTGCGTCGATACCGAAACGAGCGCGACCCGAACATCGCCGTCACCGTCGATCTGCTGACCACGGGCGTGGACGTGCCGCGCATCGCGAACCTCGTGTTCCTGCGCCGTGTGCGGAGCCGCATCCTCTACGAGCAGATGATCGGGCGCGCGACGCGGCTGTGTCCCGAGATTGGCAAAGAACGGTTCCGCATCTTCGACGCCGTCGACCTGTACTCCGCCCTCAAAGACGTGACCGACATGAAGCCGGTCGTCGTCAACCCGCTCGTCACCTTCGAGCAGCTCGCAAAAGAGGTCCTCGACGGGAAGGACGAAGACTTCCGGCGCGAATCCCTCGACGAGTTCCTGGCGAAGCTCCAGCGCAAGAAGCGCGCGCTCACCGGCGAGGCCGAGGAGCGCTTTCAAGTCGCCGCGGGAATGGGCATCCGGGAGCTCGCTCAGCTCCTCAAGAAGAGCAGCGTGGGCGACGCTGCCGACTACCTGAAGAGTCACCCGGCGCTCGCGGCGTTCCTCGATAGGACTGTGGGCCCCGTCGCGTACAAGACGGTCGTCTCCGAGAGGCACGACGAGCTGCGCGAAGTCACCCGCGGTTACGGCAAGCACGGGAGTCGTCGACCCGGCGACTATCTGGAGGCGTTCCGCGCGTTCGTCGAGAGCAACATGAACAAGATTCCGGCGCTGCTCGTCGTGACGCAGCGTCCGCGTGACCTCACCCGCGAGGACCTGCGCACGCTCAAGCTCGCGCTCGACCAGGAGGACTTTGGCGAGCGGTCGGTGCAGACGGCCTGGCGCGACCAGAAGAACGAGGACATCGCGGCCACCATCGTGGGCTACATCCGCCAGCTCGCGCTCGGCTCCCCGCTGATGCCGTACTCCGAGCGTGTCGACCGGGCGGTGGCCCGGCTGCGCAGGGCGCACAGGTTTACGGACCCGCAGTCGAAGTGGCTCGACCGCATCGCCAAGCAGGTGAAGATCGAGACGGTCGTCGACCGCGCCTCGCTCGACGCGGGCCAGTTCAAGACGGACGGCGGCTTCGCCCGCCTGAACAAGGTCTTCGACGGCAAGCTGGAGACGCTACTGAGCGAGCTCGCTGACGAAGTGTGGAAAGACGCGGGTTGATGGCGCCGCTCCGCCGGCGACCGTTCTGGTGGCGCTGGGACGTCGAGCTCTCCTCGCACGTCGAGCGACGGATGTCGCGCCGCGATTTCGGCGAGATTGACCTGCGGAGGATGCTGGAAAACGCCGAGCGCGTCCGGCGCGACCACGTCCTAGGACGTTTCGTCGTCGAGGCGCGCCACAAGCGTCGGTTGTGGGCGGTCATCGTTGAGCCCGATGTCGAACGAACGTGCGTCATCGTCATCACGGCGTATCCTACGGAGGTCGAATGACCACGCCGATGCTCGAAATCACCTTTAGGAAGGGACGCCCTTTAGCGGCTTACCTCCACCTCTCCAGCGCTCGACGCAAGGCGGGTACCACCCGGCAGCTCGCGCCCTCTCTCCTGGGCGACTTCGACAAGCGCGGGGCCCTGCTGGGACTCGAAATTCTGGCGTTCGACAAGGCGACCATCGCGCGTATCAACCAGGTCTTGCTGTCTTGCGGCTGTCCTGCGTTGCCCGCAAAGGAGCTGGCGCCGCTCCGCGCCGCGTGATCGTGGCGACGCTCGGTGGACCGGACCCGGTGGCCGGGATTCTCCGGGCCGTGGCCGATGCCGTCGGCGAGAAGAAGCCGAAGAAACGCCGCGCAGCCTGACTCATCGGAGCCGCCCAGGGTGGTAGCCTCGCGCTACGCGGCATGAACACCCAGGAAATCGTCCAGAAGCTCTGGAACCTCTGCAACGTCCTGCGCGACGACGGCATCACGTACATGCAGTACGTGACCGAGCTCACGTACATCCTCTTCCTCAAAATGGCGAAGGAGACGGGGACCGAGGACCAGATCCCGAAGGGGTACCGCTGGGACGAGCTCGCGAAGAGGGACGGCGTCGAGCTGCTCGACTTCTACAAGAAGCTTCTCATCGACCTCGGCAGCAAGGGCTCCGGCCGCGTGCAGGCGATCTATGCGAATGCGTCCACCTCGTTCCGCCATCCGCGAAACCTCCGCACGGTCGTCGAGGCGATTGACGCGCTCGACTGGTACAGCGCCAAGTCCGAGGGCCTCGGAGACCTTTACGAGGGGCTCCTCGAAAAGAACGCCGAAGAGACCAAGAGCGGCGCGGGCCAGTACTTCACGCCGCGCCCGCTCATCGAGTGCATGGTCGCGCTCATCAAGCCGCAGCCAGGCGAGCACGTGCAGGACCCCGCTGTCGGCACGGGAGGCTTTCTCATCAACGCCGACCGCTACGTGAAGTCGCTGACCGACGAGCACCACGACCTCTCGGTCGCGAAGCAGAACTTCCAGCGGCGTGAGGCCTTCTACGGCGTGGAGCTCGTAGCCGACGTGCAGCGCCTCGCGCTCATGAACGCGATGCTTCACGACATCGAGGGGGACATCGTGCTCGGCGACACGCTCGGTCCGACGGGTGCGCAGCTGCCGAAGGCCGACGTCATCCTCACGAATCCGCCCTTCGGCACCAAGAAGGGGGGCGGCGGGCCGACGCGCGACGACATCACATACCCGACGAGCAATAAGCAGCTGGTTTTTCTCCAGCACATATACCGGGGGCTCAAGCCGAACGGACGCGCGGCGGTCGTAATGCCGGACAACGTCCTCTTCGAAGAGGGCGTGGGGCAGCGGGTCCGGGCCGACCTCATGGACAAGTGCGATCTGCACACCGTCCTGCGTCTGCCGACGGGGATTTTCTACGCGCAGGGGGTGAAGACGAATGTTCTCTTCTTCACGCGCGGCGAGAAGGACAAGGGAAACACGAAGGCGGTCTGGTTCTTCGACATGCGGACGAACATGCCCGCCTTCGGCAAGCGGACGCCGTTCACGCGCGAGCACTTCGCGGAGTTCGAGAAGGCGTACGGCCCCGATTCGCTCGGCAAGAGCAAGCGGAAGGACCTGGGCGAGGCGGGACGGTTTCGGAAGTTCACGAGGGAGGAGATCGCGAAGCGCGGGGATAACCTGGACATCGCGTGGCTCAAGGACGACAGCGTGACGGACCACGCGGACCTGCCGGAGCCGGCGGAGATCGCGGCGGAGATTGTGGCGCAGCTTCAGACGGCGCTGGAGGAGATGCAGGCTCTACGTGACGAACTCGGGGGCGCGGTTTGAGCACGCCAGGCTGGACGCCGGTCACCCTGCGAGAGGTTGCGCGAGATATTTCGTACGGGTTCACCGCGTCCGCATCGGACGTAGCGGTGGGACCGAAGATGCTGCGCATCACAGACATCCAGGACAACCGCGTCGACTGGGCATCGGTGCCCCGTTGCGAATGCGACGAGCCCGCAAAGCACTTACTAGTCGCTGGCGACATCGTAGTCGCGAGGACGGGAGCCACCACTGGCAAGAGTTTTCTCCTCCGGGAGGTTCCCGAGCCCGCGGTCTTCGCGTCCTATTTGATTCGCGTGCAGCCGAGCACGTCAGTCACCGGCGAGTATCTCGCGAGCTACATGCAATCGCCCACCTACTGGGCGCAGATTACGACCGTCAGCAAGGGCACCGCGCAGCCTGGGGCGAACGCGTCTATTCTCGGCGAACTCGAACTACCGCTGCCACCCCTCAACGAGCAGCGCCGTATCGTCGCCAAGCTCGAGGCCCTCCAGGCCCGAAGCCGCCGCGCGCGCCGGGCGCTCGACGCGGTGCCGCCATTGCTCGAGAAGCTGCGTCAGTCGATTCTCGCGGCGGCCTTCCGCGGGGACCTCACGAAGGACTGGCGCGCGAAGCACAAGGACGTGGAGCCCGCGAGCAAACTCCTGGAGCGCATCCGCGCAGAGCGCCGGAGGAAATGGGAGGAGGCCGAGCTCGCGAAGATGAAGGCGAAGGGGAAGGCGCCGAAGGACGACGGGTGGAAGGCGAAGTACAAGGAGCCGGATCCCGTGGATGCGACCGGGTTGCCGGGGCTGCCGGAGGGGTGGTGCTGGGCGGCGTGGCGCGAGGTCGGCTTTTGTCAGAACGGGCGCGCGTTCCCGAGTGCGGAATACGCAGCCTCGGGCGTGAAGCTGCTGCGTCCCGGCAACCTCAACGTCTCTGGCGCTTTGGAGTGGACCGACGACAACACGAAGCGGATGCCGGTGAAGTGGGCCGTCGAGTTCCCCGAGTTCATAGTCGGGCCAGACGAACTCCTTCTGAACCTGACGGCGCAATCGCTAAAGGACGAGTTCCTTGGGCGAGTCTGTATTTCCGGTCCCGGCGAGAAGTGCCTTCTGAACCAGCGCATCGCGCGGCTAACTCCCGTTGGACTCCCGCCGTCGTACTGGCTCTGGTTCTTCAAGTCTCCCAACTTTCGCAGTTACGTCGATACGCTCAACACGGGAAGCCTGATCCAGCACATGTTCACAAGCCAGGTGGACGCTGCCGCCGTGCCTCTAATGCCTGCCGCCGAGGCCACGCACCTTGTTAACCTTCTCGAAGCGAAGCTTGCCACGATCCGAGCGTTGAGCGGAGTGGCGCACGAGCAGGCTGGGCGCATGCCCGACCTGGAGCGAGCCACCCTCGCCAAAGCCTTCCGCGGCGAGCTCGTTCCCCAGGACCCGAACGACGAGCCGGCCGAGGTGATGCTGGCTCGGATTCGAGGCGCAAACGGCGCCGTGACGAACGGCGCGAAGCCGAAGCGCGGCAGTCGCAAGAACCTCAGTTCACCGGAACAGAGAAGCGATGAACCCTAGGTTTCGCCGCCTACGCCTGTCCAACTGGAGGAACTTCCGAAGCGTCGACATTGCGCTTCGAGACCGGATGTTCGTCGTCGGCCCCAACGCCAGTGGAAAGACCAACCTTCTCGACGCGTTTCGGTTCCTGCATGACGTCGCCGCGCATGGTGGAAGCCTTGCGCGTGCGTTGGGTGCCCGGGGCGATCTCGCGCATCTTCGAAGCCTCCATGCTCGTCGCGACAGCAAGGTAGCCATTGCGGTCGAACTAGAAGTAGCGGGCGAGCCGTGGACCTACGAGCTGGAACTGGAGGGCACGAAAACGAGACCCACGCGTATCGTTCGAGAGGTTGTGAGCCACAAGAGTCGGCCGATCCTGACGCGCCCAACGGACGTCGACAAGACCGATTCGCGTTTGCTGGAGCAGACGCACCTCGAGCAACTCACGCAGAACGCGAAGTTTCGCGTTGTCGCGGATGCCCTGGCTCAGATTACGACGACGCACATCGTGCCGCAGATCGTTCGCGGTTCTCGCGGCGACAAATCCGGTGGAGAGGATTCAGCCGGGTCCGACTTCGTGGACCAGCTCGCGCGTTTGGGTGAGCGAAAACAGAAGCAGGCCCTCGCGCGAATCGAGAAGCAGCTGAAGATTGCCGTGCCGCAGTTCTCCGCACTCCGCATCGAGCGCGACAAGCTTGGAGTTCCGCATCTCGAGGCGCGGTACGATCACTGGCGTCCGGGTGGTGTTTGGCAAAACGAAAAAGACTTTTCGGATGGAACTCTGCGGCTGGTCGGGCTGCTCTGGGCCATCCAGCAGGGGGAGGGGCTGCTCATTCTCGAGGAGCCCGAGCTCTCGCTTCACCGCGAGATCATTCGGCAACTTCCAAGGGTAGTCGCGCAAGCGGCGCAACGGACCGAACGCCAGGTATTCGTCAGTACACACGCGGAAGAGATGCTGTCGGACGCAGGAGTGGACCCCGCCGAGGTCTTGGTTCTTCGTCCTTCAGGCGAGGAGACCGAGGTTCTGGCTGGATCTTCGATCAACGAGTTACTGGCGGCCGCGAAGGCGAAGCTGGGCCTCGGTAAAGTCGTGACGGGGCTTACGCGCCCCACACGGGTGAACCAGCTGGCGTTCGAATGGTCGAAGGGCACACGACAATGATGGTCGTCGTGGAAGGGGACACGGACCTTCCGTACGTGCGGAAACTGGTCGCCGACGCGGGCCTCACGGTCACGAGTGAGGTCGATGCGGGCGGCAAGGGCAACATCGACCGGGACCTGCTCAAGTACAACTCGATGGGTAAGGGGATGCCGGTGGTTGTGCTTCGCGATCTGGATCACGACGCTCTCTGCGGGGCGGCGTTCGTCTCGCAGTTGAATGTGAAGCGCGCGCGGTGGTTTCGCCTCCGGCTTGCAGTTCGGGAGCTTGAGTCGTGGGTTCTCGCGGATGCCCCAGGGCTATCGAAGTTCATGGGCATCGATGCGAAGTGGTTGCCGGGAAACCCAGACTCCGAAGCCGACCCCACGCGGTCGCTGCTCGATTTGGCAGCGCGGTCCCCCTCCGAGTGGGGTGCATTCGTTAACCCCTCGTAGGACACACGAGCATGACCGTTCCCACCTACGACCGCTTCATCGAGCCCCTGCTCCGCTACCTCGCGGCTCACGCCGAGGGCGCGTCCGTCGCGGACGTCTACGAGGCGCTCTCTGGCGCGATGAAGCTCACTGCTGACGACCACGCAGAGCTACTGCCGAGCGGCACCCAGGCCGTCTTCAAGAACCGCATCGGGTGGGCTCACGACCGACTGAAGCGGTCCGGTCTCTCGGCCAGCCCGCGTCGCGGGTTCTGGCAGCTGACGCCCGAAGGGATGGCCTTTGCGTCGAAGCACACGACCATCTCGGAGGATGAGGTCGAGCGCTTAGCGAACTCGGAGGTCGACCGGATTCTGCGCCCCAAACCGCAGAAGGACATCCTTTCGGACTCGTCACTGGCCGTCGAGCCGGCGACACCCCCGCCGGACCGGTCGAGTCCCGAGGAGCGCATCGAAGCGGCTCTCGCCGAGGTCCGCCACGGTGTGGCTCGGGACCTTCTGGAGAACATCGGCCGCTCGCCGCCCGAGTTCTTCGAGAAACTGGTGCTCGAACTGCTTCACGCCATGGGGTACGGCACGAGCCGCTCAGCCCTTCAGCGGGTCGGCGGTTCGGGGGACGGCGGCATCGACGGCATCATCTCGCTCGACCGCCTGGGGCTCGAAAAGGTCTACATCCAGGCAAAGCGCTGGAAGAACCCCGTCGGGAGCCCCGAGATCCAGGGCTTCGTGGGGGCGCTTCAGCTTCAATCGGCGTCGAAGGGCGTGTTCATCACGACGAGCGCGTTCACGAAGGACGCAAAGCAGGCCGCCGCGAGGGCGCGCGGGAGCATTGTGCTCGTGGACGGCGAACAGCTCTCCGCGCTGATGATGGACCACGGCGTGGGCGTGAGCCACAAGGCCCTGCAGGTGCCCAAAGTGGACAGCGACTACTTCGAAGAGGACTGAGTACAGCTCCCCGCAAGAGGGTGATCAGCGTTACGACGGACGCTGGCCCCCATCCCAGGCCCTTCCCCCGCGGGGCGGGGGAAGGGAGCATGCTGGCCACGGGCTCGTGGCCTGGATCCCCTACTGAGGCGCCGTCAGAGCGAAATCACGGGGAACCGGTCGGCGCCAAACCCAGAGGGCAAGCGTCGATGGACCACGGCGAGAGCGTCGCGCAGATCCTGCCCAACTCACGGCGAAGGCTGCAGCGACTAGATTACGATCTTTGCGGAAGGCCGACGCACGCAAGTGCTATGGCGCGAACCCAAAATCGCCTTCTTGCGCAATCGACGCCGTCGTCCCCGATGCGCCAGACTCTCTTCCCCCGCCCCGCGCTCATCATTCGTCACATCGCGCTCGGCCTTCGAGAAAAGGCCCATGCCAGGGCGCCCTCTCCTTGCCTCGCGGCCCCGGAGAACCTCACCCCCGGCCCCTCCCCCGGCCCCTCTCCGCAAGCGGAGAGGGGTGTCTGCGGGTCTCGCGATACCGGAGCTGCTCCCCCCCTCTCCGCAAGCGGACCGAGAGCGGACAGGGGAGTGTGGCGTGCGCCCGCTTCGGTGGTGGCGACGGGGCGCTATGGCCACGTCAACCGGTCGGCATCACCGCCGCAATGCGAGCCAGCGCGCTGTCGATGTCGTGCAGGACCTGTCCTCCGGAAGCGAACCCCCAGAAGCCTTGCGGCCACGCACACGCGCCCAAAGCATAGCCTCGGCGATGGTTGGCTCGCGCCGCATCGTCCGGGCCAGTGGCTTTGAGATAAGCTCCAACTGTTCGCCTTCGGCACGCCATCCCATCGACTCCAGTCGTCTCCGCGGCCGGGCAAGTTGCTCGAGCGCATCCGAGGATCGGCGAGGGCCCGGCTCGGCAAGAGGTGCCGCAAAGCGCAGAGCGCGAGCAGGTCTTGCTTGGTATCGCGAGACCAGCGACACCCCTCTCCGCTTGCGGAGAGGGGCCGGGGGTGAGGTCTTCCGCAGGTGCCGTAAAGCGCAGAGCGCGAGCAGGTCTTGGTATGAGGTTTAATAGCTGGACCGGCCGGTTCACAACACGATGTGACGAATGCTTAGCGCCCCGCGGGGGAAGGGTCGGGGATGGGGGCCGCCAACGTGGCCGTCTGCTCGGGTCGTCCGTGCGACAAGAGCTCGCTCGAAGCGCATGCGCGCTTTAGCTCGGCTGCCTGTTAGGGCTCGAACCGCCGGAAGCGCTTGCGTGGCCTCTCAGCCTTGGAGCGCGCCCGACGCACTGCGCAGGCCGGTCCGGTAGGTCGCGCACGTGCTATCTTTACTCGTGGCCGCCAAGTATCCCCTCCGGTTTCTCGCGAACGTTCCCGCAAACCGGATCGTCAAGCTTCCCGACGACGTACCTGTTGGACCCGCGGAGATCGTCGTCCTCGCGCAAGAGCCCCGGGCGGCGAAGGTGGACCGCGTGCGCCTGGCGCGAGAGCTTCAGCGGTCGGCGCCGGACCAGGCCACCGATAGCACCGAGCTTCTTCGCGCAGACCGAGACACGCGGTGAAACTCGTCGTCGACGCCTCCGTCGCGGCCTAGCCGCCACGCCGTATCGGGTTCACGCGATATGGCTTGGGACGATGTAGTTCCCAATTTACCACTGGAAAGTCCGACCGCGCCCCCACTGTGCTCTCCCAGCCGGCGCCCTCGCCCGGTTCCACGAAAGCGGCGAGCCGCAGCTCACCTCCCCAGCGCGGCCAGATGCACGCTTCTCGGAAACCGCGCCTCAAGGCTCGCCCGCTCGCGCTCCGCGCCCGCCACATCGCCGACGGCACGCAGGGCCCGCACGCGGAGCGCCGTCGCTTCCTCTTCGAACGTCCCTCGGGGATTGCGCACCTGGTACCCATCCAGCGCCGTGAGGGCCGCGTTCGGGTCGCCCGCATCGATCAAGGCACGCACGCGCCGGATCGACTCGAGTTCGACGGCGACCGAAGTGGGGGCCGCCTGGGTCGACGGCGCGACCGCGACGGGAGCGCTGGCGGCGGCGCGATCCATGGCAGCGGACGAACGCGGAGTTGCGACTGTCACCGGCGAGGATGGCTGGCCCGCGAGCGCGGGGGGGCTGGTCACCGCCACGGGCACCGGCGGATAGGACGACTCGTCAGGCGCCGAATCGACCCCCGAAGAGGCCGGCGCTGCGGTCAGAGTTCGACTCGGGGCCGCCGCGGTGGTGGGGCTCGAGAGGGCCGAAACCGGCGCAAGGGGTGTCGCGGGCACCCCCGCGCTCGGCGGTCTCGCCTTGCTCGCGGTCGCGCGCTCATGCTCGCTCTCGCGACCCGCGAGGTAGCCGGCGCTCCCCGCCGTCGTCGCCGCGAAGAGGCCGATCCCAATCTTGGAGACGGCGGCGTGCTTGAGACCCGCCAAGAACCTCGCGACTGACCGCGACGCGGCGCCGTGCGCCGAGGACCCCGCCGCGATCGCCGACCCGACCCCGAGGGCGTCGAGGACGGTGTCTTGCAGATCGGCCGGAGGGATGTCCCGCTGGCCCGCTTCGACCAAGGAGCGCAGGCCCGCGGGCCCGACCTCGCGGAGGCGTTTCGGCTCGGTCATCACGGCCTTTCTCCGGCTTCTCGCAGAGCCACGGCGAGCTCCTCGAAGCGCTGGCGCGCGCGCCGCAGGCGGGACGCCACCGTTCCAGGCGGCGCTTCGAGCGCCTCGGCGATCGCCGCCATGGTCATCTCTTCGAGCTCGTAAAGCACGAAGACGACGCGAAGGGGCTCCTCCATCTCGCTCAGGATAGCGTCGAGCTGCGAGAGCTTCTCGCGCTCGAGGAGCTCGCGCTCCGGGCTCGGCTTGCTCGACGCGTGCGCATCAATCGAGGGCTCGCTCACGGTGGGATGCCGGCGCTGCGCGCGCCGCGCTTCGGAGGCCACGAACACGGACGTGCGAAGCAAGAACGGAAGCTCGCGGCCGGGCGGAACGGCCTGGGCCTTGCGCGACAGCACGAGAAACACGCTCTGCGCCGCATCGTCGGCGTCCGCCGCGGGCACCCCGTTACGTCGGAGCACGCGCCACACCGTGGCGAGGTGCGCCCGGACGCACGCGCGCAGACGCCCATCCGCGTCCGCCCGTTCGGGCGCGATCGCCGGGCACGCGCCGAGGGGCGCCGAGGCCTCCGAGTCGCTCACCGATGGGATTGACGCCATCTCGGGCTCATGGTTTCGGTCCTCAAAGTTGGACCCCCAGACTCGCCCCGCCCTCGAACCACCCTGGGGTGTCGTCTACGGCGTCGCTCATCGTCCCGTACATCGCGTCGAAGTTGAGCTCGAAGAACAGTCGAGTGGGTGACTGCCAGCGAAGGCGCGTGCCCACCCCGCCCCAGAGCATTAGGCCGACGGACGGGTAAATCGCCCCTCCAGACCCGGTGAACGTCCCGCCCGCGACGCGCAGGCAGCCTAGCACGCTGAAGCCTGACTCTCCGATCGGGATATCCAGCAAGCAAGCCTCCGTATCGAGGATCACGAAGAGGAGGCTCGATGGCACGTTCGTCGGGACAAGGCTCGGCGCGCCCCAGGCCTGGGGCGTGTTCCCGTGCGCGAAAGAAGCGCCGATGCCCCCTTCGAACATCATCGCGTGAAAACCCCCGGGGACCTCGACACTTGCAAACCCCATCAAGCCCGGGTTGGGCGTGCCCCAGTACGGGTGGTTGGTCCCGAAGGCGCGCGCGCCAACGCGCCACTTCGCCGGGGATGCGTTGTCGCCCGAATCCGGCTTGCGGTCAGTGGGAGGCGGAGGTTCCGATCGAGGAGCCGCTGGCGCAGTCGACGGCGCCGGGGCGTCGGCCGACGGCTCGGCCATGGCAATGATCATTGCCAGCGAGGCCGTCACCTCGTCACATCGGCTAGCGGTCACCTGGCGAACGCCCGTCTCGGTGGTGAGCGTGCCCTCGTAGCGCCCGTCCGGGATCCGGCGAATCCGCAGCGCGAAGCGCCACGTGCGCTCGACCCGCGAAGACGGGGCCATCTCCGCCCGGACCAGCGTTTGGAAGGCTTCGCTCGAAGGGCACTCGGGTACTGGGGCGCTGTACTCTACGAGGATCGGAGGCTCTCCTTGGGCCCGCGCCGAGGGCGCGAGAGCCAGAAATGCGAGCGATGGGATCAGGAGACCGAAAAGGAAGCGAAGGTTCATTAGCGGCCGGGATCCATCGGATGGGTTTGCGTGTCATGGCCGGTCGCCACCGCTTTTGATCACGGGACCCAAAAAAGAGGTCCCCGCGACGGTCCGCCCGCGCGCCAACTTGTGCCAACCGATGATCGGCGCGTCAGGGACGAGGGAGCGTTCGTGCTCTTCCAGCGCGTCGATTTGCTACGGCATGGTCGTTGCGTTTCTCAGAGCCGATAGCGCGCCGTCGGAAGGGGGAGCTTCGATATGACAAAGCGTTCCAGATTCGGCGCGGTGGGCCCGACGTCTGCGGCAGCCGCCCTAACGGTTCTTGGAATCGGATGCAGCGGAGGCCTGGTTCAGGATTCCCGCGGGGCCTCCCCCATTGAGGGTGGCGCGGCTGCGGCCGCCGCCGCTTCGATCGGCGCCGACGCGGCCGCCTGCCCTTCGAATCCCCCGCCCGCGCCCGCGACCCAGTCGTCTCCGGGCCCTCTCCCGAACGCGACTTGCTCCACGACCGGCCGAGTCATCTGCACGCTCCCCGCGGGGGTCACGCTTCCCCTCCCGCCCTCGCCCGACTCCGGGCCCCCGACGGGTCTCGGGCCCCAGAAAATCCCCGGCTTGTCGGCCGTGGCCGTGGTCGCGCAGGCCGGACTCGGAGCGCCACCGGCGCCCACGGGCGGCGCCGTGGACCCGGGCGACTATGAGCTCGTCGGGGTCACGGTATACGGCCAGCTCCCGCCGAACGTCGCGGGGTCGCCGCGAGCGGGAGACAGCATCGGCGCGAAGATCCATGTGTCGTGCGATACGTACAACATCGTTTACGGCGTCGCGTCGGACGATGGCGGCCTTGGGACGTTCGGTGGAAACGGGTGCGGCCGGCTCGTTCCCTTCGCGATCCCGCTGGTCGCCGTGGCCGGTCTGGCCGACGACGGCGACACGTCGGGCGACTGGATGCCGTATTCGGCCTCGCCGGGAACGCTCACGCTCATTCAGCTGACCCCGTACGAGGATTACGGCCGGGGCTTCGTCGAGGGATCGTACACGGTCGTCGAAGAGTTCACGTCCGTCGACGGGGGCCCTCCGAGCTTGGCGGCCACAACGCCCAGCTGCGCGCCCGCGCCCGCGCCCGCGCCGCCGCCCGCCCGCGCTGCGCGGGATCCCCGCTGCCCCGCGGCCATCCCGATGGCCTCCGAGGCGTGCAACCCGGATTCTGGTCCACTCGAATGCGAATTCGGCGGCGATGCGCTCGGCCGCTGCACGACGCTCGCCGTCTGTGCCCTGCAACCCGACGGCACGTTCCACTTCGTCGTCGCCTCTTCGTCGAGCGACATGTGCGGGTCGAACGCGGCCGAGTGTCCGTCGTCGTTCGCCGTCGCGAGTGCGCTGGTTGGCGCGGACGCTGGCCCGTGTGCCGATCCATCCCCGCCGTTGTGCGACTACGCCGAAGGCATGTGCGGATGCGGCAACGTCTCATCGGCCGCGGGATGGGCGTGCGAAACTCGCCAGGCGACCCCAGATTGCCCCGCCTTCCGCCCCCTCTCGGGCAACGCCTGCCCGACCGAAGGCGTACAATGCTTCTACGGGAACCCCTGTCAGCGCAGCGCTTACGAGGGGACGCCGCTGGTCTGGACCGGCGGATACTGGGAAGAGTTCGACGCGCAGTACAGCTGCCCTGTGGTGAGTCGGTAAGCGCTGAGCGTGCGTTGGGGCTACCCCTCCAAAAATCTCACCGGCTGCTCCCACAAGACGAGCACGAGGCACCCCTCGGGCGCCCGCACGCTGTGACGCGACCCCG
>Ga0265325_10001254_pt1 | contig 18106 bp, 18 predicted proteins | sample 41420metaG_FD_202090 | JGI IMG/M metagenome (GOLD analysis project Ga0265325, IMG submission 202090) | Rhizosphere microbial communities from Carex aquatilis grown in University of Washington, Seatle, WA, United States - 4-14-20 metaG | ecosystem: Host-associated > Plants > Roots > Rhizosphere...
CTTAACAGAGGTGACCCAGACGGGTTAGGCCCCTTTTTTTGACTTCTTACGCCTCGGTTTAGCCTTGGCCTTGTGCGGTTTGTGGGGCGTGCTGAGCATCCGCTTTAGAGCGGCCTCGCGTCTACGCTCAGTTTCTGCCGGACTGAGTGTTTCCTGATTGTCGCCAGCCATTGGACCAATCTCCTGAATGAAAACCGACAAAGCAATTCATCGGCTATATTCCGATCTTGCGCACAAACTTCGGCGCATCACGCCGCCGCGTAAATTATATTGGATAGACCGACGAAGGAACAACGCTCATTGCATCTTCTGTGGAGGATCACCGACAAACCTTGAGCATATATGGCCCGCTTGGTCGCACGAATACCTCCCGCGAGATATCCGAAGTTGGTACGCGGTCCACGCAATCGAACGCCTCAATCGCTCTGATATCCATGTGGACAAACGTGGAGGTGACCCTCACGACAGGCAAGTCAACGCCGTAGACGAGCGCTGCAACAATGGGTGGATGCGAGAAAAAATCGAAGACCCCGCAACAGATGTGCTTACGAGGCTATTTACTGGGGCCAACAACCCCACGCGCATTACGGAAGACGAGCAGAGGCTCATCGCGTCATGGATAGCACTGCGCACTATGGTTGCCGAGTATGACCATTATTCGCCGCATATCACGCACCACATGCAGCGGAAAAGACTATGGAAAACACAGACAATATCTCGCGAAAACTGGCGGGTGTGGATTGGAAATTATGAAGGCCGTGAGGCTGGGGCGCTCTGGATTCAGCACTCATTTCTCATCCTTCCGGATGCGGTCTCGGCTCGGAGAAAAACGCGTACTGCCAACTACGCGAACGGTCAGACGCTCACGTATGTAATCGGCAAGCTCCTTATTCACATCATGTATTGCCCGGACCCAGTCCTCCTTAAAATCTGGAAGTTCCCCGCGCTCGTGAGCGGCAAGTTTGTCTGCATCTGGCCCACAACCGGCCTCAGCATCATGTGGCCGCTCCCGGCTCTCACCGATGATGAGGCCCACTTTGCCTCTAGTGCGTTCCGGCAGTTCATTCTTGGGACCGCTATGAAGCGGCGCACTCCCGACGATGTCGCCAAGGCCCTCCAGATCAGTTGAGGAGGGTGGCCGCGTAATGGGCGCGCCCATGGCACGCCATCCTTAAACTCCCAACCCCCGAGGGTTGGTATTAGCGACCCCGGCGATTTCGGGGGTTGGGTAGATACTTGAGCGTCGGCCTGTCACAGCCGATCTAGCCCTTGGGGGCCGCTAACTCAAGTATATAATCGCCACGTTATTTCCCATAATATTACTTATACGATAATTTGAAGCCTGCCGGAGACGTGGTCTGCGTTGGGGCTTTCGCCCATGGGCGCTTGGCACCTGCCCGGCGGCGCGTGTACTGAGCGGCATGAGCAATCCCAAGCCCAGCCGCAACATCTCCGACCTGATCGAGATCATGCGCCGCCTGCGCGATCCGGACGGCGGCTGTCCGTGGGACCGCGAGCAGACATTCCAGACCATCGCGCCTTACACGATCGAGGAAGCCTATGAGGTCGCCGGCGCTATTGAGGAGAAGGACTGGCCGGGCCTGAAGGACGAGCTGGGCGATCTGCTCCTGCAGACCGTCTATCACGCGCGCATGGCCGAGGAAGCCGGGCTCTTTGCCTTCGGCGACGTCGTTGAGGCCATCACAGCCAAGATGATCGCGCGGCATCCGCATGTCTTCGGCGATGGCGCGGCCGTGGCCGATGCTGACGCGCAGACCGTCGCCTGGGAAGATCACAAGAAGCGCGAGCGGGCGGCCAAGCCGCAGAAGCAGGGGCTCCTGGACGATGTTCCGATGGCCCTACCCGCATTGCTGCGTGCGGAAAAGCTTCAGAAGCGGCTCTCAAGCGTCGGTTTCGACTGGGATAACGCCGGACGCGTGCTGGAGAAAGTGACGGAGGAAGCCGCCGAGATCGTCGAGGCGCAGAAGGACGGCGCATCCCACGGCGAGCTTGAGGGCGAAATCGGCGACCTGCTCTTCGTGATCGCCAACCTGGCGCGCCACATGAAGGTCGATCCCGAGGCGGCACTGCGCGCGACCAATGCCAAGGTGATGCGCCGCTGGGCCTGGATCGAGTCCGCGCTCAGAGCGCAGGGCCGGACAGCGAACGAGGCTAGCCTCGTCGAGATGGAAGCGCTCTGGCTCGAGGCAAAGACGAAGGTGTGAGCAGACCTCGTGTATCGTCGCCCGCGCTCACGCGGTCCCACTGCAAGGAAGAGCGGGAAAGCTACCCTCACCTTTTCCACAGCGTCTGAGCACCCTGCTCTAGCCGGCTGTTTTCGTTAATACATCGCTTTTGAAGCGGTTGGAGAATCTGCCCACATCCTGTGGATCGATGGCGAGAGTCAGCTCGACTCCCTTGGCTTTGTCGGTCCGCTTGAGAACCTGCGCGTGGCGATAGACCCAGGCGAGGTTTTCCCCATCCGAATGCTCCAAAGTCAGGCGAAACCGAATGTTGGCACCCGTCAACTCGTCCTCAAAGCGCGTCAGCAGCTTGTCCAGCCCGGCTCCCGTCACCGCGGAAACCGCGATCGGTCCATCGGGCCGGCCATTGGCTGTGAGCAGCCCGTCGCGCACGTCCGGCGCGAGCAAGTCGATCTTGTTCAGGATCTCGATGAACGGCCGGTCCGTGCCCGCCTCGATCCCAAGCTCGTGCAGAACCTTCAGCACGTCCGCCTTCTGGGCAGCGCTCTCGGCGTGGGAGGTGTCGCGGACATGGGCGATGACATCGGCTTCCAGCACCTCCTCGAGCGTCGCGCGGAAAGCGGCGACCAACTCAACCGGCAGGTCGGCGATGAAGCCGACCGTGTCCGAGAGAATCGCCTTTGAGCCGCGCGGCAGTTTCAGACCGCGCATGGTAGGATCGAGCGTGGCGAACAGCAGATCCTTGGCCAGCACGTCGGCGGCCGTGAGCTTGTTGAACAGCGTCGACTTGCCGGCGTTGGTGTAGCCGACCAGCGCGATGACCGGGAACGGCACGCGCTTTCGCGCCTGGCGCTGCAGCCCGCGCGTGCGTTTGACGCCCTCGAGCTCGCGCCGGATCTTGGCCAACCGCTCGCCGATCAGGCGGCGGTCGGTTTCGATCTGGGTTTCGCCGGGGCCGCCGAGAAAGCCGAAGCCGCCGCGTTGCCGCTCAAGGTGGGTCCAGCTGCGCACGAGGCGGCTGCGCTGGTAAGTGAGATGCGCAAACTCAACTTGCAGTCGCCCTTCCCGCGTTCGCGCACGTTCGCCGAATATCTCGAGAATGAGCGCCGTGCGGTCGAGGACCTTCGTCGCCCACGCCTTTTCCAGGTTGCGCTGCTGCACCGGCGAGAGTTGCGCGTTGACGATGACGACTTCCGGTTCGAGCGCGCGCACTTCGCCGGCGATCTCGTCGACCTTGCCGCTGCCGATCAACGTGGCCGGTGTCGGCCGGACAAGCGGCACGATATGAGAAGCAATGATGGTCAGCCCAATCGCTGCGGTCAACCCGATCGCTTCGGCCAGGCGCGCGTCCGCATCGCGGTCGATGCGTGCGCCCTGGGCCCGCGCTTTCGGCTCCACATGAACAACGATGGCCTTGCGCGCCAGATTCCGCGCGCCGCCGTCCGTCTTTTTCAGACGGTTTCGGATGCGGCCGGATGTTCGTCCTGCAACTGGATCGGTCCCATCGGCATCACCGTCGAGATCGCGTGCTTGTAGACGAGCTGTGCCTGCCCGTCCCTGCGCAGCAGTACGCAAAAATTGTCGAACCACGTGATATTCCCCTGAAGCTTGACGCCGTTCACGAGGAAGATCGTGACGGCAGATTTGCTTTTTCGGACAGCGTTGAGAAACGTGTCTTGCAGATTTTGTTGTTTTTCGCTCATCGGGGAGTCCCGTTATTGTGCCTCGCGCCCCTGCGAAGCACTAAAGACAGCATAGTCTGCGTTGCTGCGTTTGCGAAAGGGCCTAGCGCGCCTGTTCTGCCGCGCGCGCAGCAGACATCTGGGCATAAAGTTCCTGGACTCTGCGGGTGATCGGTCCCGGCTGGCCGTCGCCGATCTTCTTTCCGTCGATCGCCGTGACCGGAAAGACGCCAGCCGCTGATGAAATGAACGCCTCTCGTCCCGCCATGGCTTCAGCCGGCGTAAATTTGCGCTCTGAAACAGCCAATTGTGCTTGTGTCGCAGCTTCCAGGATCACACGCCGCGTAACGCCGGGCAGAATGTCGTGGCTGAGGCCGCGGGTGGTCAGCTTACCCGCAGCATCGACGATCCAGGCAGTGGTCGAAGCGCCCTCGGTCACAAAGCCTTGCGCGTCGACGAGCCAGGCTTCCCACGATCCGGCTTTACGCGCGACCGTCTTGGCCAGCAGGTTCGGCAGGAGCTGGACGGTCTTTATGTCGCGCCGCGCCCAGCGTTCGTCCGGCCGGGTCATCACGGTAATGCCCCTGGAGCGCAGGCGCTCGCTGCCCGACGTCCCCATGTCGCGCGCCGTCATGATCAGCGTCGGGCGGCGCACGACGGAGGGTATCGAGTGGTCGCGGCGGAACGCGCCGCGTGTCACCTGCAGGTAGAGCAACCCGTTGCGGACGCGGTTGCGGCGGACGAGCTCGCGCATGACGAGCTTGAGCACATTGCGGTGCATCGGCATGGCCATCTCAATTTCGCTCACGGAACGCTCGAGCCGGTCGAGATGTTCTTCCTCGTCCATCAGCTTGCCGTCGATGACGCTGCAAACCTCATAGACGGCATCGGCAAGCTGAAGCCCGCGGTCTTCGATGTGCACGGCGGCGCGGCCGTGCGGCACGTAGCGGCCGTCGACATAGGCGATGCGTCCCGACGGTGCGCGGGTCTCCCAACCGCTCACGCGTTGAAGCCCTGCTCGCGCCCGGTGGGTCCGACGCCGAGCGACTTCAGCTTGCGGTGCAGCGCCGAGCGTTCCATGCCGATGAAGGCAGCCGTTCGCGAGATGTTGCCGCCGAAGCGGTTGATCTGTGCCACGAGGTAGTCGCGCTCGAAAATCTCGCGCGCCTCGCGCAGCGGCAGGGAGATGACGAGGTCGCCCCGCCCTGCTCCGCCCCATGTCGCGTTCGCGCCGAGATCGGACGGCAGCAGATCGGCGGAGATCGCCTGCGCCGCATCGTCCGTCGCCAGGATCAGAAGGCGCTCCACGATGTTGCGAAGCTGGCGGACATTGCCCGGCCAGGTATGCGCCTGCAGAACCGCCATGGCATCGTCGCCGATCTCGCGAACCGCGAGGCCGGATGTCGCCGACAGCCGCGCCATGAAATGCGCCACGAGCATCGGAATGTCGTCGCGCCGCTCGGCCAGCGACGGTACGCGCACCGGCACGACATTGAGGCGGTGATAGAGGTCCTCGCGGAACGTACCCGCGGCAATCTCGGCGCGCAGGTCGCGCGTCGTCGAGCAGATCACGCGCGCGTCGACCTGCACGCGCGTCGATCCGCCGATGCGCGTGAAGGTCTGATCGACCATGACGCGCAGGATCTTGCCCTGTGTCTCCAGCGGCATGTCCGCGACTTCGTCGAGATAAAGCGTGCCGTTGTGCGCGAGTTCGAAAAGGCCGGTTTTGCGCGGTCCGTCGCCGCCTTCCGTCCCGAACAGTTCGATTTCGATGCGTGCCGGATCCATCGTCGCGCAGTTGATTGCGACGAACGCATTGGCGGCCCGCCGCGAACGCGCATGGATGAGGCGCGCAGCCACTTCCTTGCCCGAGCCCGAGGGGCCCGTGATGAAGACGCGGCTGTTGGTCGGCGCGATTTTCTCGATCGCCTGACGAAGCTGCGTAATGGCGGAGGAATTGCCGACCAGTTCTGAGTCGTCTCCGGTCTTGAGCTTCAGTTCCTGTACCTCGCGGCGCAGGCGCGAGGCTTCCAGCGCGCGGCCGACGACATGGATCAGGCGGTCGGCCTTGAACGGCTTTTCTATGAAATCGTAGGCGCCCTTCTTGATCGAGGCGACGGCGGTTTCGATCGTGCCATGGCCCGAGATCATCACCACCGGCAGGTTCGGCTGCTCGCGCTTGATCGTGTCGAGCACCTGGATGCCGTCGAGTTTGCTGCCCTGCAGCCAGATATCGAGGACCAGAAGCTGCGGCCGGCGCTGGCGCACGGCATTGAGCGCACCGTCGCTGTCGCCGGCAACGCGGGTCTCATAGCCTTCGTCGTGCAGGATCCCGGCGATCAGGTCGCGGATATCCTCTTCATCGTCGACGATCAGGATCTCAGACGCGATCGGCAATGCGTGCTTGCTCATCCCCAGTTCCTTTTTCTTTCATTTTCTTTTGTCGTGGTGGAAACGTCAGGACAATTTCCGCCCCTCGCCGGTGTTCGCCCTGAATGCTGTCGCTCTGCAGGCTCTCGCCTGCGTCTTGCAAAACAATTTCGCCGCCATGGTCTTCCATGACCTTTCGGACGATCGCCAACCCTAGTCCTGTTCCCTTGGCGCGCGTGGTCACGTAGGGCTCCGTCAGCCGGTCGCGATGTTCGTGCGGCAGGCCGACGCCATTGTCCGTCACGCGGAAAATGACCGATGCCTCGCTGGGCTCCAGCGCGATCACGATGCGGCCCGGCGTCGGATCCTCGCCCTTGGCGATCCGCGCACTCACCGCCTCGCCGGCATTCTTGAGAACATTCGTCAGCGCCTGCGTCACGAGGCGGCCGTCGCATTCCAGATAGACCGGCTCCCTGGGAATGCGAGTCTCGAACGTGATCTGCGGATGGGCGACGCGCTGCAGGAACACCGCCTGCTGGATGAGTTCCTGCGCATTCTCGCGCCGCATGACGGGCGTGGGCATGCGCGCGAAGGAGGAAAATTCGTCGACCATCCGGCCGATGTCGCCGACCTGTCGTATGATCGTGTCGGTGCATTGCGCAAAGACTTCCGGATCGGTCGATATCTCGCTCGCGTATTTGCGCTTTAGCCGTTCGGCAGAAAGCTGGATCGGCGTCAGCGGATTCTTGATCTCGTGCGCGATGCGGCGCGCAATATCAGCCCACGCTGCGGTGCGCTGCGCCGAGACGAGATCGGTGATGTCGTCAAAGGTCGCAACGAAGCCGCTGCCGTCTGCGCCGCGCTCGCTCGAGACTTGAACGCTCAGGACTCGCGACGTGGTTCCGCGCTTGACCGTGACCTCGCCGCTGGCACGGCCCGCGGGCTCGGAAATGGCGCGGCGGATGAGCGCGGCAAGCTCGGGCACGGCCTCGGAATAAAGCCGGCCTTCGATCTCCTCCGGTGCGGCGCCCAGAAGCCGCGCGGCCGCGCGATTGACGATGGTGAGGATGCCGTCACGATCGAGACCGATCACACCAGCGCTGACGCCTGCGAGCACTGCTTCGGTAAATCGCCGGCGCTCGTCATTCTGGCGGTTGGCAGACACCAGCGCGCTGCGCTGCGCGTCGAGCTGACCGGTCATGCGGTTGAAGGCGCGGCCGAGCAGACCGATTTCGTCGTCGCTGCGCTCGACTTCCACCTGCGCCTTGAGATCGCCTTCCGACACGCGTTCGGCCGCGCCGATCAGGCTGGAGATCGGCCGCACGAGCCGGTTGGCCGCCCACAGGCCTAGCCAGATGGCAGACAGCAGGATGACCAGCGACACGACCATGTAGAGCGCAGCGAAGATGAGCTGGACCTGCGAGCGGCTGGCGTTCAGCCGGTCATATTCGCTCACCGCGACCTTGGTGCGGTGGTAGTAGCCGAACACCTTGGGATCGACGTGCCGCACGACGAGCAGATAGGCGTCCTTCAGGAACGGCAGATAGATCAGCGCATGGATGTAACCGGTTTCGGGATCGCCATCGACGACGATCTGTCCCGCGCGCGCATCGGCGATGTCGGTCGCACTCGGCTTGAGCGCGGCGGAATAGACGAGCTTGGCGCTCTTGGCCAGTTCGCTGCCGTGCGAATCGATCAGGAAGGAACCGACCAGGCCGCGATCGGTCGTCATGATCGCGATCTTTTCCATCATCAGCGACAGGCGCACCTGCTTGTTCTGGTCGAACAAGGTGCGGTCGTGCTCGATGCTGCTTTCGATTTCGCCGGCGTCATAGAGAATGTGCCGCCCCTGCTCGATCATGTATTGCCGCGCGACCCCGACAGCGTTGTCGAGCGCGGTCTGGACGCGGGCGGAGAACCACGCCTCGATACCGAGGTTCAGCGTGACCGTCGCAAAGATCGCGACGAGGATCGCCGGCACCACGGCAATGGCGCTGAACATGGCCACAAGGCGCACGTGAAGCTTGGCGCCAGCGAGGCCCGACTTGCGTGCGCTCCAGAGCCTTGCGAGCCGCCAGGCGATGAGCCCACCCAGCGAGACGCCGAGCGTCAGATTGATCAGCAGAAGCGTTACAAGGTTTGCCGGCGTCGGATTGTAGGGCACCAGACCGGTGACCATCGCGTACGTGATGACCGCCGAAAGCACGGCCAGAACGCCCACGCCCAACGCAAGCAGCGATGGCCGCGAGATGGCTCTCAGCCAATCCAGCAACCCGCCGCCCTGCGCTTCCACTGCGTTGGTCGTGGCCATCATTGTCCGTTGGCTAAGGGGCGACCCGGTTAAATTGCTTTCCGGGTTCAATAATCCGTCACAGTGTAGCCAAGACACAGCCTGTTGCAAGAAAGCTGCGATGCATTAGGACAACAGAATTTAGTGTGTACGGTTAATCCGTCCTCAGGCCCTTGATGACTTCCAGACCCAGATCCCGGATCTTTTTGCGCAGCGTGTTGCGGTTCAAGCCCAGCAAGTGGGCCGCCCTGATCTGGTTGCCGCGCGTCGCCCCGAGGCAGATCGAAATCAGCGGCCGTTCGATTTCCTGGAGGATTCGGTCGTAGAGGCCAGGCGGCGGAAGCTTTTCGCCCTGGGCCAGAAAATAGGTTGTGAGGTGCCGCTCGACGGCGTCGCCAAGCGTGGCCGGCTCGTCGGCACCGTCGCCTTCGGGCGCACGGGCCGGCTCCTTCAGCTCGATCGCAATCGCGCTCGCCGGAATGGTTTCGCCCGAATGCAGAACTGCAAGCCGGCGGATCAGATTCTCCAGCTCGCGTACGTTTCCGGGCCAGCGATAATGCTTGAGCATATCGAGCGCTTCGCTATCGAGATGTTTGGCCGGCAGTCCCTCCTCTTCCGCCTTTCGCAGGAAATGGCGAACAAGATCAGGAACGTCCTCCGCGCGCTCGCGCAGCGGCGGCAGACGCATCGGCACGACGTTGAGGCGGTAATAGAGATCTTCGCGGAACAGACCCTGCTGGATGAGCTGGCGCAGATCGCGGTTCGTCGCGGCGATGATGCGCACATCGGTCTTGATCGGAACGCGCCCGCCCACCGTCGTGTACTCGCCCTGTTGCAGCACGCGCAGCAGCCTGGTCTGCGCTTCGAGAGGCATGTCGCCGATTTCATCGAGGAAGAGCGTGCCTCCCTCAGCCTGCTCGAAGCGCCCGACGCCGCGGTTTGTTGCGCCGGTGAATGCGCCGCGCTCATGGCCGAACAATTCGCTTTCCACGAGTTCCTTGGGGATCGCCGCCATGTTGACCGCGACGAAGGTGCCGTGGCGGCGTTTGCCATAGTCGTGAAGCGCTCGCGCGACAAGTTCCTTGCCCGTCCCGCTTTCGCCCATGATCATCACGGTGAGATCGGTCTGCGTGAGCCGCGCGATAACGCGGTAGATTTCCTGCATCGCCGGCGAACGGCCGATCAGCGGCAAACGATCGTCGCCAGCCGCGCTGTCGGAAACTTCGCGCTTCGTATTGGGTTGCGCCAGGGCGCGTTGCACGACCGATGTCAGTTCCTTCAGATCGAACGGCTTGGGCAGATAGTCGAACGCGCCGCGCTCCGCCGCAGTGATGGCGGTGAGGATCGTGTTCTGGGCGCTCATCACCACGACGGGCAGTTCGGGACGAATTTTCTTGATGCGCGGAATGAGGTCAAAACCGTTTTCGTCGGGCAGTACCACGTCCGTGATGACGAGGTTGCCGTCGCCTGCCGCCACCCAGCGCCAAAGGCCCGCTGCGGTTCCCGTCGTGCGCACGTCATACCCTGCGCGTCCCAGGGCCTGGTTGAGCACCGTGCGGATTGCCGCGTCGTCGTCGCAGACCAGTATGGTTCCCGCGGGCATGTCAGTTCCCTTCGTTCGCATCGGCTGCCTTGGGCAGCAGGATGCGGAAAATGGTCCGGCGTGGAATGGAATCGCATTCGATGACGCCGCCATGATCGCCGACGATCTTGGCGACGAGCGCGAGACCGAGCCCTGATCCGCGTGGCTTGGTCGTGACGAACGGATCGAAGATGTGCGGCACGAGATCGGCTGGAACGCCGGAACCATTGTCGCGCACGGTCACTTCCAGCGGCAGGCTGAGACGCTCGCCGGCGACCGCGGCGCCGAAGCGCACGCCGGGACGATAGCCGGTCGTCAGCGTGATCTCGCCGCCCGTTTCGGGCAGCGCGTCGGCTGCGTTGCGCACCAGGTTCATGAACACCTGGATGAGTTGGTCGCGGTCTCCCAGCACGGCAGGCAGAGAGGGATCGAACGTCTCGACGATCGTCACGCCCTTGGCGAAGCTGGACTCGGCAACCTTGCGCACGCGATCGAGGACTTCGTGGATGTTGACCGGCGTGCGCGGAATCGCGCGGGTGTCGCCGAACGACTCCATCCGGTCGATCAGCGCCCGGATACGATCGGACTCGTCGCAGATGAGCTGCGTGAGCGTCTTGTCGCCTTCGGTGCCGGATTCTTCGAGCAATTGCGCAGCGCCGCGGATGCCGGCGAGCGGATTCTTGATTTCATGCGCGAGCACGGCGGCCATGCCGTGCATGGAGCGCACCGCGCCGCGATGCGAGAGCTGGCGGTCGATGCGCTGGGCCAGGCTGCGCTCCTGCAACAGGATGACGATGGAGTCTTCCGGTTCGGGCAGCGGCGTTGCGATGACGTCCGCGACGCGTTCGCCATGGCGCGGCGTCGTCAGGTCGACGTTTCGCTCGCTGACCGACGCGTTGCGCTCGCGCGCCTGAGCGACGAGCTGCAGCAACGGGCTGCCGAAAGGCACAAGATCGGTCAGGTTCTGGCGCAGGAGCAGACCTGCGCCGCTGTCGAAAAACTGTTCGGCCGCGGGGTTCACAAAAACGATTTGTTGGGCGGGACCGACGACGAGCAAAGGCATCGGCAGCGCGCCAGCGATGAGCGCAGCCGAGGCGTTGTCCTTAATTTGTTGTTCGAGATCCATTCCCATGCCTATTAGTTAGGCATACTACGTACATGTCCACATTATAGGCAATAGAAATGTTGCAGTGCGGCAAGGAGGTCCTTTGCTTGCCCAATCCCGCTATCGTGGTACCCAGACGGCCAATGTTCGGAGAGAAAGATGTCTGGCTTTGCAGTTCTTGTGGTGGCCGCCGGCAAGGGAGAACGCGCTGGCGGCGCCGTCCCCAAACAATACGCCCCCCTGCTCGGCAAGCCGATCCTGCGCTGGACTCTCGAAGCTTTTGCACGCCATCCGCGCGTGACGTCTATCCAGGTGGCCGTTGGGCCGGGCCAGGAGCAACTCTACGCGGCGGCTATCGAAGGCCTCGATCTGCTGCCGCCGGTCATTGGCGGCGCGACACGGCAGGAATCCGTGCGGCGCGGTCTGGAGGCGCTCGCCCATGCAGCTCCGGACATGGTGCTCATCCAGGACGCCGCGCGGCCGCTGGTTTCGGAGCGCGTCGTCGATGCTGTGATAGCCGCCCTTGAAAGCGGCGCGGACGGAGCGGTACCGCTTCTCGCCGTCGCCGACACGCTGAAGCGCAACGACGACGGCAAGTGGACGACTGTGCCGCGCGAGGGACTGCATCGGGCACAGACGCCGCAGGGTTTCCGTTTCGCTAAAATTCTTCGCGCGCATCGTCATTATGCGGCGCAGGACGTCACCGACGACATGGCGCTGGCCGAACTTGCGGGCTTGCACATCGCCGCCGTTGCAGGCGAAGACGGGAACATGAAAGTCACCACTCCGGAAGATTTCGCGCTGGCCGAAGCGCATCTGCGCGCACGGCTTGGCGAGAGTCGGACCGGCATGGGATATGACGTTCACCGTTTCGCGCCGGGCGATCATGTCTGGCTGTGCGGGATCAAGGTGCCGCACGACCATGCGCTCGAAGGGCACTCAGACGCCGATGCCGGCCTGCATGCGCTGACCGACGCGATCCTCGGCGCCATCGGCGAGGGCGATATCGGCCAGCACTTCCCACCGACGGACGAACGCTGGCGCGGTGCGCCGTCGTGGAAGTTCCTCGACCACGCCGCGAGCCTCGTTCGCAGCAAGGGCGGCGCCATCACGCATTGCGATGTGACGATCATCTGCGAGCGGCCCAAGGTTGGTCCGTACCGCGAGGCGATGCGCGCGCGTGTCGCGGAGATCCTCAAGCTCGATGTCTCCCGCGTCAGCGTGAAGGCGACGACAACCGAGGGACTTGGTTTCGAAGGGCGCCGCGAGGGCCTTGCCGCGCAGGCCGTGGCGACCGTCAGGCTGCCGTGAAGATCATCCTTCTCAAACCCGGTGACGAAGAACTTCTGCTGAGGGCGGAGGCCGCGTTCAATCCGGACGCACCCTCGCCTGCCCGCTGTTCGATGCTGTTGCGTGAGCCGAGCTACATGATGGTGGTCGCTCTCACCGACGACAATGAACTGATGGGCCGGATCTATGGCAACGTCTTGCACCGCTACTCGGCCACCGATCTGCTGCTCTACGAAGTCGATGTCGCCGAGAAATATCAGCGCCAGGGAGCATGCCGCGCGATGCTGGAATATCTGAAGAGCCTCTGCGCCAAGCGCGGCTATTCGGAGATGTGGGTGCTGACCGATCTCGACAACGAAGCGGGCAATGGCGTGTACAAGTCTGCCGGCGGCATGCTCGAAAATTCGCCGGCGAACATGTACGTCTTCCAGATATCCAAGCCATGATCGCTACCGCTCTGTCGACGTTCTTTGGCGTCGGCTACGCACGCGTCGCGCCGGGAACGGTGGCGAGCGCGGTTGCGCTGCCCATTGCGTGGCTGATCTTGTGGAAGTTGGGCCCGACCGCACTGATGATGGCCAGTCTCGGCATCTATTTGATCGGCGTGTGGTCCTGCGACGTGTACGCGAAAAGGACAGGCGGCGTTGATCCCTCCGAGTGCGTGATCGATGAAGTCGCCGGGCAATGGCTGGCCTGTGCGGTCACGCCGCTTTCTCTGGCGGGTTTTTCCATCGCGTTCGTACTGTTCCGCTTCTTCGACATCAGCAAGCTGTGGCCGGTTTCTGCCGGCGAGCGGCTCAAGGGCGGCTGGGGCATCATGACCGACGACATGATCGCCGGCGCGCTCTCGGCCGTCCTCATTGCGGCCCTGCGCTGGCAGGGCCTAGTCTAGCGGTCCAACCACGAAGGGTTCGCGATGTTTCCCAATCCCCTCCTCCGCCTCGCCGAAGTCGTTCTTGCCGATGCGCGCATCGCGCGGTTGCGCATCGTGACGGCTGAAAGCTGCACGGGCGGACTGATCGGTGCGTTGCTCACCGAGATCCCGGGCTCGTCGGACGTCTTCGACCGCGGCTTCATCGTCTATACAAACCGCTCCAAGCAGGACCTGCTCGGCGTTCCGGGCGATCTTGTCGCCGACATGGGCGAAGTGTCGGAAGCCGTCGCGCGCATGATGGCGGAGGGCGCGATCGAGAATTCCAATGCGCAGCTCGCGGTTGCGGTGACAGGTATCGCCGGGCCGGGCGGCGGAACGACGATGAAGCCGGTCGGCCTCGTTCACGTCGCTGCGGCGCGCGAGGGCCGCTCGATCCTGCATGAGGCACACCGCTTCGGCGACATAGGCCGCACGGAGGTGCGCCTCAAGACCTGCGAAGCGGCGCTAAGCCTGCTGCATCGGCTTATCTGAGAGTTCCTTTGCGCGCGCCTCGAACGCGTCCGCCATCTTGACGTAGACCTTGCCAAACGCTGCGCCGGCGACGGCGTTGAGAACGCGGTTTCGGAACTCGAACGCGAGCGAGAAATCGACCTGGCAGCCTTTCTCGAGAGGCGCGAAGCGCCAATGGTTCTCGAGCTGCCGGAACGGGCCGGACGTTTGCGCGACGTCGATCGTGCGCGCGGCCGGATCAAGTATCACGCGGCTGGTATATTTTTCGCGCAGCGCGCCGTAGCCGACGGCCATCTCCGCCGTCAGCACGTCGCGATTTTTCACATGCTCTCGCGAGAGGACGCGCAGCGCAGCGCACCAAGGAAGGAATTTCGGATACTGCTCCACATCCGCGACGACCTGGAACATCAAGTCGGCCGAATACGGAACCATTCGCGTTTCGGAATGCGCCGTCACGAGTTGGACTTGGCCAGCCTCGCCGCCTTGAGCTGCGCGAAGTCGCTGTCGGCGTGATAGGAGCTGCGCGTCAGTGGCGATGCCGAGACCATCTGGAAACCCTTGGCGCGCGCCGTCGCTTCGAGCGCCTTGAACTCGTCCGGCGTCCAGAAGCGATCAAGCGCTGCGTGCTTTTTTGTAGGCTGCAGATATTGGCCGATGGTGAGGAAGTCGACGCCGGCGGCGCGAAGATCGTCCATCACCTGCATGATCTCCTCGCGCGTCTCGCCCAGACCCACCATGAGACCGGACTTCGTGAAACCGTTCGGTGCGAGTTCCTTGGCCTGTTGCAGCAGGCGAAGCGACGCGAAATATCGAGCCCCGGGCCGTATGCTGAGATAGAGGCGCGGCACGGTTTCGAGATTGTGGTTGAACACGTCGGGCGCTGCGTCCATCACGACTTCGATGGCGCCGTCCTTGCGCAGGAAATCCGGCGTCAGGATTTCAATGGTGGTGCCGGGGCTCTCCGCGCGAATCGCACGGATCACCTTGGCGAAATGATCTGCGCCGCCGTCCGCGAGGTCATCGCGATCGACCGACGTGATGACGACATGCTTGAGGCCGAGCTTGGCGACCGCCTTGCCGACATTCTCCGGTTCCTGCGGATCGAGCGCACCGGGCAGTCCTGTCTTCACATTGCAGAAAGCGCAGGCGCGCGTGCAGGTGTCGCCCATTATCATCATCGTGGCGTGGCGGTGAGTCCAGCATTCGCCAATATTCGGGCAGGCCGCTTCCTCGCAAACCGTGTGGAGATTGTGTTCGCGCACGATGGCGCGCGTTACCGCATATTCCTTCGAAACAGGCGCTTTGACGCGAATCCATTCCGGCTTGCGCGGTACGGTGGTGTCCGGTCGATGCGCCTTTTCGGGATGGCGCGGCGGATTGGTGCGGTCGATCACAACGGTCATGCTGCCTTGATATAGTCGCTCCGGGTTGCGAAATCATGGAAAATTGAACTCTTGATGCGATAGTGCGTAGTAACGGGGCAAAGGAGACCAAAATGCCGCCGAAGAAAGCTCGCAAACCGGCAAAAAAGAAGGTTTCGGCAAAGGCCGCTGCGGCCCCGGCCAACGCACAGAAGTCCCGCTCGCTGGTCGAAGGATTTCCGATTCGCACCACGTTTGCGGTTGTCGGCGTGCTCGGACTGGCGGCCATCGCCATTTCACTGTTTGGTCCGCGCCGGTTCCGTGACGAAGTCATCCTTCCCATTGGTGCGGCGACGTACACGCCCATTGCCGCCGCCGTGGCGCCGCAGGCGGACCGTGTCTGGGAGGAAACGCGTGCCTGGCGCGACCGCGTCGGCCGCATTCTGGAGTCGATCAACACGGAAGAAGTGCGAGAACTCGTCGCAAGCCGCCTGTCGCACTGGATTGAACGCTTTCGCTGAGCGCTAAGTCGGATTTAGGAAAATAAGCAAAAGTGCTGGACGTTTCACACGTCGCCGCTGCACAATTCGCAGCCAAGGGGCGAACGCTGATTCAGAGCCGACAGCTCGGTCAGCCGAGCGATCGATAAGAACAAAATAACGGGTGGAAATTTTGACCGTCGCGAGCATTGCAGCCGCATCCGGCGAAGAGATCGTACCTTTCGACATCAGCCGCTCGGAGCAGCCGGTCTTCCGCGCTCTGATCGAAGCCAGATCACGCTACGGCGCGGACCGGGCCGCTATCGTCGACGGCGACGAGCGCGTCCTGACCTACGAAGAAATCATTCGTGCCGCCCTTGCACTCGGTCATTCCCTCAAGCGCGGGACCAAGCCTGGCGAAGCCGTCGCCATCATGCTTCCAACCGGCGCAGCGTCGGTCATCGCGTTCTTCGCCGTGTCGGCCTATGGCCGCGTGCCGGCGATGCTGAATTTCACCAGCGGGGCGGCGGGCCTTCGCAGCGCGCTGAAGACGGCGCAGATCAAGCGCATCGTGACGGCCCATCGTTTCGTCGAACTCGGCAAGCTCGATGCGCTGATCGAGGAACTCGGCAAGAATTACGAGATCGTCTATCTCGAAGACGTACGCGCAAAGCTCTCGCTCATCGACAAGATTTATGCCGCGGTCGGCACGTTCGTGCCGAGCCTCGTCGCCTCTAACGCCGTGCATTCGATGCCCGCGGTGATCCTGTTCACTTCGGGTACCGAAGGCGAGCCGAAGGGAGTCGCGCTATCTCACATGAACCTGCTTTCCAATGTCGAGCAGGTCCGATCGCATCTGGCGTTGTACGAGACCGACATACTGTTCAATCCGCTGCCGACGTTTCATTGCTTCGGTCTGACTGTCGGGTCTCTGATGCCGCTGCTGCTCGGCATCAAGGTGATCTGTCACCCGACACCCTTGCAGCCCAAGGAGATCGTGCGCCGCATCCGCGACTCCAAGGCGACCATTCTTCTTTCGACGGATACGTTCATCTCGCAATATGCGCGCGCCGGAGAACAGGGCGATCTCAATTCGCTGCGGCTTGCCGTGTGCGGAGCGGAGCGCTTGCGCGACGAAACACGCGCCCTGCTGCGCAACAAATATTCGATCGAGCTGCTGGAAGGTTATGGCGTGACCGAGGCCGCGCCGGTGATCGCGGCAAACCAGCCCGGCGCAAACCGTTCCGGCACCGTCGGCCATCTGATGGCGAATATGGAAGCGCGGCTCGATCCTGTCGAAGGCATCCCGAATGCGGGACGGCTGTTCGTCAAAGGGCCGAACGTCATGCTCGGCTACATCAAGCCGGAGAAACCCGGCGTGATTCAACCGCCAGAGGGCGGCTGGCACGATACGGGCGACGTCGTCTCGATCGACGATGAAGGCTATATTGCCATCAAGGGACGTCTGAAACGCTTCGCCAAGATCGGCGGCGAAACCGTGTCGCTCGCCGTCGTCGAAAGCATTGCGTCTGCTCTCTGGCCGGACAATTACCACGCCGCTGTCGCCCTGCCCGACGGCCGCAAGGGCGAGCAGATCGTCCTTGTCTCAACCAAAGCGGATGCAGATCGCCACGATCTTGTCGGATGGGCGCACAATCACGGTGTCTCCGAACTGGCCGTGCCACGCAAGATCATCGTGGTCAGCGACGTGCCTGTGCTCGGCACAGGCAAGACCGACTATGTGCAACTTCAGAAAATCGTCGAAGCGGCGGTCGAGCCGGCAGCGAACTGATCGAACTCAGAATTCTGCCTCGAGCTCCTCGACCGCGTCGGGCTCGGCCTTTGCGGCTTCGATCCACTCGAGCATGTCCGGAAGATTGAGGATCGTCTCGCAATAATCCGCGCAGAGCCGGTCAAGCTTCACATGGTAGGTGGTGAAGCGCGTGCAAACAGGAGCATACATCGCGTCGGCAAGTGTTGGCTTGTCGCCGAAGAGATAGGGTCCGTCGTACATCTTGAGGCACTCGCGCCAGATGGAAACGACCCGGTCGATGTCCAGTTGGGCGCCGGCCCAGACTTTAAAATTCGGATAGTCCGCCTTCAGATTCATCGGCAGCGCCGAGCGCAGGTTCGCGAATCCCGAATGCATCTCGCCGGAGATCGAACGGCAGTGAGTCCGCGCCTTGAGCTCTTTGGGCAGGAGTTCCGACTTGGGGAGCTTCTCGTAGAGGTAGGCGGCGATAGACAAAGTGTCCCACACCTTGATGACGCCATCGATGAGACACGGTACGAGGAATGACGGCGAGAGCAGCAAAAGCTCCGCGCGCGCATCCGGATCATCGTTCGGCAGCACCTTTTC
>Ga0265325_10001255_pt1 | contig 18088 bp, 10 predicted proteins | sample 41420metaG_FD_202090 | JGI IMG/M metagenome (GOLD analysis project Ga0265325, IMG submission 202090) | Rhizosphere microbial communities from Carex aquatilis grown in University of Washington, Seatle, WA, United States - 4-14-20 metaG | ecosystem: Host-associated > Plants > Roots > Rhizosphere...
GTCGCCGCGTGTCGGACCGTCGTCGTCACCGTCCATCGCATCGTCCTCATCGTCGCCGCTGCGTGTCGGACCGTCGCCGTCTTCCGTGTCATCGCCTTCGTTCTCGCCCCGTTCCATGCCGTCGTCGTCGCCGCCGTCGTCGGGAGTATCGTCGTGGGGCGAGGGACCGTCGCCGTCTTCCTTGTCATCGTCGTCGCCGTCATCGGTCGGAGCGTTGCCGCGTGTGGGACCGTCGTCGTCACCGTCCATCGCATCGTCCTCATCGTCGCCGCTGCGTGTCGGACCGTCGCCGTCTTCCGTGTCATCGCCTTCGTTCTCGCCCCCTTCCATGCCGTCGTCGCCGCCGTCGTCGGGAGTATCGTCGTGGGGCGAGGGACCGTCGCCGTCTTCCATGTCATCGCCGTCGTCCGTCGGAGCGTTGCCGCGCGTCGGATCGTCGCCGTCTTCCATGTCATCGCCGTCGTCCGTCGGAGGGTCGCTGGGCGGTTGTCGTATCGTACCGTCGTCGGGCTCTCGTTGTTGAACTTGTGTGTTGGGGCTTCGTCGTGGCTTCTTCTTGACGACCTGTGTCGGCAACTCGTCGCCGACGCCGTCGTCGCCACCGCTTACCGTGACTTGGGGTGGCGGCTCCGTGGAGGAACCACCGCCGGACGCCGTTTTGGGCACGTTCCCGTCCGGCGTATCTTCCGGCTTGTCCTTTGGCTTAAATAGGTCAACGGTTGACTCGGCTGACTCTTTTACCGCTTCGAAACGATGTTGCCACTCGTTCCCGCCCTTGCCGGTTAGTTTTCCTTCGTCGTCGCGATCGCGGCCCGGAATGAAGTCTTGCGTGCGTACGAGCAAATTCACAGATTTCGCATCTTTCGCATACTCGAGCATTTTGGTCGTATACCACCAATCTTCCACAAGCTTCCTTCCAAAAGCAATTTCTTGCGTTGTCGGCTTGGTGTACTTCCATTTGTCCGTAGTTGGGCCCTTGATTTTGTCGCTCAGTTTTCCAGCTTCTCTCTTGAAACCGTCAAGTGTGTACCACGGAGCCTTTCTTTTCATTTGTTTTTCGAGGGCCACCGCATATCCGGAACGCTCCTTTGGCGCTTTGAAGTCGTCGATTAGCGCCCCAGATTTTCTCTTGAAACCGTCCCATGTGGACCATTTGGCTTTATTGGTGAGGTGTTTTTCGAGAGCTTGCGAGTATTTGGTCGCGGGCTTGCCTATGGCCAATGCCCCGGAAGCCTTGGCGAATTTGATTCCCCCGGCAACTCTCCCCAGCGCGCTCCCTCCGACATCCATGAGAGCGAAGCCAACGGTGCCGGCTATTTCCCCCGCGTTACCGCCATGCTCGACGACGCTCTTGACGTCGGCGACCCCTTTGGAAAACGCGTAATAAGGACCAAAGGGCGTAAGGCCTATGCCAATATCCACGGCGGTCCCGAGTAAGGGAGCTACCTTGTTTAGTTCTTTCGATGTCGTGTTGAACAGGTCCCCCGCGGCCGCGAGCCTGTCCACGACGGAGTTCCCCAGATCTTTGGCGGAGGTCCCGGCGCTCTCGAAAGAGCTTCGGGCTCCGGCGGCAAGTTCGGCCGATTTCTTTTTGTCCCCTACGGCAAGCATGACTCCGGAGGCGACCCCCTTGGCGATTCCCACGGTGGTATTCGCCACGGTGAGCGCCGCGTTCTTCACAATGTTCACCGTCGACGTGACCGTTTTTTCAACCATCTTCACGGCCGCCTTCGCGATGTTGGCGACCGGATCGACAAAGTGCTTTGTGAACCAGTTACACTCGACCGGCACCGTGCGGCCTTCGAATTCGATGGTGGCGTGGGCATCGTCGAGCGCACCGGAACTTCGAAGCCCGGCGGCGGGGATCGGCGCGCCGGTCTTGACGCCCTGGAGAAAAACCACACCCGCCTCGAGTGGCGAGTAACCAGCGCCCAGGACGGCATCGAGGTGGTGCCCCCATTCGTGCAGAATCAACTCCGCCAGCGCCGCCGCGTCGCTGCGGAAGTCGGCACTAAGAAATATCACCCCGCCGTTCTCGCGCGCGTACGCGGCGCCGGCGCCCGGGAGATCATCGGCCGGCACGAAAACAATCAGCCCGGCGAAGGGCAGCTTTCCCTGGCCGGCTTGCTGCACCAGCTCGCGTTCGACCTCGGGCTTCAGCCGAGGGCCGAAGGCCTGCCGCAAAATCGCGGCGAAGGCGGCGGGGTCCCTGGTTGCCAGTTTCTGAACGCGGGAAGCGGCTTCCCGAACGGCCGGCTCGACGACCATTTCGTCCTGGGACGATACCCGCACGCTCGGGGCGGCGAGTAGGGGCACGTTTGCCCACAGGGGTTGGTTGGCCCACAGAACCTCGTTGGTCCGCAGGACCGCAAAAGCCGCCATGGAGGAGAGCAGAACTGCGCCAAGCCATTTGCGCTGGAAGCAGGGATCCATCATCGATTTTCTCGGGATTGCATTCGCCTTTCGAATCAGTCGCTTGCGTCGGCGCTGGCGACGTTGCTCGAATCGCCGTTGCGATCGCCGCTTGCAGCGTCGATCAAATCGCCGTCGGGTCCCTCGGTGAGAATATCAGCCCCAAGGTTGAAAAGTGCCACCAACTCGGGCCTGTAACCCGCGTCGCCGGGCTCGAAATAAACCGAGAGGAATACCTTGGGAAAGAGCGGGTTGACGAAGATCACGTTCCGCTTGACGACCAGGTAGGGTCTCATCCCCTCGCAAACGCCGTCGTCGAGGTCAAAGAAGAATTCCGCTCTTTGTGGATTGTCCCTTGGCAAGAGGGCTTCCAGTTTGTCCGGGGAGGAGTCGGAAAGGGCCTCGCGCAACTGCTGGATTGCCGCGGAATAGTTTACTTCCGCCGAGGCGTCTTGGGCATCGATCACCCAACGCATCAGAAAAAAGACGCGCTCCTCGACAAGCGCGACGGCGACGTTCGCGGAGCCGGCGTCCGACGAAAGGACCACTGCGTCGTGCCCGTAAGGCGGATAACGTTCCTCGAAGGCGGCGACGAAATTCTCCACCGCCTTGACGATCCCGATTTCGAAAAGCCGCGCTGGCGAGTCGGCCCAAATCGGCTGGTCGGTGGATTGAGTGGCCCGGTTTTCCAGGAATGCCCTGCCGGAGACCGGAACGGCCTCAATGAGTTGGTAGCCGGGGCCCGCGGCCGCCTCGGCTTCGAACTTCCATTTCGTGAGAATGGCCACGTCGAAATACGGATTGTAGAAGGCCGCGACCGGCTCGTCGCCCAGCGCATTGGCCATCATGGTCAACGATCCGGCGATCACGTAGGGCCAGATAAACGGGAACTTGGCGGAAATCTCGCCCTTGAGGAAATCGTCAAACGCGCCGGGCGCCACTTCAGGCAGCCCGGCCAGGGCTTTCGTGTCGTCAACCATGACCGCGGCGCCGCGGAACTTTTCAACGTCGTGGCCCAGGGCGATCAACTGCGTGTCGCCAACCTCCTGGGAGGGAGAACCTTTGGGGCCCTCCTTCAACCGGTAAGCGAGAAACCCCGCGAACGCGTCGATGCCGTCCCTGTCCATGTCGCCGATCTCCGTCGACGCGCACTCGCGCCACACCAGGGTTGCAAAGGCAAGTCCGCAGACCAGAACGACCATGCCAAGGCGACGCGATTTTTTTGTCTTGAGAATTTTCATGGTCGGGTACTTTTCACCGTGGCGCCATTGCGGCGACCGGGACCCGGCTGGGTGCCGGGTTCAGCTTTTCGGCTTTCTTGATAAAAATGTTGGCAAGAGCTCCATGTGCGGCAAGAAAGAGACCGATGCCGAAATCTGCGGCATCCCACTGGCCAAAAACGCACCTCAGCATGGCGATCACACCGATGATCGCGAGAATCCAGGACGAGATTTTAAGGGCTAGTTTCATTGGTCTACTTCTTGATGACGAAGGAAACGGGGAGCTTGCTGGCCGTAACTTGCTGAAAGCAATACGGCGACTTCAATTTACTCGCCGTGACGCCGGCGGGGGGCACGGTTTCACGCACCGTCGCCCTCAGGTTGTTGCCGCTCCGTTTGACCGAAGTGATCGACACGGGATGGCCCTTCCATCCGTCGCCCATGAAGACCGCGAGCACCATGTGCTTGTTGAAATCCACCACCGGCGGTTTCGGCACGTTCTTTGATTTGGTGATGGGATGAGCGTCTTTCCACGCCGCATTCCATTGGGCTTGGGTGTGAATCACCGTCTTCGACATCCGGGAAGTAAGGGCGTTGCCGCCGGCCCACTGCGTGCGCAACGGCTTGAGCTTAAAGCCTGGGTTGCCACCCGCGCCCGCCTGTCCGCCAACCCCCGAAATGCCGCCGCCCGCAAAGCCGCCGCCGACGGGGATCTTGCCGCCGCCCGGAACATTGCCGCCACCGATCACGATTTTGCCACCGAACGGGCCATTGATTACCGCCTTGCCGCCCTGACCCGCACCGCCGCCCGGAAAGTTGCCGCCGCCCGAAAATCCATTGCCGCCGCCCAAAGGCGCGCCGAGAAACTGGGCCAAAAGGTTCTGGAAGGGCGAGAAGAACGACGGCGGTATGGGCGCTGGAACGATACCCGCAAACGGCAGATTGCCTCCGGGAACGAAGCCCAGCACGAACAACATGTCGTTCTTCAGTTGCCGCAACTGCCCGCGGGCCTTCAGAAACGCGATCTTGGCCTGCAAAACGGCTCTCAGTGCCGGGTTCGCGGTGAACTTCAACGCGAATTTGGCGGCCTTGATCTGTTTCTTTTCGGACTTGTTCAATTGGAATTTGACGGACTTGATCTGTTTCTTTTCGGATTTGGTCAATTGGAATATGGCGGCCTTGATCGGTTTCTTTTCGGACCTGGTCGATTGTCGACTCGGACCGTTCAACCTGGCGGCGCCCGCCGCCGTGAACTGCATGATTCCGGAAGTGAGCACGACCGACGTCGAGTTGCCGACGTTCTCGCCGGCGAGGGTGGCCAGCGCCAGTTTCTTCCCGACCAAACCCACCATATTGAATTCCGACTTCAGGTCCAAGGTCCCCAGCACGTCGAGCTGATCGCCCGAACCCTGGATGAAAACGACGAGCTTCTGGCCGGTCAGGTTCTGCACGGTCGTCGTATTCGCGAGGAGGTATTCCTTCGTGGGTCGTAGCATTTCTTGGGGGACTTTGGCGCCCATGTACGCCGGTAATTCGTCGATCGGGATGGCCTTCCAACCTTCCGGCTGGTCATCGGGATCAGGGTCGTTGGGATCGTTTTCTTCTTCAGCGCCGTCTTCATCCTGATAGTCCATGACATAGTCGTCATGATCCACGTAATCTTCCTCGTGATCGGTGCTTGGATAACGCGGGTTCGACGTGCGGCCAGCGCGGGGCGTTTCGTCGCCGTCGTCCGGCGCTTCGCCGCCATCGGCCGGTACTTCGTCGCCATCGGCTGGCGTCGCCCCGTCGTCCGGCATTTCCTCGTCGTCGTCGTCCGACTCAGGGATCCGCGTTGGTGTGCGCCGGGGCGGTACTCGGTCGTCGGCGTCGGCGGGATAGCCGTCATCGGCGGGATAGCCTTCTTCGTCGTCAGTCATTTCCTTCTGGGAGCCATCGTCCGGCGTTTCGTCACCATCGTCGGGATCCTCGTCGTCACCGTCGTCGCCGTCACGCGTTGGGCCCGCGGGCGGCCCGTTTTGACCGCTCTCGTAGTCACCGTCGTCGTCGCTTTGGGTCGGGCCGTCAGCCGGCTCGTCCTGACCGTCCTCGTCGTCTCGGTTTGCGTTGCGATTGGGGGCGCTCAGCTTCGCCAGAGCGCGATGCAAATCGCTTCGGACCGACACGGGAGCCGTCTCGGCGCCGCCACCGGGCGCCTTGGTTTTCTCATCTCCAGAGCAATAACTGAGCAGGAAGAAAGTCGCGCACAACACGCCGCCCGGAACCTTGCACCGCTTGATCGCTTTCATGATTGATCCTTGTTGCAATCGAAACACGCCTTGGAGGCTGGAAAGACCGACGCGAGAAACTAGGAAAGCCGGGAAGAGGCGGCTCAAAACCAGTTCTTGGGGAGCGTCCAGGCCGCCTTTAACCACTTAATGCCCGTTGGCACGTGAGCTGTGCCAAAATTCTTGAAATGGGTGGTCTTGCCCGGTTTTGCCCTGCCCGCGAATATCGCATTCCCCGCCGCCTACGGCCTCATGGTCCTCGCCGGACGAAATCCGCCATCGCTACTCCACGTTGGCGCCCTGTGGTTGCGGAAGGCAGACCCCACGTACGCGGCAAAGCCGTAGAACGAGCCGCCACGCAACACACGGCTACCTTCGGAGATCTCATTGAGTACATCTTCTTTATCTTCGATTGCTTCTCCCGCTTGGCTTTTCGGATAGTCCTTGTAAAGGTCCTGCGTCCACTCCCAGACATTACTGTGCATGTCCGAAAGACCGAAATCGTTTGGCTTGAGCGATCCCACCGGGTGGGACTGCTCAAGGGAATTGGTGTTGTACCACGCATATTTGCGCAGAAGTTCCTGGGTATCGCCGTACGAGAACACCGTTTCGGCCCCGGCGCGGCAGGCGCATTCCCATTCCGCCTCGGTCGGAAGGCGGTAACCCGTCCGCTGCAAGTAATTCGCGGCCATCGTCATCCCCGCCGCGTACTTGCCCGCCTCGTTCGGCAGATAACACCACTGCTCGTTCGGAATCCCCTCCTGCCCACTCAGCCAGTTGCAGTATTCCGCCGCCTCATACCACGGCACGTGATGCATTGGGCACGTCGGCGTGGGAGCGGAAAGCTTGGGGTAATCGCGGTCTTTGCGGAACCGGAGAAACTGCTCCACCGTCACTTCATTCGAGGCCATCGCGAAGCTGCGACCAATCCGCCTCAGGTGCCGCTCCTCTCCGTCACCCATCCAAAACTCGCCAGGTCTGGGAACGATCATCATGGTCTGACCTTGCCGATTGACGTACCACCCCCGCTTGCCTTGCACTTTCCCGCTTGCCAGTCTCTTGGTGATCTTTTGGAGTTTCCTTGCGGCATGCCACCGCCCCAACAGCCATTCGCCCGCCGCGTGAATTCCAGGGTCAGGGTCGTCTTCGTACAGTCGCAGCAACCGGGGCGATAGTTCCTGTCGTTCGGCCTGGGACAAACGGTCCAGGCCGAATTCACCCAGGCTCAAGAGGATCGCCCGCCTGACGGATTTATCTCTCTCGTCGTCCAGCCGGGCTGTCAATACTTTCGAATCGACACCCCCTGGGCCCAATCGCTCGATCAGAAAGCTACGCACCGTCGGATCGGTTCGATGGCTGAGCAACGGCCATACGTTCTCTCCCCGGCCCATGACCATCAGGGCCACACCGATGTTGGCTTGTCTTTTTGCCAGGGAGATCCTGGCTTCCGCTGAATCATCCGATTTACTTTGCTCGACCAATTGCTTTTCCAGCCGACCATACGCATCGTGTACGTCGTCGGCGTACATTCCATAGACGCTGGCGATCAGGCTTCTTTCCGATGTGCTTCGTCCCTCGTCCGCAAGGAATTCCGCCAAGGACGGCACCAGCCATTTCTCGATGGGCTTCAAGGCAGTCGTCCATTGGGCGATCACGAACGGTTTCTGGATGACCAGTGTCGCCGCTACTTTTCCGGCGGCCACTTCCCAGCGAGGATCGTCGGGAACATAAGACGCCAAGGCGCAAGCCGCGCGGAACCGTTCATCTTGATCGTTCTTCGGGGTCTCCACGAATATCCACAAGCGCTGCGTCACGTCGTGCTGGTGGGCCTGCAAGGCCTCTCGAATCACGACGACTTCCTGCGGCTCGGCCTTGAGCAGTCGCCCGTACAAGTATTCCAGTTGTCCGGGGTCCACCGGCAACAGGGCCAGGCTGGCGTGCAACTGCTTGCGCGCATCCATGTCGGCCTTGGCCTCCTGGTAGGCGTCAACAAGCAACGGATCAACCCAATGACGGTACGGCCCCATCTGCTTGACGACCGCCGGCGCGTCGGCGGTTGTGGATACGAGCAAACGATCTCGAAGGTGGTGCGCTTGCAGTCGGCCAAAACCTTCCCAGCCCGCCAGGCCGACCACGGCCAGCATGACCGCGACGACCACGCCCCGCACCGCATGGTACCGTCCGGCTTTGCGCATCATCTTCCGCTGCGGCCCGGTCCAGCTTTTCTTGTCGGTCAAGGCGCGGATCGTACCCCATTCCCATAGCGACGGCAGGTGTCGATCTTCTTGTTTGGCGTTCCATTCGGCCGAACGATCCTCAAGTCGCAGCTCGGCGCGGCCGCGTCGGGTTTCTTTCTGTTTGCGAGTCAACCACTCCCGCAACGACGGCACGAGGTAGTCGTGGGTGAGCTGAAAGGAGGCCGGAAGTCGAAAGTCGGAGGCCGGAGTAGGCGGGACGGGAGGGGCGAGATTTCCGACCGCTTCCGATTTCCTTTCTTCCGACTTCCGACCTCCGACTTCCGACTTTTCGTCGTCTGCAGGCGTGATCAGGCGGACTTCTTTGTCGAGGATTCGGATCAATTCGTCGAACTCCTGGGTCCGGCCGGCATTGCCCGACAATTCGAGCAGCTCCGAGTAAGAGCGCATGCGGCCCTTGATGTTGCTGCCCGATTCCCCGAGCAGAGCTCCGAGAACGGCGCGGGCGGCCATCTCCTGCCGGCGGTGTTTGGGGTTTGCCCCGCGCGCGCTGAATGTCTCTTCCAAAAAGGTCACGCCGACACCTTGGGTCCCGCCCACGAATTTGAGCGCGGCGGGTGTCCAAGGCTTGCTCTTCATCATTTCGGCGAACAGTGCCAGACGCACGCAGACGACCTTGCCTTCCTCCGCCAGGCCGTTGACGACTTGCTTGAGAAAATCCCTTTGTGCTTTGGGCACTGGCCCTTGGTTTTCGGAGAGTCTGCCGAAGGCCCGGCCAAAAGCCGCCAGAAGTTTGCGGGCATGATCCAGATCGATCAAATCAACCAGGGCGACGTTTCGGCCGGGCACGAGGTCGACTTCCAGATCGAGCATGAACCGGCTGACGGCAAGCCAAAAATCGTCGCGCACCATCACGACGCACTGCAATCGCGCCCCGTCGCATTGCCGCAGCGTTTGCACCAGTTCGGTGCTCTGGTCTGGCTTCGTGGCGTGCAGCCATTGCTCGAACTGGTCGAGAACGATCAGCACTTTCTTGCCGGCTGGGATTCCCTGCCCGCGCCGCAGCGCCGCCAACGTCTGTTTCAGGTCGACCTCGCCCGGCACCCCCGGACAGTGCTTTCGCAGGCCGCCAAGAAGCCGCGCTTCCGTGCCTTCGGGCGTGGCCTCGACATAGACGGCGATGACGTTCGCGGAGAGCCGGGGTAAGAGACCCGCTTGCACCAGCGACGACTTGCCGCAACCCGAGGGACCGTAAATCAGCCCTACCGAAAACGTCTTGTCCGGATCGGTTTCCTCGATCTTGGTCTTCCAGAAGCGAATGCACTCGGGCAGACCGTCGCGATCGCGCGGACCCGGCAGCAGCTCCAGGAAAAAGTCGGCGTCGTGCTCGTCGAAAGCACGCAAACCTTTGGGGACGATCTTGATCGGCCGGCTGTCGGAATCGACCTTGCGCGTCGTCGAACCGGACGGCTCGACGCGGACCGGCTTCGAAGGTTCCGCCGCAGTTCGCGGCGGCCAGTCAAGCGCGGCGGTCGCCGACGTCCGCGATGTTTCCAGGAAATGCCGAAGATCCTCGGCCATGTCGAGCGCCGTCGTGTACCGATCGCTGGCGCGTTTGGCAAGGGCTTTCAGGCAGATCCGCTCCAATTCCTTCGGCACCCGGTCGTCAATCTGCCGCGGCGGCCTGGCTTCCTGGGAGGTGATCTGTTCCAGCAGTTCCGCCTGGCTCTCGGCCGAAAACGTGCGCCGGCCCGCCAGCAGCTCGTAAAACACCGCGCCGAGACTGTAAATGTCGCTGCGGCCGTCGACGCGGTGCCCTTCACTCCGCGCCTGTTCGGGACTCATGTAATGAGGCGTCCCGGCGAAACGCGGTCCGGATCCAAGGTCCTGGTCGCGAAGGGCCAGGCCGAAATCGACGAGGTACGGCCGATCGTGGTCGTCGATCAGGATATTGCGCGGCTTGACGTCACGGTGGACCAGCCCCTGCTTGTGGGCGTAATGCAGCGCTTCGGCCAATGCGGCCACCAGCTCGGCCATCGCCAGGTACGACAGCCTGGACCGCTTGATCCGCACCGCCAGATCGGTCCCTTCGACGCACTTGGAAACGATATAGCAGGGAAAGTCGTCCGTGCTGCCGACATCATGCACGGGAACGATGTGGGGATGGTCGAGATTGGCCACCGTGCGGGCTTCGGTCAGGCACCGCTCGACATCCTCGGGCCGGGTGACCAGCGCGGCGTGCGGCACCTTGACGGCCACGGGGCGTTTCAGTTCTTCGTCAAAGGCCAGGTACACTCGCCCAAAGGCGCCTGTGCCCAACACCTTCTCGATGCGATAGCGGCCAATTCTCTTGGGCAAGTCCTCGACGAGCCGCGACCCGGACAGTTCCTGGAACACCCGTTCGATGTCGTCGTGGCGGTCCGGAAAGCGGGCCCGATATTCGGTGATTTGCCCAGGCGTGTCGAACGGCATTCGCCCTTCCAGCTCGATGGCGAGCAGCTCACGAAAGTGCGGCCCCCGGACTTGCTCGGAAACCGCCGCCAGGCAATCTTCGATACGCATCGGCCGTTCGTTCTGGAGCGCTTGCTCGAAGGTCTCGCACGCGGCGTGGACCTCCTCGAGTTGCTCGTTGGACAGGCCGGCGTAGCGATTGGAATCATTCACTCGTCAGCTCCAGACGGTCCCAATGGCGCCGAATGACTTCGAGCCGACGCTGAACGGTGCGCCGCGAGCACTTGAGCCGATCGGCCGTTTCGGCGTCGGTGTAGCCTTCCATCCGCAGTACGACCACCTGCTTGAGCGCCGGATCGTCGAGGCTTTGGAACAGGGCCTCGCAAGTCTCCACGAACTCGGCGACGAATTCCGGGGCCGGTTCGCGCGAGGCGATCAGCTCGACGTCGGTGGGACCCGAAGCGCCGCTGGTCGGCAAAAAGATCGTGTCCGACATGTTCCGGCGCGCGTCGCGGCGCTGCTGCCGATCGTGCCGGTGCCGATGGGCCACCTTCCGCGCCGTAATCACCAGCAACAGGTGCCAGAGGCTCTGGCGATCGTGCAATTCCGGAAAGCGCCCGGCGGCGATTCCCGCGCAAGCGCTGTGGAATGCGCTCTGGGCCGCGTCCTCCTCGTCGTACACCCGTCGCGTTTCCGGGCTCAGTTTCTTCCGGGCCAGTTCAGAAAGACGAGTGAAAAAATGGTTCCACAACTTCCTTGCCGCCGCTTCATCGGCGTTGCGCAGTTCGTCCATCCAAAGCGTGACCGGGTCATCATTCGACATTGCCAGCGGGCTCCGGATGTGCTGGTACGGCCCGATCTGGAGGCAGCCTCATTGGTAAACGGCTGCAAAAATGCGCGGAGGGTTGATTGTACCCCTGGCCGGTGAGGGCGTCAAAGGGGGAACCGTTTATGGGGCCACGGATGAGTTGGGTTTCAAGGCGGTTGAAAATCCCGTCAGCGTCGCCGACTTCCACGCGACGATCCTGCATCAGTTGGGATTTGACTTTAAGCAGCTTTATCATGAGCTCGATGGACAACGCGAGAGGCTCACCGCCAATTCTGAGGCGAGAGTCGTGAAAGAGATTCTGGCTTAGGATGTACGGGCCTAACGGGTTGCGAGACGGCCTGGCGGCCGAGACCGCTGGCTTGTCGATAAAGAACGTGTTTTGTCGGCTTTTTCTTTGGGCCTTCCACCGCCGCATAGCGGCGCGGCGCGCTTGCTTAACGCCGGGTCAAGGGGCGCGTCACGTCGACGGCCAATTCACGCCGGCGACCGTTGACCTGGCGACCTGGCTTCGATGTAATCGTATTATGAAACAGATCGGGCAACCGATCATGGAGATGTTCGTGTCGGCGTCAGCAGGCTATAAAGCGTCGCGGAACGCCATGGAGTGCGTTCCCAACAGACAAAAAGAAGAGAGTCACCATGACTAACCTGTCCGTTGCTGAGCGCCACAATGCCGAACATGCCGGCGCCGCGCGTCGCGCGCGATTGCGGCCGGCGGCGTCGGACCTCGTTCGCATTGGCTCCCGGCGTTGGTTCGTGCAGACGGGGCTTGCGGGAATCGCGGGTGTTTCGCTGGCCGACGTGTTGCACGCCCAGGCGGCGTCGCACGCAGCGCAGCGATCGAAACGGAAAAGCGTCATTCTCTTCTGGCTCTCCGGCGGCCCAAGCCACCTTGATACCTGGGATCCCAAACCCGATGCACCCGTCGAAGAACGTGGACCGTTCGGCTCGATCGCAACCAAGTTGCCGGGCATTCGAGTCTGCGAGCACCTTCCACACTTGTCCAATATTCTCGACCGGTTGACGATCATCCGCTCGGTCGATTGTCGCGACAGCGACGACCATCGCGCCGCCGTGATGCAGACCGGCAATTCCAAGGCCCTGAAAGACTTGAAATCGACGCTGGCGGGACCATTGCGGGGACGATTTCCGTCGATGGGCTCCGTCGCCGCGCGTTTTCGCGGAGCCAACGACCCCGAGTTGCCAGCCTACGTCGGCATGGGCAGCCCCCATCTCACCGAATGGCACTCCGATATCTGGGGCGCCGGAGAGTTGGGGTCGGCCTTCGAGCCGGTCCGCGAAACGGGCCTGGCGGATTCGTTGGGGGTGCCCCCCGGAGTCAGCCTGGCCCGTGCCCAGGATCGCGAGGGGCTTCGCCGGCAGTTCGATCGCTTGCGACACGACCTGGACGCGAGTCGAGCGATGGAGCAAATGGACCAGTACGGACGCCAGGCACTGGAGATGGTGCTCTCAGGAAAGGCCCGCGATGCGTTTCAAGTCGATCGCGAGCCCGAGAAGATGCGCGACGCTTACGGCCGCGACAGTTTCGGCGAGAAAGCGCTCTTGGCGCGGCGGCTGGTCGAGGCCGGTGTCACGTTCGTCGTGGTCTGCGGCCGCTTTGGCGTGTTCGACGTTCACGGCGACGACGTCATCTGGGGCGGCCTCATCAAGGGCATGAAACCGCTCTATCCCAGTATCGACCGCAGTCTCCATGCGCTGGTCACCGACTTGGAATCGCGCGGCTTGCTCGACGATACCTTGGTGCTGACGATGGGCGAGTTCGGACGCTCACCGCAGATATCGACGACGGGCGGGCGCACGCACTGGCCCAACTGCATGTCGGTGCTCGCGGCCGGCGGCGCCGGCCCGCGCGGCCAGGTGATCGGCAGCACCGACGAGCGAGGTTATCACGTCAAGGACAGGCGTGTGGTTCCCGCCGATCTCGCGGCGACCGTTTTCCGCCACCTCGACATCGACCTTGAAACGCAGTGGACCGACCTTCAAGGTCGCCCGCACCCGATCGTCAGCGACGGCGGCCGGCCGATTGCGGAGATGAGCTAATTGCCGTGGCAATTGGAACCGCCGCCCGCGCAACTTGGCCAGCAAGCGCTCGCGGGCCTATGCTCGATCCTCCTGGCATCCAACGAATTCTTGCACATCGGGTAGGACGGATGAATCATGGTTCGATACGAACCCGCAGCGCAAGCCAGGCCTGTCTTTTCGATGGTGGTCGCCGGCATGAGCTTTCTCATGGCCGCCTGGGCGGGCGCCAGGTCGGCGCACGCGGACGATACTGCCAGTGGGCGAACGGACGAACGCTCGCCGCTTCAAGCGCCGGTTGCCTTTCGCGTGTACCAGCGCGATGAGATGGGGCAAGCTGAAATTCCCGTCATCCTTGCGCCCGGTCTCGACCAGGCGGTGATTTGCTCGGCGGAGCTGACCGGGTTACCGGAGCGCACGGTGTGCTCATTCGTGGATGGCAAGTTCACCGGAGTGCCAACCGGGGGGCCGTACCACGTGACCGCGAAGGTCAAAGTCGGCGACGCCGAACGAACGCTGTCGGTCGAACCGATTTTCGTCGGCGACCTCTGGGTACTGGCCGGGCAATCGAATATGCAAGGGATCGGCGACCTGATCGACGTCACGCCGCCCCACCCAAAAGTCATGGCGCTCGAACACGATGGCCGCTGGGTTCGCGCACAGGAACCGCTGCACTGGTGGCTCATCGATCAGAAGCGGCAGAAGACCCATCCACTCGGAGCAGGCCTCGGGTTGCCGTTAAGGGTGACGCTCGTCAAGCATACGGACGTTCCGATCGGGCTCCTTCCGTGCGCCGTGGGCGGCACCTACATGGTGCAATGGGCCCCCGCCAAGAAGGAGCTGGGACGCGGAAGTCTTTACGGCGCGATGCTCGACCAGGTCAAGAAGGCCGGTGGTAAGGTCAAGGGGATGCTCTGGTACCAGGGCGAAGCCGAGCATGGCGAGGCGAACGCCAAGGCTTTCCCACTAGTCTTTCCGGCCTTCATTGCCGCGGTTCGCGAAGATCTTCAACGGCCCGACTTGCCGTTCTACTTCGTTCAGATTGGCCGGACCCTCGAAAACTCCAGTGCCAAGGGTTGGAACGCCGTCCAGGAAACGCAGCGGCTGGTTCCCGACCAGGTGCCGCATACGGCGGTCGTCGCGGTGGTCGACTTGGAAATGGACGACTTCATTCACGTTGGCACACAGGGCCTGAAGCGCGCCGGCAACCGGTTGGCGCTGATCGCCCTGGGAAAATTATATGGCCAGGCGGAGGCCACGACGCCGACTCTTGACAACGTCATGAAAGGGCCGGACGGCCCGGACCGAAAGCTGTTCGTAAAGTTCAAAGGGGTCAACAAGCGGGAAGAGCAGGATTCCGGCCAGAAGCCTCCGCGGCCGATTGGCCTGATGCCGCAGCGGCATATCGCCGGGTTTTCGATTCGGCGGGCTGATGACACGGAGATTCCCTTGATCTTCGACGCGGCGGTTGGAGCGGATGGAGAAACGGTTGTCCTCAAGCTGACCGGAGAAATTCCGCCAGGATCGCAGCTATGGTATGGCCATGGGCTTAACCCGTACTGCAATTTGATTGACGGTCTTGACATGGCGGTGCCCGTCTTCGGACCAATCAACCTTGACGGGGTCGCCTCCACCCCTTAACGCGGGCTGCTTTTGCTAGGTACTTGAACAGAAGCAAACGAAGGGACAAATCCCACGATGGCCGTGGCTTCCTTGAGCGCGTACTTCGTGTCCTTCGTTCCCTTCTGTTCGATCTGCCGCCCTCGGGATGCGTGATTGAAATGGGTGGTCGAAGAAATGGGTGATTGAAGACACCCGAGCTCTTGCAGCGATGGCGACCACCGGCCGCAAGCACACGATCAATCGTCAGTGAATTCGCGGCTGATGATTGGCGAATGACTTCCAACGTCAACCAGGAGACGTTTCCTCTTCAAGTTCTATGAGATGACGCCAAGTTCCCGAACGGAATTCGTAATGCGCGGCTCGCTTGGCCGGGTTGCGGATCGGGAGAACGTCTAGCTTGTGCGTACCATCATCTTCAACTACGTAAAGCCAGTAGTCGAAACCCACCGCGAGACTGACCCCGGGCTCGACCGCGCACATCGAGGCGTCCCGATACTGTCGGTCCGACTGTTCAACGATTTCGTCTCCGGTCCAGGGCACGCCTTTGCCTTTCACTTCGATCCTACGCAGGAGCTTGCGTCCGAGACTTCCCTTTTCCCGAACAAAGCTGTCGATGTCATGGCCTGCTTCCGTCTCGCTCTTCAATTCCGGAATGCGACCGCGTTTGCGTTCGTATTCCATGACGGCTTCCCGAAAGCGCTCGTCCGACTGAAATACTCGCTTCGGTCGTTCTTCGTCATTTCCTATCTCGATTGGCACCACACCCGTTGACGTCACTTCAAGCAACTTCGTTTCGATCTCATCACGCTTTTGCACAAGTGCCTTTATGATGCCTTCACGATCCGAAGCAGTATGCCCACGTCCGGGCTTGCCGTCAGGTCGTGCCTCGCCATCCGATTGAGATTTCCTGTTGCCTTGGTCTTTGCCTCCGGCCGACCCGGGACTTCCGTGCGACGGAAGGCCGGATGACGCAGGTGCGTCTGGGTTCCTTTCCTCCAGTTCGCTCGTGTCATCTGTGCGGCCACCTTCGTCATCATCGACTTTGGTCACACCTTCGCCTGACACGGACGAAACTCCCTGCGAATCAGAACCGTCGGCCGGCTTGGTTGTTTCGATCCAAAACTGATCATCATCAATGCGGGACAGTTGGATGGCGACTTTCGGGATCAAGTCGACGAGGTCGCGTCGCAGTCGGAGCCCCCATTCGTTGAAGAGAAGGCGGCACACCGCATCGGCAAAGTCCTCGGGATCTCCCGTTACAGTGACGGCTCCATCGGCAATTGTGGCAAGCCGCGGCGCCCTGTGAACCTCGATGCCACGGTCAAAAACAATCGTGTTGATTTGCTCGCAACGATTGAGCGAGAACAGTGGTCTCTGGTCGGAACTCTGGTCTTCGTGTTCGTCAGAATTGGGAGTTGACAGACGAGCAAGAAGGTCTCGTTGCAGTTTTGCGAATGCTCTTTGCCAGTGATCTGGAGCCGCATTCGACCCCACCAGTAACGTGTCAATACGGAACCGGCTCGAAAGCAACTTCAGACCCAATAATTCGGCAACTGCAACCTGATCGTTACGACTGTCGCCCAAGTGTCCGGGAGTAGCAAGCAAGATGACGACCCCGTCTGGAAGCGGAACTCCTTCGGGGAAATCGTTGAGAAACACCGTTTCGTCTGTGACGGGCGACCATTGTCGCTTGTTCTGAATGAACACAACAATGGAGCTTCGCACGCCTTCAAACTGGTTCCCTAGACTGTTCGCCTCCCAATCTTCACGGACGTACTGGTAGGCGCGCGGAATTAGATTCCGCACGCGATCGGCATCGGGTCTTGTTCGCCACGCCCAAGCGAGAAAATCCAGGGCTTGCCGACCCGTCGTGTTGGTTGGAAACTGCACAACAGAACTAATAATCTCGAACAACTGACTTTCGAGAGAATCGACCGAGAACGAGTCCGCGCTGGCGGTCCACGACCCGAAAGTGCTGCGACCTCGCTCACTGCGGACGACGCGATCCAGCGAAACACGAGTGAGCCGGTCGGGGGACTCTCGTCCCGGAGGAAGTGGGAACAAGTTGGTCTGCCGAAGTGTTTCCGTGAGGAATTCTCGCTTTTCGGTGTCGTCGCCAACCTCTTCGATGGCGCTCCGTGCCAGTTCCAGTAATTCTGCTATCGGAGCAGATGGGCCTTGCACACGAAGTCGGATGATTGCGGGTGCATCGGGCAGCCGAGTCCCGAACTCGATGCCCGCATCCTTTAGCAATTTGAGAAACTCTGGTGCAACATCAGCAACGGGTGCGTCGGGACGTGCTGGATCGATCTGGTCAAGGACGTCGAAGGGGCAAAAAGGACCGTCACCACTCGCGGTGAAGAGCCATGGCGTTCCTTGCAGCGTCTTTTTCCAGGATGCGTCACGCGCAAGTGGAGCCTCCGAATGAAATCCGCACCCGAGTGGGATGTACGCAAGTTTGCACCGCGAGTATTCCTTCAGCATAGCGGGGGACTCGGCAATCCGCGCCCCGAACGCATGACCCTGCCGCCATGCGGCGAAACGTCTCGCCAACTGAGCCAAGCCACCTCGCACCCCGTCGTCTCGTGTGCCACCCACCGACCGTCCTCCCAGAGCTTCGCCCCTGACGGTATGCTAGCACCCAACCACGCAGGTACTCACGCAAGGTTCCCGGAAGGACACATTGATTCCACGCCATTAGGCGGTGCAGGATCTTGCGTCCGGTTCGTACGACCTGGCATGGAATCCGAATGAATGTGTTCACGAACGTTCGGAACTCCATCCGTAAAACCAGGTCTTTCTCCTCGGCGTGCTTTTCGCACCAGCGGCCGCTCGGCTCAGGCAACAAAAGGGCCAGCCAAGCTTTGATGTTCCATGCCTGCGCCGTGATCAGCATATACGCCCAGTTGCTCAGCAAAGTGTCCAGCGGTGCGCGCATCGCGCACATGGCTCGCAACTGTGCCAAGATGTTCTCCTGGTTGCAGCGGTCATTGGCGGAGAACACGATTTCCGTCGGTGTACTCTCCCAGTCGTTGCTGATGTAGATGAAGT
>Ga0265325_10001256_pt1 | contig 18086 bp, 10 predicted proteins | sample 41420metaG_FD_202090 | JGI IMG/M metagenome (GOLD analysis project Ga0265325, IMG submission 202090) | Rhizosphere microbial communities from Carex aquatilis grown in University of Washington, Seatle, WA, United States - 4-14-20 metaG | ecosystem: Host-associated > Plants > Roots > Rhizosphere...
GTGCCCCGCGGCATCGTGCCATTCTTCGTGCGGAAGGAGGTTTTCGCCTCAATTGCCGTCGGAATGCTAGCAACCGTATTGGTCAACGAAAAAAAGTTCAGAGCGTTGGCGGTTGGAAATCTGCTGGCATATTCCGCCCTGTTTTTGAGCGCGGGTGCGCTCAGTATTGAACTGTATCTCTATTCAGACACTGTTTCCTTCGGCATATTTGGCCTCGCTCTCGGGGCGGCGTTGGCTCACCTTTTCTTCAAGTTTGGAAACAAGCAGGCTGCCATCGCCGGACTCCTCGCGGTCGTCCTGGCCTGGGGGACGACCATTTCAAACGGCTTCAACTTTCCGACCCTCGCATGTGGCATACTGGTCGTTTTTCTGCTTCAGGTCGTCTTTGCGGATTTCGGGGAGTTTCCCGGTCACCGGTTCGTTTCGACGGCCATTCTCGGACTTTTGACGTTAGTGACTCTCGTTGCTTTTTGTGTGGGCAGGTATCACTATATTTATCGCGATTTGGCGGCAAATGAATTGACAAAGCCGTTGGACGGAGTTCTGCCCGGGGGTCGCCTTCTCCGCACCAATCCCAATACATACGCGTTTCTATCCGATTTGAACCTTGCCATCAGCGAGACGCACGGAACGCCGTACGCCATCATCCCCGGCTTTTCCGCGTATTGGGTCAAGGGTCCGCAACTCGATCCAGTGCCCATCGACTGGCCCTACCAGGAGATGTTGCCGAATCCGAAGATGATCACCCAGTTTCAGAAAAGCATTGCCGATCAGAAGGGAAAGGTTGTCTTGATCGTCGAAAAGGTCGAGCCAACCGACCTGAGGGATGGATTCGAGCCTTTGAATGAGCCCATCTATCCGGAAGCCGTGCTCTCTTACGTGAGATCGAACTTTACCAAAGTTGGCGAAACAGAATACTTCGAATTACGCCGCTAGCCGTTCACCCAGCCGTCCGCGCGCCGGCGCATACGGCTGAGTCCGGGACCGTCGAGATCGCTCTGGGGAAAGTCCTGAGTCGATAACGAACAATCATGGCGATCATGCGCAACCCAAGCCGGAACGCTTTTTTGAAGCTGCCCGTAATCTTCGAGTCGCCGGTGCGCGGAAGGTAGTTAACCGGGATCTCCACGCAGGTGAGTCGCGTTCGGATAGCTAGCATCATCAGTTCGGGCGAGAAGTGACTGCCTCCCACCGTGAAGAGCGGCTCGATCTGGCGCAGCGCGTCGCGCCGTAACAGCTTGTACGTGCAGCCGACATCGGTCAGGCAGGGCCCGTTGTGCAGATACTCAAGCATCTTGGCCACCGCCCAATTGCCGTAGCGCAGGAATGGCCCCATATTCGAGCCCTCCCAAATGCAGGTCTTGGATGTTCGCGTGCCGAATACAACATCGAACTCCTCTGCATAGGCGAAGAATTTGTAGATATCGATCGGCCTGAAAGTGCTGTCGGGCTCTACGAGAACAATAAGGTCGCCACTTGCCGCCCCCAGCGATGACCTGCAGGCGTAGCCATAACCCTGGCGTTTTTCCTGAACTACGCGAGCCCCCGCGTTCTCAGCAAGCGCTGCAGTTCCGTCGCTGCTGTTGTTGTCTGCTACGACCACTTCGTCGACTTCGGCGAGCGCAAGGTATCCACGCACCGCTGCCACGATGCCCTCTGCTTCGTTATAGGCAGGCATCGCCACGCTGACGCTTAGGTTCTTGTACACTTTTTCACCCAGCTCGGAGGCAACCCCTCCTCCAACTCGATCGAACTGAATTCGCTCGATGAGCGCGGTCCCGCATGGATGGCCCATTGCGCCATGCGTTGCAAACCCGCCGCAAGAGGGGTTGCTGCCTCAGCGCCGAGTATACGACGAGCCTTGCTGTGATCGCTGAATGCGTGCTGTACCTCGTTGCGAGCGGGTAAGAACTCTGTCCCCGTCCGCTTTCCCATTGCCTGCTGCACCGCTTCCGCCAGGTCCTTCACTGAATACGGAACATCCGCGCCAATATTGAAGACTTGGTTGTACGCGCCGGGAACTGAGATCGATCTCGCGATTGCAGGCGCTACATCGGAAATGTGAGAGAAAGCGCGCGTTTGTGTCCCGTCGCCAAAGATCGTGCACGGCAACCCCTGCATCACCCGGTTCATAAAGATGCCGATGACGTTTCTGTATTTGTCTCCGACATTTTGCCGTTCTCCGTAAACATTGTGCGGCCGGAAGACAATATAGTTGAGCCCAAAAAGCCGATGCGCCGCCTCCAGGTCCATTTCTACTGCGAATTTTGAAATGCCGTAAGGATCCTCCGGCGCCGGGGTCATCTCCTCGGTCATCGGCGTCTGTCCCGCGCCGTAAACGGCGATGCTCGACGTAAACACAAAACTCCGGCAATGGTGGCGCACAGCCGCATTGATCAGAGTGACGCTTCCCAACAGGTTGTTGGTGTAGTTGAAGCGCCGGATGAAGTGACTGAGCCCCTCGGCGGCATAGGCGGCGATATGGAATACATAATCAAATCGGTAGCGGTCAAACAGCGAATCCACCAGGGCATCGTCTGTGATCGATCCTTTGACGAACTCGACCTGAGGACTGATATTGTCCACAAAGCCGCCTGAAAGGTCGTCGAGTGCCACCACCTTGTGACCGGCCAGCAGCAATTCATCCGCGACGTGACTTCCGATGAACCCCGCTCCTCCGGTCACAAGCGATTTAGGGTTCAATGCGGTTTCCGACATGATTGTCTCTCCACGAGGTCGCGAACGATCGCCGGCTGAAATCAGGCCTGGATCCCGCACATGCCCGAATCAAGTGATTCAAGGCGAGATTGATATTGATCTTAACCCACATGGAATCGCTGAGCCGGTTGCTCACTTGGTTCATTTCCCATCGGCTATTTTCGTCTGGATAACTCGCAGTCGGCCTCGTCCATGCGACTCCAGGCCTCGCACCCCTCGCGGGCGAAATTGGGTGTCATCCGCTGAGGAGGATGACAAGATCGGGGTGCTTCGTGTGTCGGCCACGAAGACGTTCGCAGGATGGGTGGTGCAGGAAAAACTGAATATGGTCGGGACGGGCAGATTCGAACTGCCGACCCCTCGCACCCCAAGCGAGTGCTCTACCAGGCTGAGCCACGTCCCGACATAACGTAGCCGGTCCGCCATCGCGAACCGGCTTTGGGGTCTTTGTTAGTTTACACTGCAGCGCGCATGAATCCGAATCACGGCTTATGAGCTCGAATCGCTACTCCAGCGCCTCTCGCGCCTGATCCAGAATCGCGTCCGCAATCGCCAGCGAAGCCGTTGCAGCGGGGCTCGGCGCATTCAGCACGTGCAGCGCGCCCTCCCGCTGCACAAAATAGAAATCCTGCATCAACTCACCCGTTGGTGAAAGCGCCTGCGCGCGCACGCCTGCTCCTCCTGGCGCCAGGTCCTCGATCGTCAGCTCGGGCACCAGTCGCTGCAAAGACCGGCAAAACAGCTTCTTGCTGTACGAACGCTTGAACTCCTCCCAGCACATGCGCGGGTAGCGCACAAAAAATTTCCAGAACCCCGGATAGGTGAAAGTTTCCAGCGTATCGCGCAGCGAGAAATCTGTATGCTTGTACCCCTCGCGCTTAAAGGCGAGAACGGCATTTGGTCCGCACTCCACTCCGCCGCCAATCTGCCGCGTAAAGTGCACACCGAGAAACGGAAAACTCGGGTCTGGCACGGGGTAAATCAAATTCTTTACAAGATATTGCCGCTCCGGCCGCAGCTTGTAATATTCGCCGCGGAACGGCACAATCTTCGCTCGATCGCCGCTGCCCGCGATCCGTCCAACCCGGTCGCACTGCAATCCGGCGCAATTGATCAGAAAGTCCGCCTCGTAATTTCCGCTACCGGTTTCGCCCTTCGTCTGGATCGTCCACGCGCCAGTTCTCTTCGCCCCCGTCACTTCCGATGAAAACCTGAGCTCGCCGCCTCTTGCGCCAATTTCCCTTACCATCTCCGCGCAAACCGCGCCGTAATCCACAATCCCTTCCTGCGGAACGCGAATTCCCGCGAGTCCCGCCGCGTGTGGCTCGTATTCGTGAATCTGCTCCGGCCCCAGCAGCTCAAGACCCTGCAGGCCATTGGCCTTGCCGCGCTCCATCAGCGCATGCAGCCGTGGAATCTCTTCCCCCTCCGTGGCCACCACCGTCTTGCCGCACAGCTCGTACGGCACGCCGTGCTGCTCGCAGAACGCGGTCATTCTGCGCAGCCCCTCCACCGCCAGCCGCGCCTTCGTCGAGCCCGGCTTGTAATAGAGGCCGCAATGCAGCACTCCGCTGTTGTGACCGGTTTGGTGTTGTCCCGGCCCGCTTTCCTTCTCCAGCAGAATCACTTTTACCGCGGGGTACCGCTCCAGAAGCTGGTGCGCCGTCGCCAGCCCAACAATGCCGCCTCCAATAATTGCAACTTTCATGATTTCGATAAGGATACTACTCGCCGGGATTTCGTGCGCGTCCCCGTCGTTCTCTGTTCACGGCTCCGTCAGTCCTTATTACGGATTGGCCTTCACTTCCGCGCATGAGCTCTCATCGCCGGCGTCGCACGCCTTTTGATAAAAGCTCAGGGCCGTCGCTTCATCCAGCGCCACGCCGAGGCCATTTCGGTAGAGCGTGCCAACAACGCGGCAACCTGTCGGCTCGCCGCCATCGCAGGCTTTCCGGAAATAGTTGGCCGCCTGCACCGCGTCGATCGCCGTGCCCCAGCCGCTTTGATAGGCATACCCCATCCAAATGCAGCTCGCCATTAAACCGCCGTCGCAGCTCTTGCGTTCCAGGCTTAGCGCTTCTGTGTCGTCAGGCATCACGCCTTCGCGAAGATCGCCAAAATGGGCTCTCATTCCCAGTCCCATGCAACTCTGTAGCGAGCCGCCGTCGCATGCTTTCCGGGCCAGCGCCAGGGCTGCGTCCAAATCTCGAGCCGTGCCCAGCTCATTGTTCATCATGTAGCTCAGGGCCGTGCATCCCTTCATATCTCCGCCATCGCAGGCTTTGCGGAAGTCATTCACCAATTCGGAATTGCTCTTTGCGCCGCCCATGCCTTCGCCGTCCATGAATTTGATCCAGGCAATCCCCACGCAGCCTCTGGCCTCTCCGCCATCGCAGGCGCGATGATCGACCGCGATCGCCTGTGCCTCGTCTCTCGCCGTCCCTTTTCCCTGGTAGTACGAGAAGGCAAGATTGGTGCATGCAAACATCAAACCGCCGTCGCAGGCCTTGCGCGTCAAGGTGAAAACCTGGGCATCGTCCTTCTCAACGCCCTCGCCCGCGTTATACATCGCACCGAGATTGGTACAGCTCAGCAGGTGCCCCGCGTCGCAATTCTTGCGGTAGAGCGTTGCCGCCTGCGTCAGGTCCTTGGCGATCCCCGCTCCGGTGTAATACGCCACCGCCACGCTGAAGCAGCCATTGCTGTCGCCTCCGTCGCAGCTCTTCTTGAAGAGCGCGAAGGCCGCGGCAGGATCCTTGGCCACGCCTCGCCCGCTTGCCGTCAGGTAGCCAAGGGCCGTGCAGCCCGCATAGCTGCCCGCATCGCACGCCTTGCCGTATAGCTTCGCCGCTTGCGCCTCGTCCTTTGCCACACCCTCGCCGCTTTCAAACATGCCACCCAGACTCAGGCAGCCTCGCATCTCTCCGCCTCCGCATGCCTTCCGGAACAGCCCAATCGCCTGGGGATCGTTCTTCGTTGTGCCCACCCCGCCCTCCAGCATCATTCCAAGCTGGGTACACCCCGCCAGGTTGCCGCCGCTGCACGCGGTGCGATACATGTGCACCGCCTCGCCTTCGTCCCTTGCCGTGCCTCGTCCATATAGATAAATGTTGCCCGCATTGCTGCAAGCCGTCATCTGGCCTGCGTCGCAACCTCTGCGGTAAAGGCGTAGCGCCTCGCGCGGATCTCTTCCGACGCCCATGCCGTTGTCGTACATCAAACCCAGGTTGTTGCAGCCCCACGTGCCGTCGCCGCTTTGGTCGCACGCCTTGCGGAATAATTCTGCTGCCTGCGCCAGGTCTTTAGTCACTCCCACGCCGTTCTGGTAAGTCAGCCCCAGCTGGTTGCATCCCACGGCCGATCCGCCGTCGCACGCCTTGTGGAAGAGCGTCAGCGCCTGCGCCTCGTCCTTGTCCACGCCCTGGCCGGTTTGGTAGGCCCATGCCACCTCAGCGCAGCTCTCCATCTCGCCGTCGCTGCATCCCTTCTTGAAGTAGCTCACAGCCTGGCTCGGATCCTTCGCGGCGCCATTTCCTGAGGCGTACATCTGCCCGATGTTTTCGCAGGACCTCCCAATGCCGCCGTCGCAGGCCTTTTGCCACAGGCTCATCGCTTGGGCCTGGTCCTTCGTCACGCCGGAGCCGTGGTCATAGAGCACGCCAAGGCCATTGCAGCCTGTCATTTCGCCGCCATCGCACGCTTTGCTGAAAAGCGCCTTCGCCTGCGCGTAATCCATCGCCACGCCGTGGCCTTCCACGTAGAGCCTGCCCAACCCGAAGCAGCCATGCAGGTCCCCTGCGTTGCATGCGTCCTGGTAAAGTCGCACGGCACTCTCTAAATCGGGTTGAATCGTCTCGCCCGATTGATAAATCGCCGCCAGCAGCACGCATGCATCGGTATCCTTGCCGTCGCAACCTTGCTGCGCCAGGCTCGCCGCGCGCGTATAGTCCGTCTCGCCGCCCAATCCCGTGCGATAGCTCCTCGCGGCCTGTTCGCATCCCCAGTATTTGTCGCTGTCTTTCCCGCTACCGCACAGCTTCTCCGCCACGCTTCGCGCCGCAGGAAAATTCTTCAGTGGATCGTCTTCAAGCCAATAGCGATTCCCTTCTTTTTTTAACCGGTCAAGTTCCAGCGTCTCGTATTTCGTCAACGCGACTGCCGCGTCCGAGTCGTTTGCCGCTGCCGGTTCCGCCCCTGCGCCCATATGAATCACCAGCTCGCCGCCCTGGTCGTCATCGAACGCGCCAAACGCCGGGGTCTGCTTTGATTGCGCCGCAAGTGAAACCTCGTGCTGCGCATAGGCGCCCAGTTGGCTCGATGTGACCCAGGGATCACCGAAATTATTAGCTTTCCCCGACGTCAGTCCCTGAATCATCAGGCCGGTAAACAGGGAATGGTTCGGAAGCGGGCCGCTGTCGGAGGCGAGCTGGTTGCCCTGCGCGCTCGCGATCACCTTCCGGCTGATCTTCAGCAGCATGTCCCGTTCAAAACGCGTATCCGCCCGGCTGGTCGTGAATTTGTTTCCCAGCGCCATGCCGCTGTGGCAGCTATCGAGGATCACCAGAATATGCGAGGCCGGCAGGGAATCGATCGTGTGCAGCAGCTCCTCGATCTTCAGGTAGTCGCTCCAGTGCTCGTCTTTCCCGGGCGCCCGCGCATCTACCGGAACAATGAACCCATCCGACTTCGGCGCATCACCAATCTTGTAGTCGTGTGTGGTCCCGTGCCCGGCAAAAAAAATCACGAGCGAGTCTTCTGGCTTCAGCCGTGTTGGCAAATCGTCTTCAAGCAACGACGTGATTGCTTTGCCCGTCGCGGCCTTTTCCGTCAGCGGTTCCACGGCATATTCAAATCCGAACTTCGTCGTCAGCAGCTTCGCAAATTCCGTCGCGTCGCTCACCGCCGTGCTCAGGATGGGCCAGTTTTCATAGTTGTCGATGCCGATCGCCACAATGTACTGGTGGCCGTTCTGCGCCGCAGGCTCCTCGGTCTCCGGCTGGATGCCTCGTTGCGTTCCAGCCTGATGTGCACCGCCCGCGCCCTGTTGCGCAATCGCAGCCGCGACCATTGCCGCCGCAAGCAGCACCACGCCTGCCGCTCTCAAGAGAATCGACATCGGCAAATCCTTATTTCGAGTCTTTGCTTCGAATTTTTCGTCGGGGGGGACAGTCCGCGCGCTCTGGACCGTTGGCCCTATTTTAGCCCTCAAGCGGCGCCTTTCCAACATGGACGGTGGACGCCCCCAAAAGGACCAATCCCCGTGCGCGAACCCCTCGCCGCCTGTTATTGTTTTCATTTGCTTCTTCGGGAGCACCGAAACCCAACCATGCCCGATTCCGCCATCAAATTCGGCACCGACGGCTGGCGCGGCCTCATCGCCGACGACTTCACCTTCGCCAACGTCCGCATCGCCGCCGATGCCATCGCCGCCTACATTCATTCACGCAAAGGTTCGGCCCAGGAGGACCCCTCGAAAGGCCTCTGCATTGGTTACGACACACGCTTCGGATCGAAAGATTTCGCCCACACTTGCGCTGAAGTCGTTGCGGCTACCGGCATTCCCGTCATGCTCGCCAACGCCGTCACGCCCACGCCGGCTCTCAGCTGGGGCGTGCGCGAGCGCGGCGCAGCCGGCGGCATCATGATCACCTCGTCGCACAACCCCGCGCAGTGGAACGGCGTTAAGTACAAGGGTTGGTATGGTGGCTCGGGCAAGCCATCCATGATCACAGCTATTGAGTCGTTTCTCGGCAAACCCGCCTCGCGCGCCTCTCAGCCCGCGCCCATCACTGGAGTCGACTTCCTGCCTACCTACCTCAAAGCCATCGAGGACTTCGCCGATCTCGATCTCATCTCGAAATCCGGCATGAAATTCTGCATCGACTCCATGTATGGCGCGGGCGCTACCATCCTTGCTGACATCTTCGCCCGCATCGGCGTGGCCCACGTTCAAATTCGCTCCAACCCCGACCCGCTCTTTCCCGGCATCAATCCCGAGCCCATCGAGCCGAATATTCGCGCCCTCGGCGAAGCCACAGTCGCAAATGGCTGCCAGGCCGGCCTATGCACTGACGGCGACGCCGACCGCATCGGTGCCATCGACGAGCACGGCAACTTCGTCGATCCCCACAAAATCTACTCTGCGCTTCTTAATTGGGTCTTGAAGTACAAAGGCTGGCCGGGCGCCGTCACCCGCGCCTTCAACACCACCAAGATGCTCGATCGCATCGCCCGGAAATACGGCCGTGAGCTCATCGAGCACGGCATCGGCTTCAAGTATGTCGTCGACCTTATGCTTGAGCGCGAAATCGTCATGGGCGGCGAGGAGTCGGGCGGCATCGGCTTCCAGCGCCACCTGCCCGAGCGCGACGGCCTGCTCAACTGCTTGATGCTCGCGAACGTCATGGCCCAGGAGAAGAAGACGCTCGGTCAGCTCGTCGCCGACCTCCAGGATGAGTTCGGCGAGCACCAGTACGGTCGCATCGATCTTCACCTGACGGACGACCAGAAGAATGCCACGATCGCACGCGCCCACGCTCTCAGGCCCGGCGACCCCAGCTTCGCCGGCATGGCCATCTACTCGCAGGAAGATCTCGACGGCGTCAAGTTCTATCTCGACAACCCCGAAGCCACCACCAAGCCCAAAGCCGCCGAAACCTGGCTGCTGCTCCGCGCCTCGGGCACCGAGCCCCTCCTGCGCATTTACGCTGAGTCCTGCTCCAAGGAATCTGTTGCCAAGCTTCTCGACTCCGCCCGCGCCTTTGCGATGGCCAGTTGATTCACTGAAAGTGGATTGCGGTGGAATGCGGGAGGGTTGCTGCCCTCCCGTTCCCGCTATTTCTTTAGAAATTCAACCCGGCGATTGGCGGCACGGCCGTCCGCGGCGTCGTTCGATGCAATGGGATTGGCATCGCCGAGCCCTTTGGCGGAAAGCCGCGAAGCGGTGACGCTGAATTGACTAACGAGGACGTTCACCACGGCCTGGGCACGTCGATTGGACAGATCGAGGTTATGGGTCGCGTCACCTACTGAGTCTGTGTAGCCGTCGACTTCGAGTTTGAGAGCCGGGTTTTTGGTGAGGGCCGCGGCCACCTCCTGGATCACCGGTGCAGACTCGGGCTTGAGCACGTCACTGTCGGTGTCAAAGGTAATGCCGTGGGTCACGAACTTTCCGGTTGAAGAGATCATCGCAGAAAAATCGGGCGCGGACTCTGCGAGCCTTACCTTGCGGATGCCGTTTGGCCGGTAGCCGGCGATCTGCGCTTCGACGTGGGTGATGCCCGAGGCGTCGACTTGGTTTACATCGATCAGCCGCTTGCCGTCGACGTACGCACGAAGGCGGCCCTGTTGCACCCACAAGGCAAATTCGACGGGCTTACTGGTGTCGGTTTGATAGGTTCCCGAGCCCAGGTCGCCGCATCCCTGGCAGGAGGCTGAAACGCTGGTGTTGACGGTGTTGCCGTCTTCTTCGCCCCGCACGATTACGTGGAGAACCTCGTCGTCTGCCTGGTTGTGAAACGACCAATTCGTCTCACCGGTGCCGGTCCACACAAGTTCAAACGTGAAGTTGGGCGGCAGTTGGAAGTTGGGCGAGGTCAGCGTCACGGTGTCGTCGGCGTGCAGCTCGCGCACATCGCCGGCGATCAGCAGATCGACTTTGCCGTCGCGGAGACGCCAGTGCGGAGGAGGCTCGTCCTGAGCCATGTCACTGAAGTCGTCGTAGAAGATCGTGCGCTCGCCGGGAACGAAGTCGATGGTAATGCTCTTGAACTGCGGCTCAGTGCCGGCAGCAGGAGCGCTTGCCGGGGACTGCGCAGGAGCAGGAGTTGCGGCAGCGGCCTGCGGCGGCGCGGCCCCGGCGGTTTGTGGCGCTGCCGCCGCGGAAGCCGTAAAGTGTGCCATTTGGCCCTGGTCGCCGTTGATTTGCTTGACGACGTTGGCAACCGCCTGGTGGAAGGCCTTGCCAATGGCGGAGTTATCAAAGCTGGCGCCGCCGCTATCGATGCTGCCGAGGTCCGTGCTGACGTCGGTTCCGATCTTGGTTTGCGAGCTGGTCCCGGTTTGACGGATGCTGTCGATCTTTTCGCCGGTCGTGGTGCTGTAGAGGTCCGCTTGCAGCGTCACCTCTGCCTTGATCGACTCTTTGCTGCCTCCAAGGCTGATTCCGCCAAAAGAGGGCAGGCTGCCGGAACTTGATGATTGCGAGCTGGTCGCCTCGAGTACCGTGCCGATCACCACGACATCGACGCCCTGCGCGCGGCCGATCGTCACGGCCTGTTGCGCATCGAGATTGTTGGGGCTGGCGTCGGACGCGAGCGTGAGCACACGGCCGTTGAGCTTGGTGGAGTGCACAATCTCAGCCTGCACAGCGCGCGAGACAGAGCTCGAAATGTCCTCGCCGGAGCCCGTGTTATCGGCAAAAGGCAGCACGCCAACGGTGTACTGGGCAGTCGCCAATCCCGGGGAAATCACGGCTGCGGCCGTGAACACGATCGAAGCGATGAGGAGAACCGAAGCTCTGGCAATGCGTTCCCTGCAAACAACAATCCTTTGGTTGGTCATGGCGATGATCAACTCCTTGCGAAGTGTGAATAGGGAATCTCTGCTCGGGGGGTGCTGCTAAAAGGGCATCCTAGACACCTGTGCGGCACTTCGTCAAAGACTTTTCGCGCTCTGCGGCGGCGCCAAACCCCAGACCCTCTTCTTTGCGCCTTCACCACCCTGACGCCTGCTGCCCCAAATGCCCGTCATCTTGAGCGAAGTCCCCCTTCAGCGGGACGGAGTCGAAAGATCCGCGGTTGCGTTCATGTCAACTACCCACAATGAACTGTCATCCTGAGCGACCGAAGCGCAGCGAAGGGAGTCGAAGGATCTGCGGTTGCTTTTTAGTGCTTGTAGCAGAGCATGACTTTAGTCGTGTGGAGGCGCATGGTGGTATCGGCGGGACGGATTACCAATCTACTTGTATGTTGTGCACAACATAGTCCGCAGGCGGCAGGTATTTTGAAACATCCGGCTCCCGCCGAACGATCCTCACGAGTTCATTTCTTGTCTGGCCGCTGCGCGGGTCATCGTTCGTTTCAAGCACTACGATCTTGAGTTCCGGGCAGTACCAAGTTTCGTGGACAACGACAATTGGATGGTTATTATGGTCTTGTCCAATAGGAACCGTGTAACTGCTTCGGGTGCCCTCAGCAAGCACTCCTTCAATCAACTTGGTGCCAAGTTTCTCAACCACGTTGTCCGGGTCGCCCGTCCTCAAATCAGGACAGGCTGTCGGGCACGGCCCACTGGGCTCATTACCTTTCGACACGTTTTGCGGAAAGTGGATCACTTTCACTTCTTTCGTCGTTGAATCCCACCTTGTTTGTGTGTTCGCAACCGGGTCGTTAATTCGGTAAAGCATTTCACTTTTCATCTCGCCCTGATATAGCCAGTGGCGCTCACCTGCACTGTAGGTCCTGCCTTGGGAATCACGCGCCTCGCTGCCAACGGCCGACTCGGTGTTGGCTGTCTTACCGTCGACTCCAACGCTGACCGATGTGAACCGACTCTCTGCTGAATATGGAGCGCCCAGAACCCTATTATCTCCGCCGCTCGAAGGGCCTTTGACGGCACCGGTTCCGTTATGAGCCAGGCTTGCGAGGGAAGACGAAAGCGTTAGGATTGCAACGAGTAATCTCAATCCGATCCGTTGCATAGACCACCAATTTGACTGATTTGAATTCCGAGAACAAGAGTACATCCGGTACGGGAAACGATTTCCAACCACGGTATGTCCCAAGTCTCATCCGACATCTCGGAATCCACGAGGCACAGTCGGCGCCTACCCATTTAGCCACTTCTTTAATGCGAGAATTACGAGACCATCGCCGCCTTCGCTCACTTCCCGAGCCGCACCACCCACCCCTCCTCCCTCGGCGGAAGTCGTCCTGCTGCTGGCGAAGCGTGCACACCAGAGTTGTCAAGGGGTCTGCGCCAATATTTGTTGTAACTCCCATATTCTTCAGCGACTCACAGCGATGCCAAGCTTGCCGGTAATTACCTCTCTTTGCGCTATCCTGATCTCACAGTTCCATAAAAAGAGCGCTCTCCGGCCGGGCGTCTGGCCTGCGGGCTTATATCACCGGTTCCTGGGTTGATGGTGCCGTTTCCGGCGATGTACAAGGTGGCTCCTTCTTGGTCGGCAGTGGGGCTCGGGATACAGCAACTCAGGAACCGGTCTAAACCTTGTCTTTGCCCGAACTTGGGATTCAGGTTCGTGAAAAGGCGGAACTTGCGCCGGATCCGTGCCGGCAACCGCTTTTCAACGAGCAATTTGCCGAAAACACCCCCGGGGGTGGGGGGGCGGTAGGGGGTACCCCGGAAAGGGACGATCAACATGCTGGAGCCGGAAAGCACAGGCAAGCTCCGCAGGGGCAACAGCACTACCACCCTACGCAATTACCGCCGACTTTGCCCGCTTCCCCAACCGCACAACGATCCGCGCCGGCAATGCTCCCACCGAAATCACCGCTCCGCCCGCAACCTCGCCGTCCACTTTCACGGCCTTCTCCGCAATCTTCCGGTTCGCCTCCGCTCCGCTCGCAGTGAGTCCCATCGCCACCAGCAGTTTCGGCAGCCGAATCTGCTGCGCTTCCGCTCCGGCCACATCCGCGAATGCGACCGCAACCTCTTCCAGATCCTCGCTCTCGCCCTTCTGCTGAAACATCCGCGCCCAGTTGTCGTCCGCGCTCTCTGCCGCAGCCTCGCCGTGAAAACCCGCCGTAATCGTCCGCGCCAATTTCTTCTTGGTCTCCATCGGGTGCAGCTTTCCCGCAGCCACAGCCGCCTGCATCGCGTCGATCTCACTTTGCTTCAGGTCCGTCAACAGCACCCAATACTTCCACATCAGTTCGTCACTGACGCTCATCAGCTTTCCGTACATCTCGCTCGCCGGCTCGTTGATCCCAATCGCATTGCCGAGAGACTTGCTCATCTTCTGTACGCCGTCGAGGCCCTCCAGAATCGGCGTCATCAACACGATCTGCGGCTTTTGCCCGTAGTCGCGCTGCAGCTCCCGACCCATCAACAGGTTGAATTTCTGGTCTGTTCCGCCTAGCTCGACATCGCTGTTCAAGGCGACGGAATCGTAGCCCTGCGCAAGCGGGTAGAGAAGTTCATGGAGGCTGATGTCCTGCTCCGCCCGGAAGCGGGTGAGAAATTCCTTGCGGTCGAGCATCTGCGAGAGCGTGACCTTTGCGGACAGGCCGATCAGGCCGACGTACCCAAGCTTGTCCAGCCACTCCGAGTTGTAGCGCACTTCGGTTTTCTCGGAATCCAGAATTCTGAACACTTGTTGCTTATACGTCTCGGCGTTCTTATCGATCTCTTCGCGCGTCAGCGGTTTCCGCGTCACGTTGCGCCCCGTCGGGTCGCCGATGAGAGCAGTCGAGTCGCCGATGAGAAAAATCACCGTGTGGCCCAGCTGCTGAAAGTGCCGCAGCTTGCGCATCAGCACCGTGTGTCCCAGGTGCAGGTCGGGCGCTGTCGGGTCGAACCCCGCCTTCACCCTCAGCGGCTGCCCGGTTTTGCGGCTTTCTTCCAGGCGCTCTCTCAGGTCGGCGACGCGGATAATCTCCGCCGCACCTTTCTGGAGTAAATCCATTTGTTCATCTACGGGCAGGAATGCTTGCATGTCCCAACAAGTATAAAGTTTGTGGCCTGCCGGCACCTCCGCCGTTCGCGTCGCCGCATCCAAGTCAACAATTCACATTCCCACAAACATCTCTTTGCATCCTGCCGTCAACGCCAGACATCTCACCAACCACCAGGAGAACCCCACAATGTCCGCAGTCACTGGCCGTGCCATCCAGGTTCCCGCCGCCGGGGGAGCATTTCAACTTGTCACAAAGGAATTTCCCGATCCCGGCCCCGGCCACGTGCGTATTCGCGTACAGGCCTGCGGTGTTTGCCACAGCGACGCCATCACAAAGTTCGGCGGCTTCATCGAGATCGACTACCCTCGCGTTCCCGGCCATGAGGTGGCCGGCGTTGTTGATGCCGTGGGCGCCGATGTGCCTCTCTTCAAAGTGGGGCAACGCGTCGGCCTCGGCTGGCACGGAGGCCACTGCAACTTCTGCCCACCTTGCCGCCGCGGCGACTTTATCCTCTGCCAGAACGCCCAGGTCTCCGGCGTCAGCTTCGATGGCGGCTATGCCGACTATGTCATCGCCCCGGCCAACGCCCTCGCATTCATTCCGCAAAGCCTGGCCGACGCCGATGCCGCGCCGCTTCTCTGCGCCGGCATCACCACGTACAACAGCCTTCGCAACAGCGGAGCGCGTTCCGGTGACACGGTCGCCATCCTCGGCATTGGCGGCCTCGGCCATCTCGGCGTGCAATACGCCGCCAAGAGCGGCTACCGCACTGTCGCCATCGCGCGCGGAGCCGACAAAGGTCCGCTCGCCACCCAACTCGGCGCGCACATCTATATCGACTCCACCACGCAGGATCCAGCCAAGGAGCTCCAAAAACTCGGGGGCGCCGCGGTCATCCTCTCGACGCTCACTAACGCTGAGGCGCTCGCCTCCGCGGTCGGGGGCCTTGCTCCCGACGGCAAGCTGATCATCGTCGGTGTCCCCGACAAGCCATTCGAAGTCAACGCTGGCGCGCTCGTCCTCGCCCGCCGCTCCATTGCCGGCTGGCCCTCCGGAACCGGCATGGACTCTGAAGACACGCTCAACTTCAGCGCGCTCACCGGCATCAAGCCCATGATCGAAACCTATCCGTTGGAAAGAGCTGAGGAAGCCTACAACCGCATGATGAGCGGCAAAGCGCGCTTTCGCGTCGTCATCACCACCGGCGCCTGATCAAATTCGATCGGACTTCCGGCAATCGAATCCGAACCAATCGCGCTGAATCTACGGGGCTGACTTGTTTGTCTCGGCTAGCAGGCGCTCTTCCCTCGCGGCCGCCTTCGTCGCCTTGTCCATCGCTCTGCTCAGCTTCCGCGTCATCACCTGGAAGTGGTGACCCATCACCGCCAGCGTCATCGCAGTGCTAAAACAGCGCCGGTATTTCGTCGCAGCGGATGCAAGGAACTTCCAATAGCTCCACTGGTGCCGCCCGAGCACTCCCTGCCGTACAATCGAATTCGCCAGCGCGCGCATATTGTCCCGCGTCAAGAACGCCGGCGATTTCTGTCCTGCCTGCTTCTCCCGGTGTTCGCCCTTCGCCGGCTTCGGATGTGCGCGGTTCAGATAGAGCTTCACCCGCTCGTAGTAGGCCTCGCAGTTGTAGATCCTCTTCATCACGTCGCGATAGCCCTCCACAAGCTTTGCCGAATCCATGCGCGGCAGAAAATTTAGCTTCTCGCAAAACGTATTGTTGCCGCCGCCCGCATCCACAATCCGTCCTTCGGTCCGCAACCGCCGGAAAAGTTGCGTCCCCGGCATCGCTTGCAGCAGCCCCACCATCGCGATCGGAATCCCGCTCTTCTGGATGAACTCCACCATCCTGTCGAAAATGTCGTCCTTATCCGTGTCGAACCCAAGGATGAATCCGCCCATCACCTGCAGCCCGTAACTCTGAATCGTGGCCACGCTCTCCAGCAAACTCCGCCGCGTGTTCTGTAGCTTGTTGCTCGCAATTAGGCCTGACTCGTCCGGTGTCTCCACGCCAAGGAACACTGATCTGAAGCCCGCGTCCTTCATCAGCTGCATCAGCTCCACATCGTCAGCAAGGTTCAGCGAGGCCTCCGTAATAAAGTCGAATCGCGCCCCGGTCTCGGTGCGCCACTCAGCCATCGCCCGCAGCAGCTCCTTCGCCCGCGCCTTGTTGCCGATAAAGTTGTCGTCGACGATAAACACTGTTTCGCGCCAGCCCGCAGCCAGCAATTGATCCAGCTCCGCCAGCACCTGCGCTACGGCCTTCGTCCGCGGCCGCCGCCCGTAAATCTCGATAATGTCACAGAACTCGCAGTTGAACGGGCACCCGCGGGAGTACTGCACCGTCATCGTCGAATAGCGCCTCGTCTTGATCAGGCTCAGGTCGGGCAGCGGGCTCGTCGCCATCTCCGGCCGTTCGGCCGCCTGGTACACGGGCTTTGCCGATCCAGCTTCCAGCTCTCGCGCCAGCTCATCGATCAGGCTCTCCGCCTCGCCGACCACAACGTGGTCGGCCTTCAATTCTGCAGCCGGCACACTGCTTGCAATCGGCCCGCCCACCACCGTGCGCAGTCCGCGCGCATGGCAACGCTCCACAATCTCCACGAGCGAATCGAGCTGGATGTGCATCCCGCTCAGGAAAACCACATCGGCCCACTTCAGGTCGCGATCGCGCAGCCGCTCCACATTCGTATCAACCAGCCGCTTCTTCCACGCCGTCGGCAGCAGCGCCGCCACGGTCATCAGGCCCAGCGGAGGCTGTGCCGCACGCTTGCCCAGGAACTTAAGAGCGTGTTTGAAACTCCAAAATGTCTCAGGAAATTCCGGGTAGATCAGCAGCGCATTCATCGGCCATCTCTCAGCAGGAAGAGTGGCAGCGCGGGCACGATCAGCAGATTCAGGCCGTGCATCCCCCGATGGAAGCAATGCGGCCCTGCTCGGAGCGGCGAACTGGTCCTGCATCCATTCTCCCACCAAACGGGTCAAAGACTGGTCAATAGAGAACAGTTTCTCCGGCAAGTCCTCGAACCCCGCGGGCCGAACCTCTCGCCAACCACGCCAATTCCGCCATCTTCGCTATAATCAAACCCATGCAACGCATCGTTATTCGCAGAGCCCTCACTATCGCCGCCCGCGCAACTGCGGCTGCGGCGGCTCGCGCCGCCTAGACTCCTGCCCCACCTCAAAAACAGTTCACAGTTCGTAGTTCGCAGCCGTCAGCTTTCAGCCTGCGTTTACCGGCTGCATTCCTCCGCCTCTAAGCTCGCTAGCTCCGCCAACTCCGCTAGCACCGCTCGCTTTACACTGGAGTCATCATGGACGAGTTTTCCCGCATTCAGCGCCTCCCCGCTTACGTCTTCAACATCACCGGCGAGATGAAGATGGCCGCCCGCCGCCGTGGCGAAGACATCATCGACTTCGGCATGGGTAACCCCGACGGCGCCACGCCTGCCCATATTGTCGATAAGCTTGTTGAGGCGGTCAGGAAGCCCTCGACGCATCGCTACTCCGTTTCGCGCGGCATTCCGCGCCTGCGAAAGGCCGTCTGCAACTGGTACAAGACGCGCTACGACGTCGATCTCGACCCCGACTCAGAGGCCATTGTCACGATTGGATCGAAGGAGGGCATCGCCCACCTCTGTTTGGCGATCCTCGACTCGCGCGACACCGTCCTCGTTCCCAACCCCAGCTACCCCATCCACATTTACGGCCCGGTCATTG
>Ga0265325_10001260_pt1 | contig 18068 bp, 11 predicted proteins | sample 41420metaG_FD_202090 | JGI IMG/M metagenome (GOLD analysis project Ga0265325, IMG submission 202090) | Rhizosphere microbial communities from Carex aquatilis grown in University of Washington, Seatle, WA, United States - 4-14-20 metaG | ecosystem: Host-associated > Plants > Roots > Rhizosphere...
GTGATGGTGAACGAGGGCTACGATCCCGATGTCGCCCGCGACATGGAAGTGGCGTTCGACCGCTTGATTCCGCACAAGGGCGACTACCGGCACGCCGAAGGCAATTCCGATTCGCACATCAAGACAGCATTCATCGGCACATCGGAGACGATTTGGATCGAGGGAGGCCGGCTCGCTCTGGGCCGCTGGCAGGTGATCTTCTTCGCCGAATTCGACGGGCCGCGCTCGCGCGAGCTGCACGTCAAAATCGTTGCCGATCCATCCGTCGGATTGACCTCACTGCCTGTGTAAATAGGTTGAAGGCGTTGGTTTTCCAGTCCTGATTGAAACGACTGAAAATCGCATGGATGATCCGGTCCACGCTTTCTACGTTGGTGAATACGACCATGGGCCGGGTGCGACCGGAGCCGCGTTCGCGGAATACGCAGTTGACTTACTCCTGGCAGGTGATCTTCTTCGCGGAAGTTGACGGGCCCCGAGCGCGCGAACTGCACGTCAGGATCGTTCCGATCCATCCGTCGGATGGAAGCTGTTGTCAACTCGAACGGAAACGGATACATTCGTCAAAGCGAAATGTGCTTGCCTTGGCCCGTTGGACGGTCCTCTCAATAGGCGCGGCTCTGTTTTCTGACCGTGGTGCCAAGGGTGGATGCTTTTTGTTATGGCTGTGCGATCCAAGATCGATGGGTTGCTGCCGCCTCGCGGTGCCGAAGCTGTAAAACGCGCGGGCGCTTCGCCGCGCGTGAAGATGGAAGCCTCCCCCCGGAAAATGGCTCTGGCAGGCTCATGCCCGCACTGCGGCGGGAAAATCCTGGACCGGGAAGCCCGGCACAGTTTTTTTGACAAGGTAATGCGAGTCGTCCACTTGCGACCCTTCCGCTGCCGCCGCTGCTACCATCGCTTCTACGGCCGAACCTGATCCCCTCTTGAGCCTCGCTGTTGCCTTTGCCTTTCGCTGTCGTCCTGAGGAGCGCACCGACGAACGCCAGTTCGAGCGTCACTCCAGCTATCCGCCACGCCTCTTAGGGTGTCTGAGCTTCAGCTCCGATCTAATGAGCGGCGCACAGCGCCTTTCGCTCGCGTGCTTTGCCCCCGAGCCTTCCTCCTCTACCTCCTTTGCCTCCTCAACCTTCTCTGCCTCGATGTTCTTCCATTTCGCCTTATATTCGCCTCCGGTAAGTTCTGGTAAGATAGCTCCTCTGGAACCAACCAAATGAGCGCCCCTCCCAAATCGAAGGAAGCTTTTGGCTTGAACGAGGAACAGCGCGCCGCGGTCGAGCACCGGGACGGCCCCCTTCTTGTCGTCGCGGGCGCCGGAACCGGCAAGACGCGCGTCATCACGGAGCGTATTCGCACGTTGCTCGAGTCCGATCCATCTCTCGCGGGCGAGAATATTCTCGGCCTCACCTTCACCGACAAATCCGCCGGCGAGATGAAGCATCGTGTCGTCAAGGCCATCGGCGAGCGCGCCGAAGGCGTCTGGCTGAGCACCTTCCATTCCTTCTGCCTCGAAAAAATTCTCCGGCCGGCAAATCCGGATATTCAGCCCCTGGACGACATTGACCACCGCATCCTTCTCCGCCGGAATATCGCGGAGCTTGCACTGGTCCATTTCTGGCGCCTGGCGGAGCCCGCCGAGTTTCTGCGCGACTTCGTCACATTTTTTTCGCGCTGCCAGGACGAGCTTGTAACGCCCGGCGATTACCAGCGCTACGTCGAAGGCTTGCGGAGAAAGCATGATTCTCGCAAGTCCTCGCTCGAACCGGACGCGCTGCAAATCGCCGAGGAGGAAGTCGCGCGCCAGGAAGAACTCGCGCGAGTCTACCGCGTGAGCGAGCGGCTGCTTCGCGATCGCAACCTGCACACGTTCGGCGCGCAGATTCTGCAGGCCGTGGAATTGCTCCGCAACGATGCGGACCTGCTCGAGCAGATGCGCCAGCAGTTCCGCTACATCCTCGTCGACGAATTCCAGGACACCAATATTGCGCAGCTCGAACTGCTCTGGATGCTGGCCGGAGGCCATCGCAATATCATGGTCGTCGGGGACCACCATCAGGCCATTTACCGTTTTCGCGGCGCCTCCTACGGAAGTTTCACCACCTTTTTGCAGCGCTTCTGCCGAGCCGGCGCGCAAAAGAGCGCGCTGCCCGGCGGTAAATTCCTCGTGTCGCTGGCGCAGAATTATCGTTCCACCAAGCGCATCCTGAACGTCGCCGATGCCGTGATTCGCAACAACGAGCAGTCCCCGCTCATCCCCCAAAATCCGCTGCGCACGGACAATCGCGACGGTGAAAAAATTCGCGTCGTCGAATTCGGCGCTCCCGAAGAGGAGGCCTGGTGGATAGCCTCCGAGATCGAACGCATGCACGCCGCGGGCGCGCCCTGGCGCAGCTTTGCCGTGCTCTATCGCCGGCATACCCACCGCAATCAGCTTCTCGACGCGCTGCGCCGCAAGCGAATCCCGTTCGTCATCCGAAAGTTTTCCATTCTCTCCAGCACGATCGTTCGCGATCTTCTGGCGTATCTGCGCCTGATTGCCGTTCCTGCGGATAACGTAGCCTGCGCCCGCGCGCTCGCCGCGCCGTACTGGCGTGCCGAGCCTCGCGACCTCGTCAGGCTTTCGGAGCGCGCCGGCAAAAATCATCGCCGCCCGATTTGGGATGAGCTTGAGAGCGCGTTGAGCGCGGAAGCCAAGGACGGCGCCCCGGCCGATCGCTGGCATGAATCGACGCGTCTCGCGGCGCTCGTTCAGATGGTTCACAAGCTCCGCCACTCCGCGAGAAGAAAATCCGCTACCGAGTTGCTGGATGAATTGATCGAACAACTGGAACTCGCGCCTCTTCCTTCCGAAGCCGACCGCCGGTACCTCGAGCGCTTCGTCGCGTTCGTTGCCGAGTGGGAGCGCAAGAGTGAAGGCAAGCAGCTTCGCGACTTTATCGAATATCTCGGCTACTTCAACGAACTCGACGGGGACATTTGTCTCGACGAGGAACTGTCCGATGACGCCGTCCAATTGATGACCGTGCATTCCGCCAAGGGGCTGGAATTTCCGCACGTCTTCATCCTGCGGCTCGCCAAGGGGGATTTTCCCTCGGGCTCGCGCAAGCCGGTCTTTGAATTTCCCGCTGAATTGATGAAAGAGGAGCGCCCGCAGGGCGATTTTCAGATTCAGGAGGAGCGCCGCTTGTTCTACGTCGCGCTCACGCGCGCCAGGCAGAATCTCACGCTCTCCACGGTAATCAACAAGCGCAAAAAGCCTTCGCAGTTTCTCGACGATTTTCTGATGGAACCCAAGGTCCAGAAGTTCGATGTGGCGCAGTCGTCGCCCACAGTGAGCGTGCCGCCCTCGGAAGAAGTCGCGGGGCCGGCGCCAGATTCCGCCGATCCGGCTCAGCTCTTTGGACCGCGCCGCGAAAACACCCGCGCCTATTCCCGGGTGGCACTATGGGCCAAGGCCTTTCATCCGCCCCGCCCGGAGCCTTTGCAGCTGAGCCCCTCCGCCATCGATGCGTACGAACGCTGCCCCATGAAATACATGTTCCAACAGATGTGGGGACTTCGCGGCGGCCCTCATGCGCAGATGACCTTTGGCAACGTGATGCACGCCACGGTCCGCGAGCTCGTCGGCGAAATTCGAAAGGGACGCAAAGTTCCCTTCGAGGAAGTTGTCTCGATTTACGAGCGCGAATGGTCCGCCGCGGGATTCATCGACGAGTTCCACGAAAAGGAATATCACAAGGCCGGCCGCGAGCAGCTGGAGGCTTTCCATCGCAGTTACTCCGCCGCGCCCGCCGACGTGCTCTATCAGGAAAAGCCGTTCGAGCTGCCGCTCGAGCATGAGGTGATCGTCACGGGACGCATCGACCAGATCAACCGCCTGCCCGATGGGGAGGTCGAGATCGTCGACTACAAAACAGGCCGGCCGCGCGACGAGAAAAAAGCGGCGGGCGATCTGCAGCTGAGCGTATACGCGCTGGCCGCCCAGGATGTGCTCGATCTCACTCCCGGCCGGCTGGTCTTCTACAATCTCGCAACCAACGAAGCGGTGGGCACCACGCGCGACAAGAAAACCCTCGCGGCCGTGAAGCAGAAAATCGCGGAGATTGCCGACCAGATTCGCGCCGGGGAATTTTCGCCGAAGCCGGGCTTTTCCTGCGGCTATTGCGATTTCAAACCGCTCTGCCCGGCCCACGAGCAGCTCATCAACATTCAGCCCGCCGCGCCGGCTGGGTAGAATCCCACAGCCATCTTTCGCCGCCCTGCCATCAAAATAAAAGCGGGGCAACCGTGTGAACGATTGCCCCGCTTGTTTTTCCCGAAGGGCCCTCTTAAACCGGAAGCCCCTGGATCGGTTCCGCGCATGAACTGCTGTGGAACTTCTCCCCGCGAGAGCGCGCCGGAAATTTAAATCGCGCTCGAATCGCTTGGTTCATCTATAAATGCCGCGGCGAATGAAGTCAAGAAGAAAAACTTTCGCGCCGGTCGCTCGCGCGAAAGTTTTCAGCGCCCGAATCCGCTGTTGTAGTAACCCTCGCGAGTGAGAATACTCAGGCCCGGCCTCCTCACGCGAACCTCGAGCGGATGGAAGTCGTGGCTCGCATCCACGCCGGTCGGCTGGAACGTGAGCGTGTACTGATTGCGCGCTTCCTCGGTCACATCGGCGTACAGCCGCGAGAGTTCCTCGTCCTTGGCGCCGTAGAAAGTGTCGCCGCCGGTTTGCGTCGCGTACCTCTGAAGTTCCGCGAGCCCGTGTTCCATCAAGCTTTTCCCCACGGGAATGGGCACCGTATGGCTCACCGAAATGGAGTAGACGGAAATGTCGTTGTTGAGCAGCGTCCTCAGAGTTTCGTTGAACGTGTGTTTGTTCTGCCTGGAATTGTTGCCGTCCGAGATCAGGAATATGATTTTCCGTCGATTGGCCTGGCTCCTCTTGAACATGTCCGCGGCAGAATAGAGAGCGTCGTCCATGGCCGTGTACGTCTGGTAGCGGTCGGACCCGTGAATCGGAAGGCCCAGGCCGCTGGCGGGCGCGTTGGCCGGGTTCACGTTTCCGTTGATGATGGGCCCGCTGTTCGTTGGGCCGGCATTGACGGTCTTCGAATGCGAGCCGAGTTCCAGGCGCTTCAGATGTGTAAAAAGTTCGTCGTTGTTCCCGGAGAATTCCGACACAGTGGTGGGGAACTGGCTGTAGGTTACGATCGCCGCTTCGTCATTTGGACCGAAGCCCGCCGAAATGGTCGCGAGGCTTTTCTGCACTTGTTCCGCCTGCTTTTGCTCCAGATCGTTATCGATCAGCACGACCGCGGAAAGGGGTGTGGGATCCGGCGTGAACCGCAGGATTTTCTGCTCGACCCCGTCGGCGAAAACCCGGAACTCGTCCTTTTGCAGGTCGCCAACCAAGCCGCCCTGGCTGTTCTTCACCGTCACCGGAACGATCACTTGGTTGGTGACCACGATGATCGGACGCTGCGGCGGGGCCGCTGCCTGGCCCGTGCCCTGACCGCTACCTTGACCGGTAATCGGCGGTCTCGGCGCTTGCTGCCCCGGTGAAATTTGTCCGCGTGCGGAGGCGAGCATCCCGGCAAGGAGAACGATGCCAAGCGCCAGCAGTTTTTCCCTCATCAAGTTCTCCCGTTTATTGTCCAGGAATTGTCCGCGGACATTGCGCCCCTGCATTCTGGCATAATGGGCAAACATCCGGCGGCGCGCCGGGTGCATCGTACACCCGCAGCACCCTAGGAGGATTATACAATGCGCCTGACCAGCCTGGCGGCGGGCATTCTCACTTTCACTTTGGCGGGCTTTCCCGCGATCTCCGCGATCGCCACGCGAACCCTCGGCGCCGCGACTCCGCAGCCGACTTCACGCCCCCAGAACGGCACCCAGAACAACAACGACGACCAGCAAGTCCCCGATTCCTCCCAGACCCTCAAGGTTCAAACCAACCTCGTCAACGTCTTCGTAACCGCGCGCGACAAGAAGAACACGGTACTCAGCGACCTCAAGCAGGAAGACTTCAAGGTCTCTGAGGATGGCGTCGAGCAAAAAGTTGCCTTCTTTTCCAAAGACATGAATCTCCCCATCACCCTCGCAATTCTCATCGACACCAGCGGCAGCATGCAGAACATCCTGGGCGCCGAGCAGGACGCCGCCTCGCGCTTCATCAAGACCGTCATGCGCAAGAAGGACGAAGCCCTGGTCATCAGCTTCGATTTCGACGTGAACCTTCTCGCCGATTTCACCGAGGATTCCGAAGTGCTCGAGCGCGGCATTCATCGCGCCACCATCAGCGCCGTGTCCAGCGGCGGCGTCATCACTCCCGGCACAGTGCCGCAAGGCCAGAACGGCGGCACCGATCTTTACGACGCGGTCTACCTGGCTTGCCACGACGAACTGGCCACCGAAGCCGGACGCAAAGCCGTCGTCGTTCTATCCGACGCGGAAGACACGGGAAGCAAGGTATCGCTCAAGGAATCCATCGAGGCTGCCCAGCGCTCCGATGCCGTGATTCACTTCCTGCGCCTCTCCGACGAGCCTTTCTATTTCCAGATGGGCATGTCCTACAGCGGTTCAAGCGTCGCGAGACAAATGGCGGACGAAACCGGCGGACGCGAGATCGAGATCAAGAGCGAAAAGAACCTCGAAGCCGCCTTCGCCCTGATTTCCGAAGAGCTGCGCTCGCAGTATGTGGTCGGCTACTATCCCTCGAACACGAAGCACGACGGAACCTTCCGCAAGATCAAGGTAGAAGTGGCCCGGCCAGACACGAAGATCCTGGCCCGCAAAGGCTACTACGCCCCGGTAAGGTAGCCGCGCCGAAAATCGCGCGCGGTCAGTTTTGCTAGTTGACGGAAACTCCAAGGCCGGAAGGCACTGCGTAGTAACCCTTGCGTGTTCGCACGACCGCGCCCTTGCGGTTGGTCTGCACATCAATTTTGCGATACTGCCCTCGGGAGAGGGGAATCGTAGGCGCGTAAGCAATGTAGTATTGGCTGCGCAGCTCATCTCCAATATCCACAAACGATTGCGCCAGATCGTCGATCTTGTACGGAAAGAAGCACCTGCCGCCAGTTTGATCCGTGAACGTACGCAGCGCCGCGTCGCCCTGGCTGTAGTGATACTTACTCGGGTGCGAGGCATCGTCGATCGCGAGCCAGTCCGTATTTGTGCTGATCGCATAAATCGCGATTTCCGAGCGGATCGCCGACTCCAGCGCTTCGCTCAGCGCGTGGTCGCTCAGGTTGTCGTCTCCGTCGCTGATCACCACGATCACGCGGCGCACTTCCGGGTCCGGTCCCACCGGCAGTGGGGGATTCGATAAAATCTCCGAGGCCCGGTAGATTGCGTCGTGCAGCGCCGTCCCGCCGCCCGCCCGCTGGTTGTGGATCGCGTCGGTCAGCAGCGCCAGGTCGCCCGTAAAATTCTGCACCACCTCCGGCTCGTTATCGAAGGTCATCAGGAACGCCATATCCTTATTGCGGCGGATCGTCCGGTTCAAAAAGTCGATCGCCGCTTCCTGCTCGAAGCTCAGCCGCTCGCGAATGCTGTTGGACGTGTCGAGCAGCAGCCCGATGCGCAGCGGCAGATCGGTCTCACGCCCGAAGAAACGGATGTCCTGCGGGCTGCCGTTTTCGAGGACTTTGAAATCTCCCTGGTCCAGGTCGGTGATGAAGCTCCGGTGCTTGTCCGTCACGGTGACCACCAGGTGCACCAACCCCGATGTAATGCTGATCGGCGGCAGCTGATTTTGATTTGGCGAGGGCTTTGAATTATCCGGCGCCTGCAAATGCGGAGCGTCCCCGGCCGCCTGGCCTGCCGGGGTGGATGCCGGCGCGGGCGCCTGCGCCTGAGAATATAGAGACGTCACCAGCGCAACAAACACGCAGAGCGGCGCGATAAGGAAACGTGCGGCTTTCATTAGGGCGATTATAGAAACTCTTTCAATCCCGCGTCTATGATATTCGCATCCACGTGCGCGGCCCGTCCCAGCGTTTTCAGATACGCGGTAAGCTCAGGCGGCAGCGGCGCACGAACATGGATCTCTTTCCCGGTTCGGGGCTGCAAGAACGTTAGACGCGCGGCGTGTAGAAAGTTTCGGTTCAGTTCCGGCAGCAGCTTCCCGTCCACGCGCTCCTGCCGTGGCGCGCCATAGACAGTGTCCCCCACCACAGGGCATCCCAGCGCCGAAAAATGCACGCGAATCTGGTGCGTGCGACCGGTGTGCAGATCGGCCTCGATCAAGGTAAACGCGCCGAGCCGCAACTTCACCCGCCAGTCGGTGCGCGCCTCGCGTCCCTCGCGGCGCCGCGCCGTCATGCGCGATCTCCGGTGCAGGTCGCGCGCCACCGGAAGCTCGATGGTGCCGCGTTCGCCCTTCATCTTGCCGTGCAGCAGCGCGACGTAGGTCTTTTGCACGGTCCGCTCGCGGAACTCCTCCACAAGTTCTTTGTGCGCCACGTCGGTTCGCGCGATCACCACGGCCCCGGACGTTCCCTTGTCAAGCCGGTGCACGATCCCTGGCCGCAGGGGACCTCCCACCGTGGACAATCCGGGCATCCCGCCAAAGCGGTGCAGCAAAGCGGCGACCATCGTGCCGGAGTCCGCGCCCGCCCCCGGATGGATGATCATGCCGGCCGGCTTGTTGATCACGGCGATATCTTCATCCTCGTAGAGCACATCGAGTGGAATCGGTTCGGCGTCCACGCCCGCGGGAGCCGCCGCCGGAATTTCCACAGTGACGTTGTCTCCCGATTCCACGCGGTAGGAAGGCTTCATCGCCGCGCCGTCCACCTGTACGAATCCCTCCTCCACTAGCGATTGGATGCGGCTACGGCTCAAGTCCGCCATATGCGCGACAAGAAACCGGTCCAGCCGTTCTCCGGCTTCTTCGCGAGTAACGACAAGTTCGATGTGGTCGGAAGCGGCAGTCACAAGGGTCACAGGGCAGTCAGCTCAGCAACGAAAGTAGCACACTTCACCAAGCAGCAAGTCGCAGGTTCCCTGGGAACGCCAATCTCCCGATTGGCGGGGTTTCCTGTAAACGAGTCACCAAATCCAAGCCACTATTCAGCAGCACAAGCCGAGGAGGGGTTCGAGGTTGTAGCTATCCCTGCAGCAGACGCACTAACCCGCCGAAGCCCGCGCCACCAAAGAAAGCACCCGCCGATCACGAGCCCAACGCTAACCACCTGCATCAGCGAAACCGTACCGTGAAACATCACAGTGCGCCCTGGATCGCCGCGAAAAAATTCAATAACGCCCCGCTCAGTCCCATAAAGAATGAAGTAAGTCCCCAGAATCTCCCCCCCGAATCGTTGCCTGCCGCCAAGCCATACCAGCAAAAGAAAGTTCAAAAACTCAGCCCCAGCCTCGTAAAGCTGCGTAGGATGAAGCGGCACGCCAAGCGGTGTACCCGCCAATCGCGCGGCCTCCGGATCGGTAAACGTAACGCCCCAGGGAAGCGCAGTAGGCTTGCCAAAGCAGCATCCCGCGGCAAAGCAGCCCAGCCGGCCGATCGCGTGAGCCAGCGGCAGCGCCCCCGCCGAAATATCGAAAACCGGCAGTAGCGGCCACCTCCGCGCCAGCGAATACACCAGAATCGCCAGCACGGCCCCCAGCACCCCGCCGTAAAACGTGCCGCCCGATTGCAACAGCGTAACGCTGAAAATTTCGGATCGGTTCGCCGCGTAATAATCCCAGTTGGTAACTACGAGCCACAGCTTGGAAACAATCAGCGCGCTGAAAATCATGTAGATGCCGAGGTTCCAGACCTCCCTCGGCGGAAGCCCCATCCGCGCCGCCTGCCGCCGCGCGTACAGCAATCCCAGGACGACGCCGGTCGCGACCAGAACGCCGTAGGTGTAAACGGTGATTACGCCGGCTTGAAAGAGGATGGGATGCACGAACGTTTCCTAGAAACCGCGTAACAAGCGCCAACCGGAGCAATAATTGCCAGGTCCCACAGAATCCCTCACGCCTGTTCCTCCGTGGCATGATGCCGCCGGTCGAAGAACAGTTCCAGCAGCACGAGTCCTGCGCCCAGCACAATCGCCGAATCGGCCAGGTTGAACGTATACCAGTGATGGCTGCCCACGTAGAAATCGATGAAGTCCGTCACGCTGCGCCGCAGCACGCGATCCAGCACGTTTCCCGCCGCGCCGCCCAGGATCAGCGCCAGCCCCCATTGCCCGAGGGTCCGGCCGCCCCGGCCGGTCACGAGAAGCCAACTCAGCAGTCCAATTACACCCACGGAGAAAAGAATCAGCACTGGCGCAAGCCACGTCGCAGGAGAATCCGCGAGCAGCCCGAAAGCAACGCCCGGATTGCTCGTGTGCACCAGGTTCAAAAGCCCCGGCACCAACACGCGCGTCGAACCGACAACCGTAAATTTCTCGACCAGGTATTTCGTCGCCTGATCCGCTGCCAGCACGGCGAATGCAAGCAGCGCCAGCCCCTGCCAGCCACCCCGCGCGCGGCTCATCAGGACTTCACAGCTTCCGGAGCACGGTTCGGCTCGATCTCCCCAAGCGCGGCCACGCAGCGTTCGCACACCGTCGGGTAATCGACGCTCTCCCCCACGTGCGTCGAATAATTCCAGCACCGCGCGCATTTCTGGCCGGAAGCCTTGTCGACGCGGATCTGCAAGCCTTCGATACCAGGCGCCGCCACCCCGTCGGCGATGCTCGGAGCCAATTCAATCTGTGACACGATGAACAGCGAGGGAAGAATGGCGCTGTACTGCTGAAGCAGGTTCCCCAATTCTCCGCTCGCACCGAGCGAGACGTGCGCCTCCAGAGCCGCCGAAATCTCCTTGGCCGCCCGCGCCTGCTCGAGCACCTTCAGCACCTCTTCGCGAACCCCCAGCAGCCTCTCCCAGTTCTTCGAACGCGCATCGTCCAGGGCGCCCTCAAGCGCTCTCGCCTCCGGAAACATTGCCATGTGTACGCTCTCAGGCGCCGAAGCCTCGCGCGGCAGATATTTCCACACTTCTTCAGCCGTGAATACCAGCGTCGGAGCGATCAGCCGCACCAACGCGCTCGCGATTCGATAAATCGCCGTCTGCGCCGAACGCCGCCCCGCGCTTTTCGGCGCGAAGGTGTACAGCCGGTCTTTCAGCACGTCGAAATAGAACGCGCTGAGATCCACCGCGCAGAAATCGTGAATCGCATGGTAAGCGCGATGAAATTCAAAGTTTTCGTACCACTCGCGACACTCCCGAACCAGCGCCCCGGTGCGGCGAAGCATCCAAGCATCCATCTCCCACAATTCGCTGTCGGAAACGGCGTCGCGCGCCGGATCGAAATCGAACAGATTCGATAACGCAAACCGGAACGTGTTGCGAATCTTCCGATACGCTTCGGCAAGCTGGGTCATCGTGGCTACCGACATCCGCATGTCGGTGGTATAATCCTGCGACGCGACCCACACCCGCAGCAGATCGGCGCCCCACTTCTCGCAGATTTCGTTGGGATACATGGCGTTCCCGAGCGACTTCGACATCGGCGCGCCCTTCTCATCGAGCGTCCAGCCATGCGTCACCACCTGCCGGTAAGGCGCGCGCCCGCGAATGCCCACCGCCACCAGCAGGGAACTGTGGAACCACCCGCGATACTGGTCAGGGCCCTCCAGGTACACATCCGCCGGCCACGTGCCGTCTTTTTCGCTCAGCACCGCGAGATGCGTCGAGCCGGAGTCAAACCACACGTCGAGCACGTCGCTTTCCTTGCGCCATTTCGACGCCCCGCAGCCGCACTTCGTCCCGGCGGGAAGCAGTTCCTCCGCCGAATGCGTGTACCACGCGTCCGCGCCTTCGCGCTCGAACCACGGCAGCACATGCCGCAGAGCTGCATAGTCCCGCAGTTGTTTCCCGCACGCGTCGCAGTAAAAAATAATCAGCGGCACGCCCCAGAATCGTTGCCGCGAGATGCACCAGTCCGGGCGCTCCGCCACCATGTCGTGGATGCGCTCCTCGCCCCACTCGGGCTTCCATTTCACCTTGGCGATTTCCGCCAGCGCGTTCTGCCGAAGGTTGTTGTGGTCGAGCTGCACAAACCATTGTTCAGTCGCCCGGAAAATCACGGGATTGTGGCATCGCCAGCAATGCGGATAACTGTGCGAAAGCTTCCGCTCGCCCACGAGCATGCCGCGCTCTTTCAGTATGCCGATCACAATGGGATTCGCTTCAAACACCGTCTTGCCCTTGTACTCGGGCAAGCCTTCGACGAACCTTCCTTCGTCATCCTGCGGCGCGTAAGCCTCCAGCCCGTATTTTTGTCCCGTGCGAAAGTCGTCCGCGCCGTGGCCCGGCGCCGTGTGGACGACGCCGCTGCCCTGATCGAGCGTCACGTAATCGGCGAGCACGCCCGGCACGCGCAGATCGAGAAACGGATGCTGGAACTCGATCCCTTCAAGCTCCCGCCCCTTCCACGATCCGTGCGTTCCCGTAATTTCCAGCTTCACTTCTTCCGCCAACGCGCCCACGCGCTCTTTCGCCATCAGCAATTTTCCCGCGGACGTATCGGCGATCGTATATTCGAAGTCCGGATGAAACGCGAGAGCTCGGTTCGCGGGCAGCGTCCAGGGCGTCGTCGTCCAGATCAGCGCGTTCACATCCGAGCCCAGCGCGGCGGATTTCGCGCCCGCCACCACCGGGAACTTCACCCAGATGGACGGGCTGGTGTGGTCTTCGTATTCCACTTCAGCCTCGGCCAGTGCCGTTCGGTCGTAAATGCACCAGTACACCGGCTTCAGCCCGCGGTAGACGTAGCCCTTCTCGAAAAAGTCGATGAACGCCCCCGCGATGGTGGCCTCCTGGTGGAAGTCCATTGTGAGGTAGGGCTTTTCCCATTGCCCAAACACGCCCAGCCGTTTGAAATCGCGCTTGTGCGCTTCCACAAAGCGCCCCGCGTATTCGCGGCACATCCGCCGGAACTCCGCGGCGGTAACTTTCGCGGTCTTCCCGCCCAGCTCTTTTTCCACTTTTGTTTCGATCGGCAGCCCGTGGCAGTCCCAGCCGGGAATATAGGGCGAGCGGAACCCCGCCATCGTCTTGGATTTGACGATCATGTCCTTCAGCACTTTGTTGAGCCCGGTGCCGAGATGAATTTCGCCCGTAGGGTAGGGAGGCCCGTCGTGAAGCACGAACAGCGGCGCTCCGGCGCGCGAATCGAGAATGCGGTGATAGAGCTGCATCTCCTCCCACGCAGCCAACTGTTGGGGTTCGCGCTCGGGCAGCTTCGCCTTCATCGGGAAATCGGTCTTGGGCAGGTTCAGAGTATTTTTCAGGTCCATCTCGCGGGTATTAAGGCCTTTCTGCCAGGGAATCAGCTCGAAAACAAAGCAAAACTCAGCGCAGCGCGGCGTTATGGTAGATTCTGTCCAGGCTGTGCGGTCCGGTCGGCAAGCGCGCTTGCTATACTCATCGTATGTTACAATGATTCTTGAAGCGTGTCAGCCGCCCTGGGCTGTACATCCTTTTCCGTGGCGTTGCGTCTAACCTATCTTGGAGCAACACGCCGCGGGGGACACGTAACGCATGTCAGACACGACCGTCAGACTCGACGATGCGGGCCGACCAATGACAGACCAAGCCGACCCCACACTCCAGCTCGGACGCTTCAAATCTCCGTCTCAAGAGTCCAATCTAAAGAGCCTCGCTTCCAACCTGAAGGACTTCCTGACGGAACGCCCTGTAAAGATCAAGGGCGACGGCCGGGCGCCCGTTTTTTCGACGAGCGGCTTTGGCGACGACGTCGCCGATAATTTCAAGGAATTCTTCCGCCCTTCCGCGCGCGGTCCGGTGGACTCCACGCTGCTCGTAAATTGGGACCAGAGCGCCAGCCTCTGGCAGAACCTGCGGGACATGATCTCCCCGCCGAAGCTTCCGCCGCTCAACGTCACCAGCAAGCCCGTCGCGGTAAAGGAAATCTGGTCCAAGAACACGCAATTCACGCGCGTGCAATCGCTTTCCATAGCGTTCCACATTCTCGTTCTGGTGCTGATCATCGTTCCGCTTCTGCCGCAGTTGATGTCCCCCGGGACCACCAAGGCGAACTCGATCGTCAACATCATGCAGATCTCGCCGTATCTGCCCAAGCTCGCCCCTGCCGCCAAGAAGGCCGGTGGCGGAGGCGGACAGCGCAATCTCACGCCCGCGGTTCACGGTCAGGCCCCCAAGTTCAGTTGGACGCAATTCTCGAAGCCGTTGGCCAAGCCTCCCGTCGATCCCAAGCTGGCGATAACGCCCACGCTTGTCGGCAACCCCGATATCAAGGTCCCGAACATCACTGCCCAGAATTGGGGCGATCCACTGTCGAAGGTACTCGGCGGCGATTCGCTGGGGCAGGGAAGCGGCAACGGAATCGGCAACGGGCAGGGCAACGGGCTTGGTCCCGGCTACGGCTATAACACGGGCGGCGGATACCCCAACGCCGGAACCGGCGGCTACGGCAGCCCCGCCTGCTTATATTGCCCGCAGCCTCAATTTTCTGATGAAGCCGTAAAGGCAAAGTATCAGGGCACCGTGTTGCTAGTCGCCGTAATCACCTCTGACGGCCGGGCCACCGAAATCCGCGTAGCCAAGGGGTTGGGACTGGGCCTAGATGAAAAAGCCGTCGAAGCCGTACGCACCTGGCGCTTCCGTCCCGCCCTCGGACCCGATGGCAAGCCCGCATCCGTCCGCCAATCCATCGAAGTAACCTTCCACCTGTACTGAGTTTTCTTCGACGTACCGTGATGCTCCGACTGATGCACACGCAATCCTGCGACGGCTTTCTCGCGGTTTACCAACTGGACCGGTGCCCCGACGCGCGCGTTTCCAGCACTCGCGCTTCTGTTAGGATGGCCAGCATGAAACGCATCCTCTCGATTTTTTTTCTGGCGATCGTAGCCATGGCCGTACCTTGCCCGACCTTTTCCCAGGCGGCGAACGGCACCGTGGACTTTGTCGCGCGCGCCACTCCATCCGGCGGCCTCGACGAGCCCGTGCGCGGCTTCCCGTTTTATCTCCTGAGCAAAAGCTTCGACGAAATCAGCAAGGAAGCCGAAGCCACCTTCCCCAAGCCCGATAAGAACGCCTTCATCGACAAGCTCGACGTTTCCCCCGAGCTGAAAGCCTGGATGAAGAAAAATGAAATGATCCAGCTCTCCGGCGAGGACTTCATCCATAAGCTCAAAGTGCCCGACGTGATGGGCGTCCCCGAATTCTACACAGCCTATCTGGACCGCAATTCCGGCGATCAGAGCGCCAGTTTCCCCAAGCCCAAATACAAGCCCTCGGACAAAACGAAGGACCCCGCCAAGTACGAAAAGCTCAAGGCCGAATACACCGAAGCCGTCCGCCGCTACATGGAGCAGCTTCCCGAAAGCATCGACGGAATCGATCTCAGCCTGGTAAAAGTCGACCCCAGCGCCAAGTGGAACGACCTGGAAGCCAAGCGCAAGCCGCAAATCCAGCGTCGGGCGCTCGATCTGGCGCAGTCGAAATACCTCGTCGCGCGCGCCGACACCGATCTGCAGGGCGAAGCGGTTCTGCGCGGCGTCCCCCCGGGAAATTACTGGCTCAGCACGCTCGATGTCTCCGCGAACGTAGGCGACGCCCGCCCGCGCTGGGACACGTCGCTCACCGTGCGTCCCGGCCAGCAGGTGCGCATCCTGCTATCCAATGTCAACGCGGTCGAAACGTCCGCTTCCAACACTCCCTGAAGAGCCTTGTGTCAACTTCGCGAGGCAGCAAAAATTGCATTCGGGACAAGGTGTTTAGGGGGTCGGAGCTTCAGCTCCGACATAACCGGCGGCGGGCAGCGCCTCCCTCTCGCGGTGTTTTTTCCGCGAGCGTTTAGCCGCTGAGGGACGAATAGCCATCGGCCACACAGACTTTTTTGTCTCACAAGGTCATGGGTTTGTGTGAAACGAACAGCGACACCGGCGGGCGTTGTGACGAGCGAGATTCGCGATCGTGTTGAATAACGACCTGTCCCCCTCCATCCGCGCCCTGAGCGATCCGGACTCCCATGCACGCGAAACCGCCGCCGCTGAAATCTTCGCCCGCGGCTGCGAGCTAGCCCGCCCCATCGTCGAGCAATGGAGCGCAGAGGAGGAACTCTCAGGTTGTTTTGTGCGCGGAGCGGAGGGCGTTCCGGAGCAAACCGTAGGAGTCGCTGTCGAGCCGGCCCATTTCGCCCGTATACGCAGCGCCTACGGATTTCCCGCCCTGGCGGACGTCCCTCCCGAACAGGACGCGCTCGAATTTGAGCTCGAGTACCCCACCGGCGTCCGCCTCGACATTCTCACAACGCGCGACTCCTCCGGTTCAGGCGCCATCGCCGGGTTTCTGAGGAAGTTCGGCGAGCGCATCCAGCAAATCGAAATTCTAGTCGCCAGCGTGGACACCGCGGCGCAAATCCTCCAAGCCCGCTTCGGAATCCAGCCGGTCTACCCATCCACGCGCGCCGGCGCCAACGCCACCCGCGTGAATTTCTTCCTCGTCCCGTCACCCGCCGGCGGCAAAGTGCTGATCGAACTGGTGGAAGCGAAAGCGCCGTCGCGCGGCCTGTGATAAACTGGACGGCGTTTTCATCGCAGTCGCTCGCGACCCTCCGACGCTAGCTAACAAGTTAGCTGTTCTGTGGCGCTATGGTGCAACGGTTAGCACGCGGCCCTTTCAAGGCTGAAATACGGGTTCGATTCCCGTTAGCGCTACCATTTCTCTCGTCTGCTTCTAATCAGCTAGGTCGGTTTGGGAGGTCCGGAAGGGCCTCCAATGCGTTATGTTGCGTCACATCCTCGCGCTAATGCGTCTCAAGCCGCGTGGCGATTGCGACGATCCGCTGATTGGCTTCTACTGCGCCACTAAGTGGGCCGTTGAAGCGCTCCATGAGCGCAGAACGCGGCGATCCGGAGGCCACCGGGGGGCCATCCTCGCCGACCGCGTTACCCCCACTCCTGATTAACTTTGCCAGCTCAACCGGAAGCTGAACCGCTACCAAGTTTTGCTCTACGGTTGCAACCGCTGCCGGTTGTCGTGCAGACTTTGTGACGCGCGTTGCGCTGGAAATACAGCTGGTTCGCGCATTCCTCCGAGAATAAATGGCGACTGTGCAAGTAAACCGGCGCACCGCGGCCGCGCGCCTCGACCGGCTGCCGATCACAGCTGTGCACCGGCAGATGCTGTGGATCGTGGCCATCGTTTTCTTTTTCGAGCTGGGCGATCTGAACGCGTTCGCCTTTGCCGCTCCCGCGGTGATGAAATTCTGGAATCTTTCCGTATCGACCATCAGCCACATCGTTTCGTGGACGTTCTTCGGCATGTTTCTTGGCGCGGTTTCGGGCGGCTGGTTCTCCGACCGGCTTGGCAGAAAGAAAGCTTTGCTTCTTACTACCGCCTGGTATTCGGCGTTCTCGCTGCTGAATGCGGCCGTGCAGGGCACCCTCGGGCTTTCCGTCACGCGGCTGCTCACCGGCGCCGGACTTTCGGCGATGACCGTGATCGGGATGACCTACATCAGCGAGATGTTTCCAGCGAAGCAGCGCGGCGCGTATCAGGGCTGGGTGATGACGATAGGCCTCGTCGGCATCCCGGTAACGGCGTATGTGGCGCGTTTCACCATCCCGCTTGCCAGTTGGGGATGGCGGCTCGTGTTCGTGTGGGGGTCTCTTGGCATTCTCGTGCTTTTGTTTGCGAACCGGCTCGAAGAGTCGCCGCGCTGGTATGAGAGTCAGGGCGAATTGGCGCAGGCGGATGCTGCGCTCGACCGGATCGAGGCTCGCGCTCGGGCCCAATTTGGAGAGCTGCCGCCGGTGCTCGAAGCCGTGGAGCTCCCCCGACAACTTTCTCGGCACCCTTCCCGGCAGCGCGGGAGATATTCCGACCTGCTCGCGCCGGCGTATCTGCCGCGCACCGTGATGATTGTCACGGTGTGGGTGGCGCAAACGCTGGGCTTCTACGGGTTCACGGCCTGGGTACCCACGCTGCTGGTGGCTCACGGATTTTCGCTGGTGCAATCGCTGGCGTGGTCCTCGGCGATGACCATCGGCGCGGTGCCGGGAGCACTGCTATCGGCTGTGATTTC
>Ga0265325_10001263_pt1 | contig 18022 bp, 15 predicted proteins | sample 41420metaG_FD_202090 | JGI IMG/M metagenome (GOLD analysis project Ga0265325, IMG submission 202090) | Rhizosphere microbial communities from Carex aquatilis grown in University of Washington, Seatle, WA, United States - 4-14-20 metaG | ecosystem: Host-associated > Plants > Roots > Rhizosphere...
AATTGCCATGCCAGCTTAGAAAGCATGCATTCGCCGCACCTATACGTGGATGCGATGCGCGCAAAGAGGATGTTTTACCGACGAGTGGTAAATCTGACCGCTTCGATGCTTCTTGCCCGTGTTTCGGGTGAAATTCCGTTATAGTATAATTTGAAGGTTTCAACGTAATAAGGATTTGTCATGCTGGCGGGAGCCCCGAAGGATTCGCTTTGGAACTGGCGCGTATGCTTATTTGAGTGAATTCCGCAGATCGTTGGAGTGGCGTTCACGTTGAACGACTGCCGCTTTCGAATATTGCAATGCTTGCTCTGGAATTTTCTTCTTCGGCACAATGTTAATTTCTGAAGAAAATCGCTTGTCCAGGGTGAACGGACAAATTATGGAATCCACTGTTCCTAAAGGACGCATCGAATTATGAACCCATCCGGAAATCTGAGCGGAATTAAGAACGACCTTGTTGAATTACTGCGCTCGGCAGACATCAGGGTCGACGGCGACCGCCCATGGGACATACAAGTCCACAACGAGGGATTTTACACACGCGTAGTACGGGAACTGACCGTCGGTCTTGGCGAATCATATATGGATGGCTGGTGGGATTGTGAAAACCTTGATCAGTTCTTCTATCACATCCTTTCCAGCCACCTGGACGAGAAGGTGAAACGTAATCCATCGATCATCTTTTCTCATGTTCTCGGCCGGCTCGTCAACATCCAATCCAAAGTTCGCTTAAAAAAAGGGATCGCGGAGACATATGACAAGGGAATCGACTTATACATGTCTTTTCTCGATCCGTATAACCAATACACATGCGGATATTTCAAGGACACCGATGACCTGGCGAAGGCGCAGGAGTTAAAGCTAGACTTGGTATGCCGTAAGCTCAGCATTTCCCGGCAGGATCATGTGCTGGATATCGGCTGCGGGTGGGGAGGGTTCGCTAAATTTGCGTCCGGAAGAATCGGGTGCAAGGTGACCGGCATCAGCATTTCCCGGCAGCAGCTGGAGTACGCGAGGAAATTCTGCTCGGGGCATGATGTTGAATTGCTCGAAATGGATTACCGCGATCTGATGCAGGAGCAGTTCCGCAGCAAATTCGATAAGATCGTCGTCGTCGGGATGATCGAACATATCGGATACAAAAATTATCGCCGGTTGATGAAAGCGATCTCCCATTGTTTGAAGCCCGAAGGCCTGTTTCTCCTCCACACGATCGGGTCCAACGTTTCAACGACGAGTACGGAAACAAATCTCTGGCTGACCAAGTATATCTTCCCGCACGGCATGACTCCCTCGATGAAACAGATCAGTGCGGCGTCGGAAAACATCTTCATCATCGAAGACGTCCAGAACTTCGGCAAGTATTACGACCCGACGCTCATGGCGTGGGCGGACAATTTTGAGAAGAATTGGGAAAGCATCAAATCTCTGTACGATGAACGGTTCCGAAGGATGTGGAGGTATTACCTGTTGTCGTGCGCGGGAGCGATGCGGGCGCGTCACGATCAATTATGGCAGGTTGTTTTTACAAAGAAGGGGGCGGAAAAGATGTATCACTCGGTGCGGTAGAATCTTTGTCGACGCAGCAGAGTGGAGCAACGAAAGGCGGCAGGGTAGTCGTGATAATCTCACCCCCATCATTGTCATTCTGAACGAGTCCTCGACGAAGCGTCTATCTACGATTCTACGAATCGTAGATTCGTTGAACGACCCTACGGGTCATAGACCCTTAGGGAGTCGTCGACCGCGGAAGCGGGACGAAGTGATTGCCGAAGGCATCTCCCAAAGGGATCGCTTCGCGACCTTCGGGAGAATCCACGACAACACAACATTGCAGACGTACGCTGCTTCAGTGTCATGGACCCTTCGTTCTGCTCAGGGTGACATGCGGTTGTTGTATACACCATCCTTCTTTATAGATCACCTCGTTCCCAACGTCCTCGTTGGGAACGGAGTATTAGGAAGCTCTGCTTCATCATTTTCTATATGAAAAGAATGAAGCGTTCCCAAACAGAGTTTGGGAACGAGAAAAAAGCAGTGTAGACCCTTCGCTCCGCTCAGGGTGACATGTAGTTTTAGGTTTGAATGCATTCAAAAAAACACTGGGCTCGTCATCAATACCCGGTCATTTTGATGTTGGTTGGTTTTTCTTCGGTTCGTTCATTTTGAATTTGAACGGGATCGATACCCACACCGCCACAGGCTTTCCGCCCATTACTGCCGGTGTGAACTTCCATTTCATCGCGGCGTCGATTGTCGCCTGATTAAGAACCTCCGCATCGGATTTCAGGATGGCCGCCTTCCGCGCATTGCCTTGTTCATCAACCCAGATCTTCACCCAGACTGTTCCCTCAACAGCGTCTTTGCGTGCTTGCTCGGGGTACACTGGGCCGGGATATTTTATCGGCTGAGGCTGTTTTTCCACCGGGACAAATTCCGTCGGCGCCTGATCCTTTTTTTGCAGCGTAAAGAAACCGGCCGCTCTGTTTGTGCGGTCGATGGCGACGTTGTTCATTACTTGCGGGTCGTATCCGTTCGCTTCGGCTTTTAGTTGATAGATTCCCTCGGCAATGGAATCGATCATGTACTGTCCGTCATTCGATGTTACTGCGGAGAAGTTTGTCCCAAGAATCGTGACCCTGGCGTTTGCGATCGGTTCGCGCGAAGATTGGTCGATGACAGTTCCGACAACCGAGCGAAGCGTTTTGTGCTGACCGTCCATGTTTAGAACTTCTGAGAAGGCAATTCCCTGGCCCGTTGAATTACCATTCCCGGACGAAAGCGAATCCTGGCCGCAGGCCGTGTTGATAAAAAAGAGAAAAGAGAGGATGAACGTCGTTTTCATAGGTCACCTTAGTTAGATTTGGTTTCTGCAGGCCGCGTACCCACGACAACCACGGGGGGAAATGCAGTTAAATAGACGTACTCGGTTTGCGTGCTTTTGATCGTAACGGGCGGTTGTGTGAACCGCGACGAGATGAGAAAACTTGATAGAAAGAGCGCAAGTGCAACCGCCGCCGCGACAGGATAGGAAACGGCAAACGTTCGCTTCCACAACCGTGCTGCCGCCGGATCCATCTCACTTCTTACAAATTGCCGATTGTCCTGCAGCGCCGACTGCAGCTGCAAAACCGATTTCATGAACGCCCGGCACTCCGGACATTCTCCGAGATGGAAAAACATTGCAGACGTTTCAGCGCTGCCTGTTTCGCCGTCGATATAGGCGCTGATTTGTTCCTGTACTTCATCGCACTTCTTCATAGATTCCTCTCGTTAAAATATGGTTTCAACTTTTCGATCAATGCTTTACGCGCTTTGAAGAGGCGGGATTTCACGGAGGACACCGTTGCGCCGGTAATGCCGGCGATCTCTTCGTACGACATCCGCTCGTATTCTCGAAGAATGATCACCTCCCGATACGACGCGCTCAATCGCTGAAGAACGATCCCGACGACGTCTGTTCTCTCCTTCGCCAGCAATTCCTCTTCCGGCGAATTCCCCTCCCACACCATCGAGTCGTCTGCTGTAATATTCTTTTTCAACTTGATATCGGCCAGCGCTTCGTTGCGGGCGACGGCAAAGAGCCAGCTCTGCAGCGACTGGCTGTTGCGGATGTTTTGCTGTCCGGTTTGCAGTTTTACAAAAACATTCTGCACTGCGTCCTTCGCACGCTGCTCATCTTTCAATAACCGGGAGCAATACCGCAGCAGGCGTTGGTGGTGCCGGTTGTACAGCTCACCAAGCGCCTCGCGGTTTCCGCCGCGCAAAAGGTCCAGAAGCTCTGAGTCGGAGTTCGTTTCCAGGATAAGTCCTTGCTATTGCCTATAAGATGAAGAAAGAAGGGAAAAGTTGCTGTGGGGAAGGGAAGTATTTTTTGGGGATGTCGTCCATTCCAGAAGGGAGAAGAGCATTTCATGCACTGCAAAAACACAAAACCCCCATCATCAAGATCGAATCAGGAGGTACATGCTGTCGCCCCCCAATTCGAGCAATCAATCACGTAAATGTAACCTGAAGAGAGGGAAATTTCAACAATAAAAAAGCCCGGCGTCTGGTCTCGCCGGGCAGTAAATGATGACAACACTTTGTTTACTTCACCATCATCATCTTTTTCACTTGCATTTTCCCGTTAAACTCCAGCCGCGCAAAGTAGATGCCGCTGGCGAACCGTGATCCGTCGAACGTCGACTGTTGCACAACTCCCGCCTTTAATTGTCCGTCCACCAGTGTGGCGACTTCACGCCCGAGGATATCGTACACTTTCAATGTTGCCTTGCCGTCTTCCGGCAGAGTGAAGACGATCGTCGTCGTCGGGTTGAACGGATTGGGATAGTTCTGGCTCAGCGCAAATACTCTCGGGGCTCCCGTCAAATTGACTTCGATAACGGAGGAATAGGTGACCGATCCGTTCCGGTCGAGTTGTTTGAGGCGGTACGAATAATTTCCCGGGACCAGGTTTTGATCTGTGTACGAATATTGCTTCGGCGCGTTGCTCGTGCCTGCACCTCTCACAAGCCCGAGGTCGGACCATTGCGGGAGTGAATCGCTCATCGTCAGAGGCTGGCTGCTCGTTGATTTTCTTTCCACCTGCCACCCGGAGTTGTCCACTTCGGTCTTCGTTCTCCAGTGGAGTTCTGCGTTCTGCTGCAGCGCGGTCGCGAAGAACTGGTCGATCGTCACCGAGAGGGGAACGACGTTGCTTCCGAAAATGTACTCGCCGAACGGTGCGTTTGGCACCGCGATCGAGTCGCTATTATAAGTAGAAGCGAGAAGTGCAAAGTTTCCCAGACCGACACTGCTTCGGCAGTACACTTTAATATTCGCTGAGATCGGTGCGCCCGGCAATCCTGAAATGTTCGTGAACGTGAGCGTGTCGCCGGTGATCCCGTTTCCTGCGTGCGCCGTCACCCAGCGATAGCCGCTGAAATACTGCGGCGCAGTCCCGCTGAACGTAATGCTGTCGGCTTGAGTGTTTTCATAACCGGCATAGGCGAACAAGGTGGAATCGACGCCCAGCCCCAGGACTTCTATGCTGGCATGTGTGGTACCGAATTGATATGCCGTATCGTTCTTCGTTATCGCCATGCCAACGCCGGTAAGGCCGGGGGGAGGGGATTGGACGTTCGAGCGAAATACCGGAGACGAAAGTCCTTCCCAGATGAACCATGTCCCGGAAAAATCGAATCCGGCGAATGAGCTTTGCTGATGAATTTGTGCCGAGCTCAAATTTGTTCCCCCCGCCGATGAGCTTTGTCCGCTTGCAGCTGCGCTCCAAAAACTGTTGGAGATCGAACCTGAACTCACTCCTGCAAATCCGCCGGCGCCAGAATCTCCCCGCACGGTTCCGAGCGAATAGCATCCGGCAATGACTCCGTCGTTGTTCCCCGTAAATCCGCCGACGCGGTTATTCCCTGTCACGCTGCCGGTCGCATAACTTGTCGCGACGCGGCTTCCAGATGAGACGCTTCCCGCAAATCCGCCGGCGCCTGTTCCCGCGAAGACTCCTCCGGTTACTGTCGCCGCTGCGAAGCTCATGGTTACGGAGCCGGAAAAAACGTCGCCGGTCAATCCTCCCACCGCATCGCCGCTGCCAAGCACGGTTCCGGAAACCGAGCAGCCGTCGACTTCGCCAAGGATCCTTCCCGCGAGACCGCCAACATATTCGTCTCCGATCACGTTAACATTCTGCAGCCGAAGACTCTTTACCGTTCCGTCGATCCTGCCGAACAATCCTACGGCGCTCGTCGATCCTCTGTTGATCGTCAATCCCGTAACGGTGTGCCCGTTGCCCTCAAACGTTCCGGTAAACGGCGATGCGTCGCTCCCGATCGGCAGAAAGCCGCGGTAGATGATCCCGCTGGCGTTCCAGGTCGCCGTTGCACTTGCATCGATATCGGAACTGACGGTAAAATACTTGTCGCGGTAACTGTTCACCGACTGGAGCTGGCCAATGGTCGATATCTGATATGGATTCTGGGATGTTCCCGCTCCTCCGGCAAAGACCGCCGTCGCGGGAGTTGTAAATTCAAACAGATCGTTGCGTGCTTTTTTATAGCCGACATTTGAATAACCGTACCCTCCGAAAAGCCAGAGATCGCCTTGCGCATCCATGGTATATGCGGAATACGCGTTAGCGCCGGGACTCACCGAATCTGCTGCGATCCCCTTCGTCCCATAGACTGGGTACATCGTTCCGGATCCGCCGCTGATCCACGTCCAGAGACGCGTTGAAGGGTTGAATGACCAAAGATCATTCAGCAAACGTTCGCTAAACGTTTGGTCGATGCCGTATCCACCATAGACAACCAATTGCGTATCCGATTTTATCCAAACCGCGGAACCTTTTCTTGAGCCGACTTCGTTGAACTGGTTGGCCGAGTTCTGCGCAAAGTACACGGAGCGCATATTCCCTACTTGATAATCATCGTTCGACGCCCAATACCAGGCCCATTCTTCGTTTGCTGGATTCCACGACCAGAGATCCTCCATTATTCTTCCGCCCGGATCCTGGCCGCCGAACAGAAAGAACTTGCCGTTCGATGCTCTGCAGAGGGAGAAATTGATGCGTGCCTCGGGATAATCGATTGTCTGGTCTGTGCCCGTCGGCAGATAGGCATAGTTCCCGTAGTCATCGGGATTCGAAACGCCTCCAACCCAGTATGTTAATGCGCTGTCCACAACGACCTTCCACACATCGGAGAAAGTACAGAGACTTCCGGTCACAAGACCGCCTCCGCTGAAGAGCCAGACTCGATCGCTGTCTTCTTCGACGTACATGCTCGAACCGTACCGGGCGCCGAGAGTACCGGTCATATTGAAGTTTGTTGGAAAGACGGTGTCATCGTTTTGAGATGCGCTGTTATTCTGCAGCTGGTACCATACCCAGCGGTCGAGTGCGAAATCATACTTCCAGAGGTCCGAATAGATATTACTTCCGTTGTCGATGCCTCCATAGACCCAGAGATCGCCGGTCGATGCAGCGAACCAGGCGAACTGTGACCGCGCTCCCGGGTCGTTCGTTTCGGATGGATAGCCTGATGTTCCATACACGGTGGAAGCGTTCGGCATATTCGAGCCGCGCTTCCACATCCATTCGCCCAGCGAAGGGCTGTATTCCCAGATCGTGTTATAGAAATTGCCCGAGCTGTCCTGACCGCCGAAGAGATAGAGATTCCCGTCCGGACCGGTCCACATGGCGGCGTGCTGTAGAGGCGGGGGCTGATTTGACTGCTGGAACTCTCCCCGCGTGCCGAAGTCGGGGACGATGGTGGATGTTGCGCTCCCCGAGATCCATGTCCATGATTGCGCGGAGGCGATCAGAGTAAAAGAGAATTCGAAGGCAATTACTAGAAGCCATCTCAAAAGCGAATTTATGCTGACCCTTCGACGCTCCCGTTCCGCTTTAGCGGAACGGGATTGCTCAGGGTGAACAAATTGCCCGTTCATCATGAGTAAGCGATCCCGCTCGAAGAGCGGGAGAGCGCATCGAAGGATACGATGACATGTTTTTAAGTCAGTTTCTACTATAACGCGGTAGAAATGTTTCATCAGGAATCCTTTGGTGATCGTGGAATATTCTACGGAAATATTTATTGGAAGCTTTCTCAAAAATCGTTTCGATGTGGAATGCATTTGTAATTGTCATGCTTCTCCCGCCGCTTTTCGGCGGGAGAAGCATCCATGTCATTGGACCCTCGTAGATCCACAATGCATCATTGTCATGGATTCTTCGCTTCGCTCAGAATGACAATGACGCAGCTGTAGTACATGAGCGACCAACCACCATATGTCGCCCTGAGCGGAGGGTCTACTTAGTTTTATTTCAGCAGCAGCATTTTCCTGACCTGCATCTTACCATTAAACTGCAATTGCGAAAAATAAATTCCACTTGCAAGCCGCGAGGCATCGAACACGGCCTGATGGTATTCTCCAGCCGCGGCAACTCCGTCAAACAACGCCGCTACTTCCTGTCCGAGTGTATTGTAAACCTTCAACGTTGCACGGCCGTCTTTGGGAACGGTGAATCGGATTGTTGTCGCGGGGTTGAATGGATTGGGATAATTTTGGGAGAGCGCTAATACTCTCGGCACTGCGTCCGGTGTAACTTCTATTTCCTGCGAGTAACCGAATGCACCGTTGCGGTCAATTTCTTTCAGGCGATAGACCAGCGCACCGGATATTCCGGAATTATCTCTGTATGAATACTTATGCGGACTGTTGCTCGTGCCGCTCCCCGAAATAAAGCCGAGCTTCAGCCATCGCGGCGCGATTCCCCCCGGCGTTGTGCTTGAAGAGTCTTTTCTGTCTACTTCAAATCCTTCACAATTCCGTTCCGTCACAGTTTTCCAAATCAATTCAACTTTCCCATCAGAAACAGTCGCTGAAAAATTTGCCAGCTCCACGGGAAGTGCGATGGTCGAACCGTTTTGCCAGGAAAGAAATGGATAACCATTGTTGATAACGTGATGCGCGATATCCATATCCCAATAATTATTCGTCCCGTTGGCGGTTTCAAGCTCGAAATCCCAGCCGGCATTTGTAAATGTGGAGAGCGTTCGCAGCGCGGCAGAAGTCTCCGGTGTCCCAGCGGCACTGCTGCTGGTGCTGTCGGTATCAAAAAATGAATTGGTGACGGTGCCCCCATAGTTACCTCCGATCAATCCGCCGTAGGTAGAAGTCGCGCTCACCTTGCTGACGCTGTAGCAATCACTGATGTCGGCACCCGAGTGGTTTCCTACCAAGCCTCCGGCGCCTGCGCACGAGACATGCACCCCGCCGGTGCTATAGCAGTTTGTAATTGATCCGGAAGTGGAATATCCGATGAATCCGCCCATGCTGTAATTTGAACCTCCCGTCACCGTGCAGCTGCTGAAACTTGTTGCAACCGATCCGTTGTGTTCCCCGATAAGCCCGCCGCAATCGCCGTACGCCGCGTAAACGCTCCCGGTACTATAACAGTTCTCAATGGAGGAACCAGCCGAATCCGTTCCCACCAATGCTCCCACAAAATCATATCCGGATACGCTGGCGTTCGTTACGCCGAGGTTCTTGATCACAGCGGTCGACCCGATGAATCCGAATAATCCCAGGTTATCATTCCCGCTTCCCGTCCGGGAAATAAATAAGCTGTCGATATCGTAACCCTGGCCGTCATACGAACCCGAAAAACGTTGTGCGGCACTGGACCCAATCGAAATAAATCCCTGCCCGCTGTTGTAATCGGCCGCCTTTGTCGGAGACGCATTGATGTTTTGAGTTTGAATAAAATAGACTCCCCCCAACGCAGCCGAGTGATTGTCTACGGTGTCTGCAATCCACATAAGATTTCCCAGCGAGGAGATTTGGTAAGGATTTCCCGATGAACCGTCACCCGCGGAGGGGCGTGATTCCGCAAGTGTCGTGGTGAAGCTGACCTCGGTTCCCCGTGCATATCCATGCGTGTTGACAGCGGCGACGCGAACGTAATACGTTGCACCTGAATTCAAACCCGAAGCCGATGCAGAGACCGGCTGAGAAGTTTCCCCCATCAACGGACTTTGCGACGCAACGATGCTATCCGTGTATGTTCCGGAGACATTTCCAAGGAGGAACCGAACGATCGTCGTATCTCCGTTCGGGTTAACGGAACCGTTGAACGATGCCGATGTGCTCGTGACGGCGGACGCGGCGCTCGTCGCTGCAGTCGGTAATGTAGGCGGCGGGAACGTCGTAAAGTTTAGTTCGCTGCCTAGTGACGAACCGTGCGAATTCGACGAAAGGACCTTGTAGTAGTATGTCGTGCTGGAAGCGAGGCCGGTAACATTTGCAGACACGGACGTCGCTCCCCAGGCGTATAAAGGGCTCTGGGACGCAGTAACAGTGTCCGGGTAATTTCCTGATACTGTACCATACAAGAATTTGACGGTGGTAGAACTTTTATGCGGGCTCACTGCTCCATTCAGCGTGACCGTTGACGAAGCAATATTCGTACTCGCAGAAGTGACTGACGATGGCGCACTCGCTACGTACTGCGACTGCCAGCTCAATCCTGGATATCCGCTGTTCACGGCTACGTCAATAGCCCAGGTGTTCGAAAAATCCCACCCCGCGTTGGTGAACGTGGACTGCGTCTTCATCTGCGAACTGCTCTCACCCGCGTCACCGGAGCCGCTGCTGGATTGTCCCGAAGTTTGCGTATCCCAGAACGAGCTTGATGAACTTAGATAGTTATAGCCGACGAGTCCGCCGACAGGAGAGCTGCCGCTGACCGATCCTTTGCTGTAGCAATTATTAATAGAGCCCAGAAAATTATAGCCGACAAGTCCGCCGACAAAAATGCCGCTGCCGGCGACATTGCCGGTAGCGTAACAGTTCGATATTTGCTCGCCGCCGTAATTACTTCCGCTATACCCCGAAAATCCCCCGACGTATTCTCCTCCAACCACATTCCCTGTGCTGTAACATTGGCTGAATGTAGAATACAACTGGTTTGAACCGTTAAATCCGCCTGAATAATCTCCTCCGCTGTCAGCACCTGTGGCATAGCAGTTGGCGACCGAGCTGCTGTTGCTATTATATGCGAGGAACCCGCCAGAATTGGTACCGGTACAAACGACATTTCCAGAGCTTGAGCTATTTGTGATTGTCGCGTTGTGATCGTTTCCACCTGAGAAGCCGCCCACACCGCTATTGCCGCTGACTCTCCCTGTCGCATAACTACTGTCGATAGAACTGGTCGTGTAATAGTTTTCGCCGATGAATCCGCCGACAAAACTCCCCCCGCTTATTCGTCCTGTGCTGTAACTCGATTTTATTTTTGAGCCATACAAATTCTCTCCCGCAAGTCCGCCAACAAAGCTGCTGGCGCCGCTCACGTTTCCTGTCGCATAGCAGTTGCTGATGGTAGAGATGGTGCTTTCGTTGTTCGTATTGCTGCCGATAAGCCCGCCGGCCCATCCGGCACCGCCGGTGATGGTGGCGCTGCTGTTGCTGCTGCTGATGCTGCCGCCGTCGCTATAGCCAACCAGCCCGCCGACGTAGTCGCTGTCTCCGGTGACGGTCCCGGTGGTAGAGCAATTGGAAACGGCAGCATCAAAAATTAATCCTACGAGCCCGCCTGTGTATTGTCTCCCTGTAACACGGGCGTTCAGCAAGCCGAGATTCTCTATCGTTGCGTGATAGATTTGACCGAACATACCGATGTAGTCGGAACTTCCCCTGGAAATAAATAATCCTGAAATCGTATGCCCCTGTCCGTCATAGGTGCCGGTGAAATGGGAGCCGTTTCCAATGGGAGAGAAACCGCTGCCGGAATTCCAGCTCGAATCGGAGGATGCGTCGATGTTGGCGGTTTGCGTAAAATATGCTCCCCACGCGCCGGAATTTTGCGTTATCCAGTAAAGATTATTGAGCGAAGCGATAACGTACGGGTCGCCGGAAGTTCCGCTGCCGGACGGTAGTGTTGCCGTTTGAGAAAAAGAATTTGTTGAGCCGGCGAAAGCCAGGAACAAAATTGCAGCAGTTGTAGAAATTATTCTATCCATATATTTTTCCTTTCTATTTTGTTGAACGGAGTGAACTCCGAAAGCATCCGTTTTGGAGGATATACCGCCTTAAAGATTCTCCCGTAGGGATGCCTTTGGCATTCACTTCGCTTCGGTCCGTTCAGAATGACAATGATGGAGCTGTACTACATGAGCGGCAAGCCACCACATGTCACCCTGAGCGGAGCAAAGGGTCTATTTAGTTTTATTTCAGAAGCAGCATCTTCTTCACTTGCATCTTCCCGTCGAACTCCAAACGCGAGAAGTATATTCCGCTGGCAAGATTCGATGCATTGAATTGTACCTGATGACGTGATCCGGCGCTCGCTTGACCGTCGTACGCCGTTGCAACTTCCTGACCCAGCAGGTTGAAAATTTTCACCACTGCGCGCCCTGTCGACGGAACACTGAATTGGATCGTTGTGGACGGGTTGAATGGATTAGGGAAATTCTGAGACAACGAAAAAGTCGCAGGGAAATTTTTGCCTTCGGAAACTTGTGTCACGGCAGTTCCGCTGATGATCGTCACGCCGCCCACCTTCACCGTGCCGGTATCGTTCTGGTCCTTTCTGCTGTCGATGATGATCGCGATACCTTCCTTGGTGAAATAATTGAATCCTTGGTACGTGTACTGGTCCGGTTCGAGAGATCTTATCCTCAGACAATCGTGCGATTTACCGCCGACGGCAAGAGTTCCAAAACCGTCCACGACATAGGATTGTGCATGATTCCATCCCGTTGACACATTCGTGATTGCATTATTGACATAGGTTGAGTCGACGCCCAGACCTTCGCCCGTTGTTACCCATTGAAGTCCATACGAGGTTGGAAACTTCATACTCACTTCGTTGGGAATGGAATAGCTGTACATCTGCGAATCGGGGTAAACTGAAACGTTTGCGATGCTCACGAAACTGGTGTCAGTGAAGAGGAGAAGAGGGACGTTGGAAAGTGTCTGAAGCGACGAGCTCCAAAAAAAGCTTGATGGATTGAAGCGCTCGGCGAGTTGTGGAACTTGCGACGCCGAAAAGATCGTCATCGCCATCGTGTCAGGAAAATGGAGCGAAGAGAAATCGTAGACGTTTGGTCCCCCGGTTTTCCCGACGTTGACGTACTGGCTTGTGTCTGAAATTAGTTTGACGGCCGAATTCGGCATCCAATATTGCTGAACGTCTGACTTTTGAATCGTGATCTGTCCAAATGCGGCATGCGTGAGCAGAAACACGAACAGAGTACAGCATGTCCAGTGGAGTATTTTCATCCAGGTGTCCTTCCTTCTATTGTTCTTTTTGATTATGGCTTTTAGTGGGGGATGGATTCCCCCAATGGCATAATGGAAAAGTAGAATTTTGTTGAAAAAAAGTCAAGCGGGGAAGAGGCGGGGGGGCACAACAGGAGTGACGCTATGATGATTTTTGCTCAATATTGAGCTTAATTAGTGCGCAAGCTTTCAAACTGACGAAAGTTATGACATCCCCGCCGGATACAAAAAGCCCCGGAAGGTGAATTTCCGGGGCAATAGACTCAATTCGAATTCAGCGGTACGTCATCAATGCTTGATGACAATGAGGTACGCGCCAATGACCGGACCGCGCGGGCGTCGCCCATTTCGGTCCAGCGGTGCATCTGCCGGAGCGGGGGCGTACATCGGCTGGAAGAGATACGCCAAATGTGTCAGTGGGTCGACAGAAATAGTTTTTGCGCCGGCCATCGTGGTCACGGTGGCGACGACAGTATAATGGTCGGGTGAATCTTCGTGAACGATCGTGACGCTGCTGTCGCGGCCGGCCGGAATGTAGATCAACTTATCAGAGGAATCCCATCCGAGCGCGTCGACACCATCGCCGTTCTGGATTGTCGCCACGATCTTTCCTGTTTCGGCATTCACGACCGCGGACATTTTTCCGCAGCCGGTGAAGATCCTGTCCGTGGAGCGGTCATACGCGATCCCAGTTGGACCGTCGCACGAATCGAGCGGCCACACACCGAGTGCTTTCATTGCCTTGGCATCGACGACCTGGATGGAATTCTTCCGCTCAAGGTTGACGAAGAGCTTCCCCTTCCCGTCGCTCGCTGCGCCTTCAGGCGAATTGTCGGCGAGCACTGCTTCTCCCGTTATCACCCCCGCGTTGGGGTCAACGGCGGTAGCGGTCCCGGGATTACTGTGATTGGTCAGAATGATCCGGTCCGTGAAATCATCGTACATGATCCCGTCCTGCCCGCCTGCCGGGATTTTGATCTTCTTGATCGCGGCGAGTGTTTTAAGGTCGAACATCGTAAGCGTGGAATCGCCGCGATTGGTGATGAACCCATGATTGTATTTCGCAACAAGAGCGATCCCGTGGTTGTTGGGCGTGTCGGGAATATCGCCGAGGACTTTGCCTTCGTTTCCGTCGATGACCATGACGTGTGAGCCGCGCGAGACGAAGACGCGCCCCGTTCCCGGCTCGACGGTCAGATAATCCGTCCCTCCTTCGCCGCCGATACTGTATTTCTGAACGGAGAATGTCTGCGCCCGCAGACTGCCGTTGAACCAAGTCCCAATGAGCAAGAGGGCGAGTGTAAGGAATGTTCTCATGTGATGTCCTTCGATATATGTGAAATAATTAATGGGGATTTTCCGTCTCACAGGGAGCTACTTCTTCCGTATACACTTGCCTTCAGTGTAGGTCTGAAATGTTTCGCCGTCCCGCGACATTTCAAACTTCACGTCGACCGTCTCTTTGCCCAATGAAGTATACGATAACCTAAACACCGGCTTATTCTGCACCTTGCCGCTGGTAAATACGATGGACTTCTCAAGATACGATATTGCATAGTTAATTGTGTGGCCTTCATTATCAAAGTAGACCGCCTTCGCAGGTTGACCGGCATAGTCGAGGTAGACGACCATGAGATCGTCATGGATAGTCTTTGGTTTATCTGTGGTTGCCGGATATTCAGAATGGTTCTTTCGTATTAAGACTTTTCCGTCGAGGTCCGGCTTCAGAGAGAACCATCCTTCTCCGTTACCCGGCGTTCCGCTCCCTTCGCCGGTCCAATCTCCGACGAGCCAATTCCATTTTTGCCATGTCGTGTCCTGCTGTGCCAACGATAATGAAGATATGCCCAAAAGCAAGATAAACAGTGATATGAAACTATCCTTCATGATTATCCTCTATTTTTTTAATTCGGAATGCCGAAGACGACTCCTGTAATTATTCCGGAGCTTTCCCGATATTGAAAACAAATCCGTACGGGTCTCGAATGTAGCAACGAGGGACGGAAGGATTCTCATCTACCACGACGCATCCGGCTGCAACAAGTTTTTGTTTGGTTTCCTGGACATCCTGGACAAGGAATTCAAAGACCGGTCCATGCTCGTTTCCTTTTTCAACATACAAACAAAAGGATCCGGTTTCAAACCCGATCATCGTCGCACTGCGACTGGTGATTGGCAGGCCGAGAACGGAGCTGTAGAATTGAATCGCTTCCGACCAATTCTGAGTTCGGATGATCACATCCCGCGAAGACTTATCCATGTTTAACCCTCATTCCATCGCATTCGTTCATTCAAATCCCTAAGATTGGAAACAGACTGCCCCACGCTGGCGAAAATCCCATAAGGATGGTTGATGAGTTGATCTATTCCACGCGCTTCCAATCTTCTTCAATAAGTTCGTCGGTTCTCTTTCCGTTGTCGTTGCCGACAAAGTGGCCGATGATATGCCACTGATCGCCATTGATCGTAAAGGTAAAATCAATCGAAGTACCGATGTAATTCGGTTCAAAGAAAAACTCGGTCGTCTCGGTGTACGTATTTCCGGTGACCTTGTACGTTCCTGCCCCGAACTCATCATGAAACGCATCCAAAGAATCGCGCAATGTTCCCTTTGCAAGGAGCTCTTCGACATTTTTCCTGTTCTGTCGCACCCAAACGAAATGGGTTCCCGTCAGCATTTTGATCTGCCTGCCGAACGTTAGGTTCTCCCGCCCGTTCAGTTTCTGAGATAGCATTTCCCAATAACCCTGCAGGTTCACCGCTTGCTGCCCATGCAGCAGGGGAGAGAGAAAAGTAAAAATAACAGCGGTGATAAATAGTCTTGAAACTTTCATAGTAGGCCTCTCGTGTAAGATTGTTAACAGTTCTTCGTTGGAGATGTAAATGCTTTGCGGCATCTACGTTACCTCGCTCATTAATGCGAGAAGGTTCCGGTCTGGATCACGAAAGAATGCCATCCAAAGCTCGTGGTCCGGCATCTTCGCAATGAGATGAGGTTTTGATTCGAATATTACTCCACGGTTGGAGAGATCATTAAAGGACGACGTCAGATCATCGACCTTGTAATAAATTACTGAGCAGTTCCCGGCGTTCTTTTTTGCCGCAGCATCGAGCATAAGGCGTATGCCGCCGCAATCGAAAAATCCCAATCCGGGAGGTGCCTGAAAGAGGAGTTGCATTCCGAGAACATCGCGGTAGAAAGCGACAGCCCGATCAATATCGCTCACCGGTACAGCAATCTGCCCGATACGGTTCAGCCCAGGATGCCGAGCTTGAGATGAGTTCATAAGCTATTTCCTCAAGAAAGTGTTTCACGTAATAAATATTCCTACTGCTGTGACTGTGAAATCGAGCCGCCTGCCGGGGGGATGGGGCGTTCAGGCCAGAATGCCGCTGCGAGAAGCGCCAATGCCGCGACACAGACTGTTGCCGTTGCGGCAACGAACGGCGCAGCGCCGAAGTATCGGTCACCCATCAGCAGAAAAAGAATCAGCGGCAGGGTCGTTATGGTGACTGCGGAAACCCGCGTGACGATCAACGCCCATGGCTCGCCGCCGACGGCCGGAGCAGCTGCGTAGAAAATGAAAAATCCCAATGGAAGCAGCAGCACACCCACGACGACATGGTTCAGGAGCATTGGCGGCGTGAGCCAGGTTGCAACGGATTCGGTTGTATTGTCCGAGATGAGGCGCGCGATGAACGGCGTGACCAGCAGATGCAGGATGCCCAGGATCATAAGCATGCCGCCGCCAAACCTCAGAATAATTCTTCTTACTCCCTTGGACATATGGAAACGAATTTGTGTGGTCGTATCAATGGAGCTGTCATCATTTCATATTTTTGATCAGCGCATAGAGATCCAGCAAGCTTGAGGCCTGGCTGATCCACTCATCGCACTCTTTTTCATCTTCCTTCCGCCATGTATATAAAATAGCGCCGAGCGTCAGCATCAGATCGTGTGCGTTGCGCCGGCCAGATTCGGTGAGCGGATAGATGCCAGTCAGAAAAAATAATATGGCATTGATCAATAAAAATACGGTGCTGAGATATGCACTGCCAATAAGTGCAAGAACAGTCACAGTCCCGAACAGCAATTTCAATCGGCGCTGCGTTCTAAGATCAATATCGATGAGCAGCGATATGTTGCCGACATAGCCCGCTGGTCCCTTCTTCATATGCACTGGATTCTTTTGTAAAAAAGCGCCAATAGTTTCAGCCGAGATGAATGCGGTCATCCCAGCCTGGTCGCTTGCAATTGTTTTGAGGAACCGTCCGCGCTTGAACAATTGCCATGTCATCTTTCCCGCATAATAGGAAATAGCAGCGAGAATGACCTCAAAGACCATCATAGCGCAAACCCTGGTGTCTTTTTGCAAGGAGCTTGACGAATCGCAATCCAATGGCTTATGGATACAGCTTTTTGTGCATAGCAAGCATCCTGACAAATGTATCGATGCGCTCCCGGCGCGTCTCAATTCGTTTAGCCGTTTGTATCCTAAAAAGAATAGCGTATCTATTTTGGCTGTTCAATGATGCGTAGAATTTTATTGCCTTCGGATTCTTGTTTAATGCTTTCTGAAAATCGGCAGGAGGCCTCGCCGTGCTGTGCGAATCGTATGCAGTATCCCAGCGTTCATTTTCTTTGGCACGCTCGATCGCAGCCAGCCCAGCCGGTTTCATCCGGCCCCTTTTAATGAGCGCCAAAGCCTTGGTGCGATTGATCCTGGACCAGATGCTTTTCGGCCGCCGCGGAGTGAATCTCTGCAGCCATGATTCTTCATCAAAGGCCTTTTTCTTCCCATCGATCCATCCGTAACAGAGCGCGGTCTCCAGAGCTTCCTGGTAGGTGATGGACTTAAACCTCGCAGATTTCTTCGCCAGCCTCATCCAGAAACCGGCTGACGAATCGAAATGCTTTCCGAGCCACGCCTCCCAATCCTTTTGATGCTTGAATACCATCACAGGCAAGTTTGCATTGGATCTTCCGGATACTGACGCTTGCATCAATTTCTTATCTGCTTTTGCTGTTGATTTCAGTTATTTTGATGTTGAATGCAGACGATCAACGAATACCGCCCTCCATGCAATTCCGGCGATAAGGAAACCAAGCGCGAAATAGAAGAGCTGCAAATTTCTTGCGATGCCTTCCGGTGAACCGATGACAGCGACTTCGACCGTCTCAAAGATAACGATCATGATACCGGCGATACAGGCAGTCCTCAGCGCGTATCGATGTGCG
>Ga0265325_10001266_pt1 | contig 17979 bp, 18 predicted proteins | sample 41420metaG_FD_202090 | JGI IMG/M metagenome (GOLD analysis project Ga0265325, IMG submission 202090) | Rhizosphere microbial communities from Carex aquatilis grown in University of Washington, Seatle, WA, United States - 4-14-20 metaG | ecosystem: Host-associated > Plants > Roots > Rhizosphere...
CGGGGGCAGCCACGGATGACCGCGTTTCAGGGCGCGGCGCCCGTGTTCCCTCTTTCGTCCCCGACGCAAACCGGGGAACCAGCACGTCGAAATTGTTCTACGGCAGCCCGCATCGAGTCAAGCCACTGCCGTCTCCGCCTCGACAATCGAGGGCCAAGTCGTATAGAGCACCACCGCGCGCTCCACTGAATGACGCATTTCGATCAGCCGATGAAACGTTCCGGGCCAGATTTCAAGCACATCGCCTTCGTCGCCGCCGCGACGCCGGAGGCGCGCGACGCCTGCGGCAAGCTGGAGAAGCGCTACGGCAACAATGATCCCGCCAAGGCCGACGTCATCGTCGCGCTCGGCGGTGACGGCCTGATGCTGCAAACGCTGCACAAGTTCATGACATCCGGCACGCCGATCTACGGCATGCATCGCGGCACCGTCGGCTTCCTGATGAACGATTATGCCGAAGACAAGCTCGAAGAGCGGCTCGCCGCCGCGCATATCACGGTGATCCATCCGCTGCTGATGTGCGCGCGCGACCAGTCGGGCCGCGGCCACGAGCGTTACGCGATCAACGAAGTCTCGCTGTTTCGCCAGAGCGCGCAGGCGGCACATCTGCGCATTCTGGTCGACGGTCAGGAACGCCTCGCCGAGTTGGTCGCCGACGGCGTGCTGGTGGCGACGCCGGCCGGATCGACCGCCTATAATCTGTCGGTGCAGGGGCCGATCATTCCGATCAACGCTCCCCTGCTCGCGCTCACGCCGATCAGCCCGTTCCGGCCGCGGCGCTGGCGCGGCGCGCTGCTGCCCGCCTCGGCCAAGATCACCATCGACGTGCACGAGGCTGACAAGCGGCCGGTCGCGGCGGTCGCCGATCATGACGAGGTGCGCTCCGTGGTCGCGGTCGATGTCAGCATGGATCAGGGCATTTCGATCAACATGCTGTTCGACCCCGGCCACAACCTCGATGACCGCATCTTGCGCGAGCAATTCGGGTTTTAGCCGGCCAGGACAGGGGTTTCGCGGGGCGCCGCATATCCTAAACTGTTCCTTAACGACGCTTCGCTAGCGTGGAACCTCGGCGTCGGGGTTGGACCCGCTGCCTGGGGCGCCAATGGTTCGCATCGAATTTTCCCGGCTGCGTTTTCTCGTCATCGATGACAACGCCCATATGCGCAGGATTCTGCGAACGCTGCTGCATGGCTTTGGCGCGCGCGAAGTCTATGAAGCGGAAGATGGCGCGGCCGGCCTCGAGAATTTCACGCATTACCTGCCCGATATCGTGATCACCGACTGGGCCATGCCGATCTTTGACGGTCTCGAGCTGACCCAGATGATTCGCCAGCCCGGCGCCAACGCCAACGCCTATGTCGCGATCATCATGCTCACCGGCCACTCCGAGAAAAAGCGGGTGACGGCGGCGCGCGATGCCGGCATTACCGAATTCCTCGCCAAGCCGATCTCGGCCAAGGGCCTCTACGAGCGCATCGTCAATGTGGTGGCGAGCCCGCGCCCGTTCATCAAGACCAAGACCTATTTCGGCCCGGACCGGCGCCGCATGATCAACGCAACTTATATCGGACCCGAACGCCGCAAGGGCGGCAAAGCGGACATCATCCGCCAGGCCCCGCTGCTCGATAAAGTCCGGTCGCCAGGCTGACAGGAGCGAGACCTTACCATGGCCCCCCCGAAAGACACTGCGGCGATCGCGACTTACGCCGATTACGAGATCATCACGCCGGAGCACAAGCTGCGCAAGGCGCTGTCCAGTCGCGCGCTTGCGCCCGGCGAGGATCCGGTCGCGCGGGCCGAGCGCGCGCTGGCGGATCTGTCGCACGAGTTTCCCGCCTGGATGGAGGCAGAGTGCGAGCGGCTGCTCAAGGCGCGCGATGCCATGAAGAACCTCGGCGTCACTGCCGCTGTGAAGGAGCAGATGTTTCACGCCGCCCACGACATCAAAGGCGATGCGGCGACCTTCGGCTTCCCGGCCTGCGCCGCCGCCGCCGACAGCCTGTGCCGGCTGATCGAATATGCGCCCGACGCCACAAGCATTCCGCTCAAGCTCGTCGATCAGCACGTCGACGCGGTGCGCGCCATCATCCGCGAATATTCACGCTCCGACGCAGTCGATCTCGCCCACCAGCTCACGAGCTGCCTGCGCGAAGTCACCGACGAATTTCTGTTGCACGAAAATCGCGACCGGCCGGAGGTCATTGCCTCCATCATGGGGCCGAGTATCGTGCCGAACTCGTAGCGGTCCGCTACGCCGCGGCAAGCCGCGGCAATGATGACCGCATGGGGGTCTGCTGCGCCACCAGATCGTCGCAGAACAGACGCGCTTCCTCGCGAGCGGCTTCGACCGCGTAGCGTTGCAGCAGCGCCACCAACGGATCGACCTCACCCTGCGACTGGCCGGCACAGCGCGCCAAAACGCGATCGATCATTCGCCGCTTCAGCCGCGACGCGTCGCCATGCTCGCCGAGCAGGATGCCGTCGCGCAACGCCAACACCGCCTCGCGGAAGGCGGGATAAGCGGTTTCCGGCAATTCGGCCTTGCGATAGAGCGCCCGAAACGCCGACATCGTGTTGTCGTGGACATAGCTTGCGACGCTGTCCAGCGGCAGCCCGGACAATTCGACCAGCGCTTCCTCGAACAGCACGACATTGCCTGACAATAGCGCGCGCAGAACAAAGCCGGCGGTGAGCTGGCCGCTCGCCCGCAGATAAGACACCAGCGCGCCGATTTCCTCACCGCGCGTCTCGGCGGCAAGCGCGATCGTCGCCTTCTCGCAGGCTTCCCGTGCGGCATATTGGGCGTGGTCCTGCGGCAGCCAGTGACGCGCCGTGACGAAGCCGGCCAAAGTCTGTGACAGCTTGGCGAGCGAGGCCTGCCGCGTCGTCGCCGGCAAGTCCTCGCGCGCGAGCACGTTCTGGCGGATCGCGGCGAGATGGCCGAACCGCCCGACGATACGGTCGAGCGATGCGGCGGTAATGTCGGCGTCGGGATTTTCTAGCAGCGCCAGGCAGGCCGGCGCCACACCGACTTCGGCGATCGCCGCCGCCACCGAGCGCGGCAGCATGAAGCGAGAGGCAATGACCGCCTGCGAGTCCGGATGTCCGGTGGCGACGAGATCGACCAGATCGGCATCGCGCAACAGCGGCGAACGCTGCAAGATGTTGTGGGCGATGTCGGGCTGGTCAGCGGCGAGCGCGTGCACGATGATTGCAGGCGCCGCCTGGCTCGATGCAAAGACATTCGCCAAGGCTTGGCGCACCAGCGGCGACGGATCGTCAAGCAGCATGATCATCGCGCCTTCGGCGGCGGCGCGATCGTCGGGACCGAGATCGGAATGAAGATAAGCCCGCGCCAAGGCCGACGTGGCATCGGCCCGCTCACCGGGCGGAGCATTGCGCAGCCATTGCAGAAACTGACGAACGATCATCGCATTACCGACGCTACAACGCGCCGCAATCACATCGCGGCAGCGCTCACACTAGCGAGCGAGGCTTAACAAACCCTTCACCATGATTCTTGACAGGGTATTAACGACGACAATCGAGGGAAAACGCGGACAGCGGCAGCGTGCCGATGTCAGTCGGTGAACAGATTGAAGTGCTGCGCTGTGGTCTTGTCGTCGGCGCCGGGCCTGGTCCACAGGCTGCGCACCACCGGCGCAACACCCTGGCGTCCATTGTCGCTGAAGATCGATTGATAGGCCGGCGCGCCGTTCCCCGCCGGGACCGCGGCAAAGGCGACCGGCTGCGCCGCGGCATAGGCGTTGGCGAGCCCGGCGGTATCGGGCACCCGGGACAGCGGATCGTTCACCGGCAAGGAGCCGCGCAGCGGCGCCGCCGCTACCGTCAGTTCGGTATCGATCGCCGCCCGCGCGCTTTCGAAGCGGCCGGTGAGGACGCGATAGACGTCGAGCGCGGACCGGGCATTGCCCGCCTTGTCGAAGAAGATCGGACGATTGGCGGCCGCGGCCTGCGGAAACACGTCCGCGGCGCGCGCGCTGGGCTGACTGCTCGCCGCGTTGATCAGCTTGGAGGCGCCATCGGCGCCGAGAAAATGCGCGATGTAGAGCTCGCCGCCGCTCGGCGCGCGGCCGAGCCCGCTGGTGAGCTGCTGCGAATTGCCGCGCGCATAGGCGCCTGCCATCAACGCGCTGACGCTCGGGTCGGACCGCAGGCTCATGATGGCTTTGCGCGCAGCCGGGTTCGGCACCTCGAAATGACCGTCCGGCATGCGCTCGATCGCGGCGGCAAATTTCGCCAGTCCGATCGAGGCCCCCGCCCCTTTCATGGTGCCGAGCCAGGTCTGGTCGATGAACTGATAAAGCCCCTGCGCCGAGGACGTCGCGGCCTGCGCGGCCGGATTAAAATTGGATTCGATCTGAGCGGTCGCCAGCAGATAGTCGAAGCTGGCGCCGGTCGACTTCGCCGCCTGGCGGATGGCGCCGGCGACCTGTGCGGATGCGCTGTGCGGCTCGACCAGCATGCGGGGCCGGCGTTTCCTTGCTACTGTTGGGGCAAAACCCACGCACGGCACGGCCTTAGCGGGCCCGCCGAGCATGGGCACTTATGGTAAACGAATGGTTAATGGCGGGTGCGTCCGCAGGCTTACGGGAGAAACGGCGATGCAGGCGGTGGAACAGCGGCACAAGCGGGGCGGGCTTTATTTCGAGGACTTCGAGGTCGGCAAGACCTACGAGCACCGCTACACGCGCACGGTGACGCAGATGGACAACATGCTGTTCTCCAACATGACGCTCAATCCGCAGCCGCTGCACATCGACCGCGAGTTCTGCGAGAAGGAGACCGAGTGGGGCCAGCCGCTGATGAATTCGCTGTTCACGCTCGGCCTGATGATCGGCATCCAGGTCTCCGACATGACGGTCGGCACGACCATCGCCAATCTCGGCATGACCGACGTCAAGTTCCCCAATCCGCTGTTCGAGGGCGACACCGTCCATTGCACGACCTTGGTCGTCAGCAAGCGCGAGTCGAAATCGCGGCCCGGCGCCGGCATCGTCGAATTCCACCACAAGGCGTTCAAGCAGGATGGCAAGCTGGTCGCCGAGTGCCACCGCCAAGGCTTCATGATCAAACGGCCGGCATAAGCCAGAAAAGACAAGTCCATGCGTTCTCTTCTGTTTGTCCCAGCCGATGGCGGCAAGAAGCTCGACAAGGCGATGGCCAGCGGCGCCGATGGCGTCATCATCGATCTGGAAGATTCGATCGCACCGGACCGCAAAGATGCAGCGCGCAACAGCGCGCTGGCCTTTCTCAAAGAGGCCGTGAAGCTCACGCAACGCCCGCGCATCTACGTCCGCATCAACGGCCTCGACACCGGCATGACCGACGCCGATCTCGATGCGGTGGTGCCGGGCGCACCCGATGGCATTCTGTTTCCGAAGGCGGAAGGCGGCGCCGGCGTCGTCCATATCGACGCCAAGCTCAACGCCCGCGAGGCGATTGCCGGCCTCGCCGAGGGCCACATCAAGATCCTGGCGCAGACCGTCGAATCCGCCGCCGGGCTGTTTTCGGCCGGCAGCTATCGCGGCTGCAGCGCGCGGCTGATGGGCATGACCTGGGGTCCGGAGGATCTGGCTTCTGAAATCGGCGCCGAGTCCAACCGCGAAGCGGACGGTCAGCTCACCGAGCCCTACCGCATCGCCCGCGCTTTCTGCCTGTTCGGCGCCGCAGCGGCCAAGACGCCGGCGATCGAAACGATCTACGTCGATTTCCGCGACGACGAGGGACTGCGCAAGGACACCGAAATCGCCAAGCGCGACGGCTTTGTCGGCCGCCTCGCCATCCATCCGGCGCAGGTGCCGGTGATCAATGCGGTGTTCGTGCCGTCGCCGGAGCAGATCGCTCGTGCGCGCAAGATCGTCGCCGCCTTCGCGGCGCAGCCCGGCGCCGGCACGGTCGGCATTGACGGCAAGATGTTCGACCGCCCCCATCTGGCCCGCGCCAAGGCGCTGCTGGACAGCGCGAAATAGTCTCCGCCGTCATCATCCGCGAAAGCGGATGATCAGTAACCAATGAACCGGCGCTGATGCTTGAGTTTACTGGATGCCCGCTTTCGCGGGCATGACAACGAGGACTTGACGCTGGCTAGCGCTTCTCTCGTTTTCTCTTGACGAACGCCGACAGTAGCCGCGTCGGCTCGTCGGTCTCGAAGGTCCCGCCGAAGGCGTCGATGCCGGCGGCGATGGCGCGGTCGAGCGGCAGATTTTCCCAATCGCGCATCAGCGCTTTCTGGCGGCGGATCGCTTGCGGCCCGGCCGCCAGCAATGACGCCAGGACTTTCTCGACCTCATCACCCAGCCGTTCCGCCGCCGCCACCCGCTCGACCAGGCCCCAGCGCAGCGCCGTCTCGGCGTCGATATTTTCGCCGAGCATCAGCAATTCGCGAGCGCGGCCAAAGCCAATCAGAGTTGGGATGATCGCCGCCTCGACCACCGATGGCAGGCCGACCTTCACCTCGGGCATGCCGAATGTCGACCGGCTCGATGCGAGGCGCAGATCGCACGATACCGCCACTTCGAGCCCGGCGCCCAACGCATAACCGTCGATGCGTGCAATCACCGGCACCGGCAATTGCCGCAAGCAGTTGCAGGTCTGGTGCACCAGCGTGATGAAACCTGGCGCGCTGGCGCGGTTAAGCGCCGCCATTTCGGCAATGTCGGCGCCGCCAATGAACGCCTTGCCGCCGGCGCCGGTCAGCACCAGCGCCCGCAAATCCTGCCGCGCGGAAAGCGCATTCACCTGCGCGATCAACTCGGCCATCAGCGCGCGGTTGAGGATATTGAGCTTGGCTCGATGATCGAGCGTGACGAACGCAACAACATCGTCGCCGCGCGTTTCGAGCCGCACGTCGATGCGAGGGGCAGCCATTGCTCGCGCTATTTCTTGTAAACGGAATTCGGATCGAAGGTCTTGTCGTCGCGCAATTCAAGCGCTACCGCGCCGGTCTGACCGAGCGGCACCGCGCGATAGAAGCACGACCGCCGGCCGGTGTGACAGGCGCCGGCGCCGTGCTGCTCGACCTTGAGCCAGAGCGTGTCCTGATCGCAATCGACGCGCAGTTCGACCACGCGCTGGCCGTGGCCGGAGCTTTCGCCCTTTTTCCACAGCGCCCGGCGCGAGCGGCTGAAATACCACGCTTCGCCGCTGGCGATCGTCTTGGCGAGCGCCTCGGCATTCATGTGAGCGACCATCAGCAATTCGCCGGACGTTGCGTCGGTGACGACGGCGGTCACCAGGCCGTCGCGGTCGAATTTCGGAATGAAGGCCAAGCCTTCTTCGATGTCGGATGTCGTTGCCATGGCGATCAACCAGTTTTTCGGCGTCATGCCCGGGCTTGACCCGGGCATCCATGATGAGTTGCTCCACTGTCGGCCTTACGTAAGGCTTCCGTCGACGCGCGGCATCATGGATTGCCGGATCAAGTCCGGCAATGACTCGGATAAAAAATGCAACGCGAGAACGGAGCGGTCAGCGTTGCCCGCGCAACATCGTCATGAAGCGGATCTGCTCCTGCACGTCGTTGCGGAACACGCCGGTGAACTGCGACGTTACCGTCATCGCACCGGGCTTGGTGACGCCGCGCAGCGACATGCACATATGCTCGGCCTCGATCAGCACGGCGACGCCGCGCGGCTTGAGGATCTCCTCGATCGCGGTCGCGACCTGCGAGGTCAGATGCTCTTGGGTCTGCAGCCGGTGCGCGTAAACGTCGACCAGCCGCGCCAGCTTCGACAGGCCGACCACTCGCTCGGTCGGCATATAGGCGACATGCGCCTTGCCGAAGAACGGCATCATGTGATGCTCGCAATGCGAGTTGAAACCGATGTCCTTGACCAGAACGAAATCGTCATAGCCGCCGGTCTCGGCAAAGGTGCGGTCAAGCACTTCGGCGGGGCATTCGGTGTAGCCCTGATAGACCTCGCCGTAGGCGTCGACCACGCGGCGCGGCGTGTCGAGCAGTCCTTCGCGCGCCGGATCGTCGCCGGCATAGGCGATCAAGGTCCGCACGGCGGCTTCCGCCTCTTCGCGGGAAGGCTGCGGCACGGCGCGCGGCGGCGCGGCGCGCACATGGTCCGACAGGCCCTGCTTCGGCCACGGCGTCACGATTGCCGGCTTGGTGTTCTTTGCGTCCATCGCGCGTCTCTCCGTTCGACCGGCCGCTCACCGAGGGCCTGTGCCCAAGGCTTGGCCGGGAGTGTCACCGGGGTGGCCGCGTCAACAACCCCGCAGGGGGCAGAATGGACGCCGCATTCCCAACTAGCATGGCTGCAACTGCACAGAACCCGTCTCGCGCAGCGCAGTCAGCACCTATATATTCGTTTGCGCCCCAGAGGCAATGCGTGCGCTTTTTGGCCGGTTTTCATGCTCAATGACGTCTATAATAGCCGGATACTCGAATTGGCTGGCAATATCCCCCGCCTGGGACGCCTTTCGGCGCCCGATGCCAGCGCCACCGCCCATTCCAAGCTGTGCGGCTCAACCGTCACCGTTGACCTGAAGATGGACGGACCGGTGGTCGGGGATTTCGCCCATGACGTGAAGGCCTGTGCGCTGGGTCAGGCTTCGTCATCGATCATGGCGCGGCATGTCATCGGCTCGAAGCCTCAGGAACTGCGGGAGTTGCGGGAAACCGTGCGCAAGATGCTCAAGGAAAACGGGTCGCCGCCGACCGGAAAGTGGGCCGATATCGCCGTGCTCGAGCCGGTGCGCGATTACAAAGCGCGCCACGCCTCGACGCTGCTCACATTCGATGCCGTGGTGTCGGCGCTGGACCAGATCGCGGCCAAATCACAACCGCAGACCGCCGAATAAGTCTCAGCGCTGGGCGCTGGCCCCGGTGCGTTGCGGCGTCAGTTCGGCCCGGGTTGTTGCCGCCTTCTGACAGCGCGAGGCTAGCACCGGCAGATTGGTGGTGGCGCCGTAATTGCCGATCCGAATCGTGGTCCGCACATTGGCTGCCACGGTATCGATCAACAGCGAATGACTGCCCGGCGCGGTAAACGCCTTGATCAGATTGGCCGGCACGGCACCTGACGCCACGGTCGACAGCATGCCGGACTCGCTGCGGACGTCCGAGGACACAACCTTCAACGCCGCATTCTGCGGCCCGACACGCACCGATACCTCGGTGAGTGGCGAAACCTGGGTGCCGCCCGTTTGCCGGACTTCCTTGTAGGTCAGGACATAGCCATCCTCGCCGCCGCAGGCGACGACCAGATCGAAGCTGCCGATTTCATCACCTTCGACCGTCAAGGGATGACGGCGGCCAAGAACGCTGGCGCCGCCGCGATCGACCATCGACCAGCTGCGTTCGTCGAGGCCATCGGCGGTAATAGCGGCCGGTTCCGGGATAAAGCCGATCGAGGCAACCACCGGGTCCGGCGCCGGCGCCGGCGAATTGTCCAGCGATTCAAATCCCATCTGCCGCAGTTCGGCGCGGGTCAGCGCGTGCATCGGCTCCCATGGCGGGATGCGCAGCGCGAGTTCAAGCAGGTCCGCCGGACCGCCCATATCGGCGGTGTATTTGGCGAGCCGCCCAATGTCGCGCTGGACTAGGACTAGGTCCTCCGCGGAATAATTTGCCGCGGTCGGATCCTCGCGCCGGTCTCCGAGCCAGATCTGATGCACCATGACGCGGCTTTCTGGCGCGACGATGCGCTGGGTGCCGGCGAGCAGCACGAAGGCGCACATCGATTCGCAGTCGCCGCGCGGCGACAAAGTCGCTGACGGCAGGCCGGATTTGGCCGGGCCGGCGTCGACCAGCCGTCCGACGGTGGTGGTCAATTTGCGGTCGCGGATTTCGCGGCCCAGAGCGATCGCGCCGAGCACCGAGCCGCCATCGGAGTCGAACACGATGGTTGCGCCCTGCAAATTGCGGCCTTCCGCGAAGTTGCGGAACTCGATCGGCGTGTCGGCGGTGATGGCGCCCGTCGCGGAAACCAGGACCCGGCATTGGCCGGCACAATTCGGGGCTGCCTCTTGCCGCAAATCGAAATGCATCGGGACCGTGCGGTCGCTGGCGAGCGACGGCGCCGCGGAACTCGCAATCCCGACGGCAAGCGCGCAAATCACGCTCAGGCGGTGAACCATAGGTCCCCCTTTTTAACTGCCAAGCCCTTGGTTGCGTGGTATTCCCACGTTCTGTTGGCTTGCGCAGCCATCACCCCATCTGGCTTTTAGTCAGCGCCAGGATTCGGGTCTAGTGTAAAAAAGTCGCGTATCATCTCATTCCACGTCTTAAAAAGATGCAACAACAGTGCCATGGAACTTTGACCGGCGTCGCCCCGCGAAAGCCCGCGAATGCAGTGGCCCGATTGCCGCGTTCCGCCGCCCGCGGCCTGATCGCGATCTATCGCTATGGCCTTTCGCCGCTGATCGGTCCGCGCTGCCGGCATCTGCCGACCTGTTCGGACTATAGCGACGAGGCGATCGGCCGCTTCGGCCTGTGGGCCGGCGGCTGGATGACCCTCGCCCGCATCCTGCGCTGCCAGCCATGGGGCACCGCAGGCCTCGATTACGTGCCGCATTCCTTGCCGGCACGCGCGCGCTGGTGGACGCCGTGGCGCTACGGCCGCTGGCGCGGCACCAACCAGACCGCGCCGTAACATCGACCGCGGCAGAAACCGGGTGGACGCCCGCGCCCCGATCTGAACGAGTGCGGTCTCGTGCGGCGCACCTCGTATCAACAAGCCCGGAACCCATGACGATTGACCGGCAAACCTGGCAACTTCTGATCCTGCTGTCGATCCTGTGGGGCGGCGCGTTCTTTTTCACCGGACTGGCGCTGCGCGAATTGCCGCCCTTGACCGTCGTGCTGGCGCGGGTCGTGCTCGGCGCGCTGTTCCTGTTGCCGTTTCTGAAAATCTCCGGCGGCGCGCTGCCGACCAACCTCGCCGACTGGAAACCCTTCATCGGCATGTCGCTGCTCAACAATGTGCTGCCATTCTCCATGCTGATGGCCGGGCAAACCTACATTTCCAGCGGACTCGCTTCGGTGCTCAACGCGACGACGCCGCTGTTCACGGCGCTGGTGCTGGCCTCGTTCGGCGACGAACGGCTGATCCCCCGCCCCATCGTCGGCGTCTCGATCGGCCTGCTCGGCGTCTTCGTCCTGCACGGCGCCAGCCTCGATCAGGGCCGCGACTCGACGATCGGCATGCTGCTCTGCCTCGGCGCCGCGCTGAGCTACGGCTTTTCCGGCCTGTGGGGACGGCGCATGCTGAACGGCGTGCCGCCTATCACATCCTCGACCTGCCAGCTGTTGTGCTCGAGCACGGTGATGCTGGTCGCGACCTCCGTGGTCGATCAACCCTGGCGATTGCCGATGCCCGGCCTCACCACCTGGCTGGCTTTGATCGGCCTTGCCGGCCTTGGCACCTCGCTGGCCTATATCGTGTTCTTCCGCATTCTCAGCCGCTCCGGCGCGACCAATGTGATGCTGGTGACGCTGCTCATTCCGGTCACCGCCATCTTGCTCGGTCATTTCGTGCTGGGCGAGGTTTTGACCATGCGCGAAATATTCGGCGCCCTGATCATCGGCAGCGCTCTCCTGGTCATTGACGGCCGCGCGCTGCGGTGGCGCCATGGCGCTCCGAAGCAGGCCTGAAACATAGTTGCAATCGGACCCTTGTTTTCGTATCTCGGGACCGGCGCTTACCTGCATTTGTAGGCAGCGAGTGAGCAACAGGAGATCCGAATGGTCGCGCTGACCTTTCCCGACGGCGCACGCCGTGATTATCCTCAAGGCACCACCGGCCTCGACATCGCCAAGGGCATTTCACCGTCGCTGGCGAAACGCACCGTGGCGATGGCGCTCGACGGCGCGGTCGCCGATCTCGCCGATCCGATCGAGCGCGACGCCAAAATCGAATTCATCAATCGCGAGGACCCGCGGGCACTCGAGCTGATCCGGCACGATGCCGCCCATGTGCTCGCCGAAGCGGTGCAGTCGCTGTGGCCGGGCACTCAGGTGACGATCGGCCCGGTGATCGAGAACGGCTTCTATTACGACTTCGCGCGCAACGTTCCGTTCACGCTTGAAGACCTCCCCGTCATCGAGAAGAAGATGAAGGAGATCATCGCGCGCGACAAACCGTTCACCAAGGAAATCTGGTCGCGCGACAAGGCCAAGCAGGTGTTTCGCGACAAGGGCGAGAATTTCAAGGTCGAGCTGATCGACGCCATTCCCGAAGACCAGTCGCTGAAAATCTACAAGCAGGGTGACTGGTTCGATCTGTGCCGCGGCCCGCACATGACCTCGACCGGCAAGGTCGGCAACGCCTTTAAGCTGATGAAGGTGGCCGGCGCCTATTGGCGCGGCGACAGCAACAATCCGATGCTGACCCGTATCTACGGCACCGCCTTCGCCAAACAGGACGAGCTCGACGCCTACCTTAAGCAGATGGAGGAAGCCGAGAAGCGCGACCACAGGAAGCTCGGCCGCGAGCTCGACCTGTTTCATTTCCAGGAAGAAGGCCCCGGCGTCGTGTTCTGGCACGCCAAAGGCTGGACCCTGTTTCAAACGATCATCGCCTATATGCGCCGGCGTCTTGCGGCTGACTATGACGAGGTCAACGCGCCGCAAATGCTCGACAAGTCGCTGTGGGAAACCTCCGGCCACTGGGGCTGGTACCGCGACAGCATGTTCGCGGCGCAGTCGGCCGGCGAGGACGTCGAAGACAAGCGCTGGTTTGCGATCAAGCCGATGAACTGCCCGGGCCACGTGCAGATCTTCAAGCACGGCCTCAAGAGCTACCGCGAATTGCCGATCCGCATGGCGGAGTTCGGCATCGTGCATCGCTACGAGCCGTCGGGCGCCATGCATGGCCTGTTGCGGGTGCGCGGCTTCACCCAGGACGACGCCCATATCTTCTGCACCGAGGAGCAGCTCGCCGCCGAGTGCCTCAAGATCAATGATCTGATCCTGTCGGTTTATGCCGATTTCGGCTTCGAGGGCGACCTCGTCGTCAAGCTGTCGACGCGGCCGGAAAAGCGCGTCGGCACCGACGCGGCATGGGATCACGCCGAAGCCGTGATGAACAACGTGCTCAAGCAGATTGCCGGACAGTCGAACCGCATCAAGACCCAGATCAATCCCGGCGAAGGCGCCTTTTACGGGCCGAAATTCGAATACGTGCTGCGCGACGCGATCGGCCGCGACTGGCAATGCGGCACCACCCAGGTCGATTTCAACCTGCCGGAGCGCTTCGGCGCATTCTATATCGACGCCGACGGCTCGAAGAAGACGCCGGTCATGGTGCATCGCGCGATCTGCGGCTCGATGGAACGGTTCATCGGTATCCTGCTCGAGCATTATGCCGGCCACCTGCCGCTCTGGCTCGCCCCGGTGCAGGCCGTGGTCGCGACCATCACCTCCGACGCCGACGATTTCGCCCGGGAGGCGGTGGCGCTGGCCAAGCGCGCCGGGCTTCGCGTCGACAGCGACCTGCGCAACGAGAAGATCAACTACAAGGTGCGCGAGCACTCGCTCGCCAAGATTCCGGTGCAACTCGTCGTCGGCAAGAAGGAAGCGGCGGAGCGCACGGTCTCGATCCGCCGCCACGGCGTGGAAAAGCAGGAGGTGATGCCGATAGAAGCCGCGATCAAGATACTCGTCGATGAAGCCACGCCGCCGGACGTGAAACGGAACAGCTAGGGCGCGTCGTCATAAATTGGCGGCAGCGAGAAAAGATCGCCAATGTCCGCTTTGTCCCCACTAGCAAAAACCGCCGTGCGGGGAATATCCGCTAAGTGCCACAAGCCGACGCCGCATTGAAACTTGACTATGTCTGGCTGATCCGCGCGATGTAGCGCGCGACCGACGCTGTAACCACCTGCTTGCCCTTTGCGTCGATCTGATTCCGGCCAGAAAACGAGCCATAGACCGCGTCGAATGCGAATGGCTCCAGAATTTTCGCCATACGCTGGACCGTCGCTGCGGAGAGTGGGATCAGGTTCGGATAAGACCACATGAAGCTGACGTGCCCGCTCGGCACCACTTGCAGAATGTCGCCGGAGAGCAGCACGCCACGACCTTGCTCCCAGTCCGCCCAGTGCAGAACGGTCCCACCCGCAAAGTGCCCGCCCAACCGAACCAGCGTCAGGCCAGGCGCGATCGGCTTTGTGTCCCCATCCCAGAACCGCACGGCGGGGTCCGGCCGCATCACCCACTCACGATCGGCTGCGTGTAGGTGAATCGGTACTCCATCGAGCGCGCGGCTCCACTCGACCATCGTTGTGTAGTAGTGCGGGTGCGAGATAGCGATCGCCTGAACGCCGCCCAAACCGTTGAGCAGATCGACCGTAGCGTCGTCGATTAGCGCGATGCACTCCCACAGGACGTTGCCCGACGGTGTGCGCGCCAGAATCGCACGCTGTCCAATGGCGAACGCCGGGGTGGCCTCGATCGTCATCAGGCCGGTTGCGAGATGGCGGAATTTGTTGCTGTGGGCACCGCGTAGTTGCTCCAGCGTGGTCCAGGACTGGCCCGATACGGGAACGAACTGTCGTTCGTCGGTGCAAGCCGGGCACGTATCAGGCGGAGCTTCGGAGGGAGGATATTGAGTGCCGCAGGCGCTGCAGATGAAAGCTGGCATGGGGGGCCTCTGTTAAGCGCGACGGGAATGGCCGCTGGCGACCGACCCTGCCGGCAAAACTACCGATCCTTGCACCTAGGGGAATTCCTAACCTATCTTATTCAGCATAGGAGTTTTCCGATGGCAGGAAAGATCGACTGGGAGAACCAGATCGGCCGCCGATTCCGATTTCGCGATCTGCACGTGTTCTTCACCGTGGTACGCCGCGGCAGCATGGCCAAGGCTGCGGTCGAGCTTGGCGTCGCGCCTCCAACGGTTTCGGAAGTCATTGCCGATCTGGAGCGCGCACTCGGCGTGCGGTTGCTCGAACGCGGTCCCAAAGGAGCCGAGCCCACGCTCTACGGTCGTGCCTTGCTCAAGCGCGGGACGGCAGCCTTCGACGAGCTCAAGCAGGGGATCAGGGACATCGAATTTCTTTCCGATCCAGCAGTCGGGGAAGTGCGCATTGGGTGCGACGAGTCTATCGCAGCGGCCACACTGCCGCGGATCGTTGAGCAGTTTGCGCGGCAATATCCGGGCGTCGTGTTGAATGTGGAAGACATCGACTTGCGCAATTATCCCCCGAACGTGCGCGAACTCGGATTCGACGTCGTCCTCACGCGACTGCAAGGCCCCGACGAGGAGATTGACCCCTTTAACGATCTAAACGTGGAAGTTCTCTTCGAGGATCAATTGGTCGTCGCCGCCGGAGCGCACTCGCGATGGGCGCATCGTGGCAAAGTGGATATAGCCGATCTCGGTGACGAACCTTGGATACTGTCTGGCCCAAATCGATGGAATTACAGAGTTGTGGCAGAGGCCTTTCGCAGGCGAGGAGTCCCTATGCCCAAGGTATGCATGAAGACCTCGTCCGTTCATCTGCGAGCTAACCTGCTTACCCGGGGGGAACTCATTACGACCTTTCCGGAGTCGGTCGTCGATTTCTACGCCCGACGCTTTGGACTCAAGGTTCTGCCGGTGGATCTGCCGAGACATCCATGGCCAGTCGTGGTGTTGACGCTAAAGAACCGTACCTTGTCCCCCGTCGTTACCGCGTTCATCGATTGCGCGCGAGCGATGACCAAACAGCTCACCAAAACCACAGCGGTTTGAGGTGACATTTCTCAGGTGACGTCCGTTCAGAGTCAAAAGCTGACAAATTCAGCGCGACGTCTGCTTACCCTCAACAGCGGACGTTAGTGGCCCGGGCCGGAGCCGGATCGGCTTACACCACCCGGAAGCGCGCCGGCAGATCGACCGCCACTGGCGGCTTTCGCAGGGCACTGAGAAAATGGTTGGTCCAATTCGCGATGTCATTGTCGCAAAGATTTTTATACATCTGGACATAGCGGTCGCGCCGCTCGGCGAGCGGCATTGACAGCGCCTGATTGATTGCACTGGCGACGCTTTCCGTATCGTAAGGGTTGACCAGCAACGCGGCCTTCAGCTCGCGCGCCGCCCCGGCGAATCGCGACAGGATCAGAACGCCGGGATTATCCGCGTCCTGCGCGGCGACGTATTCCTTGGCGACCAGATTCATTCCGTCGCGCAACGGCGTCACCAGCGCGACGCGGGCCTCGCGGTAGAGCCCCGCCAAAGCGGTATGGCTGTGGGCGCGATTGACGTAGCGGATCGGCGTCCAGTTGGCCTCGCCATAGTCGCCGTTGATGCGGCCGGCCACCGCCGCGACCTGCCGTCCGATCTCGCTATATTCTGGGATGTCCTGGCGACTGCGCGGCGTAATCTGCAGATAGGTGCATTGGCCCCGCCACTGTGGATAATTCGCCAACAGCCGGTCGAACGCCTCCATGCGCAGCGGCAGACCTTTCGAGTAGTCGAGGCGGTCGGCGCCAATGATCAGGGCGCGCTTGGACAGGCTGTCCATGACATCCTTGACGAATTTGGTGTGGATCGCCCGCCGGGCCATCTTCTGGAATTTCTCGGTTTCGATGCCGATCGGAAACGCGCCGAATTCGACGGTGCGGTCGTGATACTGAAAACTGTTGCCATTGGCCCAAGGCAGGCCGAGTTCAAGCGCGAGGTAGCGCGAGAAATTGCCGGCGTCGATGTCGGTCTGGAAGCCAACCAGGTCATAATGACAAAGCGAGGGAATGAGACGGTCATGATTGGGCAGCGCCGCCAGAATTTCCGGCGCCGGGAACGGGATATGGAGAAAAAAACCAATCTTGTTGCGATGGCCGCGCTCGCGCAGCGCCTTCGCCAGCGGGATGAAATGATAGTCGTGGACCCAGATGATGTCGTCGGGCCGCAACACGGATTCGAGGTGACTCGCGAAATATTCATTGACCCGCGCATAGCCGCCAAAGTCACGGCGGGTATATTCAATCAGATCAAGCCGATAATGCAGGATCGGCCACAGCACCCGGTTGGCGAAGCCGTTGTAGAATTCCTCGTGGTCTTTTTTGGCCAGGTCGACTGTGGCGTAGGAAATACCATCGTGTTCGACGGTCTTCAGCTCGCTGGAGGCGCTGACCTTGCCGCTCCAGCCGAACCAGACGCCATGCTGGGTCTTGAGCGCGGCCTTGAGGCCGATAGCAAGCCCACCGGCCCGCGTCGCGCGATCAGGCAAAGCCACACGATTTGAGACCACGACGAGCCGGGCCAAAGCGTATCTCCCCAGTGCTGCTTTTCGACCGGCGTCTCAATTCACAATTCGACGGTCGGTTGCAGTTCGTAGTCGACCCCAAAGCTGAACCACAACGCGACGGCAACGCCAAAGTTCCGCGTTCATCGGCGGCTCAGGATGGAACTCCCGAAAGGAAAAACGCTGCAATATTAGGCAGGCCTCCGCAGGCCTTGCAGCCGCAGCCATACGCGGTGAGGCTAGGAATACGGCGTGAGGCGCCGAAATTTTCGCGCCTCACTGAGCACTTTGCGGGTTTCGTCAGAGTTGTCGTCGAATGCGATGGGGGCGTGGCACACCCGACAAGGCAGGTCCGATCCGCCGCGAATTTTTCTCGCCCATTCCCGGTAAACCGCGCCGCAGGAGGGACACGTGATCTTGATTCTATCTGCCGGGAGCATGGCGATCCCCTGGTCGAAAGAGCTCTTCAATTGTGAGGCTAGAACCTTAACTTTCCGCAATCGCGCGTCGGCCCAGCATCAAGCTGCGATCAATCGCGCGCATCAAGGCGCTTATTGCGATCAACCGGCTCGCTTGGCCAGTGCCGCTAACGCGGCACGCACCTGCGCGGGTGAATCGAACACGCCGGCGAGCCCGGCAAGCGGCCGCTCGACGGAAAACCCGATGCCATCGAGCTCGGGCAGGATCGCAAACACCGAGTCATCTGTGACGTCGTCGCCGATGAACGCCGGCACGCGTCCGGCGAACGGCGCATGCGTCATCAGGGCGCGAACC
>Ga0265325_10001267_pt1 | contig 17968 bp, 17 predicted proteins | sample 41420metaG_FD_202090 | JGI IMG/M metagenome (GOLD analysis project Ga0265325, IMG submission 202090) | Rhizosphere microbial communities from Carex aquatilis grown in University of Washington, Seatle, WA, United States - 4-14-20 metaG | ecosystem: Host-associated > Plants > Roots > Rhizosphere...
TGAGGCGTGTACCGAGGCGCTCGAACGTCTCATCGGCGACGAGGAGTTGCGCGCGGCGCTCGACACGCGCGGACGCGCGCGCGCCGCCGAGCTGACGTGGAAGCACTCGGCCGAGGCCCACGCCGTCGCCTACGCGACGGCAGTCACACTTCGCGCCCGACACGACCGAACAACCCGACCGTGAGCGTCGCGTCAAGTGCGCCCGGCCGAGCGAACCCCCGTAGCATCCGAGCGATGCGGGTACTCCTCGACGTCTCGGCGGTACCCGACCGCCCGGTCGGTGCCGGGCACTACACCGTCGCCTTGGCCTCGGGCCTCGCGGCACGCACCGACGTGGAGCTGCACCTGCTCGCGCGCCGCAACGACCATGCGCGCTGGAGCCGGATCGCACCGGCGGCAACCGTGCACGGAGTCGCGCCGGCCCGGCGTCCGGACCGGCTGGCTTGGGAGCAAGCGCGCGGGCCCGCCCTCGCGAAGCGGCTGCGCGCCGACGTGTGGCACGGTCCTCACTACACGATGCCGGTGCGGGCAGGTATCCCGACCGTGGTCACCATCCACGACCTCACGTTCTTCGACCATCCCGAATGGCACGAACGGTCGAAGGTCGTGTTCTTCCGGCGGATGATCCGTGCGGCTGCGCGGCGGGCCACCGTGCTCGTCTGTGTGAGCGAGTACACGGCCGATCGCCTGCGCGCCGTCGTCGATCCCCGGGGCGACGTCGTCGTCGCATACCACGGAGTCGACCACGATCGATTCGTGGCCAAGGGCGACGACGACGCCGATCTCGCAACACTCGGCGCGCACGGCATCCAGCCGCCCTACATCGCGTTCATGAGCACGATCGAACCCCGCAAGAACGTCCCGACCCTCGTGCGCGCGTTCGCCCGCGTCGCCGAGTCTCGGCCGGAGCTCCGGCTCGTCCTCGCCGGTTCCGACGGATGGGGCGCGCGCGCAGCACGCGACGCGATCGCGGCGAGCGGCGTCGCGACCCGGATCATCCGACCGGGCTACCTCGCCGACGCCGACGTCCCCGCGCTCTTCCGGCAAGCCGCCGTCGTGGCGTACCCCTCGTTCGAAGAGGGTTTCGGCCTCCCCGCACTCGAAGGGCTCGCCTGCGGCGCACCCGTCGTGACGACGCTCGGCTCCGCGCTCGCCGAGGTCGCGGGCGACGCCGCGTTGCTCGTTGCTCCCGACGACGACGCCGCGCTCGCCCGCGCACTGACCTCCGCGCTCGACGACCCCGGAGTCGCGGCCCGCCTGCGCGCCGCGGGCCCGGTGCGCGCCGCCGACTTCACGTGGGCTCGGTGCGTCGAACAACATGTGGACGCGTACAGGCATGCAACGACGGCGGGGGTTCGAGCGTGAAGGTGCTGATCACGGGCGGGAGCGGATTCGTCGGCCGCTACCTGCATGCGCATTGCTCCGAGTCCGGTGACGACGTCGTGACGATCGACCACTCCGGCGCCGACCCCGTCGACATCACCGACCGCGACGCGATCCGTCACTCGCTCTCGCATCACCGGCCGGAAGTCGTCTACCACCTCGCCGCAATCTCGCACGTCGGAGAAGGTTGGGACGATCCGACCGCCGTGCTCCGAGTGAACGTCGAAGGAACCGCGCACGTGCTCAACGCCGCGCACGACTTCGGCGTCCGTCGCGTGATCGTGATCGGCAGCGCCGAGGAGTACGGGCAAGTCGACGAACGCGACCTGCCGCTGCGCGAAGACGCGCCCCTCCGGCCGTCGAGCCCGTACGGCGTGAGCAAGATCGCCGCGTCGTACCTCGCCTTGCAGGCGTACCTCGCGTACGGACTCGAAGTCGTGCGCGTGCGCGCCTTCGGCCACACCGGCCCCGGACAGTCCGACCGCTTCCTCGTGCCCGCGCTCGCACGCCGCATCGCCGTCGCCGAGTACGAAGATCTCGACGAGATCCGCGTGGGTTCGATCGAGCCGGTGCGCGACCTCAGCGACGTCCGCGACGTCGTGCGTGCCTATCGGCTCCTCGCGCAGCACGGCACGCCGGGCGAGACCTACAACGTGTGCTCGGGAACGGGCGTGTCGGTACGCGAGGTCACCGATCGCCTCGTCGCCGCCGCCAAGCGCCCGCTCCGCATCACCGTCGACCCCGACCTCGTGCGCCCGGTCGAGGTGCCGCGACTCGTCGGCGACGCAACCCGGCTGCGAACCGACACGGGCTGGTCGCCGCAGTTCACGCTCGACGAGACGCTGACCGCCGTGCTCGAGCACGCACGCACCGCGCTGGGCTAAGCGTTCTGGTGGTCGAGCCAGCCCAGCAGGGCGGCGATGGCTCTCGGGTCGTGGCGCAACCGGTGCGGGCCGTTCGCGACGATCCGCAGCTCGACACACGCCCCGGCCGCGTCGGCCAACCGACGCGCGTCGTCGACCGGCACGACGTCGTCGGCGCTGCCGTGCACGAGCAGCCACGGCCGCGGCCCCACGTGGCGCGCGGCGTCGACCGGATCGAGGTGCGCGATCGCGCGTATCCACGCCTCGGGATCAGCCGGATATCCCGGGCTGCGTAACACGCCCGTGCGGCGCGCGTACTCGAGGAACCACGCCGGCTCCCGCACCCACGTACGCAGCGACGCCGGCGCCGCGAACGTGGCGATGCCCCGCACCCGATCGTCGCCGGCGGCCGTGACGATCGCGAGCGTGCCGCCCAGACGAAACCCGGCGATCCAGACCCCGGTTACGTCGCGACGCGCGTCGAGCGCGTCGACTGCGGCGCGCACGTCGGCCAACCACCCGTCGATCGAGAAGTCCCCCTCCGACGGTCCGGTGCCGCGGAACGTGAACGTCAACCCGGCCCAGCCGGCCTCCCGCGCGACCCGGTCGCACAGCGTCGCGTCGGTGTTGCCGAGCGCCGCGGCGCCCCCGGCACCGCGCGGGAATCCGGGCAACACGAGCAACGCGGGAACCCGCGCGACGCCCGGCGGGCGCGCGAAGTGCGCGCTCAGCCGCAGGCCTTCCGAGATGATCTCTTCCACGAGCTCCCGCCGCCGTTCAAGAGTGGACATCGGTATCCTGACCCGCGTGAGCTCCCCCACGCAGATCACGCCATCGACCGACGCCGCACCGGCCTTGAAGGAGTGGGCCGCGATCGTCCACGCGCTCCTCGAAGGCGAACAGGTCATCGACGTGCGCAAGGGCGGTCTGCGGGAGGACGGCCGCCACTTCGACCTGTCCGCGCGCCGCATGTGGCTCTATCCCACCGCCGAACACCAGCGCGCCGAGCTCCTGAAGCCCGCCTACCGGCACTGGGTCGACCTCGCGACCGCGTCACCCGTCGGCGAGTCGATCACCATCGGCGGCTGGGTCGACGTGACCGACGTCGCAACCATCAGCGAGGCCGAGCACCTCGACGCGATCGCGTCCAAGCTGATCTGGACCGACGACTACGCGACGTCGCGCCTGAAGTGGAAGCAGCGCGACCCGCTCTGGGTGCTCGTGATGCGGGCCCACCGGCTCGACGAGCCGATCACCGTTCCGTGGGTCGAGGCCTACGGCGGGTGCACCTCGTGGGTCACGCTCGCGGGCCTCCCGGCCGACCCGGCGTCCGCGTCGTCGCACCCCGCGCTCTCCGACGTCGCCTTCGAATCGAAGCGCAAGGGCGTGCGCGACGCGCTCCCGCCCGAATCCTGGCAGGCGTAGCCGCGTCGAGATCGTCAGAGCCCGAGCAACCGCCGCGCGTTGCCCAGCAACACCTTCTCGGTGACCGCAGCCGGCACCTCGAGCCCGTCCCACGCACCGAGCCACTGCTCGTGCGTCAGGAACGGATAGTCGGTCCCGAACAGGGCCCGATCCTGCAGCTGGCCCTTGATGTTGCGCACGAGATCGGGCGCGAACCGGCGGGGCGACCAGCCCGACAGGTCGATCCACGTGTTCGGCTTGTGGAGCGCAACCGCGATCTGCTCGTCCTGCCACGGCCACGCCGGATGCGCCATCACGATCTGCAGATCGGGGAAATCGGCGGCGACCGCGTCGAGGTGAATCGGACGCGAGAGCCCGAGCTTCAGCCGGCCGCCGCCCGGCATGCCGGCCCCGAGCCCGGTCGTGCCCGTGTGCACCGTCACGGGGATGCCCAGCGCCGCCGCGGTCTCGTAGATCGGGTACACGGCGCGGTCGTCGGGGCGAAAGCCCTGCGCGGTCGGATGCAGCTTCAAGCCGCGCAAGCCGAGATCGCGCACGACCGCGACCGGCCCCGTGAGCGGGTCGACCGACGCGAACCCGATGAACGCGTCGGGGTGCGCACGCGCACACCCGGCGACGAAGTCGTTCGTGACCGGCGGGAGGCCCGTGTTGGTCTGCGCGTCCCAGGCGAACAGCACTCCGAGCACGTCGGCGGCCCGGAAGACGGCAGCCATCTCGGCCACGTCGTGACGGGGCAACTCGGTGCGGAAGTACGACTCGCACGCGGGCCCGAACTCGCCGAGTGCGGCGTCGACGTACTCCGGTGTCGACGGGTGCACGTGAACGTCGATCGCGCGCACCATTGGGCCTCCCGCGCGCGATCAGGCGGTGCGCGCTGCGGACTCGGCCTGCCGGATCGACCGGTGGGGTCGGTACCCGCGGTTGCGGGCCTCGGCCAGCGAGTCGGGACCGAACGCGGCGAACCGCTCCGATGCCAGCAACTCCTCGACGGCCGCGGCGACCACCGGGTCGGCGTCGGCGAGATCGAGGTCGTAGACGATCTGGGTCCGCTTGTCGCCCACGTAGCGGTTGTGCTCGAACTTCGTCGGTCGGCCCACGCCGTGAACGCTAATCGCGGCCGAGCCCGGACGCGAGTTGGGGGATGCTTTCGCATCCCCCAACCCTCGACTGAGTCGGATTTCGCCGTGCTTCACGCCAGAGGGACCAATCCCGACAAGCAATGCGGCGACGGTGCGGCGGTTGGACTCCGCCAGGTGGTCCAGTCGTATTGCTAACGGCCTAGCGGCCGCGCACCTCCAGGGTCCCAGATTTATCGTGCATCTGCTGGACCACCTCCTTTCTCCGGTCCGTATTTTGTAGCAGATCCGAACCGGGCCGGAGCGCGAGAATTGTTACAAATTCGGGTCGGCGGCGTCACCGACCGCGCCGATGGCCCGCAGGTAGGCCAGTTGGGTCTCCACGACCGCGTGCACCTGCTCGGGCAGGTACTCCTCGCCCGTCGCCGCGGACCGCCGGACGATGTAGTCGACCGTCTCGGCCCCGCCCACCACGACGTCGCCGGGCGGGTGGGCGCTCGATCCGTTCCCGGTCACGCCCTGGCGCTGGAAGAACTCCAGCTGGAAGTCGAGGATCCGCCGCACGTCGCCCGGGGTGAGCGTTGCGGCCACGAGGTCGGGCAGGTGCTCCACGACCCACTCGAACGCCTCCTCCATGTCGAACACGGGGGGCGGCGGCTCGGCCGCCATGCGGCCCGCCTCGCGGATCACGAACCAGGCGGCGATCCCGCACGCGAAACCGATGACGAGCAGCCCGATGACGAGAACCACGCCGGCAAGTTACCCATTGGGTACGCGAGCCATCAGCAACGAGAACGGCTCGGACACGTAGTGGCTCGGCCGGCGCAGCAGTGAACGTTCGAGGAAGTACGGATTCGTCACCACCGGCGTGCGGTGCATCGGGACCGAGGGAAGAACGGCGCGCACGGTCGCGGGCAGATCGGCCACCACCCACAGGGCCCGGCCCGCTCGCGACCACTTCGCCGCGAGCTCGGCGAGCACCGCCGCCCGGTCGGGAGTGGTGGGCGGCATCACCGCGACCGGCACGTCGCACCATCCGCGCAACGTCTGCGGCGCCCATTCGTACAGCAGTCCGGTCGGGCTCTGCAGCAGCACGACCGCCGCGTGCGCGCCCATGGTGTGACACGCGTCGCGAATCGTCAGGAGATCGCCGCGCTGCTCGGTGATGTCGCGCACCGGCTCCACCGTCGAGATCGGGTACGCCACTCCGGCGGCCGCGATCACCACCGCGGCCGCGATCGGCAGCGCGCGGGGCAGCTGCCTCGGCGCGTACCGCAACAGCGCGGCCACGAGCCCGAAGCCGAGGAGCGTGAGGAGTGGGAGGGCCGAGAACAGATAGCGGCGCATCACCCAGATCTGGTCGCTCGAGATGTTCGGGCGCCAGATGTAGATGGCGCTGGAAGGTCCGAGCAGCGCGATCCCGGCGAGGGCGAACCACATCTTCCCGCGCACCAACATCCAGACCAACAGCGCGGCGGCCACGAGCGCGGCGGCCACGGTGATGGGTCCGAGATACCAACTCATCCACGTCATCGTCCGTTCGGCGTAGGTGCGCGTCGGATCGACCGCGACGTGCGCCGCCTGCTGCAGGCCGCCCACCAACGGGTTGTTCGCGCCGTGCACGTGCTGCAGCCGGGGGCGCGCGAACCAAAAGCCGAACCCGACCACACCGACGAACGCGCCGGCTCCCCACGCCAGTGCGCCCGGAACACGCGAGATGCGCCGAGCGATCGGCGGCACGAGCACGACGACGACGGCCGCCACGACGATCGACGCGACCATTGCCGCCACGAGCAGCTTCACGTCGGAGCGCAGATCGTGCAGGTACGCGTAGCTCCGGAGCCACACGTCGGTGAAGCCGAGGACGACGCCGGGAACCAGCCCGGCGCCGCACGCGATGCCGCTGACGGCAACTGATCGCCGATCGCGCGGATCCGCCGCGACCCACATGATCGCGAACAACAACGCGAGACCGGTGAGGGCCGCGAGCGCGTCGATGCGAGCGGCCTGCAACATGCCGAGCACCAGCCCGGCCGCCAACGCGACTCGCGGTTGCCGGAAGGCCTGCCGATCCGCAAGGAGCCACAGGCCGGTGAAGATCAGGACCTGCATCGGGATCTCGGAGTACGTGTCGCGCGAGAACGAAACCTCGGGCAGCAAGAACGCGAACGCGACCAGCGCCGCGAGCGCGACGTACGGATTGCGCAGGAGCCGCCACGCCGCGACGAAGAACGCGATCAGCGCGACACCCGACAACAGCGGCGTCGCCGCGAACATGAACCGGTCGCCGCCCAGACTGTGCGCCTCCGCGAGCAGCGCCGGCAGGAGGTGCGCGAACTGGAAGCTCAGCGTCCCGTTGGGCGTCGAGTACATCGCAAACGACCCGAAGGTGATGCCCGCCTGGTGCGCGAAGGGTCCGACCGCCGCGACGATGCGCAGGTTGCCGTGGAGCGCGATCCAGCGGCCCGCGTTCGTGTAGGCCCCGCCGTCGCGATTGATCAGCACGTGTTGCGACGCGTGCCGGATGTTCCAGATCGATACCGCCCCCACGAACAGCACCGCGGCGACCGCCACGAGCTGCTCGTGCCGCGCCGAGTCGCCCGGGGCGACGAGCAGCGGACGCGCGAGCGCGAGCAGCCCGATCCACACGACCGCGCCGACCGGGAACACGAGCCACGCGTGGTAGATCCCCGCGATCGCGGTGACGAGCCCCACGGCGCCGAACGCGACCACCGCCGAGGCGGTGCCGAACGCGACGGCTCGCAGCCACCGCGGCTCGAGCTCGAGCGGGCCGGACCCGGGCGCGGGATCTGGTTCTCCGGCCCGGTCGGGTGCGTCCGCGACGAGATGCTCGGGCAGACTCTCGGGCACGAGCGGAGGCTATCGGCGCCCGGACCGCGATGGTCGCACCACCCGTAGCACCACGCCGGAGATGTCGCAATGCCCCAACCGGAGGTTCCGGATTCGGGGGGACTGTCGCTACGCTTGCGCCGATGGTCCAGGAGCCCCAACACCTCGATGACGGAACGGCGCTCGACGTCTCGATCGTCCTGCCCGTCTACAACGAGGCGGCGCACCTCGAGGCGGAGGTAGCTCGCGTACGCGCGGCGATGGACGCGTCCGACTACACCTACGAGATCATCGTCATCGACGACGGTTCCTCGGACAATTCGGCCGAGGTCGCGTCCCGCATCGAGGGGATCCGGTTCATCCATTTCCTCCAGAACCGGGGATCGGGCTCGGCGCGCAAGGCCGGCACCAAGGCTGCCCGTGGACGCGTCACGGTGTGGACCGACGTCGACATGACCTACCCGAACGACACGATTCCCCAGCTCGTGAAGGAGCTCGACGGCTGGGACCAGGTGGTCGGCGCCCGCACCACCGAGGAGGGCACGGTCAAGGCGCTGCGCGTCCCTGCGAAGTGGTTGATCCGCAAGCTCGCCAGCTTCCTCTCCGGGACCAAGATTCCCGACCTCAACTCCGGCTTCCGCGCCTTTCGCACCGACGTCGCGCGCCAGTACTTGAACCAGCTCCCGGTCGGCTTCTCGTGCGTCACGACGATCACGATGACGTTTCTCGCGGGCGGCTACTCGGTGAAGTACATCCCGATCGACTACGCGAAGCGCGCCGGCGAGTCGAAGTTCCACTGGTACAAGGACACGCGGCGCTACGCGACGCAGGTCGTGCGGATGATCCTCTCGTACAACCCGTTGCGGATCTTCATGCCCGTCGGGCTCACGCTGTTCGCGATCGGCTTCGTGAAGCTGCTCGTCGACATCATCGGTCGGCACTTCTTCGTCGCGGCCGACACGATCCTCATCCTCTTCGCGGCGTTCCAGGTCATCGCGATCGGCCTGCTCGCGGATCTCGTCACCCGAGCGACGCGCAATCGCAACGAGCTGCCGCCCGCGAGCGTCTGATCAGCCCGCGAGCATCCGGTCAGTCGGCGCGCGACGCCGCGGCGGCGCCGGCCACCTGGGCGAGCGTCCGCTCGTAGCGGTCCATCACGACGTCCCACACGTAATTCTCCTCGACGTACCTGCGCCCGGCGGCGCCGAGCGCGTCTGCGAGCTCCGGTGACGAGTGCAAGCGGTCGACCGCGGCCTCGAACTCGGCGAAGCCGCTGTAAGGGATGGCGCCGCCGCTGCGCAGCGCGTGCCCCTCGAGCACCGTGCACCGCCGCTGCACGAGCGCGGGCCGGCGCTGTGCGAACGCCTCGGTCAGCACCATCGCGAAGCTCTCGAAGTACGACGGGTGCATCAGCGCCAGCGCACCCGCGAGCGCGCCGTTTCGCATCGGTTCGTCGACGAAGCCGGTGACGACCACGTCGGGTCGCGACGGGTCGTCGACGAGCAGCTCACCGAGCAGGACCAGCCGGAGGTCGCCGGGGTTCCGCTCCTTGTACGCGATGAAGTAGTCGATCAGCTCCGAGGCACCCTTCGCGGGATCGACGCGGCCGACGTACAAGAGGTACGGAGCCGCGCCGAGGCCGAACCGGCGGCGGAACGCGTCGGCGTCGCCGGGCGAGTCGGTCTCGACCCCGATGCCGACGACCTCACCCGGAGGCGAGCCGGGAAAGCGGTCGCGAACGAGCTCGGCCTCCTCGAGGGTGAGAAAGGCGAAGGCGTCGGGGACGCGCAGCACCTCCTCGAAGATCGACAGCCGCAACGGCGGCTCGTCGTGCGCGGTCGGATGCAACAGCGTGGGGACCGCCCCCGCGCACTCGCGCAGACCCGCCCACGTGAGCCAGTACAGGTACGTGATGAACACGACGACGTCGTAGGTGCGGGCGTGATGGCGCAACCACGGCACGACGTCGGGAGCATACGGACCCTGCATCTGCATCCACTCGCGCTGCAACGCGAGCGGGCGCAGGCTCGGCGCGTTGCTGAGACGCGAGTTGAAGCGCCCGAACAGATGGTGGTTCCGGCGCGCGGCAACCGGAGCACGGAACACCGCGACGTCGTTGATGCGCGACCAGCCGCGTGGGAACGCGTTCGACCAGTCGACGTACGACTGCGCACAGGTCGTCAGCACGGTGACGTTGTGGTCGCGCTGGGCCAGGCGCTCGGCAAAGGCGCGGGCGTGCTGTTCGGCTCCGCCTGCGATCTCCTCGCCGTAACGCTGCACGACGTAGAGAACGCGCATCAGACGATCTCGCCGATCGCTTCGAGCATCGTGACGCTCGCGTCGATCTCCGTGAGCTCCTGCAGGCGACGCCGGCCGCGCACGATCAGCTCGTTGCGGAGCCTCGCGTCGGAGACGATGCGATCGATCGCCCCCGCGACGAGCTCGGCACCGGCCCACGCGGGGAGCAGCAGGCCCGCGTCGCCCACCGTCTCGGGGATGGCCGCACACGCGCGGGCGACGACCGGCACGTCGAACGCGAGCGCCTCGAGCAGCGGCACGCAGAACCCTTCGTGCTCGCTGACCGTGACGAACGCAATCGCGCGCCGGAACATCGCGGCGAGGCGCGCGTCGTCGATGGACCCGACCACGTGCACCTGCGGCAGGTTGAGCTCGCGAACCTGGGCGCTCACCGCGTCGGCGTAGCGGGCGAAGCGGTTCTGCCCGACCAGCAAGAGCGCAGCCTGCGTCCCGAGGTAGGTCGAGGCGACGTGCATGGCCTTCACGAGGAGATCCGGGCGCTTGTGCGGCAGCAGCTGCCCCACGAACAAGAGGAGCGGCACGTCGAAGTCGCGGTCGAGGAGGTTGAGCATCTCCGGGTCGGGCTCGGTGCGCACGAGGCGGAAGGGCTTCACGACGGGCGGGATCACGCGCACGTCCTCGTAGCCGATGGCCTCGAGCTCGGCCGCGTTGAAGTGCGACGCGGCCACCGCCAGGACCACCCGGTGGCGGATCGACTCGAGCTCCATGCGGCCCAGCACGAGGAGCTCCGCGAACGTGTCGTCGATGCCCTCGAAATACTTGGCGGGCGTGATGTTGTGGTACACGAGCACGATCGGCTCCGACCGCGACAACAGGAAGGCCGAAACGGTCGGCTCCCCGATCGATGCGTGGTACACGAGCAGCCCGCGCGAGCCGCTGGTGCCGAACTCGCTGAGGGGCCGAACCTCGCCGGCCGAGCTCGGCGCGATGTGGCGTGCGAACACTTCCGACGGTCCGACCCGGCGCAGCACGTCGCGATAGTCGAGCGCGGCGTTCGTGATCGCGTCACCCGGTGACGCCGCCGCCAGGATCTGGTGAATGCCGAATTCGCCGACGGGAAGTGATCCGAGGTGCGACACCGCGCCGCGCCGCTCGCGCCGCTCGGCGGTCGCGGCGGCCTCTCCGCGGGTGTTCATCTATGCGCGTTCCGTCGAGATCATCTCGTCGCGATGACGGCGTAGTCCTGGGCGCCGAAGAGGAGAGCGCCGATGCGCTCGAAGTTCTCGTTGAGCAGGCGCGTCTGCGGGTCGGTGCCGGGCAACGACAGGAGCGCCTCCGTGTCGGAGACCGGCGATCGGTACTCGATCGCGATCCGCGAGAACTCCGCCTCGCGGAACAAGAACTCCAAGAAGCTCGGGTGGACCGGCCGCACGTGGTCGGGATCGACCCAGAACGCACGGGCGTAGGTGTAGAGGGAGGCCGGGTTCACCGTCTCGATCACGACCTTGCCGCCCGGTCGCAGCTTCTCCGCGGCGAGCGCGACGAAGTCGATCACGTGCTGGGGCGAGAGATGCTCGATGACCTGGATCATCACGATCCCGCCGAGGCTGCCCGGCTCGAGCCCGCGCAGGTACTCCACGGCCAGACCCTGCTCGACGTCGAGGCCGCGTCCGCGCGCGCTGGTGACCAGCTGCAGATCGGGCTCGATGCCGCGCACGGTGACACCGAGCTCGGTGAGCAACTCCATGAACTCACCGCGACCGAAGCCAATGTCGACGACCGGATCGCAGTCGATGAATTCCTTGGCCAGCTCGGCGTAACGCGACCGGAGGTCGTCGCTGCCGCCCCGGAAGAACGCAGTGAACTGGTCCTGGCCGTACCACGCGTCGACCGCGCAGCCCGGAATGCGCTCGCGAGTCTCCTCGACCTGGTACTCGAGGCGATTCACCTCGCGCACCTGCTCGGCGAGGCGAACCTGGAGATCGTCGAGTTGCTGGAGCACCTTCGTGTCGAACTCGTTGCCGATCGTCGACGCGATCTCGCCGAGCAGCGCGATCGCGTGCGTGATGAGCCAGCTCTGCTGCTCGACCTGCGACAGCACGCCGTCGATCTGACGGCTCAGCGCGCGCGACATCGTGCGGTGCACCACGCGGCCGCCGGGGAGGCGACTCGAAGGATCGATCCGCGCCCGCGAGAAGCCGACTTGGTTGAGCTCGCGCAGCGCGGCCTGGAGCTCGTCGTGCAACGCCGGCGACGACCGGGGCCGCACGCCGACGAGCCGGTCGAAGTGCTCGTCGAGCGTGGCTTCGAGATCGTCGGGATATTCACCGGAGCTGCGGCGCGCCTCGATACGAGCCTTCAGCTCGGCGATCACGGTCTCGAGGTCGACGGCGTGGCCCGTTGCGGACGCGTGAGTCGGATCCGACGGCACGGCGTGAATCTAGCGGAGCCATGCCGACCGTCGGTGAGGCGCTAGCGTGCCGATTCTCCACCATGGCGAACGACCGCCTTCCCGCCTCCCTCCCGCTCGGGTCTCTCACGCGAGGGGCCCCGCCGAACGAGCCCGATTCGCGCCGGCCGCTCCCCTACGAAGCCGAGCGCGCCGAGATCGAGGCGGCGGCACTGCTCGCCATGAACGCAGCAGACTTTCCGCGCGACTACGTGGAGCGGGTGCACGACCAAGCGGCACGCTTCACGCTGCGCACCGCCGCGCCGGGCGACATACGCGCCGCGATCGCGCTGCTCGAGGAACAGACCAACGTGCAGGCGCTGGCGCCCGTCGAGTCCCGGAACCGGGGTGTCGGCGCCGCCAAGAAGGTCGTGCGCAAGGCGGTGTTCTTCACCGTGCACCACCTCACCGAGCAGATGCGGGCGCTCGGCTGGGCGGCAACCTCCGTCGGGAACGCGGCCGCCGAACGCATCGAGCAGCTCGAGGCCCGGGTGCACGAGCTCGAGGTGCGGCTCGCTCGCGACGAGGCCGACGACGGTCACGACGACCCGTCGGGCTCGTGACCGAAGTCCACCAATTCCTCTCGACGTTCGCCGGGCGGGACGCGATCGGCATGCACACGCTGCGCGTGCGGAAGCTGCTCCGCGACGCCGGTTTCGAGTCCGACATCTACGCGCTCGACACCCACGACGACGTGCGGGCCGAGGCGCTCGACCCGAGAACGTTCCGCGAGCGCGTGCGCGGCGCCGTCGATCCGTGGATCCTCTACCACTTCTCGATCGGGAGCCCGCTTTTCGACTTCGTGCGCGGGCTCGACGTGCCGCTCGCGCTCGACTACCACAACATCACCGATGCGAAGTACTTCTGGCGATGGGAACCACGAGCGGCGACCACGATGATGGAAGGCCGGCGGCAGCTCGCGCTCGCCGCACCGGCAGTCCGGTTCGCGCTGGCCGACTCGGAGTTCAACGAGCGCGAGCTCGTCGAGCTTCACTGCCCCCGCACCGCGGTCGCGCCGATCCTCATCGACTTCGCCGACTACGACCGCGCGCCCGACCCCGCGCTGCTCGCCCGCCGGAACCGGACGCGAGCGCAGGGCGGCGCCGACTGGTTGACCGTGGGACGCGTCGCACCCAACAAGTGCCAGCACGACGTGCTGCTCGCGTTCGCGGTCTACCGCCGCATCCACGACCCGCGCGCGCGGCTCACCTTCGTCGGCGGGCAGAGTGCCGGCCTCTACTGGCGGGCCCTCCACACCCTCGCCGAGGATCTCGACGTCGCCGACGCGGTGACGTTCGCCGACACGGTGAGCCACGCGGAGCTGCTCGCGTACTACCGCACCTCCGATGTCTTCGTGCTGCTCTCCGAGCACGAGGGCTTCAACGTCCCGGTGCTGGAGGCGATGCACTTCGACGTACCCGTGATCGCGTACGCGTCGTCGGCGGTCCCCGACACGGTGGGCGACGGCGGGCTGCTCCTCACCGACAAGGACCCGGTCGTCGTCGCGACGGCGGTCGACCGCCTACGCTCGGACGAGTCGTTGCGCCGAACGCTCGTGGCCGCGGGCCGCACGCGCGCCGACGAGCATTTCTCGATCGCGCGCACCGGGCCGCAAATGCTCGAGACGCTGAAGATGTTGATGAAGGAGACGGCGTGAGCCCCGAGGTGCAGACCGGCGAGCCGCCTGCCGCAACGGGCCGGCTCGCGTTCGTCGCGCCCCGGTACGGCACCGAGATCGTCGGCGGCTCCGAGGCCGTCATGCGCGAAGCCGCGCACGGGTTCGCGCGGCGCGGCTGGAACGTCGAGATGCTCACGACGTGCGCACGTGACCACTACACCTGGCGCAACGAGTACGCACCCGGCTCGACCACCCACGACGACGGCGTGGTCGTGCACCGGTTCCCGGTGGAAGGCGCGAAGCCGAGCCGCTCGCGCGCTCGCATCGAAGCGCGTATCCAGTCGGGGGCATCCGTGCCGATGTCCGAGCAGCTCGCGTGGCTCGACGGCCTGTTCCGGGTCCCGCGGCTCTTCCACCATCTCGTCGTGAGCTCCGACCGGTACGACGCGGTGATCCTGTCGCCCTACTTGTTCTGGACGACCGTGACCGGCGCGACCGTCGTACCCGAGCGCACGATCGTGATGCCGTGCCTGCACGACGAGCCCTACGCCCGGCTCGAGGTGCTCGAGCCGGTGCTGTCGGATGTCGCCCGCTTGTGGTTCCTGTCGGAGCCCGAGCACGAGCTCGCGCACGACTGTGCCTCGTTGCCCGAGCACGTCGTGACCGGCGCCGGCGTGAACGTGCCCACGAGCTATGACCCCGAAGGCTTCTGCACGCGGCACGGGCTGATGCGACCGTTCGTCTTGTTCGCGGGCCGGCGCGAGCGCGGCAAGGGCTGGGACTGGCTCCTCGCCGCGTTCCACTTCGCGATCCGCCAGTACGCGCTGCCGTTCGATCTCGTCACCATCGGCGTGAGCCCGGCCGACACCCCGGCGGATCTCTCGGGCCGCGTGCACGACCTCGGCTACCTCGACGAAGCCGAAGTCGCCGATGCGTTCGCCGCCGCCACTGCCTACGTGCAACCGAGCACCAACGAGAGCTTCTCGCGAACGATCATGGAGTCGTGGCTGGCCGGCACCCCTGTGCTCGCCGCGGCCGGCAGTGAAGTCCTCCGCTGGCACTGTGACCGCTCGGGCGGCGGGCTCACCTTCGCCGACGAGTTCGAGCTCGCGCAGTGCCTCTCGTTCCTCGCGGCGGCTCCGCACGAGGCGGCCGGCCTCGCGAAGGCCGGGCGCGAGTACGTGCTCGCCAACTACCAGTGGAGCGTCGTGCTCGACGCGATGGAAGCGAGCGTGCAGGGGTTGATGTGCGCGTCCTCGTAATCGGCTCGTATCCGCCGCCCGCGCACGGCGAAGCCAATCGCACGGTCGCGACCGTGCATCGGTTGGGCGCCCAGGGCGACGACGTGGAGGTCCTCTCGCGGCGAGGCTCCGCGGCCCAACTCCGCGGTCAGATCTCCGGGCCGATCGGCGCGCTGCTCGTGTGGTGGCACGGTCGCCGCTACGACGCCGTCGTCGTGCAGATCGAGAGCGGTGCGCCCCTACGGGTCTCGCACGGGCGACGCGCCCGCGTCGATCGGCTGGTCGACTGCGTGAGTTGGGGACTCGCGTTGCGAGCGGTGCGCTCGGTCACGATGGTCGTTCCCGACACCGACGTCGTGCCACGGTCGGTCGGTGGCCGGAGCGGCCGGTTCCTGTGGACCGCCGCCGATCATCTGCTGGTCTCGAACGAACGCGGTCGGCGCCGGCTCGTCGACGAGGGCGGCGCGCCCGAGGCGCGCATCGAGTTGCCCGCCGTCGCGGCGACGCCGAGCCGCACCGCCGACGACGGCTGGGCCGACGTGAGCGACGCGGCCGCGGTCATGGAGCGCGTTCAACGGCGCGCCGCCGAAGACCGCCGCGCCGCCCGCCGCGGCACCCTCGACGCCGGCGTGTAAGGCGCAGATCCGCAGGAGAGCGACGCGGGTAACCGCGACCTACGGCGTGGTGGTGCGCGTCAGCTCCACGACGAGCATGAACAGCGCCATCGCGCCGGCCGAGCATCCCACCAGCGCCGCGTTCACCGTGGCGCGCAGCCGTGCCGCGGGCACCAGGAAGATCGGGAACGCGTCGAGGCAGTAGCGGGGCACGCTCCCACCGACTCCGGATCCCAACGCGAGCACCATGATCCCGCCGGCATAGATGGTCAGCGGAACGGGCAACCGGCTCTGGATCATCCACACGACGAGCGCGACACCGACGATCCCGGCGATCGTCGACGCGACGAGGTCGACGCGTGCGGTCGGATGATGCAGCGCGGTGAAGCCGTTCGACCACCACGTCCGGCCGAAGTCGAACCTCCGGCCCCAGCCTCTTCGCTCAGCCGTGAACCACGCGCCCGGACTCCCGAGCGCGATCCACAAGTACCCGAGGTAGCCCGCGAAGCCGAGTGGCGGACCGAGCGCCGCGATCCACGGCACCCAACCGGGTCGTCGGCGGTGGGCCTCGTACGCCGCCCACGCGATGCAGAGCGCCAGCACGACACCGTCGGGCCGGGAGAGGCTCGCGAGCGCGCCGAACACGAACGCGGCCCACCACACCTCGTGGCGGAGCGCGAGCAGGCACGCGGCCGCCGCGAGCAGCAGGAGACCGTCGCTGTACACCATGCTCAGGACGAAGCTCGCGGGCCAGAAGGCGAGCAGCGTGACCGCGATCGTCGCCCGGCGGTCGCCCACGACCTCCCGGAACAACATCCAGATCACGCAGAACGCCGCGAGTGCGGAAGCGTTGGCCACGGCGATGCCGCTCGTGCGCACCGACAGGCGGGTTGCGATGTGCACGGCCCGGGTCGCGAGCGGCAGGAGTGGGAAGAACGCGGCGGTCGCGTCGAATCCGCCGCCCGGCGAGTGCAACTGCGGGTACCCCGATCTCGCGATCAGCAGATAGTGCGCCGCATCCCAATCGTTGAAGAACGACGGTCGGCGGTATCCCGGCTTCAGGATCGGTGCGACATAGAGCGTCAGGAACACGACGAATCGCGACGCCGCGTAAGACGCGGCCGCGGGCCACGACGCCGCGACCCGACGGAGGCGGGACCCTCGATCGGTCGTCGGCCAGACGGATGCGTAACGCGACGCGGGTCGTGTTCCCCCCTCGCCCTGGCACGACACGCGAGCGACGCTAGCCGTGCCCGCTCCGGCCCGGGCGGGCTTCAGCGAAGTCGCGGGACGCTCAGGCCGGACCTCGCCGCGGGCTCGATCACTTCTTCGAAGACGCGCCGGGCCAGGACCGCGTGACTGTGGCCGGCGGCATACCGGCGGCCTGCCGCGGCCAGCTCGCCCCGCCGGGCGCGGTCGGCGAGCAGATCGGCGAGCGTCGTCGCGAGCTCGTCGGCCGACACGGCCGCGCCGACGCTGACCACGCCGTCGTCGGGGAGGTCGCGACCCGCGCCGATCCGCGTGACGATCGGCACCGCCCCCGCCGCGAGACAGTCGGCGATCGTCCCCGAACACTCGCCGTTCGCGGTTCTCCGCAACTGCACCGCGACCGCGGCGCGATCGAGCCAGGATGCGTATTCCGCGTCGGTGACCGCGCCCGTGAAGGTCACGTGCTCCGAGACCCCGAGCGCCGTTGCCAGCTCCGTGAGTTGCTGCCGGTCGGAGTCGGCGCACGGACCGACGAGTACCAGCGATGCGCCGGGGCAACGCTCGAGGACGGCCGGGAGTGCGGCGATCGGCAGCGCGTTCTGCTTGATGTCGTTCACGATGCCGAAGCTCGCGATGATCGGCGCGCGGGCCGCCGCCGGCGCCGCGTTCTCCACCACGTCGCGTCCGGCGAACGGCAGCACGCAAATGCGATCGGCGTACTCGACGTCGACGTCGAGGCGCAGGCGGCCGGCCGCGAAGTCGGACATGACGACGACACGATCCGCGAGCGCGACCACTTCCGCGGCCATGAGCACCCCCGTTCGCTCCGCCGCGTCGGACGCGAGCCGCTCGGCGCTCGCGATCGCGAGCGGCAGCGAGCCGTACATCGACTGCAGGCACGCCGCGAAGCCACCGGGCACCGCGCCGGTGACGCCGCCGCTCAGCGCGTAGAGATCCGTGAGCCGCACCTCGTGCGCGAGC